>ERZ773038.1687-NODE-1687-length-12253-cov-6.231021_pt1 | contig 12253 bp, 16 predicted proteins | sample MGYA00511665_ERZ773038 | MGnify/ENA primary metagenome ERZ773038 (study PRJEB29015, sample SAMEA2737966) | human oral metagenome | biome: human oral; feature: human-associated habitat; material: dental | place: China | collected 2028 ... | reverse complement strand
TAAGAAAAAGCGTCCCAGCCGCCAACTGGAACGCTTTTCGATAGATTATCCTCGGGCCGATACAAACACACTACTCGGTCTGGTTAGCCTCTGCCCGCGTTAACTTGTCGACCATCGGCAGAATTAGATAGATACCGATAATCGCTGCCACCAGACCAATACCAACTATCGCAAAATAAGTTGGCGTCAATGTCGGCCTGAGCGTCGTCGAGAACATACCTGTGAACACCGCACCCGTCCAAACACCAATACCGCAAGATAGCACCGAAGTCATTAGCAGCGGCGCCACCGACTCAATCATTACCAGCCGCTTGAGCTGAGCCAGGCGCATACCGCCAAGTCGCAGCGTATACAGTGAACGCCGGCGCTCCATCAGCCCGCCAATCGTCGAAACGATCAAGCTCGCCACCGCCACAAACAATGTCACGCCGATGCCGACATAAGCCAAATCAGCTAACTCGCGAATTGACGGATTGATATGCGGCTGTTTGGCCCATCTTCCGCTAACCACGAAGTTAAAATCGTATTTATTGGCATTGGTCGCTATCAATGTTCGCAATTTATCAATGTCGTTTTCGTGCTTGACCGTTACCAAATATTCTTTGCCGCCGTCAGTAGCGATTTGTTTATCAACCAGCTTAACGTTTTTAACAACCGGCTCTTCAAAGTTCAGCAGCGCGAATTGATCCGGACTAGCATCACTCGGACAAACATGCTCAGTATAGTTCGCCAAATCGCGGCAGCGAATAGCACTACCCTTTTCCTGCGGATAAATCACTGCCAGCGAGCTAATATACGGCTGTTGAGCTAGCTTTTGCGCCATGTCATCAGGCAGCGAATGGCTAGATATCATTGCTGTTCCAGCCTTCAGCTGCGAATAGCCATTATCCTTAACTGTTTGAGCGTTCAAGCCCTCAATACCGCTGGTCGCCGTCAAGTAAAAACTGCCAGCAAACAGCGCCAACACCACGCCGCTAACACTGCGAAAAACTGTTTGCGAGTGCACCGCCGTACGCTTGCCAGCAATCAACGCCGAAGCATTATTCGACCAGCGCGCCAACAACAGCGCAATCTTATTAGTCAGCCAGCTACCTGCCAAAATCAGCCCGAACATAATCAGCAGCAGCGCCGACGTCATTAGTATTAACGGCAAAGCTGACTCCTTATTATCATTCAACCAGTCCATGCCCAGTTTGGAAGACATCCAGGCGAAAATCGCGATACCAATCGCTGGCACGAACACTCGCCACACCCGCAATTTTTTAACTTTTTCAGTCGACCGCGACACGCCCAGCGGCGAAATTTGCGCCCGCCGCATTCGCCGCCAATTGACAAACATCGTCAGTCCCAGCGTCAGAACGATAATTAATGTGTATTGCGTGATGCTCAGTTTCAAGTCGCTTGGCCACATACCTTCGCCGTTCATTTTGAAATTAAGCAGCGGCGCTTGCCATAGCCAAAATATCGTCAAGCCAATCAGCACACCGACCGTCGACGCCAAAAACGACTCCAGCATCAGCACTCGCGCTACCTGTTTTTTAGTAGCGCCAATCAGCCGCAGCGCCGCATAGCGTTTTTCGCGCTGAGCAGCACCTAATTGCGTCGCTACCGACACGAAAATTACCACTGGGAATAGCAAGATTGTCGCGCCGACACCCAGAATCATCACGGAAAAAGGATCAAAGGATACCGTCTTTTTACCTTCTTTGTCCGTCTTGTAAATATCCGCAAACGCTGATGGCTGCTGGCGTGATTTTGCCAAAGTATCAGCTTGCGCCACCTCCTGGGTATCAATGCCGCGCACCATCATCAGCGTATCTGACGTCTCGACATACTCGTCAGGAATTAGGCCCAAATACTTAGTATTCTTGCCAAACCGCGCTAAAATATTATCCTCAGGATAATCAGCAACTAACTCTGCTAGCGCTCTCGACAGATAATATTCGCCCGGACGCGGCGTTTTCATCTTGGCAAACTGCGGCGACTTGTCCGTGCCGTACATCGAGTAAACACTGATCGATTGATCGCGCCACTTCGACGTATTGCCTGGCTGCCATGCCATAACCTTCAATGGATCGACGCCTTTGATTGGTTTTTGTGAATCCGTATTATTACTTGCATCAGCGGCGATACTGCCAATGACTACGCGATTCGAGCGACCCAACAGTCCGTTAGTGCCAGCCACGAAATAACACACCAGCATAATCCCTAGCGCTACTGCTGCCGCTGTTAAGCCTAAACGCACTACTGACTGGCGGCCAGATTTTTTGAGTAACATCCAGCTAACACTCATTTGGTAGCCCTCGCACTGGCTTTGTTAAGATTTGTCTGGGTATTCTGCGCCATATTCACCGCGGCGTCTGCTCCAGAAATCTGACCGTCACGGACGATAATTTCCCGGTCGGCATAGGCGGCAATTGTCGGCTCATGCGTCACCATGATGACTGTTGTGCCGTGCTCTTTGGCAGTTTTGATAAATAGCTCCATGACCTTTTCTGAGTTCAAGCTATCCAGTGAACCAGTTGGCTCATCAGCAAACAGCACTTTCGGCTCAATCACCATGGCCCGGGCGATCGCCACGCGCTGCATTTGTCCACCGGAAAGCTCGCCCATCATACTGCCGGCTTTATTACCCATATCCACCTTGTTGAGCCAACTTTTCGCCTTTTGGTAAGCTTCTTTGCGCTTAACGTTATTAAGCAATAGCGGCAACGCCACATTATCCAGTGCTGTCAACTCTGGCACTAATTGCCCGAATTGAAAAACAAAACCAAAGCTGGTGCGCCGTAAAATACTGCGCTGATCATCGCTCAGTTTGTCAATCCGCCGCCCGTCAAAGTCAATCTCGCCGCTATCAACGCTGGTAATCGCCGCTAAACTATGCAGCAGCGTCGACTTGCCAGAGCCGCTCGGCCCCATGATCGCCAAAACCTCGCCCGGTTCAACATCGAGCGACACGCCGCGCAAAGCATGCGTCTGCCCGAACGATTTCTTAATATTTTTTGCGCTAATTATTGGTTTGCTCATTTTATTTCCTCCTTATAATTGCTGTCAGTTTGCTCGGACGACATAATCTCCTCCTTTAATTTAGTTAGCCGCGAGATTGTTAATTCAATCCAGCGCAAATCCGCCTCCAAATGATACAGTGCGTGGTCAATCAGCAGCATGTCCGACAAACTGCTATCGCGCCGCTGCGCTGTCAGCTCGCGCATTCGTTGGATGTGCGCCTGCCGTTGGTTATCCAGATACGGCGACGCATCGCCGTCTTTCAGAATGGCCAATACCGCCTTGATATACATCGTCGCTTGCAGCTGTGGCGACGGTACCTCTGGTGATTCCAGCCACGCTTGCAAATCCTGCTTGCCCTCATCGGTAATTTCATACCGAACCCGATCCGGCCCGCCCGATTCGCTGGTATCGGCAATCTCTTTGACCTTGTTATCGCGTTTGAGCCGCGCCAAAGTTGAATATATCTGACCAGTTAAAATTGGCTTATCTTTACCAAAATAGCCGTCATATTTTTTCTTCAACTCATAGCCATAATTTGACTCTTCCGCTAAAAAACCTAACAGTGTATATTGAACGCTCATACTCTTACTATACACCCAGTGTTTAGTTATTGCAAGAGCTTTATACACTCAGTGTATAGTTTATAATTTTAGCCGTTACTCTTACTTCTTTGTATCAGATCTTCTGAAAAATAAACAAATGTTCATGCATTATTAGTAAGAAGTTACTTTCTTGCGATTTCTTAACCCAGAATCCAGTAGCCTTACAATTAAACTGGCATTTTATTATATCTTCTTTCAGTTGAAAACCTACTCTTAAAAATCTATCCATAACTTTATACGCCATAGGCTGGTACATTTTATTACGTCGCGTATCTCCAATTAGAATTGCACAGAATTTACCGGGCTTTAAAATACGATATAGTTCAGCAGCTACCTTTTCCATCTCATCAGTAAACTTATCAATATCATGAATATTTGATAAATCTTCACTGATTTCTCCACCGCTATATTTTATAATATCAGCGTACGGCGGATGAGTAAGTATAAAGTCTATACTTTCGTCTTCGGCTTTACTTAAATCTCGGGCGTCGCGTTTAACAATCTTTTGCCACGCATCATTTTCCACTTCAAAATCTAACGATATTTTTGTTCGCTCCAGCGCCTTATCGTTTACATCAGAGCATATAATGTGACGATTGAGAATTTTTGCCTCAATGGCAGTTGTCCCGCCGCCAATCATTGGATCGAGCAAAATATCGCCCTCGCTGGAGTATCGCAGTATCAAGTTTCTTACAACTTCTGGAGACCAATTACCTCGCCAATCGGATTTATGTGTCGCCCAGTTACCGCGGCGTGGAAACGCCCAAACAGTTGTGCATTCTAGCTCAAAGTTGTCCGGATGAAGTTTTCTTATTTTTCTAGGCTTCATATTTTGGTAAGTCTAACTCTGACACTACATTGTTATTTGTATAATTCTTTTTAAAATAAAAGGCGCGCTTACGAACACGAATAGTCCCTCCCTTTCCATCTGGCGCATTTGTTAAATCTTGATTATTCTTACCTTTAGTTTTCGGCTCAATATATGTACCCATTGAACAAGACAATTTATCAGCGTCGCCATTAACTATATAAAACTGGATAGACTCCCAATCTTCCTGAAATATTCTCATCTTTTCATTATCTGGGACATCAATAAACCAATCTAAAATAATGTAGTTGTCCTGAGACATGTTCTTTTTCGTAATCGGACTACGCGGTACTCCATAAGCTACCCAGAATATCGTTTGGATTTTACCTCGAATTTCCGCATTTTCCCAAGTTTCCTTAGCAACTTTCATAAAATTAATCATTTTAATCTGGGTTGGTTCTTTAACTTTTAGGTTGTGTAACTGAATTGGTAAAACTTTTATCTCGATACCCAACTCCTCTAGGTCAGCCTTTGGAGATGAATTATTCTTCAGTCCCAACATGTTTTCGACGATTAAGCCGGATGCACCCTTCTTGTAATGATTATGTTTTGAGCCAGCAACATTCGCATAAATTTCGCCAATAGTCCTGCCCTTATTAGCCTCAACTATATCTATATACGGTTGTAACTTTTTCAATTTTATACTTGATAGCATAATTTAAGCCTGATAATTTGTTATTAATACCTCATTTATTTTACCGCGTTTCGATCCTTTTGAATTTATAGCACGTCCAGCAATTATCTTGTTTACACTAACCCCCTCCAATCCAGAATACAATTCATTAATAAATGGCGTGTCCGAATTTGAGAGCATAACAAAACATCCGCGTTCGTGCAGTTTAACAAAGGTGTCGCGAAGTTCTATCTGCTCCTTCTCGAAAAAACCCTTAGCAGTATAGGCGGTAAACGAAGATGTTGGATTAAGCGGGTAATACGGAGGATCAAAGTAAATAAAATCGCCAATCTTCGCTAATTTTAGAACATCTTTATAATCTCGGTGAGTAATGGTAATTCCCTGCAGAGCTTCTGAGACTTTACGTAAATTATTCTCATCACAAATAAGCGGATTTTTATATCGACCAAATGGAACATTAAACTGGCCGTTCTTATTTACTCGGTACATACCATTAAAACTAGTTCTATTAAGAAAAATAAAGCGCGACGCTACCTCTATATCGGATAGTTCATTAATGTCTTGAGCGCGAACTCCTAGGTAATATTCTTTGTTATAGATATGTTTTTTTAGCGACTTGATTAAACCATCAACGTTGTCTTTTATGACATTATAAGTCATTACCAATTCTCTGTTAGTATCTGATAATTCTGCATGTTTTGGCAACAGATCAAAAAATACTGCACCGCCGCCAACAAATGGTTCAAAATATGTATTTGATTCTGGGTTAAAACACTCGGGCGGATATAGATTTAATTCACGGAATTGTTTAAGCAGCTGCCGTTTGCCTCCGACCCATTTTACAAATGGTTTTGGCTTATCTTCAACAATTTTCCTAATATCGTCAAGGGTGCTATTTTTTTGTGATAGCTGAAACAAACGACGAGCATAAATCAAATTTATATCAAGAGCACTAGCAATGCTTTTCACTGTCAAGCCACCCGTTTCCATAACCCCCTCCAATCACAATTTTATATATACAATAATACCATTTCACACCTCAACATTAAAGCCGACTCAATCCAATTCTCCAAATTTTAGCGTATAATAAGAATCATATGGAGCGTATCCGACAGCAAAAAGAAACTGTCAAAACTGCCGCTGCTGGTATCGGCGCGCTGTTGAAATTGCCGCGCTACAGCGTGCTGGCGGCGGGGTTTTCTTTGCTATTTGCCATTGTTATTTTCTTTGCAATTAACGGCAACTTCTATGGACCGTTGTTTTTATCGCGATTACCAATCGTCGATAAATTCGCTGTTGCCGGCAGCATGCTTATCGAGCTATTCAAGCAAGGTTTCACCACGCCAAACGGCGCGCTGCTGCTAATCGTCTCTATTCTACAAGGATTATCGCTTTCAGTTGTAGTATTTACAGCACGACGTAACAAACGCAACGAACAAGATGTAGCCCGCCAACTCAGCGTCAGCGGTATTGCCTCAATCGCTGCTGCTATCGGCCTCGGCTGCGTACCGTGCGGCACCTCGCTAATCTTGCCAATTGTTACTCTGTTTTTCTCGGGCGCAGCGGCTGCTACCGCTGCCAATGTTGCTGGCACTATCGTACTAATCTTAGCGCTGGTACTTAGCCTAGCGTCGCTTTACAAATCTGGACAAATCGCATTCGTTTATGCACAATTAGCCAAACAGGAGGAAAAATCATGAGTCATCAACAAGAACGCGGCATTGCCCCAATCTGGATTGTTTTATCGATCATCGTCATCGGTATCGTCGCTTTATTTATCTACGGTATTGTCAACCGGCCGCCGAACCAGCATATCGGCAACAGTAAACCATGGAACGAACATATGTCGCAAGGCTCAGCAGATGCGAAAAACGTGTTTATCGATTACACCGATTATTTCTGCTCGTTCTGCGCTCAAGTCGAAGCCGCCACTAGCACCGATTCCTTCAAAAACGACTACATCAAATCCGGCAAATTGCGCTACGAACACCGAATCGTCACTTTGTTAAAGGATAAAGTACCAAACACCAAACAAGGCGCTAAAGCCGCGTTCTGCGCCGCCGACCAGGATAAATATTGGCAATACACTCACGACATCGTGCCGCGCATCAAAACGGACTACTTCGACAAAGGTATCGGCGTCAAAAACGTCGCTGTGCCAAAGGAAATCCCGCTGCTGCCGCTCAGCTACTTTGAAACATCTGCCAAGAATGCCGGCCTGGACACCGCCAAGTTCGCCGATTGCATGAAAGGCGACTCCCACCAGCAAGAAATCAACGGCAACACGCAAAAAGCCCTGTCGCTTGGCGTGAACGGCTTGCCGTACATGGTCATCAACGACTACCAAACCAGCGGCTTTGCCGGCAGCGAGAGCGGACTGAAGGCGATTTTGAAGGCTGGTGGCATTAATTAATGCTAAAATTTCTCAATTCATTTTCAGCGCCGCTGATCGGATCTTTGAGTTTCTGGCCTTTTTTATGCATCCTCTTGACCATACCATTCATCATTTCACGGCTGATCATGCGCCGGCGCGTAACGTGGTCGTATGTATTCTTTTCCTACGGCTCAATTCTCTATTTCACAGGGCTAATCTTTTTTACGCTATCGCCAGTACCAAAAGACCCGATTGCCTTTTGCCAAACATACCACATCCAGCCGCAACTTATCCCCTTCAACTGGGCTAACGACGTTATTCAGCCTAACAAGGATACCCTATATATCACATTGCAATTAGTTATGAATATCGTTTTCTTTGTGCCGCTGGGCATTTTTATGAAAGCATATTTTCACAAGCATTGGAAATTTGCGCTGCTAAGCGGCTTTCTTTTATCAATGCTGATAGAAGTGACACAGCTAACTGGCGTGTTCGGTTTATATCCTTGTAGTTATCGGCTATTTGATGTTAATGATTTAATAACCAATACCTTTGGCTGCTTACTCGGATTTATGTTGACATGGCTAATCGGTTATAAAGTTCCCAGCGTCAAACTCAGCGACGAAAACTACGCCGCGCCCAATCGCCGCAATAAATTCTTAGCTAGCTGCATCAACATAGCCCTTATCATCTTCGCTTCAGTAGTTACGCGGTCGCTAGTTTATCCGTTTTTCATAGACACCATACAGCCTGGTAGGTTCTATCTTTCAGAGCTAGGGGTCTGGATTCTTATCCAGTTGTTTATCATACCAAGGATTGCCAAAGGCTGGACGATTGGGAGTTATCTGGTCGGCATCAAACCGAAACGCCAGCGCAAAAGCGATAAACAACAACCAAAAAACGATGCTAATCCAGAAAATTAACCTTTCAACTGCCGCATAAATCCGCGCAGCTGCGACGATGTCCGTTCAATCCTTTCGCTCGTCCAGTATTTATCCGGCGTGATGTTATCGTCGCCAGTTGACTCCTCTTTGTAGCGGCCAATGATTTTACCGTTCTTGACAATCGATACGTCCGGTACAAATATTCGCGGCTTGCCGCTGTCGTCTTTATCCAAATACGACTCTAGTTTCTTGACCAATTTTTGGTAAACTTCGTTGTTGCTAGCGCGAGCATCGCGGATGTTCAAATAGTATATTTTATCAATACCTTCAGCTCTTGCCGCCTGATCAACATATTCGCTCAAATGCTGGCACCACGGACATTGCGGAAATCCTAAAAAAACCACGCCGCTGCCGTTATCAAAGATATTAAGGACTTCTTTATCGCTGGCATAAACGAAGCGATTGTTCGCCGCCACTCGCGGATATTCTGACTTGAATTTGGCGGCGTCGGACACGTTAGTAGACGGAGTTTTCGGTTGTTCGGCAGTGCGCCGGTAGTTATACCACAATCCAGCCGCCGCTCCGCACAGAATAATCATTACAGAGATAATGGCAATAGTTTTTTTGTTCATGCTCGCCCCCTTTACCTTAGTGTTCAGCGTACTTTTATTATACTACAGCGCTTTTGATGACGGAGATAAAGTGAAAGATTAATTTATTTTTCGAGTTAAACACCGTAAGAACATATAATGTCACATTTTTGCCTAAAATTCATTGACATTTTATTCAAGTACTGATATATATATATTAGCTTTTGCTCAAGCTACAGTCTTAGGGCAAGAGTCGCCCTTTAGCTTGAGTGAAAGAGAACAGAAAGGAGGATGGTCATGAACACCATCCTTGCTATCACCCTTGTCTCCATTTACATCCTCGCGCCCATGGCGACCGCTCTGGCGGTCGCCATGAGAAACACTATTGGCATGATCGCAGGGGTCATCGCCATTGTTGTTTTCAGCGTTTCGTTCTGGATGACTTTCGAGCCATACGCCACCTCCAACACAACCGTTTTTGCATTTGCCGCTATGTGGCAAGTGTTCGGTAGTGTGGGTGTAATCTGTAAGGTGGCGGATGAGCTTGACATAATCTGACACCACTCGCGGGCTTAACGCCCGCTGAACTACTCGCTGAACGTCTCCCCGATTGAGATATCTTTCTTGATATTTCCCGGGTTGAGACCCGGTTCGGTTTGAGATGTTCGGCGGGCTAGTTCACTGGAATTATTTACCACGTTTTACAACATACTTTTTATTTGCTGGATAATCGCTTCGACATCCAGCCCATGCTTTTTCCACAATTCAGCTACCGGACCGCTTTCGCCGAATTGGTCGTTGACACCAATCCGCAGAACCTTAACTGGCAATGTCTGGCTGAGAATTTCCGCCACGGCGCTGCCAAAATCGCCGGGGTAATTACTGCGCTCATGATAGTTCATCCAACTGCGTATTGCGCCGATTAAACCGCGGAGCGTTGGCATACGGCGTGTTTAGCCACGTCTCAACAATGCCTTTCCAAGCAGATTCATCATATTCCAAGATTCGCGCCGGCAAACACAGCACATTCGAGTCGTTATCATTACGCGTCATCTTTGCCTCAAAAGCATCCCAAATCGCACTGGCACGGATTCCCTTGAAACGGTTAGCCGCCATATACATGCCTTGACTGCCGTCGCAAATCAAAATTGCTCGTGGGTCTTTACTGTCATCGCCGATCACTTTCAGCGCTGCCGCCTGGGCAAATTGCGGAAAATCATCGTCTGGATTCAATTCCACACCGCCGACATCTTGCACATCATAACCGTTTTCTGCCAAATATGCAAAAACTTTTTCTTTCAAAAAAGCCATAATGGTCTGAACCGAGATAGATTTTCATGATTTCAGTATAAGCGATTTCGGAGGTTTTTGAGAGGGAAAGTTGGAGATTTCTCCAGAGGTGGAGCGTAATTACTTGACAGAAAGTACGTACACTACCAAAAACCTTTGCAACCAAAAAGCAGGCCTCGTAGACTGTAATTAAACTACTAATTACAGAAAGGAGGGCCTGCTATGGCCTATACTCCAAGTCTCCCGAGCGAAAAGAGAAAGGCTTTTGCCTTTATCTTTTTTGAGGAGACGCCGGAGTATACCTTAAGTATTCTACCAATCCTAACCTGCCAAAAGCTAGAGCAATTGCTATGCGGCTGCTGGTTGTAGACCAGCTGCCTGTAACGGTTGTCGCCAGAAAGTGCGGTGTACATCGCAGCACTGTTTGGCGTTGGAAACAGAAATGGAATAAGCTCAATAAGCATGTTCGCCTAGAGAATGTAAATCGTCCTTCGCGGCTAGTCTCTAGTCCAAGCGGCATTTCTAGTTTTCGGCTGGCTGCTTGCCGTTGGCTTATACCCACTGAGTCATCCTGGCCGCACATTAGTCCGGCTGCCATTCCTGAGAAGATTGTCCGGCTTGTATTACATACGCGAGATAGACTGAAACGTTGCGCTGAGGTAGTTTGGTACCATCTGGCAAAAATTGGCGTGAAAGCAGCGGACGGGACATTGCAGCTAGTTCAAATCAGTCTCTCCAGCGTTCGCCGTATTCTCAAGCGCCACCACCGCTTAGATGGTGCCAGAAAACCCAGAGTAAAGAGAGATAACTCAAAACGGCCATTGCCAATCCGTCCTGGCGAGCTTGTCCAAACCGACACTATTCACCACGTTGATCCGTATTCTAGAAAGAGACTGTATTACTACACAGTGATAGATCTCTACAGCCGGCTAGCTTACACCGAACTACATACAGTATTGCGTCCAGGCTTAGCTGCGGCAGTTGTCTTGAGGGCGCAGGAGAAATGGCGTAGCTATGGCTTTACAACAATCTCTTTAGTACAGTGCGACAACGGGCCGGAGTTTGGAAGATACTTTGCGCAAGAGTTAGAACGAGCTGGCATACAGCTGCGCCACAGCCGCCTCGGCAGGCCGAACGATAACGCTCACGTAGAACGGTTTAACCGTACTTTGCAAGAGGAATGTATCGGGCACTATTGGCGCAGAAGCGTACTGCTTCCGCGCCAGCGAGAGAAGCTCTCTCGCTACATTGACTTCTACAACAACAAGCGCATACACTTAGGCATACAGATGCGAACACCTGTGGAGATGTTGCAGAGGTGGTGAGGTGATACGAATTCATTGACATTTTATTCTATTAGTGATATATATATATTAGCTTTTGCTCAAAGTTTCGGATAAAGGGCGGAAGTCGCCCTTTAGCTTTGAGTAAGCTCTCTCTCGGAAAGGGAAGTCCTGATGTACAGAAAATCATCTGCGGCGGACATCGCAATCGTGAGCGCAGTCTGGCTGGTCAATACCGCGGTCGCCGCGGTGGCGATCGTGATGCTCTCCGCGATTCTGCGCGGAGCGGGTGCGACGTGGATGCCAGAGATTTCTTTCTGGCAGGCAATCCTGTTGCGCTTGATCTTCAAGTCCCTCCTTTGGGACGCGCTCAAGGTGACACCCAGAGACTGAAGACTCACAAGGGCTCTGCCCGCCGAAAATAGCTCGCCGAATGCGTTCAATCTGATTGAGACAGTTACTTGTTTCTCGGATTGAAAGATCCGCATTCAGCTTGAGCTCGTTCGGCGGGCTATTTTCATTGATATTATGTTATTCCCACCTAAACAACTTAATCGCGGCGATGTAGATAACGAGAGTCCAGGCGGCGACGGCGCCGATTTGCGGCAAGACTTCGATGAGGCTAGCCTGCTCGGTCATAATCAGACGGAAACCATCCACAACTGGCGTCATTGGGATAAATTGCGTTACGCCGCGCAACCATTCTGGAAAGAGGAATG
>ERZ773038.1686-NODE-1686-length-12256-cov-8.326776_pt1 | contig 12256 bp, 10 predicted proteins | sample MGYA00511665_ERZ773038 | MGnify/ENA primary metagenome ERZ773038 (study PRJEB29015, sample SAMEA2737966) | human oral metagenome | biome: human oral; feature: human-associated habitat; material: dental | place: China | collected 2028 ... | reverse complement strand
GGTGCCGCTGGAGGACAATGGCCCGGCCACCGACGGGAGGTCGGCATGAAGCTTCGGCTCACGAAGATGCACGGTGCCGGCAACGATTTCGTGGTGATCGATGCCACCCGCGGTATGCCGCCGGTGACGCTGGCGCAGTGGCGCTGGCTGGCCGATCGCCATGTGGGGGTGGGGGCCGACCAGATCCTGATCGTCGAGCGTCCGACGGCAGAACAGGTGGCCGCAGCCGGGCCCGAGGGGCTGGATTTCGTCTACCGGATCATCAATGCCGACGGCATCGAGGTGGAGCAGTGCGGCAACGGTGCGCGCTGCTTCGTGCGCTTCGTGCACGAGCAGGGACTGACCGACCGTGACCGGATCCGTGTGCTGACGCGTGGCGGCATCATCTCGCCCCGGCTGATGCCGGATGGCGGGGTGGAAGTGAACATGGGCGAGCCCTCGTTCGATCCGGGCAGGCTGCCGTTCTCCACACGGGGCCTGGTACCCCGGCAGCAGGGGCAGGCCATGCTGTGGCCGCTGGCACTGGAGACGTCGCCCGGTGAGGTCTTCACCCGTGAGGTGGCGCTGGTGTCCATGGGCAACCCGCACGCGGTGCAGGTGGTCGAGGACGTGAAGCAGGCACCCGTGCAGACCGAGGGGCGCCTGATCGAGCTGCATCCGCGTTTTCCGGCGCGGGTCAACGCCGGTTTCATGCAGGTGCTGTCGCGCGGCGAGATTGCGCTGCGGGTGTTCGAGCGCGGTGCGGGCGAGACGCTGGCCTGCGGGACCGGAGCCTGTGCGGCCGCCGTGGCGGGCATGCAACAGGGGCTGCTGGATCATGAGGTCCGGGTCCGGGCGCTGGGTGGAACGCTTACCATCCGTTGGGAAGGGCCGGGCTCCCCGGTCTTTCTGGCAGGTCCGGCCGTGACGGTGTTCTCCACCGAGGTCGAGCTGCCCGATGACCCGCCCGGGGCGGACGGGGCGGCCTTGCGCTGACGCTGGGTGCCCCAGGCTGGCACGGCCCCGTTCGGATGGGCCGTGTGGCGCCGATGTCTTTGCAGGATTCACGATGAGTTTCACGTCATTGCCGGGGGGCTCTCCCCGAGAGACCGATGAGCGTCGGCGCGTCGATGCGCTGAGTGCCGACGAGGTGGCTGCCTGGTTGCAGCGCAATCCCGAGTTCTTCGAATCGCACCGCGACATGCTGAGCCAGCTGAAGCTGCGCCATCCGCATGGGGGGCGTGCCATTTCGCTGATCGAGCGCCAGGTGACGGTGCTGCGCGACACCAACCGCATGCTGGAAAAGCGCCTGGCCGACTTCCTGCGCATCGGCCGCGACAACGATGCGCTGTCGATGAAGATGCAGGGGCTGGCGCATGCGCTGCTGGGCGAGCGCGACCCGGCGCGGCTGCCGGGGCTGCTGTGCGCGGGCCTGCGGCGCGGTTTCGACGTGCCCTTCGTGGTGGTGCGGCTGTGGGCGGAGGTGAATCTGCCCGAAGCTTCGCAGGGGCCGGTGTCGGCCAGCCTGCGGCAGTGGGCCGACCGGCTGGAGCAGCCCTATTGCGGTCCGGCCACGCAGGACGAGATCCTGGGCTGGTTCCCGGAGCGTGGTCAGGAAGTGGCCTCAATGGCCGCCATGGCGCTGCGTGCGGGCAACGAGATCCGCAGTTTCGGACTGCTGGTCATTGGCAGTCATGATCCCAACCGCTTCCAGGCGGGGATGGGCACCGTGGTGCTGGAGCAGCTGGCCGACATGGCAGGTGCTTCACTGTCGCGGGCACTGCCACCGAAGGAATCGGCCTGAACATCTGCGCCGACATCGACGCCTGGCTGCGGCGGCTGGAGACCGAGCGCGGCTACTCGGCGCATACGCTGGATGCCTATCGGCGCGATCTGGCGACCCTCGTGGTGGGCATGGGGGAGCGCACCGACTGGGCGGCCGTGAAGGAGGCCGACATCCGGCGCTGGGTGGCGGCCGCGGCGCGTGACGGGCTCTCGCCGGCCTCGCTGGCCCGGCGGCTGTCGGCATGGCGTGGCTTCTTCGATGCGTTGGCCGAGGATGGGCGGATTCTGGCCAACCCCGTGCAGGGAGTGCGGCCGCCCAAGCGGCCCCGCCGCCTGCCCAAGGCGCTGCCGGTGGATCAGGCTGTGCAGCTGGTCGATGGTCCGGTGGAGGCCGAGCAGGCTTTCACCGCCAGCCGCGATCGGGCCATGGCCGAACTCTTCTATTCCAGCGGGTTGCGCCTGTCGGAACTGACGGCGCTGGACCACCGTTGGTTGCAGGCATCAGGGGACGGAGCCCGTTCGTCGGCCTGGCTGGACCGTCCGGCGGCCGAGGTGCAGGTGCTGGGCAAGGGCGGAAAGCGTCGCACGGTGCCGGTCGGCCGTGCTGCACTGGCGGCGCTGGATGCCTGGCTGGAGATTCGTGGCGAGTGGCTGGCGGCGCATCCGGCAGCCGATACGGCGCCGCTTTTCCTGTCGCTGCAGGGGCGGCGGCTGAGCAACCGCTCGGTACAGCTGCGGATGGATGCGCTGGCCCAGCGACGGGGCCTGCCACAGCATGTCCATCCGCACGTGCTGCGACATTCGTTTGCCAGCCACATGCTGCAGTCCTCGGGCGATCTGCGGGCCGTGCAGGAGCTGCTGGGCCATGCCAGCATCGGCACCACGCAGGTGTACACGGCTCTGGATTTCCAGCACCTGGCGGCCGTCTATGACGCCGCGCATCCGCGTGCGCGCCGGCAGGGGGCGGTGCCCGACGGGACCAAGGCCGGTGCTGGCGGGCGGGTAGCCGGTGAGGCCGGTACAGCAGAGAGCGCGGGGGACGGTGACAGCGCCGGAGAGGGCACGGGAGACGGTGGCCTGGCCGGAAGGCCGGATGTACGCGCACAGGACGCCTTGAAAAAGCCCTGAGCCGCCCCCACAAGAGGCGGCATGCCCGACACGCAGGGTTCGGGCTGAAATACACGCAGGTGTTGCCGGTTTTGCACGGCAGCATGGCCCGTCCGTGAGCAGTTTGCCAAAGCTGTTGCCGATCGCCCCTGTCGTGTCGAATATGAAAAATAAAGTTACTTATCAGGCGTGAAACTGCGCGTACAATCCGCGCTCCTTGGGGGCCTCTCAAACAGTCTTTACAGTCGTTTTGGGTCCCCGACACTGCCAAGGAAGGTGTGAAATGGCAAACGATCTCATTCCAACCACGATCCTGACCGGCTTCCTGGGAAGCGGCAAGACCACGTTGCTCAACAAGATCCTCAAGGACGATCACGGTCTGAAGATCGCCGTCATCGAGAACGAGTTCGGCGAGGAGGGCATCGACAACGATCTGCTGCTGCAGGGTGACGAGCAGATCGTCGAGATGAACAACGGCTGCATCTGCTGCACCGTGCGGGGCGACCTGGTGCGCATCCTGCTGGACCTGAAGGCCCGGCGTGATGCGGGCGAGATCCATTTCGACCGGGTGGTGATCGAGACCACCGGTCTGGCCGACCCGGGTCCGGTGGCACAGACCTTCTTCATGGATGACGAGGTGGCGCAGAGCTACATGCTGGACGCCATCATCACTGTGGTGGATGCCCTGCACGGCAACCAGCAGCTGGACGAGACCAAGGAAGCCCAGGCACAGGTGGGCTTTGCCGATCGCATCCTGATTTCCAAGACCGACCTGGCCAACGAGGAAACGGTGGAGGCGCTGCGCCGGCGTCTGGTCCAGATGAACCCGCGCGCGCAGATCCGCACCATCCAGTTCGGCAACGTGGACGTGGCCGAAGTGCTGGACATCAAGGGGTTCAACCTGAATGCCGTGCTGGAGGTGGACCCGGACTTTCTGGAAAGCGACGAGCACACGCACAGCGATGCGGTCTCGTCCTTCGTCTTCAAGTCGAAGAAGCCTTTCGACGGTACCAAACTGGAGGAATTCCTGGGTGGCATGATCCAGGTCTTCGGCCCCGACCTGCTACGCTACAAGGGCGTGCTCTACATCAAGGGAACGCCGCGTCGCATGGTGTTCCAGGGCGTCCACATGATGATGGGCGCCGACGTGGGAAGAAAGTGGGAACCCCACGAAACGCCGTCCAGCAAGATGGTGTTCATCGGCCGCAATCTGCCGAAGGACACTTTCATCGCCGGACTGAAACAGTGCCTTGCCTGAAAGTACAAGGAGCTCCTATGACAACCGCGAACCAGGCCGTTCTGACCGAAGACGCCATCCTCAAGATGTCCGAGGATGACTACATGAACGACGTGCAGCTGGAATTCTTCCGTGACAGGCTGCGCCAGATGGAAAGAGACATCCGCAACAATGCCGGTGAAACCACCGAGCATCTGCGCGAGACCGTCATCGTTCCTGATCCGGCTGACCGTGCCACGATCGAGGAAGAGCATGCGCTGGAGCTGCGTACCCGCGACCGCGAGCGCAAGCTGCTGAAGAAGATCGAGCAGGCACTGGCCCAGATCGACAGTGGCGACTACGGCTACTGCGAGGAAACCGGTGATCCCATCGGCATTCCGCGCCTGCTGGCACGTCCCACCGCCACGCTGTCGCTGGAAGCGCAGCAGCGCCGTGAGCTTCGCCAGAAACTGTACGGTGACTGAGCACCATCCTGTGGCGCAAAGGCCGACGACATGATGTCGTCGGCACACTTTCGCAGAGAAAGGGGGCAATCGCCCCCTTTTTTCTTGTGGGATTCTGCAGGGCGGACGGTCGGGTACAGCTGACTGGCGGTGCTTGAAAGGCCCTTTAACAGGTGTTCCGGCTGGCTGGATACTCTGGCCCGACTGGCGGGGCGCCCATGGGGTGGTCGGCAAGGCAGCCGGTGCTACACTGAAAAACGAGCCAGTCAGGGGGCATACGTCCGTGGGATTCTTTTCTTTTTTCAGCAGGAAAAAAAACCGGAACAAGAGCGAAGCCGCTCCGTCGCCGGAATCGACCAGCGGGTTGAGCGCTCGTGAAATCGCCCGTCGCACCGCCGAGAAGATCGACGAGATCGAATCGCAGATGGTGCAGGAGGGGGTTTCGGTTGCCAATCCGGCGTTGATGCAGCAGGAGGCCAAGGCCGGCCAGGCCCAGGCTCCGGCTGCTGCGGCGGAATCGGCCGAGCAGGCTGCCAACGATGTGTCGGGCCGGCCTTCCGTGCTGGCGCGTCCGCGCGAAGGCGCCATCGAGATCCAGAGTTCCGGCCTGCTGCCGGTGCTGGAAGAAGTGTCGGTGCTGTTTGCCAATGGCCAGGTGAGCGAAGCGACGCAGAACCTGCGTCAGGCCATTGATCAGAAGCAGCTGGGCGAACATACCCGCCTGGGCTGGAAGATGCTGCTGGAGCTTTATCAGGCCAGCGGGCACCGGACCGAATTCGAGAACCTGGCGGTGGAATACGCCTCGTCCTTCGAATTGTCGCCGCCGGCCTGGGTGGATGAACTGGTGCTGCCCAATCAGCAGGAAGAGCCGGCTGCAGTCCTGTCTTCCACGGTGCTGTTCCCGCCGGTGATCGACGCCCAGGTGGTGAAGCAGACCGAGCAGATGACGCGCGCCATCCAGCGCAAGCGCCAGCTGCGCGTCGACTTCAGCCGCGTCACCAGCATCGACATGATCGGTGCGGATCTGCTGCTGCGCACGTTCCGTGATTTCCGCAAGGCGCGGCATGAGCTGACGATCTGCGGCGTGGAAGCCCTGGAGAAGGCACTGTCGGTGATGACCGAAAGCGGTCGCCGTGATCCGGACGAGCACTGCTGGCAGCTTCGGCTGATGGCCCTGCGCATGCTGGGCCGCCAGCAGGAATTCGAGGATCTGGCCATCGAATACTGCGTGACCTACGAGGTCTCGCCGCCGTCGTGGGAGCCGCTGCCGGATTCCGTGCATGTGCTGCTGGCTGACAGCGAACCCGAAGAGGAAGCCAGCGAGACGCTGCAACCCTACGTGGGCGAGATGTTCGCGCTGTCGGGCGTGCTGACCGGCCGTGCCGAGACCATGTTCCGCCGGCTGCGTGCCTGGGCCGAAGACCGTCGCGAAGTGACGCTGGACTGCCGTCAGCTGGTGCGCATCGACTTTGCCTGCGCCAGCGAGCTGCTCAACGAAGTGGTGTCGCTGCAGGCCGGTGGCAAGCCCGTCACCATCCGTCAGCCCAGCTATCTGGTGGCCTATCTGATGATCGTGATGGGCCTGGGCGACCTGGCCGAGCTGCAGCTGCGTCACGCCTGATACAGACCCCGGCCGCATGCGGCCAGGCAGAAAAGGGGGCCCGGAAGGGCCCCTTGCCATTGAAATCGACCGATGGCCCCCCATATGTCCTGAAACCCCTCCGGCTCCCTCCTGGCGCCGGAACTCTTTCAGGACCATCATGACAACCATCGTATCTGTCAGAAGAGGCGACAGCGTCGCCCTGGGGGGGGACGGTCAGGTCACCCTCGGCAACATCGTGGTCAAGGGCACCGCGCGCAAGGTGCGCCGCCTGGGGGGCAACAAGGTGCTGGCCGGCTTTGCCGGCGGAACGGCAGACGCCTTCACGCTCTTCGACCGTTTCGAGGCACAACTGGAGCGCTATCCGGCCAACCTGATGAAGGCCGCCGTGGAGCTGGCCAAGGAATGGCGCACCGATCGCGTGCTGCGCCGCCTGGAGGCCATGCTGGCCGTGGCCGACAAGCAGCATTCCCTCATCATCACCGGCAACGGTGACGTGCTGGAGCCCGAGCACGGGCTGGTGGCCATCGGTTCGGGCGGTGCGTATGCGCAGTCGGCCGCACTGGCACTTCTGGAGAACACCGAGCTTTCTCCGACCGAGATCGTGCAGAAATCACTGAAGATTGCGGGTGATCTGTGCATCTACACCAACCAGAACCACACGATCGAGACACTATGACGCAGATGACGCCGCAGGAGATCGTCTCCGAACTGGACAAGCACATCATCGGCCAGGACAAGGCCAAGCGCGCGGTGGCCATTGCGCTGCGCAACCGCTGGCGTCGCCAGCAGGTGGCCGAGCCGCTGCGCCACGAGATCGTGCCCAAGAACATCCTGATGATCGGTCCCACCGGCGTGGGCAAGACCGAGATTGCCCGTCGCCTGGCCCGGCTGGCCAACGCGCCGTTCATCAAGATCGAGGCCACCAAGTTCACCGAGGTGGGCTACGTGGGCAAGGACGTGGATTCGATCATCCGCGACCTGATGGAAGCCGCCATCAAGGAAGAGCGCGACCGCGCCAAGCAGCGCGTGGATGCACGTGCCCGCGACCTAGCCGAAGAGCGTGTGCTGGATGCGCTGCTGCCGTCGTCGGCCCATCAGCGTGCCCCCACGGACTACCGTGACCTGGAAAAACCCATCTCCACCGCCGATGATTCGGTGGCCCGCCAGAAGTTCCGCAAGCGCCTGCGCGAAGGCGAACTCGATGACAAGGAAATCGAGATCGACGTGGCGCAGCCGATGCCGAACATCGGCATCATGGGGCCGGCCGGCATGGAGGAACTGACCAACCAGCTGCAGGGCATGATGCAGGGGATGCCCGGCAAGACGCGCCAGCGCAAGATGCGCATTGCCGAAGCCATGAAGCTGCTGGTGGACGAGGAAGCCGGCAAGCTGGTCAACGACGAGGAGATCAAGCTCACCGCGCTGGCCAACGTCGAGCAGAACGGCATCGTCTTCCTGGACGAGATCGACAAGATTGCGGTGCGCGGTGGCGTGCAGGGTGGCGACGTTTCCCGTCAGGGCGTGCAGCGCGACCTGCTGCCGCTGGTGGAGGGCACGGCCGTCAACACGCGCTACGGCGTGGTCAAGACCGACCACATCCTGTTCATCGCGTCGGGTGCGTTCCATCTGTCCAAACCGTCCGATCTGGTGCCGGAACTGCAGGGGCGCTTCCCCATCCGCGTGGAACTCAGCTCGCTGTCGGTGGAGGACTTCCGTCGCATCCTGACCGAGACCGATGCCAGCCTCACCAAGCAGTATCAGGCGCTGCTGGCCACCGAGGGTGTCACGCTGGACTTTCGCGACGACGGCATCAACAAGCTGGCCGAGACGGCGTTCCGCGTGAACGAGGGTACTGAGAACATCGGTGCACGCCGGCTGCAGACAGTCATGGAGCGGCTGCTGGAAGAAGTGTCCTTCCAGGGCGACCGCCGCTCGGGCGAGACGGTGGTGATCGACGCCGCCTTCGTCGAGGAGCGTCTGGGCGACATTGCCCGCAACGAGGACCTGTCGCGCTACGTGCTGTAACGCAGCACCGGCCACCCGCCGTTGATGGTGGCGTGGCTGTCCGTCCGGCTGGTGGTGATTCGCCGTGACATTTCCCCTTGTTTAGATTGCCGATCGGGAGCCGTGTTCATGACACGTCCCGGTCGGGGTCGGGCGTGCATGGCTGTCCAGGGGATGGCCCGTGCTGCCGGCCGATCGTCGCGGACAGCGTTCCGCGGCCCATCAAGCGAGGTCGGACGGGCAGATGAATTCTGCAGCGCAGCGTTTCGGGTCGGGCAGGGCTGGCGGCAACGTCATGCGTGCGCTCGCCGTGCTGGGCATCGTGGCCTTGCTGGCGGCACCCACGGCCTACTTCCATTACGCCTGGACATCGGCTGAACGCGAGATGCTGGAGACGGCCCGCGCGGATGCCGAGTTTCTGCGCGAGCGCCTGTTGAAGCAGGATGTCAGGGCACGAAGCAGTTCGGCGGATGCCGCTGATGCGGATGAAGGCGGATCGTCAACCGCACGCAGCATCCATACCTTGCTGCAGCAATTGCCTCCCATGGCATTCGAGGGGCGGCAGATGGTGCGTGATGCCAACGGCGTCATTCTGGCGCAGCGTGGTGGCGTGCCCCATGGGCCGGTGTTTTCCGTGACGACACCGCTGCGTGGCGTTCCGGCGCTGCGGGCCGACATCGAGATCATCCGCAGCAGCAAGCCGCTGCTGTGGCACATGCTGGGTGTGGGATCGCTGGTGCTGGTGCTGGGCGCCTGCATCGCGCTGGTGGCTGTGCAGGGATATCGGCGCACGCGCGGCCAGGGCCGTGACGTGGCTCGCGTCTCGGGGCTGGCAGAGCAGGGCGTGCTGGATCGCAATGCCTTCATCGAGGGCGTGCGGGATGCGCTGGTGCGTTCGGAGCGTGATGGCACCGAATGCACGCTGTTTCATCTGGATCTTGATCATTTCAAGATGGTCAATGGCGCCGTGGGCCAGAGCTGTGCCGACCTGCTGCTGGAGCAGGTGGCCAAGGTGATTCGTGTGCGAATCGATGCACTGGCGCGCGAGGCTGATCTGCCGCCGGTGCTGATGGGCACGCCGGGTGGCGATGTCTTTCTGCTGCTGGTGCAGGCCATGCCCCGTTCGGCCCCGGTGACGGAGGCCTTTGCCCGCGGCGTGCTGGATGCGCTGGGCAATGCCTTTGAGGTGGGGCCCTATCAGCTGTATCTGTCGGCCAGCGTGGGGGCCAGCCATCGGGCGGGCCGTGCCATCACGGCCGAGAAGCTGATCCGCGAGGCGGAGCTGGCCAAGATCTTTGCCAAGAATCAGGGCTCGGGCAGCTATGCCATTCATGACCAGAACATGGATGTGCAGGCCGAGGCGCGTGACGAGCTGGGGCAGGCGCTGCGACGGGCGCTGGCCAACGAGGAATTCCTGCTGTACTACCAGCCCAAGGTGCACACCGTGACGGGCGTGGTGACGGGCGTGGAGGCGCTGCTGCGCTGGCAGCCCGAAGGCAAGCCCATGGTGATGCCGGATCAGTTCATTCCGGCGCTGGAAGAGACCGGGCTGATCGTGCCGGCCGGCGCCTGGGTGCTGCGCGAGGCCTGCAACCAGGTGATGACCTGGCGCGCGCGTGGGCTGCCGCCGGTGAGCGTGGCCGTGAACGTCTCGGCGCGGCAGTTGCAGCAGCGCGGCTTCGTGGACACGGTGGCCAGCATCCTGAAGGAAACGGGCCTGGAGGCGCGCTACCTGGAGCTGGAGCTGACCGAGACCATCTTTGTGGACAACGCTGGTGACAACGTGCGCATGTTGCGCCGCCTGGCGGACATGGGGGTGAGCCTGGCCATCGACGATTTCGGTACCGGCCATTCGTCGCTGAGCTATCTGAGCAACTTCAGCCCGCGCACACTGAAGATCGACCGCTCGTTCCTGTCGGAGGCTGACGACGGGTCCGACAACATCGCCATTGCCCGCGCCATCATCGCGCTGGGCCATGGCATGGGCATGTATGTGGTGGCCGAGGGGGTCGAGACCGAGGCGCAGGTCGATTTCCTGCGTGGCTATGGCTGTGATCAGATGCAGGGCTACCTGTTGAGCAAGCCGCTGCCGGCAGACCAGCTGGAGCAGTGGCTGCGGGCCCGCATCCAGAGCCAGCTGAGCCTGAACGCAGCGCGGCGTGCGGCGCTGGTCTGAGGGGGCTGCCCAGTTTCTTCGATACCGTTCCACAACGGTCTGACGGTCTGACGGTCTGACGCAGGTGGCGCTCGCATGGCTGGCAGGGGGCGGCCGTGTGGTGGCCCGGGCATGTCCGGGGTGCCGGCGGCGGTGATGGCCGCTATCATCCCGGGTGGACGTGGCGCGGCGGCATCCGGCCGCAGGGTGGCGCGTCCCTTCACAGGAGCCCCCCGGTCATGACCGACGACAGCCTTTCTCCCGGCGTCAAGGCGCAGATTCTGTCCGAAGCGCTGCCCTACCTTCGTCGCTTCCACGGCAAGACCGTGGTGATCAAGTATGGCGGCAACGCCATGACCGACGAGCGTCTCAAGCGCAGCTTCGCGCACGATGTGGTGATGCTGAAGCTGGTGGGCATCAACCCGGTGGTGGTGCATGGCGGCGGCCCGCAGATCGAGCAGGCGCTGACCCGGATGGGCAAGGAAGGCCGCTTCATCCAGGGCATGCGCGTGACCGACGAGGAAACCATGTCCATCGTGGAGATGGTGCTGGCCGGTCAGGTGAACAAGGAGATCGTCGAGCTGATCAACACGGCCGGCGGCCAGGCCGTGGGCCTGACGGGGCAGGATGGCAACCTGATCCGTGCGAAGAAGCTGCTGCTGCCCAGTCAGGAAACGCCTGGCCAGATGGTCGACATCGGCCTGGTGGGCGACATCGAGCAGTGCGATCCCGCCATCATCCGCACGCTGGCCAACCACAGCTTCATTCCCGTGGTGGCGCCCATCGGTTCGGGTGAGACGGGCGAGACCTACAACATCAACGCCGACGTGGTGGCCGGAAAGATCGCCGAAGTGCTGCAGGCCGAGAAGCTGGTGCTGCTGACCAACACCGCCGGCGTGCTGGACAAGTCCGGCCGGCTGCTGACCGGGCTGACGGCTGCCCAGGTGGACGCGTTGTTTGCAGACGGCACGATCTCGGGCGGCATGCTGCCCAAGATCTCGTCGGCGCTGGATGCCGCCAGGGCGGGCGTGAAGGCCGTCCACATCATCGATGGTCGGGTGGACCACTGCCTGCTGCTGGAGCTGCTCACCGACCAGGGCGTGGGCACGATGATCAGCTGCAACTGAGTCGGCCGCACCCGATTGGCTCGGCAGGCTGCCGGTGTTGCTTTCAGGCCGCACCCGTGCGGATGTCGGGCGGCCTGCCGGACGTGAAAGCCGGCGTTGCAGCCTTTCACGGTCGATCCGGGTGCCGGCTGCGGGCCGGCCCGGCTACAATGGGAGACGCCCGCGGGCACCCTCAGCCTGCCGTCCCCCATACCCGCGTCCGCTGTCGTTCTGACTGGCGGACCTTTCGAATGCCCCAGGGCCGTGGCCCTCTGCACCGTCCGTTCGCGCATGACCGATCCCGTCGACTCCCACTTCCCTGAATCCTCCGGTTCCGCCGTGGGCGGGGCTGCCGCGCTTGCCTCGACACCGGACATGGCTGCTGCCGCGCCGGAAGGGCAGGGGGCGGGCGTGACGGCGAGTGCGGACGCGAGCGCTGCCGCGTCGCAGGGCGCTGCGCCGGCGCAGGCGTCGGCGGATTCGTCGGGTGAGGAGATCGATGTGCGCCGCCGCGTGCGCAAGCGTCCCAAGCCCGGTGAGCGCCGTCTGCAGATCCTGCAGGCGCTGGCCGAGATGCTGGAGCAGCCCAAGGGCGAGCGCGTCACCACGGCGGCGCTGGCCGCCAAGCTTTCGGTTTCGGAAGCGGCGCTTTATCGGCACTTCGCCAGCAAGGCGCAGATGTTCGAGGGGCTGATCGAGTTCATCGAATCGACGCTGTTCGGGCTGATCAATCAGATCACCCGCGAGGAAGAGCACGGGCTGGCCCAGGTGCAGCAGATCACCAACCTGCTGCTGACCTTCTCCGAGCGCAACCCCGGCATGACCCGCGTGCTGGTG
>ERZ773038.1685-NODE-1685-length-12259-cov-2.495411_pt1 | contig 12259 bp, 3 predicted proteins | sample MGYA00511665_ERZ773038 | MGnify/ENA primary metagenome ERZ773038 (study PRJEB29015, sample SAMEA2737966) | human oral metagenome | biome: human oral; feature: human-associated habitat; material: dental | place: China | collected 2028 ... | reverse complement strand
ATATCTCGCGTGATTCGTGCTCGTGTGGTTGCGGCTAGTTGTTCAAGCTTCGCGCGGTTGCGCGTGGTTGCTCAGTTTCCCGTTGTTGCACATCTTCCCGTGCTTACTCAGTTTCCCGTTGTTGCACGTCTTCCCGTGGTTGCAGCGTCTCGCTCTGTCATTCAACAGTTGTGAAGCCGTTCGTAGTCTAGTTGTTTATTCCACGCGTGGCCGTCCATTTTTCACGCTGCTACGCGTAGCTTTTTGTGTCTCTCCGTTCCTACACACGAACTGCCTTGTTTTGGTGTCTCTGATGACTCGTTTATCGGACATCCACAATGCATCGGCACCTTCACCGACCAAAACCGAGGGGCCGAGCAAAACTCGACCCCTCGATCACGCGAGAGACAAACTAACTCTAGGAGTGTACCACAGATTCTCCGTGATACAGTGTTTTATATTCAACTACTCTTCGGACCCCGGCTGAGTCTTGTTTTTCGCATTGCTACTCCACAACATCGACACCGGTTTCTCCTGGCGTAAGAACCTCCAAAATTCGGTTAAGGTCGTCAATCGAAGCGAAATCGATCTTAATGGAGCCTTTCTTCGCCCCCATTTCAACCTTGACACGGGTGTCGAAACGATCAGCCAGTCTGGTTGACAATTCGCCGAGCTCGGGCCCATAACGCTTAGTACGCCGACGCGAACTAGTCGGTGAAGCCGTCGGTTCATCACCAAGAGCAACGATTTCTTCAACCTGCCGTACAGAAAGCCCCTCAGAAACGATCTTTTGAGCGAGTCGTTCCATTGCCCCAGGATCGGATAAACCGAGCAATGCGCGCGCATGTCCGGCAGACAATACCCCTGCAGCCACCCGGCGTTGAACCAACGGAGGCAACTTGAGCAGCCGCAAAGTGTTGGAAATCTGCGGGCGCGATCTTACAATTCGACGCGATAGCTCTTCTTGTGTGCATTGGAAATCTTCAAGAAGCTGGTGGTAGGCGGCCGCTTCTTCCAACGGATTGAGTTCTGCTCGATGCAAATTCTCAAGAAGCGCATCCCTAAGCAAGTCTTCATCTTGCGTATGCCGAATGATTGCGGGAATAGTTCCGGTCTCGGCCAACTCGGAAGCGCGCCAACGGCGTTCACCCATAATGAGCTCATAGCGAGCTTTCGGTTGTCCAGGAATTGGAGCGGATAGAGGACGAACGATGACCGGCTGGAGGATCCCAACCTCGCGGATGGAAGCAGCCAATTCTTCGAGTTCCTCTTCATCGAAGACATTTCGCGGCTGTCGGGTGTTCGGGATTATTTCGTCGAGCGGGAGTTCAGCATACGTAGCACCCGGAACCTCGACAAGCCCCTCATCATCCGCATCGATACTGTCGACTTCGTCGGAGTCCGACCCTTCGGATTCGCGGTCTGCAGGAACCGTTCCATTCGGTTGTCCGGGATCTTCGACCGACACGATAGAAGCAGCATCCCCACTTGCAGTGGTTGGATCCTTAGGAATGTCAGTCGAATTAGTACTTTCAATCCTGCTGGCGGCAGAACTTCCATTCTCCTCGTCAACGGACCTTCCGTCGTGGTCGGTCGAAACCTCAAATGCACCGGACAGGTTCGCGCCTGTATCCACGGACTTTTCGACGTTTGCCGCGTCTGTACGGAGCGTCCCGCCATCAACCTCATGTAGCTTCACATTCTCATCCTTGGTTGACGTTCCATCCTGATCTTCAATCGGTACTTCACCGCCACTTTCAAGCGCTGTCTCAGCAGCATTTTCAAACAGTGTTTCACCGGCGTTTCCATCCGATGTTCCGCTAGCTTCCGCAGATAGTACTTCACCATCACGCTCAGACAGCGTTTCATTATCGGTAGCTCCGTTGTCGGCAGCTTGAGCCGACGTTCCAGCATCATCAATTTCTGCGTTACCAGATTGCTTATCATTAACCCGGCCGACGTCGGAAACTGTCGTTCTAACACTAGGCTTCACTTCTACCGAAGGAATTTCCTCAGAAAACTCAACAGCGCCTGATTGATCAAAAGCTCGCACACTCGTCTTGCGACGAACTGTGTTAGCGGCAGGAGCAGTGCGTTCGCCAGAGGCAGAAGCACCTGCGGTAACAGCAGCAATATGCTCAACAGAAGTAGGAGCCTCCCCGACGCCAGTAACGATAGGTTCGTCAAGAGTCGCTGGGGAATCTACAGAATGTGCTTTGCTCTCCTCAGGTGTCTTTTCAGACACTCGCATATCAGTCTTGAAAGAAGTAGAAGTGCCAGGAATTGAAGCAGCGACGTCGGCATTCGCAACGATAATATCGGTCGTGGCTGATCCGCCTGTCTCAACAGCTGACGCGTCTACTTCAGTGGCTGAATCACCAACTTCAGCAACTGACTTACTAGTCTCATCAGTTGGGTGATCTGTATCAGCAGTCTTGCCAGCGTCGGTTGCCTTTCTCTCAGCGTCAGCTACCTTTCGGTCAGCGTAGGCTGCCTCCTCGGCCTTACCGTTTACCCATTCTTCCGCATCGGCTACCTCTATGCTTTCGCTGGCCACTTTCTTGTCGTCACCAAGAATGATTCCGACTTCATCAACCGAGGCTATGGCATTTCGCTCATCAAGAGATGTACCGGCGGTCTCTTCTGGAGCCGACCATTCACTAGAGTCACTTTGCTCAACGTTGCGGCCGCGTTTGTCATTGCCGTCTTGTTTAACGGCATCACTGTGTTTGACGGCGCCACTACGTTCTTCTACACCAACCTCAGGGGCGTCCACATGTTCATGAATTCCGGCCTGCTTAGGGCTATATTCCTTCCCATCAGTATCAGTCCGTCCGTCGTTGCCAGCCCGTCCAACGACGTCGTCTCGTTCACTCACAAACACTTCTTCGGTTATATTGACTGACGGCCTGGCTGCATCATCTGATTGCCCAGTATCAACTGCAGCATTTTCTCCAGCAGACACGGATACGGCCTTCTCAGAGATTTTACCCGCTGTGGCAGCACTTCTTGCTGCGAGTTCATTCGCTCCAACAAACCCAGACTTGTCTTTCGACTGTCTTTCAGAAGCGGATCCATTAACAGTCGTGACTTGCTGCGTTACATCATGGCGACTGCGATCAGTCTCTTCTGGCAAGTTGCCTGAACTCGACGGATTAGTCGACTCGGAGGAGTCATCCTTGCTGCGCTGTTTCTTTGGAGAAGTACCTGTTTTAGCTTTGACGTTAGCACTCACATCGCCTTTACCGGAAGCATGTCCTTTTGCTTCATCTGAAATCGCTGACCTGCCATCCGCACTTTGCCCGGAAGATGTAGCGTTTTGAACATCCTCAGTTTCTGGTGCCTGTGAGCGCTTCGACTTGGTACTTCCCTCAGCTTTTGCTGATTTCTTCACCTTCTTCGACTTTGATGACACTTTTTTACTACCACTTTTGTCGTTTTCAGACTCCGCGGTCGCGCCACTGCCAAAGAAAACGTCGATCGGACGGTCCTTTGTCTCTCTCTGCGCTGCCGGAATGAGAGCACCGATCCCCCTTCCGAGACCGCGTCTACGCTCAGCCATTTCTACCTACTCCTTACTCGGCTCGACTAGCCAACTCATGTGCCGCGGCCAGGTAAGCGATAGCGCCACTGGAGCGGGGTGCAAATGTGATGACGGTCTCTCCATAAGATGGTGATTCGGCTATGCGAACTGACCTTGGAATTTCCGTCTCAAGCGTCTGATCAGGGAAAAATTCCCTAACATTTTCCGCAACCTCAGCGGAAAGATTTGTATTCTTTGACGACATCGTGAGCAGAATTGTACTTACGCGCAATTCAGGATTATGCGAAGCGCTAGCACCTTCAATGGTATGCAGAAGCTGAGTCAATCCCTCCAGGGCATAATACTCAGTCTGAACCGGAATCAGCACCTCTTTGGCAGCAATCAAAGCATTGATAGGCAAAAGTGACATGCTCGGGGGACAATCGATGAATACATAGTCAAAGGAAAACCCCTGCGCAGCAATCTCATTCAACCCTTGACGGAGGGTGTCACGAAGTCTTGTCATACGATCGTCTTGATCAGCAAGCTCGACATCAACCAGTGACAAGTTAATCGACGAGGGAACCACGAATAGATTCTTAAGCTTTTCTGTTGACTGCATAGCTTCACGCATTGTCGCTTTTCCGACAAGTACATCATATAGGGTTGCAACATCCTCGTCTCTACTAGCGCCTAAAGCAGTAGAGGCATTGCCTTGCGGATCGTCATCAACCACAAGAACGTTCAAACCGCCTTGAGCCAAAGCGGCAGCCATATTGACAGCAGTAGTAGTTTTTCCGACACCGCCTTTTTGATTGGCTATTGCGATAATCCTAGTTGACGCAGGAGACCTAAACTTGGATCCACCAATTGCGTCAAGTCTCTTCATGTCTTCAGCCAGACTATTAGCAAGGGGAGACCCTTCACCCCGCAGGCGATCCCACGGGCTTTCCTCTTCGGTCACCCGCATGGTTGCCCCTCGCGCCTTGCTTATGGGATCACTCACGTATCCACTCCTCTCGTCTCACTACATTCTACGCAAAACACACATTGAAATTGGCCTATCCACACCGTGCTCTTCGTTCAGGTTTTCCACAGAACTAAGTCCAATCCAGGAAATTCTGAATTATGCCTACGGTGTTCTATCTGCATAGTCAAATCTCGCCGATAGAGAGATCGTTGTCAGTAAGTGTGATTTGAATACCCTCAAGGAATTTTGGTCGTGGCACAGCATTCGCCATATCCTTACCCAGTGCATTAGATTTCGGCAATTCTCAAGAAGCACTGTGCTCTATAACGGTCACACCCGCACCAATTAGAAGTCGTCTTTGTTCGAGATTACGTACGTGCATTGTGTGAAAAAACAACACATTTTGACGAGTTCCACTTAGTTCAGAAAGAATATCTTCACCACGACGAAGAACATCCATTCCTTGATTTACTCTCTTTGTAGTGGGAGCCTCTTTAGAGTTCACTAAGACTAGTTCGGACTGGATGCGACCATTAAACACTTATTTGCTTAGTACTCAGGTTAGAATTCGGACCGGCACAACCCATTTGGTCTTCGGATAATGCACTCGATTGACGTTCCGTGTACAACCCATTCTGTTGCAGAAACCATCGGTAGAAGACCCGAGCAGATTTCATTCTTGTACGTATATAGTGTGAATTCTCGAATTCAAGTTACTGAAACGTCGAAACCTAGCTTTTCTACACCAGCCACGCTCAAAAGTTAAGAATAACGTACACGTATAAAACGCACTACTTGCACAAGGTTATAAGATCTCTGCATATCGTTCGAGAAAATGTACTCGCATACTTTTCATACCTGGATCTGATTCTGTAGTCCCTGGTCAGAACACCTTATCGATGACATCGACCAGAAACTTTATGCAGATTTATCAGAAGGAAGATCATATAGCCGCACGGAGTCCCAGAGACCCGAAGGGCAAGGCTCATACTGTGTCAGACAGCAGAAGTTCTAAAACGACACAGAGTGCGAGAGCCAAGCAACACACAGGCCGAATTAACTTTGTGCGAAACAAATAGAGAAACGTTTCCAACCTGCGGATAACCGCGAAGAGGGAAGATTCGTGCACTGTGAAACTAAGTATCAGGTGGCAAAGGAACTGATATCAAAACAGGCTCATAAAAAGGATTTACTCTGGATTCCGTGCAAACAACGTCCTTTACAACGAAGTTAACGACAGCTTCTACGCATGCCCTAGTTATTAATTCCACGTAAGCGTTATATTCTTATGCTGTTCTTTATTCCATACGCCACCCTGATACCAGGTTGAATAATCCACACACCCTTATTTTTAAGCATAGCGAACTAGCATCCCAATTAAACTAGTAGCAGTTTTAAAAGCCGTTGCATCACCCCCTTAACATCATTACAGAAAATAAACTGCGGTAGTCAAGTTATATACCAACCTCTATCGCAGTCTTTTACGGACAAGAACTTCCTTAACTTTGCCTTTAATCACAATGGATCATTTGATATAGGTGATCCGACCTGTCGCGCCAACATGTTTCACGTGAAACCTTTGGGTATTGGAAGTTCCGGCTCAGAGGACACTCACTTTCTGTAAACTTACGGCTATCTTCGTTCTTAACGTGATAGTTACAGCCTAGATTCATTCACTTCCTTTTCTTTTATTGATAAAACTGATCATTTACTGTTAATCTTTCAGCTCAACGAGATAGAAGAAACATAGTCCCAGACGTTTATCGAGTACGGTGGTCAGATCAGCGACGAGAACTAGCTTAAGCTCGCTATCAGAAAGTTAGAGTCTTATAACTTTTCGCTTACGCATAATACGTCACGTCAAACAATCCGAGCTGCCTGCCGTATTCCATGTCAAAGAACTACTAGCTCAGAAAGTAGAGGATAGTATATATCTACTAAACTGTCCTCCTATAGAGTCATTTAAACCTTACCTGGCTGCGATCGACGGTCCAAGCACAGCAACGAGGTACGCTATGCACATGCAACAATGACGTGTGTGATTAATATTTTTAGTTTACCAACGACTCACTGCAGATACTAGTAACGTGATGCACCTACATTCCTCATGGTGCAAGACTCTAGTAGTTCCTCAATAAACATGGTTTATACAACAACTATATAGATTGCAGTTACTTCAGATAGTTCACAACCAGCATTCCGATTGAGCAATAACATTAGTATTTTCAGCACCTCCACATGTCAGTATCAATTTTACAGCACAAGGCTATTGAATTCGCCGAATAATCTTAACCTATTCTAATGACCTGTACCCCAGCAACTTTACCAGATACAGCAGATCTTCATTCCCATTTCTTCTCATAATACTAATACGTAAAATTTGAAGCCTATCGACAACTTGATTTTTACACTGCTCCAAATAGACCAATTACCGAATGTAGGCTTCTATCACACAGCCACGGCTCTGAATGGTGACATATACTATTGGCAACCGTTACTTTCCTAGACATCTGAATGTTTCACGTGAAACGCAGATTACACAAGGAGTTATACCAACTTCTGACAGTAGCTAGTTACTTATGGATTAATTTACGAATATAGTTCAGCCATCGATGACATCTAGGCGTTAGAGCTGAATGTGGAGAAACTACTAAACCCTTTTTCACAATATTTGCTTAAGGAAATATGGCTACTCTAATAAAGCCGTGCGCTCTGTTTATGATTTATGAACGTAAGCTTCGACACATTAAGGTCGTCTGTTGCCATGAGGTTCTGCCAGTTTATCTATCTGTGACACTTTCACGTGAAAGCCTTTCAGTTCATATACAACTATCAAACACTTAAACACGTTGAGCCTAATACTAATCTGCGTTACAGACTGTTAGGCGATAGTATAAAACCAAGGAACTGCGAGCGGTAATCGTGATTATAGTCTAGTTGTCTGCCCCTACAGATCTAGCTGGACTTAGTTAACTCGGGCATTAAGTACCCTTCTAAAGCCAATTCGTGTGTAATATTAGACTTATTGTATACAAGTCAATGCTGTTTCTTCGTACAAAAAATTCTATTACCTAATTTTGTCCTGAAGCTTCCGGCTAGTATCTATACGCAAATTTTAAAGAAAGAGTCGCCGACTTTGAGTAAGGCATTGCCAAACCTCTTGCTTATACCCGGAACTAGAAGTCGACCAACTACTAATGAATTAGTTCGTAGCTACTTTAACCCATCGATTCAGCCCGGGACAGCCAGAACCAATCCACGTCCTTCGTTTTTATAATCAAACAATGGTGTTCTTCTTTGACATTCTGTTTCACGTGAAACACGTTATCCTTTACAGGTATCCTCATTCCCTTTATTTCGTGCATTAAGTAACCCAACTACTGATCTTTAGGACCGAAAGGTGCAAAACGAAGCAGCTAATGAAATCCTAGTAGTCGAGAGTGCCCAAATGAACAGTTTATCTTGTCCAAATGCGATTAATGTTCATTTACTACTTATGTTCTCAGATCTGCAAGCCTAAGTTTCTTAGTTTGATTGAATGTTCTCGATCAACAAGATCAACACGCGCTTAGAGTGATTAGCGACAACCAGCCGCTGAGGCAGTAGAGGCATTGCCAGAAATGATAGCTAGATACATGCAGCTATCATCTATTAACTTACATTTTCTATTGTCTGTATTAATGTTAGAGGACTAAATCGATATGGTCCGCTTTAGTTCAATCACTAGTTATTTAAAGTAAGCTTTATAGTGCGTACTTTACAGTACCCGACATCCGTAATTATTGCATTGCCGTCAGTAGACAAATTTGAACGATCTATGCATTAGTTTGCTGACTGTCTTTAGTGATACACAATCTGCCCCATTCGGTTCGGTTTAGAGAGAACTTGTAACTAATTCGATTCTCAGAGCCCAACCGACCTGATACCATTTGTGACACAACGACACTACCTTCAGTTTGTGCTGCGACACCTTCCGGGGTGGCCATATTGGTCATCACCTGCGAATCTTGAAGCAATGCTTAAGCTAAATTCCACGTTTCACGTGAAACGCGCGTCTGCCAGGACTTCTGTATTCTATTAGAATAGATATTTTTCAGTTTTCCTTTATCCAACAATAGCCGGCATCATGAGGCAGCTTGGTAGAGAAACAGTGTCCGTAGTTTCTTCAGCTAACGCAGCGTCAAGCCAACGGACACTACGATCTTTTATGGCACACCCAGTATCGTCGTATGCAAATCAAAGCTGCTTAGAGTATACCCTTCCTGCAAAAGTGCTTATCTCGCAACGACAGAAGTCTTGCCAAGTAACTATAGATTTGTATCTTTAGACTGCTACGTTAATTCATTTGTTTGTTACAAACTCGTCATGCAATTGACGCTATGAACGGCTAAATCAATCAAAATACGAGGAAATTGATATTCGAACTTACAAGTCTATATCTAGATTTGAAGGGTAACTAAATGACAAAGTAAAGCCTCTTTCCAAGACACACTCAATTGGATCGATTCTAGATTAAGCAAAAAACTTAGCAAATAAATATAACCTCCATCTAATTACACCACTGTTTCTGTATGATCTTACCTTGACAGACAATGCTTTTCTATTGAGTGATCGGTTTGATATAAGTCAGCTATGTCAAGAACAGCTATAAAATGTGTTTTGTTTGCTGTCTATATGAACTTGAATACCTTGGATACCTGTAATCAAAGGTTTTCAAGCAAAACAGTCATAGGTATATCTGTAATTCGTCGAGATTCTACGACTAACGTTGGCACTTACCGATAGAAGTATTGTTACTTCATTTATACTTAGAAACATTCACTATTAGCATCGCTATCGAATCACAGGACGACCTTTAGTATCGTCTCTGGCAACGTAGAGTTACTTAACGATTTACATTCACACCGTTCTAGAAGTTCGTTTTCGCTGATACTATACTAGCGAAATTCGACCTAAATATAGGTTACATATGCCCTAGCTTCTACACATCAACAGTGTATCGAACTAACCCATTCAAAATTCTTGATATGTCGGTATCATTTAGAGTCAGTGTATTTCACGTGAAACAACAGCAAGCATGGCCATTCGACTGTTACACAGTCCTAGTCTTTAGTATTTGTCTTGGCAATACTCAGTTATGTGGCGCTGTGGTTAACTCAAGTTACCTAAGGCATTAACAACACCTAGCCTGATTACTGGGTGCTGTTTGTGAACGGCAATCGTAACGGCTAGCAAAGTACGCATCACACGACAGGGAAATATCTCCTTTATAGTTAATACAGTTAAACGATATCTGAATTATACGCGGTCGAAGTTGGTTGCTCGTTTATAAAGGATAATAGTCAGTATGCTTTACCACCATAAGCTACCTACCAAATAATTTACTTCCGTTAGGTGCAAAAGGGGTAAGTTAGAGATGATTGTGATAAGTTCACAAGTAGCTCAGTATCGGCGAAAAACCAGGTGGGACTCGACGCGTGTCCTTTCTCTGCGCTACGACTGGATTCGTGACCATCTTACTCTGACCTGGAGTCTACGTTCACTGACATGCTCAGTGATCCGTGACCCTTTAGCATCTTACTTTGTACGTTCGGTGATACCTTCATACCGTGTCAAAGAAGCCATCGATGGTTGGATAATTTACTTCCTTGCCTGATGAGACCCACCGCAAGTTACATGTCGCTATGGGAAACACAGGTCAATAGAAATGGGAAACGGGCGCGGTCATATTTGACAAATATGCGGTACGTAGATGGCCTCTACGGACATAAGAATCCTCTGCAATTTCACCTTTACGTCAAGAATCTCGTAGCTAGTCTTCTGCAATGATCAAATAGATCATTAGTATGCGAGCTTGTCATATCCAACTTAAACCAGACGCGGTTGATGTGTTGATCACTGCAACGGCTCACGGCGGATTGTCCTCAACAACATTAGGTACTTAATGACTGATACTGACATGCAATCGAATCTTGGAGATAGCAAATATCAAACTAGGCTAACGGTAGACGTTGTTGTCTCAAGCAAGAATCTGCGCTCAAGTGATCCACAAGAACCGCGCTGTCTGCCACTTTGAGCGACACAACTGGTGTCCAATCTTGTTGCTTCTTGAGATTCACAGAAAGCGGGTTAATGCACTCTTTAAGTAAATCGTTATTCTACCTCAGGCGAATAATACAATCCGATATAAGCTATATACAATTACTACCTAGTTGATATCAAATACGTTGTCAGTAGAGCTTGGTGACAAGCAAAACGGTATAAGGTTTACAAATAGTAGTGCCACTCCGGTATTAGCCACACTCCTGTATCAACCTCTAACAAATACTTAATCAATGATCTTTATCAGTGCTGCAATTTAAACATGGCTGTCATCTATTCGATGACGTTATGGCCAACGGCTATTTTGATGTCTTCGGAATTTGTTAAAGATCTTTAGGAAAAAATCGAATAGCTTATAAAGCAGTATATGTCCCACGACGAAAATCATGCAGTAAAACAACTATGTATCTGAACTATCGAATCGATACTAACAGTATCCCTGATTGCTTTCGCCACCTAATTGGTCTGTTAGTAGACCCATGCGATGTGAATCCGACCGGAATTTGTTCAGTAAGATTCTTTAGAATTTCTACATTCAACTGAAGCATACTGGCAACTTGACTTCGTTTCCCAAAAGTCGAAGAACAGCGCTACGTAAGCCCAATCAACCAGTTTCGTCAAACATTAATATCGCCAAAATTGCTTTCGGTGCAGCAACCTTCTATCAGCGCATTCGTGGCAGTAAAAAGATACTACCTGCAGCTCTAACAGAGTTCCTGGTTCCCTAAACTTACAAACCTGTTCTCTAATCCATCTCATTCTCACTCGACAAGAAACTATTCTTTACTGAAGTAGCTGAAGAGAACCCTCAATCTCAATCTTCTATTTAAGTTCACTAACAAGCACCACCTCGGTTTGGAAAATTTTTCGCACGCACATCCCGTCTTCTTCTGAATGAAATCGCATACCTCCAACACACAGTCATTCATTCGCAGTACCGAACGAACTCAGCAGCGACCATTTCCAACGCACCCTAGGTATCAACACAAAAGATCATAAACACAGTTTCCTCACTGCCACCAAAACGCTGGCACCAGATCGGATCTCCTTTTTTAGCGATATTCACACGGTACTGAAGGAGGTCAGTTGAAATGAGACAGTAAAAGTGGTCAGTGACCTATCGCCACTAATGTCAACTAACAGTCCGTCAACTTACTAGACATCGAAAGTTTCACGTGAAACGCAAAGATCTAGGTTAAAATTTAGATACTAGACTAATCGTGCTTAGTTTACGGGTAGGTTGTCATAAAGTATATGTTACACGTCGTTAGAACTATCGAATCAACTAGAAAGCAAAAGTGGAGCTAAACCCCAGAGATCGACTGCAAGTTGACCACATTATATATAGATAAAATAAGAACAAAGATAATACTGAACAGCAGAGAAATAAGAAAACGAAAGTAAAAGGATAAGTAAAACGAGAATTACGCTAGTTATGGAAATAAACGGAATATTTAGGTAGGTAAAGGCATATGAAATCAGGAAATAAGTATTAAAGAATACCGTTTAAACTATTTAAAACAATAAAACAATTCCGCAATCAAATTCAAACATTATATATATTACTTAACTAAGTTAACTATAAGATTTTACTGCCACATCATAGTGACAACCAACTAGTTTAGTATTATATATATTACATTCAAATAGTTACGTCGATAAATATTAAAATCAAAATACATATA
>ERZ773038.1674-NODE-1674-length-12282-cov-6.842725_pt1 | contig 12282 bp, 9 predicted proteins | sample MGYA00511665_ERZ773038 | MGnify/ENA primary metagenome ERZ773038 (study PRJEB29015, sample SAMEA2737966) | human oral metagenome | biome: human oral; feature: human-associated habitat; material: dental | place: China | collected 2028 ... | reverse complement strand
GGACTGCGCCAGCCCCACCAGGTAGGGCACAGCCTTCTGCACACTCAACCGATCCGCACTGATCCGGCCACCAAAGCTCAACGGCGGAACGAACCCGAACACCTCGTCAGCCCCAGGCACCCCCAGACGCTCAATCCCCTCCACAGCCAAAGGCCGACCCGTCACCTCATCGTCATACAGGTCCTCAAGCGGCAGGACGAACACCATGCAACCAGCGCGCTCGACCAGGACCGGGTCAGCCATATCCTCCGCCTCGTTGGAGTTCGGTCTGATCGTTCCGTCGATGACGTCGACCTTCAATGCGGGCCCGGAGATCTCCCCCCACAGACGCATGTACCCCAGGGCGGTGCGCGTCAGGCAGTGCCAGCGCTGGGGTGGGAAGGGCAGCTCGATGCCCTCCAGCCAGGCGTCCACCACCGGAGCCCACTCAACCGGATCCGTGATCCACGACCGTCCCTGCCCAAAGCCGTCAAATCCGAAACGCCTCCAGATATACAGAACCGACTCAGGAAACACGGCCCCAAACCGCTCAAAGTACTCCTCCGGCACCACACGCCCCACACCCAAGGGAGGCATGTTGTGGTAGCCCAGCAGCCCTTCCTGGATCTGCTGCTCAATCCACTCCGGACCCCACTCAAGATCCTCATCTCTAGCAAAACCCATGACCTACATCCTTTCTCTAGTCAGCAAACCGTCCACAACTCTCACCACAGCCACCACCGCTCACAAACCACCCCCAACACCAGAACCAGCAGGACCACCCTGACCACCAGAACCAGCAGACCCACTAGGACCGCCCTGGCCACCAGGGCTTCCAAAGTCGTCGGGGTCGCCGGGGGTCTCGGGAATGCTCTCGTCTGAGGCACCGGGGCCATCCTGGCCATCAGTGGTGCCTGTGCCTGTGCTGTCGGGGGTGGGGGGTATGGCGCCTTGGTCGATGAGGAACTGCGTGGCGGCCCCACCCCAGGCAGCCATGAAGTCCATCCCCAGGTACCTGGGCGTGGACTGCGCCAGCCCCACCAGATAGGGCACAGCCTTCTGCACACTCAACCGATCCGCACGGATCTGGCCACCAAAGCTCAACGGCGGTACGAACCCCAGCACCTCGTCAGCCCCAGGCACCCCCAGACGCTCAATACCCTCCACAGCCACAGGCCGACCCGACACCTCATCGTCATCCAGATCCACAAGCGGGTCAGTGAAGGTAATGCAACCGCTGCGCTCCCTGACCACCGGATCCGTCATATCCTCCGCAGCGGAAGCGTTGGGGTAGATGGCCCCGTCGATGACATCAATGTCCACTGCCGGACCGGAGATCTCCCCCCACAGACGCATGGTGCCCAGGGCCGTGCGTGTCACGCAGTGCCAGCGCTGAGCCGGGAAGGGCAGGTCGATCCCCTCCAGCCAGGCATCCACCACCGGAGCCCACTCAACCGGATCCGTGATCCACGAGCGTCCCTGCCCAAAACCATCAAACCCGAAACGCCTCCAGATATACAAAACAGACTCAGGAAACACACCCCCAAACCGCTCAAAGTACTCCTCCGGCACCACCCGACCCACACCCAAAGGAGGCATCGGATCCACCGACTCAATCATGTCCTCCCGGATACGCTCCTCAATCCACTCCGGACCCCACTCAAGATCCTCATCCCTCACAAAACCCATAACCTACAACCTCTCCCCTGCCAGTAAACCGTCCACGACGACCGTCACAGTCCACGCGCTACAGCGGCTGCCGCATGAACCCAAGCTTCCCTTGTATTAGAGGCAAGTTCCGTTGATCGCAACCACTGCTCCCGCATACCTGTGTCATATGGGATTGTTACTACTTCCCGCGCACGAGCAGAGAACCCCTCCACCAAGCTATCCGGCTTCGCCTCACTCTTGTCTGCCTGCGACACGACGACTACCGCATTACGGGACAACTCAGCGCCGCGTTGGCTACGCGCAGCAAGACCATCCAAAAGGAGCCGCCCAGCTTCTGCGTGATCCGACCGAGTTGTTGTAGCAATGACAATCTGATCCGCATGACCGACGATACGTAGCCACAGGTCATCACCCTCATCATTCCCTGTATCCCAGACAATCAAGCGGTAATACTTCTTCAACACCTCCTGCACGCCATCAAGCTCCTGCGGAGTCAGTTTTTGTTGCGTCGAGAGAAGGAGAGGATTGGACCTCAGAACATCAAAATGATCAATGCTCTGATGATGAGTAAATGCGGAAACATCACCATAATGAGCCGACGGCGCCAGCAACCTGTCGATAGAAGGCACCAAGTCCAGCACCGTAGATTGGTGGGGGCCCTGCTCCGTCCGCCATCCCAGAGTACCTCGAGTGACGTTACCGTCCGCCACAACGACACCCCCTGCCCCGTAGCGCGCAAAACAACTTGCGAGAAGGATCGCAGTCGGTGTTTTACAGGCACCTCCCTTGCCATTAAGGACGGCAACCGTTCGCGTACCCAACCAACGCTGAGATATGAGTTGCACATCCTGCCACCGGCGGCGGTCAGCGGCACTCGCTGACACCTTCAGTCCAAACTTCCTCGCCACACCACGCCAGCCAGACAATCGAGGACCGTCCGTAGAGTTCGGAGCTAAAAACGACGATGCTTCCCCGCCCACCGAGCTCCCGTCAGCGTAACCCACCTGAGTAGGCTGAACATCGGGAACCTGCGGTGGCATCGAAGAGAAGCTCTGCAGTTTCTGCTCACCTGACATTGCATTAGCATTTCCGGGAACAGTGGAGCCGTATTCAGGGCTATCGCCTGCACCGTGAGACGGAACAAACGGAGAACCCACCATAACATCAGAATGGTCGGCCCCATAGGTAGGGGACACCATAGAAGGACCACCAACACCTCCAGGCTCATAATCACCAGTAGGCGCTGGCGAATATTGCTCGCCAAGCCGAGTTGACATTGCACTACTGTTGAACTCGTCCCCACGAACCTCAGGCACAGTCACCGGAGTCTCAGGAATCAGCGAATCCGCCGAGAATGAACTCACGCCCTCCGGCTCAGCAGACCCCACGTCAGCGCCGGAGAGTTCTGCGTGTAAGCCCGAAAAGGAATGGGATGGTTCATCAACGTCATCACGTGTGACAGATGTATCTGGTGTATCTGGGAAACTACTCTGTACATCAGAGGCGTCCGCGGTTTGCTCTTCCATTCCCGGTGAACCAAATACTGAAAGGTCCATCCGGAATGCAGAACCTGGAAGAACTTCTTCCACATTGCCAGTATCGTCCTCACGGTCAGATGCCACAGTGACGGGGTCAATTTCAGAATCATCATTCTTGATGCCATCGACACCGATTAGGGAAGAGTAGTCGATAATGCTAGGCGACGTTGGCTCGGGTGTGGACTCACTGGGAATGGACGCATGGAATAGGCGGTTCAGACCTTCACCCAGTCGCTCATCACCATCAGGCGACGTGGATTGCGGAGACGCTACCCGATACGGTGACGAAGCGCTTTGAGCGGAGTGAGTTTGCTTCGGGTAGATTCGTGGTGGTTGCGTATCAGCTCCATAGGCGCCGCTGTTATGTAAAAAGTCAGGGCCAGCTTCAAGTTCGTCAACATTCGAAATTTGCGAGTCGAACGGGCTGTAGCCTTCAGGCTCCGCCGCGAACGGAGACTGACGTGAGTAGGCGACCGGATCGACAGCGCCACCAATCTCTGACACCAACGAGCTCTCACTCGTTGACGCACCTTCCTCTGGTTGCAGAGCTGGAGGCTCACCACCTCCTCCCACTGTCAGATCTAAGGAGAACGGCTCGTCACGCTCTTGGACCACCGAGTCTTCATCAAGCAGCGCAACTGCACCGAAGGCGTCGACGGAAATGTACTGCATTCCGTTCTCGTCAATTGCGGCTACAGTGACGCTGCTTCCTTTGTTTGCAGCGATCGATGCGACGAGACGCAGAAGCTCTCCACGTGCTTGGGATACGCTCCCGGCGTTGACACGCTGTTCTCCTCCTTCACCGGAAAGTTGGCCACTTCCGTCGGGATTCACCGTGATCGTAATCATGAGGACTCACCTTTCACCGCACCGCGCTATTCACGCCCATCATAACGCCTTTCGGAGGGGACCGCCGCGGCAAGAAGACGTGGAGCGCCTTCCAACCTCATTATTATTCTGGCAGACCCGACCGCGGCATGCGCGCGCAGGGATTTTTAACTATCTCGGTCTGCATCATCAGACACCTTAGGGCCCTTTGACGTCACGATCTTTACAAACGGAGCCATCCCTAAAACCCCAATTCCTCCAACCAGAAACCGCGGCCAGTCTCCAGCCACCCTCCCCACAACGTACGTGACAAGTAAGTAGACGACCAAGTATGCCAGCAGCCATCGGAAGCACCGAGACACTGGTTGGTCAGATGTCAGTAGACTTGCATAGAAATCAATTTTGCTTCTGAACGAACTCATCGCATACATTCCCTGTTCTCACTGACCAACCAGCGCCTTGGCCACCTTGCCGCTAGCGAAAACGAGCACTATCAAGAGCACGGGAGCCAGAAGGAACGTTGCATAATTTTGAATGATCCATCCACTCAGAGAATCTCCAGGTTTACCGACATTGATTGCGTTAACTGCAGGTAAATGTGGGTAGATCTTAGTCGCCAGCATCAATGTGGCGGCTTGCATCGAGACGGCGGCATACTTTTGAAGGTATCCGATCCCCATCGACTTCGTGTCTGGGTGCCCTAAGAATGCAATCGGCAACGATGCGAACGCGGTCATAAAGTATAGTTCAATGAAGCGCATTACCACCATGAGTTTGACAATCAGGACGGCGACCATTGCGACAATGAATGGAATAATGAGCAGCATAATCATTCCCGCTTTGTCCATCATTTCAGCGTTGGACACCTTATCGGAGATGTCAGGCAGCTGAGGTAAGGACTTTTGAGCCTCATCGATATTTTTTGTGATGCTCTGGACGATCTGATTAATCGCATCAAGAAACATCATGGCGTTCTGGGCAGCCCACACAAGGAGCACTGACTTGAACATCGTGGCCGCAATAATTTTGACACCGAGCTGTTGGTCCGCCTCGATTCGACTGGCATTCCTCGCCAACTCAAGCACCAATAGCATCGAAATGATCACAGACGCTACCGGCTTGATGCCAGTGTTGTGCAATGACGTAACAACATTGTACGTGTCATTGCTGTACTCCGATAGCGTCTGTTTGATGCCCGTTGCTTCGCTTGTGTCAAACTCAAACAGTTTTTTAAACATGTAGATTATCATGTCGTCCATGGAAACTCTACCTCAACTTCATCTCGACGAACCTGATTTCCGTTTGCATTATTGACTAATGACCCCACACCACAACCAGCAAGAGAGCCAGCACAGTGAGCACCTGCAGCGCAGCGAGTGCCGCAACAACACCGTAGGGTGCCGGTTTTGCTGCCCAACCCGTTTGCTTATGCCCATTCTCGACTGGCAGGTTAGTAGGCTGGGAATGATTCCTAGGAGCCGTCGGAGTTAGAGGCGTGCCGGGAGGGGGAGATGAATTCCATGTTGCAGGAAGGCTACGCATATCATGGGGATCCACCTTTTTCTGCGGCTCTGCTGGCTCGGGAGAGCGCACACTCTGACTCAGTTGCTCGCCAGCGCTGACCCAATCCGAGATGCCAGATCGCGGTGGAACACTACTACCGCCCTGGAAAGTAGTGCTATCTGTCGAAAACGGTGCTCGGCCCACGTGGGCAGTATGATTTGCAGAGGACTGAGGAATTTCAGGCGACGGCAGATGAGAGAAGTTGGCCAAGGAATCCGAGTTCTGTGACAAGCTGCGGGGTGGTTCGGCTGTGCGAGACCGATGCTCTTGACGTCGGCGATACTCACTCTGAACATCAATGGGCACCGTCTGAGGATCAGAGTTCACAACTGTCGCCTGCCGGTTAGCCGTTTTACGTGACGGAGCAGAACCGTAAGGTGTGTGACTCGTCGCTTCTGAAGGACCAGGCCCGACGTGTGCTGCCTGCCTCGCAGCCGGTTCTACCCGGCCAGGCCCCATCACACTTGGACCCGACACACCCGGGCCCGTCACAGCCGGTTCTACCCGGCCAGGCCCCATCACACTTGGACCCGACACACCCGGACCCGACCCGGCCGGCTCCACCCGGCCAGGCCCCATCACACCCGAACCAGACCCGGCCGGCTCCACCCGGCCAGGCCCCATCACACCCGAACCCGTCGCAGCCGGTGAGAACGACGTTGGTGCTGCGCCTCCGTACTGGGTGCCACCGCCACGCTTTTTCGCTTTGAGCCCCGGAAAGCGCCGCTTTCGCTTCTGCACCGGCTCCACAGCGTCCGGCTGTGGCGGAACATCCAGCGACCTAGGATCCTCAACGGCCAAACCGGCCAACGCCCAGTCGCTCAACGCGCGATAGGAATTAGGGTGGCTGACGAGTTCGTCGAGAACATCTCGATCCCGATGCTCACTGTCCGCCGCAATAGTCCACAACTGCTGCGGAGTAAGATCGCTGTTGAGTCTCATAGTGAATGTCCTGTTCCGACTTCAGAGCTTGGGCTCTTCCAAGCCCGTTACCTTTCCATCACCCGATAGGGGGAGCTCGGCTACCCACAAGCGAGTTCCCGACGACACCACTTCGCTGCCATTGCCATGAGGAATGTGTACCGTATAGGTGACCATCACTCCCAGCTTCATGGTCTTGCCGTCATGCGAAGTGACGCTGGCATCGCCAGTGGAGTCCACGGTGACACGCGCATTATCGACGCTGCCGTATAATTTCTCCCAGGCAGACTCCTGCTTCGCGACGTCATCGGAAAACTCACTCGACAATCGCTTGAACCGATCTTGTTCCGTCTCCGACTGTGACCACTGAGCTGCTGCCTTCACGGCCCTCACTGCGCGCTCCTTCTGAGCGGACGTCGGCCGAAACTCTGAGGCATAGCCATCCACCTGAGACGGTAAGGATGTCGCAGAATGCGACGGGATTGCCTCCGATGACGGCACCGGGGATGTCGCAGCCGAGCTTGCCCTCTCCTCAGACTCGCCTCTATGGGACGCCGACCATACGATCACCCCAGCGAAGGCGCCAACCAAAGACAACGACACCGCAATGATTGTTGCCACAAGACGCTTCTGTCGCCGATCCATGATGAATCACCTTCTCAGTACCAGTGAGGATCCCGCTGCTGCCACAGCGTCCACGCCGCACACGGAGAGCCATAGTCCGGTCTCTCCTTAATATACTTCAATCCCCATCTGATCTGGGTTTGAGGGTTAGTGGCCCAGTCGGCACCCTCAGACGCCATCTTCTCTCCAGGTAGAGACTGTGGAATACCATAGGCATCAGACGTCGGATTGTCCGCAGTGTAGTTCCATCCCGATTCGTGGTTCCACAGTTCGACCAGACAGGCGAACTGCTTGTCATCCCAGCCGTAGGCCTTCATTTGCGTCTTGGCATACGCCTGAGCGTCACCAGCGCTTGTACCCGCCGCCGCATACTGTGCATTATCGACCGTCGTCACACCATTCTCAGTCTTAACCTTTAGTTTGGAATGAGGGTTGTGCTTGATAACCGCTTGCCCGGACGACACCAGTTGCTTCACCATATCCGGCGTGTAGTTCTCCAAAAAGTATTCCGCGTCTCCATAGTTCTCCGTCACCATGCTGCCGTCCGCGCCGACCTGAGCCACATAGGCAACGTGTCCGAAACTTGCGTTCCAGCGTCCCCCCTGAGCGCCGGGCTGGAAGGAAATAATGTCACCCGGAGTCGGTTTACTCACCTTTTCCCAACCCGGCAGAGCAGAGTCATTTCCCCACTGATATCCATGCCCTCCAGCAGGAGTTGTATTGGCGTTCACATACTTCCATGGCTTTTTTGTCACACCCTCATCGCGATTGACTCGCCAGATCGCAAAATCTGTACAGTTCCCATAGAAATACCCTGTATCCGGGTTGGCTGACGACGAACCCATCCCCTTGTATGGATAGTCATCGCCCATACCAGCCGCAACAACTCCTGCCGCGCCGCCCTTTGACTTCTGCTCCTCCTCATAGCCCCCGAGCCATGAAGGAAGAAAGGACAGAACAATGGCTACCACGACAATGACGGCGATGATGGGTACCATAAAAATGATCAAAGCAGTCATCTTCACGGCGATGATTGCGGCGATCCTTGCAATCAGATGTGCGACCGCTCTCGATGCCGCAGCTGCCGCCCTATTGACAGCCTTTGCGGCAACCTTGCCATTTACCTTGGCAATCTTTTTCTTTGCCGCTTTGAACGAGTTCTTGAGTCCAGCCTTTCGAACCCGCGACGTAAGTCGTGCCGCCTTCTGGACCTGCTTCGATGTGATCCGAGCGACTCTCGGCGTAACCTCAACAGTTTTCTTGGCAACCCTAGCACCAACTCGAGTTCCGGCGCGAATGCCACTACGCGCAACCCCAGGACTTTTGCGCGCGATACTCACAGTTTTATGAGCGGCCAGCCTGCCGGCTGTGTCAGCCATTGTATTATCGCTGGCAAAAGGCGCACCAATGCTAACAGACTGCTTTACAGTCTGTTTCGCAATTATTGGCATCTTGGCAGCGACTTTAGTTCCCTTTTGAAAACTACTAAGAAATTCGTCGCCAACCTTCTTAGGGTCGTGCTTAAGAGAAGGTTTTTTTCCTTCCTTACTTTGAGGGGCTTCCTTCTTTTTACTGCCTGAAGCCTTGCCGTCGCCTCCGCTACCGGGAGCACCATCCTTGGGGGTCTTCCCTGTGCCTCCATCGACGGAGGTGGCCCTGGCCTCCCTCGGCGCCGACGTGAGAGCACTAGAACCGCGGGACTCAACATTGACGCTTGAGAACTTGTCTTCCGTCAGTGACTGAGCGTCTCGATTACGAAGGTCGACTCGAACGTTAGCCATGACCTACACTCCTTCACCGAACTTAGTTGTGTACAGCTGGTACAACTTGGAGCTTGTTGGCATCCTCGAATCGAAAGGCACCATCGCCGGCCCCATCTTCAAGAGCCCACACCCTGGTGGGATGTTCTGGAAATAGGAGCGGTGCTTATCAGACCAGTTGAAGAGCTCCTGCAGAGTCTGGGCATCCGTAGGGGTCTGGTTCAGGAGCACAAGAATGTCCGAGTTGGCGAGCATCAGACGAGCACGCTCACTGATGAGCAGCTCTTCAATGTTCTGCGTCAGGCCGGTCGGCAAAAGGCCGTACTTACGGGCACGCTTGTAGATCATCTGACAGTACGCGCCAGCGTAGTCGTTACTGAAAAGAAGGTGGAACTCATCCAGGTACAGCCAGGTCCGCTTGCCCTTGGCGCGGTTGACCTGAGCCTGTGCCCAAATCTGCTCCAGCACCACGAGCATACCGAACGTCTTCATGTCGGACCCGAGCTTAGAGATATCATAGATCATCGCACGGTTCGACGTGTCCACATTCGTCTGCTGCGAGAAGCCCGAGAACGATCCCGCCGCATAGAGCTCAAGGGCAGTTGCAACCGCCCTGGCCTCCTCCTCAGGCTGGCGCCGCAGTTCGTCGAACAGGTTGAGCAGAGTTGGCGGAGCCATTCTCTTGTCTTGGAAGAACTGCCCGTATATACGCGTCACACAGCGGTCAATGATTGAGCGCTGAGGCGCACTCAGCCCATTAACTCCTCCAATAAGCACCTCACAGAGAGAAAGGATGAACTCCGCCTTCAGCTTGACGGGGCTCCCATCATCCGCCGGCGCGTCTCTGTCGATATGCAGTGGATTGATGCATGCTCGTGATCCTGCGCTGATCTCGACAGTCGTGGCTCCGATGGCCTGCCCGAGGGGCGCATACTCATGCTCAGCGTCCACGATAATAAGATCGTCGTTAGGACGTCCAAGGAAGACCTGCATGATCTCGCCTTTTCCGAACTGCGACTTTCCTGCACCACTCGTACCGAGAATGAAGGAGTTTCCATTCATCGTGGATGTGCGTGATCCCACCACAAGGTTCTGACTAATTGCGTTCACCCCGTAGAAGAGGCCACCCTTGTGCAGCAGCTCCTGCGTTGTAAACGGAACGATCACAGCCACTGCCGCCGTTGTCAGGGTTCGGTAAATCGGTAGACGAGACACGCCGAGCGGAAGAACGGCATTCAAACCATCCTCCTGCATCCACTTCAACGTCTCAAAGGGGCATGAGTGCTTACGTCCAGCGACCCGCACTTTTTCAACGGCCTCAGCAAGCGCGTCCTTCGTCGCACCAGCGACCCCTACGACAATGGTGGTCGTGAACAACTTCTCGTTACTCGACTCGAGCTGATCACGCAGATCGACTGCCTCTTGATGCGAAGCCACCAGCTCGTGAGGAATCGACTCCTCACCATTTCCTTGCTTCCGAGCCTTTCGCAGCTCGTTGGAGCGCTGCATGTCCATTTCCGCGATCTGCCGCTTGACCAGATCCAGACCTTCTGCGTGATCGAGAGGCCGGAAATGCACCGAGATCGCCAGCTCCGAATTGATCTCAGAGAGCTCCTTCATGAGACGATCAGAGAGCCACGAGGGCAGATCGCGCAGACACAGTACCTGGTAGTACGAGTCCTTCTCACCAGTAAAACAGATCGAGTTCCCGTCACCTGAGAAATCGATTGCCCATGGCGAGACGATATCCTTCGTGGTGAGGTTGGTTCCGATCAGGTCGGTATACTCGAAACGAAACGGCTCTCCCGGCCTCAGAATGTCATGCAGAATCCGGATCCGGTCTTCACCAGAGACTCTTTCTGCACGACACCCACCAACAGCTCGCAGCTGCGCGATCGCATCTGATGATATCTGAGCCAGCTTGTTGGTGGCGTGCTCAAAATCATCGGCTTCAACCGTGATGGTGACATACTTTTCAGTCACGGTATTGTTGCGGCCAGATGCCAGCCTCGCGTTAATCAGGTCATTGTATTCCCACCGATAGGCATCCAGCCCATCACCGCGAGGAGCGAACTCGACACTCTGCGCCAGCTCAGCTTTATTAAGCTGGCGATTCATAACCGTCAACTGAATGCTCTGCCCAGCATCAAAGGAGTTGACGAACTGTGCATACGACTCCACCAAGGAGGCTTGCTCTTCTTCCGGAGCCAGCTGATAGTCGATATCCGCCAGCTTCAGCGTCACGGAGTACTGGTTCCCCCCAAGCGAGCAGACACCGTTCTCGACCATCGCCTCATACTGGATGACAGCCTGAGCGGTGTTCCTTTTACGGCGAGGAACATCATTCTTCTCGCGGCGCCTTTTACTCTGCTTGCGAGCCTTCCGATCAGGATTACTGCCATCCTCCGCATTCGAGTTCTCGGATGACTCGCTGCTTTGGCGCTTTCGAGTTGCGAACAGCATTAGCTGACCTTTCTGCGGCTATTTCTGTCGACAACACCGAGTCCTGCGCATACAGTCGCTTCTGGGGGTCCCACTTGTACCTCCAGAAATAACGCGCATACTTCTCAAAAGGCAGACCTTTTGGCCTCACCCAGCCGACCGCCACAAAAGGCATGGTCAGAAGTGCAGCCATCCAGGATCCCAGATCGGACTGCCCCGCCCAGAAGCACAGGGCATATGTTCCGCCGACAACAATGATTCCTATTGCTGAGCACGCCATTTGTCGCCATGACATGCCCATCATAACTTTCGCTTGGTAGGCAGTGATCTCCCGATATACCTTGATTTCAAGCGCCATTGTATTTTGACGCTACAGGGCGATATTCGAGAATAGCTGCGCCGCAGCCACAATCAGGCCGCCACCAACAGCCTGCCAAACACCAGACTGAATCTGCGGACCCTGGTGGTCACGCAGGCCTCCCGCCAGCGTGATAACCCCCCAAACGGTCCACAGGCCACCTCCAATGGTGGCGAACTTCACGAAAAGCTGGAGGGCTTGACTCATCATATCCATGGGATGCTCCTATATATCCATGATGAAAGGGGTGGGGGTGTTCTCGTGGACGCATTCGTCCGATGTCCCGTCTAAACGGACTACTTGCACATGTATGCCAGCCCGTTATCTGACGGCGATGAGATTGTTGCAGACCTGAGACATCGTGTCCACCGAATCCAGGGGTAGAGGTATCCACCTTTTAATCCGCGCTCACCATTGCGCATTCTCAATATTCTGCTATGCGGTAGGAACGTCTCCGCGTACTTGACAAGGTGTACCATAAGGCGTGCTTGCGCTCCGCTCCAACGGATCGTTAGAATCTCGGCCGTGATGACTTCTCTGCCGCAGGCCCGCGCGATGATGGTGCGCACCCTTGGCGAGGGTCGAATGTGCATGCGCT
>ERZ773038.1672-NODE-1672-length-12291-cov-3.318323_pt1 | contig 12291 bp, 10 predicted proteins | sample MGYA00511665_ERZ773038 | MGnify/ENA primary metagenome ERZ773038 (study PRJEB29015, sample SAMEA2737966) | human oral metagenome | biome: human oral; feature: human-associated habitat; material: dental | place: China | collected 2028 ... | reverse complement strand
CACTATGCGATCTACATGCTGAATAGTGGCTAAGCGATGGGCAATCACGAGACTGGTCCGACCTTTGGCTAATTGATCAAAGGACTGTTGGATATACTGCTCGGTTTTCGTATCTAAGGCGCTAGTTGCCTCATCTAAGATTAGTATGGAAGGATTCTTGAGGAAGATTCTCGCAATCGACAAACGTTGTTTTTGCCCACCAGATAAGCGAACACCTCGTTCCCCAATGGCAGTATCCAAGCCATCAGGTAATTGCTCGATGACTTGATCTAGTTTAGCCGCACGAATGGCCTCTTCCACCTCAGCCTCACTAGCATCTAAACGACCATAGAGGACATTCTCCCGAATAGTCCCATCGAACAAGAAAACATCCTGTTGAACAATCCCTATCTGCTGTCTGAGCGATGACAAGGTGTATTCCCGAATGTCCTTGCCATCTATCAAGACTTGACCCGACGTGACATCATAAAAACGCGGCAGGAGATTGACCATACTGGACTTACCTGCTCCACTTGGACCGACTAAAGCCACGCTCTCCCCGGGCGCAATGGACAGGTTTAATTGAGAAATAACGGGACGCCCCTCTTCATAGGCAAGTTCTACATTACGATAATCAATTTGTCCTTGGAAGTGTGGGGCTGGCTGGGCATCAGGCAGGTCCTGAACCGCCACCGGTTTAGCTAGCTCTTGTCTGAAACGTTTGAAGCCGGCAAAACCCTTGGGATAGGTTTCAATCATGATATTAATACTTTCAATCGGCTTAACAAAGGTATTAGCTAAAAGAACAAAACCTACCAATTGGCCTGTCGTTAGCTCCCCTTTGAGGGTGAAATAAGCCCCGGATACCAAGGCAATTAAGGTGATAATACGCATTAAGACATAGTTAAAGGCACTAGAAGCCGCCATGGTTCGATAGAATTTAAGTTTATTCTCGCGATAGTCTTGAATAAGTCCTTCAAAACGCGCTTCTTCATGGGCTTCATTAGCGAATGCCTTGACTACGCGGATGCCACTGAGGCTGTTGGATAAGCCGGCATTAAATTCTCCCAATTGACGATAGACTTGGCTATTAATACGTCCCATCTTCTTATTAAAGATAGCCAGCGCAACTCCCAAGATTGGCACCAGAATCACTGTCCCAATGGCTAATTGCTCATGGACCTGCAGCATGAGCCAAAAAGCCCCCACCAAACTCATCAGGGTAATGAATAAATCTTCAGGCCCATGATGGGCTAGCTCCCCGATTTCGAACAAGTCACTGGTTAGTCGCGACATGAGCTCCCCCGTCTGCTTATTATCAAAATACTCAAAGGACTGACTTTGGAAGTATTGGAAAAGCTGACGTCGCATATCGGTCTCAATGGTAATACCCAACTTATGCCCCAGATAGACTACAATGTACTTCATCACCATGTTGAAGAGATAAAAGGCAAGTAACAAGAGGCAGACCCAAATAACCGTCTGATAATGGCCTGTTGGTAAGATGGTGTCAATGACCCGGTTTACAACAAATGGAAAAGTTAACTCTAACATAGCCGAAATTACGGCGCAGCCAAAGTCAATCATGAAGAGCTTCTTATAAGGCTTATAATAGGCAAAAAAATCGCGTAACACTCACATTATCCTTTCTCATAAAAAGGCTGACCCTCTGGCCAGCCTTGATTTGGCTAAAAACTGTTAATCTATAGCTAAGTTAGAGAGTTCCCCCTACTTCAGCTGACCTGTCTTGAGGTCATAATCCGTATAAGGACGCTCCAAATCCAGCAATAAAGCATCGTGATGTGGCTTTTGATTCTGACTAGGAGGTGGCGTCATATAGTCGCCAAATGCCTCAGTCAAATAGGCATCATAACCTGCTGGAATGGGCATTTCCGTCCCTTCAAAAGGCTTGAAAACAGCTTGATCAAAGGCCTCGATTGGATAGAGCTTACTCATATAGTAAGGACCGGAACACAACTCAATACGGTAAGCCGCCTCTTGGCGAGTGGTCTTAGTCATCTTTTTATGAGCTAATGACCAGATCTTATAACGTAGTTTAGAACTTGGGACTAGGCCTAGCAACACTCGACTGCCCCAGGCCAAAAGGCCCCCATGCTTTTCAGGCACGGTTTGAGCGCAGAAGAGCGAATAGATTAAGGCCCAGACCTTCTGGGTCTTACGTTTCCAGGCTGAGGCCGGTGCATAGTCCAAAGGCAGTACATCTAAGGCTAGGCCATGAGGCAAGTCTAAGTCAGCTTGATAAGGCTTGAGGCAAGTTGTCTGGCGGTCACGAATCGTGATGAAGAGGTTACGGTCGACATAGCCCTCATGAGACCGCGACAGAAAATAACGCGAATCTGCCTCTTTGGGCCAGAGTTCTGTCAAACGTTCATAGTCTTCCCTTGGCATAAAAAAGTCTAAATCATCATCCCATGGAATAAAGCCCTGATGACGCAAAGCCCCAATCGCGCCACCACCACATAAGTAGCATAAGAGATTATGCTTCTGGCAGAAGGCAACAAAGTATTGGGCCATTTCTAGGCTTTTAGCTTGAATGGGTTCCATCTAACCCCTCCTTCTTTTAATTAATCACTAGATATTCCACTTAGCCACCGTTTTAAATGGTGTTTTACGGTCTTCTTCGAAGAATTGATAGATATCCTTGACATCCTCTAAATCCCCTACTTGGTGGATAATCATCCGCAGTCTTGAGGATACTTGTGGGTTTTCCATTAAGGCCACCGCCAATTGGAAGTCCTCACGTCCCGAGCGAGAAGAACCAACTAAGGTCAGCCCTTTTTCTAAGACATCACGGGTATTGACTGGCACTTCCGTCTCGGAAACTCCCATTAAAATCAGCGTTCCTTGAGGTTTAATATACTTAATAATGTCACGAATGGCTTCTTGACTGGCATCGCCACCCACACACTCAAAGGCATGGTCGAAGCTGAAATCTTCCGGAATATCTTGCAATTCATAGACTTCATCTACAAAGCTGAAAAGTCTTAATTTATCGTGGTTTTTACCTACTACAATAATCGTAGCATCTGGAAACTTAGCTCTTAAGACGGTAGCTTGGACAAAAGCTAGCGAACCCGATCCCCAGACCACGATTCGGTCACGCTTGGATAAGGCCATAGAGTCAAAACGACGGGCCCCGTGCGCCGCCACCGAGACAAACTCGGTCATCGCCGCTACCACATCTGGAATGCTTTGATAACCCACGACGCGGTCTAATGGTAAATGCACAAATTCCTGCATGAAACCATCGTAACCACTGGATAGGAAGTGAGTTCCTTCCACATAGTTCTCATAGAACTCACCTGAATGGTCAAAACCTTGAGGCGGCTGATTGGGAATCATGACGACCTTATCCCCTACTTGATAGGTGCCAGTTTCGTCACGTACGACGATGCCGCAACACTCATGAATCAAGGCCATTGGTAGTTTTTGCTTGAGTACTTTGGCTGCACGCTTACCTTGGTAATAGCGTTGATCGGCATGGCAGAGGGCCATATAATTAGGACGCACCACGACTGGCTTAGCTAAGTCTGTCGACACATCTTCATACTTAACTGAGAAGAAGTATGGGCGAAGTAACTGATAGACGCGATTAATCACTTTAGATCTCTCCCAACATAGCTTCTGCAATCTTCAAATCGGTCACGGTCGTAATCTTCAAGTTAGAGTACTCCCCTTTTACTAGGCCAACACTTTTCCCTTTGAGGACAAAGACCTTGCAGGCATCGGTTAATATCTCACGCTCGTCTTGCCTTAGGCTAGCGAAGAGGCTATCAAACTGATTGATGCGGAATGTTTGAGGGGTCTGACCTTGGAACATGTGAGCCCGATTAGGAATAGAACTAATGGACTTACCGTCTTGGGATTCCACAATGGTATCGTTAGCCATGACCACTGTATCAGTCGCATCATAGTCAGCCATGACCTTGATGTTGTCTTGAATCATACGGTAAGAAACAAAAGGACGTACCGCATCATGAGTAATTAAAATGGCCTGGTCAGAGACAGGACCGGCTGCCTTAATATCTGCGATGATATTGAGGATACTGTCATTCCGATCCCCGCCCCCATCAACGGCTTTAATCTTAGACTCATGGCCTGGCAAGTGTTTGCTTACTAAATCATTGAAGTAGACTAACCAGTTAGGATGAACGGCTACATAGACTTGGTCAATGTCTGGTACTACTAAGAATTTTTCGATGGTATGAATAATAATGGGCTTATTGCCTAACATGAGGAATTGCTTAGGCATATCTTGAATCCCCATTCTGGATCCAATGCCCCCTGCTAGAATACCTGCATAAATCATGCCTCTCTCTCCTTCTCACTATCGTAAAGTGTCTTTCTATCCTAATTATTATAGCACATCTTATATCGACACGCATGGAAAAGTCGTTAGCTTAAGCATTTTATTAAGAAATGATCACACATACAAGCAAAAAAGCCAGACAAGCGTCTGGCTTCTTACTTATTTTAGGCTTCCATTTGCGAACGCAAGAGCTCTAAGTCCTCTAAACTGTCAATTTCAAAGGTTTGGTGACCTTCAATTGGATAAACATGAACATCTAAATCAGCTAGGTTATCCTTGACCACATCATCCCAGTAGAGATTGGCATAATCTGCTTCTTGGTAGTAGCGCTCAATCAGTTGCTGTAGATGTTGGCCGTCTTTGGCACTCCAGTAAGAGACGCCAGACAGAATCCGCCCTTGACCACTTTCTACCGTAATGGCCGTTACGCGAAGGTCATCTTGCTGGTAATGCAAGACCCATTCATCCTTGAAGCCTTCTTTCGCTACCCCAAAGTAAAGGGAGCTTTCTGGTGCCGATAACAAGAAATTATCAACTAGGAAGTTATCGGCATCAATAACATAGGCATCACTCAAGTAGTGACGGACCAAGTACATGGTGTAGAAGTTATTGTAGCTTTCATATTGGGCATTGTGGATCAAGGTCACGCCATACTGGTCCTTCAGAAAATCGAATTTTTCAGCCAAGTACCCTGTCACAACAATAATATCTTGAATCCCTTTAGCCCGCAAGAATTCAATCTGGCGCTCAATTAAGCTTGTACCAGCGACTTCAATTAAGGACTTAGGGGTTGTAAGGGTGATTGGCCGCAAGCGAGTTCCCATACCAGCGGCGAGAATTATTGCTTTCATAGCTTAGGCTCCTTCGTGTTGTGAAACTAAGACACTGCTTACAATCATCAAAGCCGCCGAAAGCAAGAGAATTGGGTTAAATTCAGCTCCTCCTAGCAAGATGGAGAAGACAATGGCCCAAATAGCGTATGAGATATTGAGTGCAGTAGCCTTTACAGGACCAATTGTATCAATTGCGCGATAAAAATTCAAATAAGACAATGTGCCTAAGACAGCAACACCCAAAATTAACCAAAGTACTGGCTGACTAATAACAGCCGTCACGCTAAAGACCAAGTCAGATTCGAAGCTAATAAAGCCCAAATAAACTAAAGTAGAGACGCATTGACGAATCCAAAGAGCTTGCTTAGGATTCAAATCTTCCTTCATCCCAATGGAACAAATCACACTCTCCAAGGACCAGCCGACTACGCTGAGAAAGGCCACTAAGAAGCCAATCAGTTGGGCATTAGATTGCATCATATCACCAGATAGACTCACACCTAAGACCGCTAACACGGCCAAGCCCAAGCCAATCCAAACTGGCTTAGTGATCTTTTCCTTAAGAATTAACATACCTAAAAAAGCAGCAACCACTGGGTACATCGAGGAAATACTTGCTGTTAAGCCTGCCCCAATCGCATCTACCGCATAGAGATAGGCTCGCATACCCATAGGACCACCTAAAACAGCTGCTAACATGACCACAAAGGAACTCTTGCTAGTCAATTGTTTGAAAGTTTGCTTGAGTTGCCCTTGACGAACCAACTCCCCTGTCATCATTAAGGCAGAAAAACCATCATGGAAGAGAGCCAATAAGAGAGCGGCTCCAGCCAGTCTTGGATCCACTAGCGTGAAGGGCAACATCATTAGAATAACGCCATTATAATGGGTATCTGCCCCCCACAAAATGCCTGACAAGAGACCGGCAATGATGCCACTTCTTTCCTTATTTTTCATCTAAATTCTTCCTTTCTTTTTTAGAGCATGGTAGCGTGCAAGGTTAGTTTGCGCACGACGGTAACGTTCAATCCCATAGTCTCCGAAATCATCGCCCCGGCTTTCCTTAAAAATGGTCCAAACTGACCAGAGGAAATCTTGGCAAATTTGATAGATTAAGAGCTTGGTCTTCAAGCTATCCGGCACCTCTTGATCTTGACAGTAAAGGCTTAAGAAGCGGTCTTCCTGCTCTTGGCTGAAGCCACATTCCAGACTATGAGCCGCTAAATCCCAAGCCAAGTCATTCATACCTGAATATTCCCAGTCAATGAGATAAGATTTGCCGTCTCCACCTTTGACAAAGTTCTCTGGAACTGTGTCAATGTGACATGGCACTATTTGAACGGGTAAGTCAGCCAAATCTTCTTGTAGTTGGAAAACTTCCTGACGTGTCGCCTGATAGCCGTCAAAATAGTCCGCCCCTACTTCATCCACAAAACTCTCATACTTAGCAATCTCCTCGAAGACATCAAAACGGTTATCAAAGTCTAATCCTGATTGATGTAACTGTCTGAGGAGTCCCGTTGTCATTCGCATATTGTTAAGGTAAGTCGCTGTATTAGCATTCAAGGTTTCAGCGTCTGGAATGAAGGCTGAAACCTTGGTCCCTGTCACTTCGTCAAAGTAGAGGGTCTCAGCATCTAAGCCCAGAATATGCGCTAAGAGGCTATTGGATTTTTCTGCCGAGCGATTAATAAACTTCTCCGTCCCGTTACCGGCAATCCGAATGATATAAGGTTGGCCTTTAAGGGTGACCTTGTAGTTCTTATTAGTCATACCACCGGCACTTTCTAAGGTCGCAATTTCCTCAGGGCTGGCATCCATCTGATCGGCCAAGAACTGTTGGACTTCTTGCTTAGCAGCCTCTTCTTCTTTACGAACCAAGCGAGGATAAACACGCTTAAGAACATGATGAACCTGACTCGCATCATCAATTTCGCCCCAGAAAAAGTCATCCAGTTTAAGGTAACCCAAGCGATAGTCTTGGGCAACATCTAACATAATATATTCATAGTTAACATAAGGATTGAGGTTATCGGCATAAATGGCCAACATCTTAAGATAGAAAGGATAGGACAATTTGGACAGGCCAATCATTTCACCGTCAATACGGTTGAATTGGTGAATATCCTTACCCATCTTATAAACATAGCCATCACGCAATTCCACCATGGCCTCATCATGTTGCTCACGCACACTGGTAATCAACATAGCGGAGTCACTAGACACCTTATTCAGCCCCTTAATCCCACGAATTTCAAAGAGCAAGTCCCCTTCAATCAGGAAGAAGTCGCCATCAATATGAGGCGCTGCCGCGGCCAAAGAAGCCATGGTTCCTGTGTGGGCATAAGCCTCGTTGACTACTAGGGTCACATCAGGCATATCAGCGACATGTTGTGCCAAGAGTTCGGCTTGGAAACCAGCAACCAAGACAAAACGCTCTACTCCTTGGTCTCGTAAGACTTGAAGGGTCCGGTCTAATAAGGTATGGTCCCCCAGAGATAGGAGTGGCACGGGTTGGTCCAGATGACGAGGTTGCCCCGCAGCTAGAATAACCGCCTGATGAATCTGTTCTTTTGCTTGAGCTAATTGAATCTTACGAGCACTAGCATCCTTAAGGCCAGTCTCTAGTAGTGCTAAGCCCTTTTCTGTCACTTGATACTGATTACGTGTCCCTTGACGCTCAATCTCAATGTAGCCTTGTTCTTCAAGACGCTTAAGAATTAGATTAATCTTGCCTAGAGATAAGTTGGTCGCTTGTGCCATATCACGTTGACTGCCCGCTTCTGCTCGGTTCAAGTAATACAGCAAGGTCATTAAGTCATTCATGTGAGCCCTTCTTTCTGTGTTCATTTTTTGAACTTTAGTCTAGTATAAACCACTTTTCAGTCGATGTCTAGAGTTTTAGGCAAAAAGTTCAAATAATGAACAAACCCTCGACTTAAATCGCCGAGGGTTTGAGCTCCTATTTTTTGGGAGATTTTTTATCGCGCCATTCTTTCCAAAGCTTGGCCAGGGAGAAGATTGGCTTATTTCTGACCAGTTGTTCTTCCGCCAGATAGTTTCGCATGGCCTTAAGGGTCTGGCCGGCCTTAGAGACGACAAAGTGATAGGTGCCAGCAGACTTAGTATCAATGAAGAAGCCTCGGATAAAGCCACGTTTCATCAACATGATGGCCCGAACCTGCCGAATTTCGCCCCAAGGAATCTGAACGAAATCAGCTGGATTGCGGTCATTATAGAATTCAAAGGCCTTGTTACCGACTAGAATACGGCCGTGGCGCCCCATGACACCACCTGACATCCAGTTAGCAGTCGTCACATAGTCTGCCCGGCTATTCAATGATTCAACCATACTTCTCTCTCCTTTTACAGTGCTTTAGAGTAGTGGAATATCAATCTGATCATAGACCGCCTCTTGATTATTAGGCTGGTCCTTATCTCGCTTGTCCAAATAAGCTTGTGCCTGCGCCACAGTAGTCAAACCATGTCGCTCCCAATTAATCAGAATCCGATCAATATACTTGAGGCTGAGCGCCTGGCGCAAGACAGCTTCTTTAACTGCTAGGCGAATTAAATCAGGCGCATAGCCATCTTGCTTGAGCCAGCCATTCAAGGTCTCATATTCGAGTGCTGACAGAGAACGACCAAACTCCCCTTCCACCAGAGGAATGAGTTGACTAGCCGTCATAGTCTGCTTCTGATCACTTGTTGGGTCTGTCTCATTACTAGAAGTCGTCTGTTTTTGAGAAGATGATGGATTTAAGGTCTCTAAGCGATCAAACAAAGGCGCTAAACTCAACCGGTCTTGGCCCGCCGCATCCACCTCAAAAACTAAATAACCCTGATCAGCCAAGAGCGAGAGCTGAGACATGGCTTGATGTGACTGCCAACCGTAGTGCTGACAACATAAGTCTACAACGGTCATAGGACTCAATTGGCCTTCTTTCTGACCTAATATTGTCGTTACTAGGAGAAAGGTCTCGGGGGTCAAGCCTAGATCTTGATAATAGCTGAGTAAAACCTGTGGTAAGACCACGAAGCCTTCTTGATACCAGTTATACATGATACTCCCTCCTCTTAGTCTAGTTGTCCGATTAAGCACAGGGCAGCTTCCTCAGAATAGGAGACTGCCCTTTTACTAATTAGCTCTTAGGCCTTCTTAGCCTTCTTGGTTTCACGTTCACGCGCACCCTTATCCAGGATTTGCTTACGTAGACGAACGCTCTCAGGTGTTACTTCACAGTATTCATCATCATCCATGAACTCTAAGGATTCTTCTAGCGTTAGGATACGTGGACGTTTAATAACCGCCGTTTGATCCTTGGTTGCTGAACGAATATTGGTTAATTGCTTAGCCTTGGTGATGTTGACTGTTAAGTCGTTCTCACGGTTGTGCTCTCCGATAATCATCCCACCGTAAACTTCAGTCCCTGGGTTAACAAAGATGGTCCCACGGTCTTCTAAGTTCATAATCCCATAAGTAGTAGCTTGGCCAGCTTCAAGCGCAACCAAAGCACCATTACGGCGGTTCCCAATATTGGAATCAATAACTGGTTGGTAGTCATCAAAGCTATGGTTCATAATCCCATAACCACGTGTCATGGATAAGAACTCAGTAGAGAACCCAATTAAGCCACGCGCTGGTACAGAGAAGACCATACGGATTTGGCCATTACCTGTGGTCACCATATCTGCCATTTCAGCCTTACGTTGACCCAAGGCTTCAATAATCGCCCCCATGTATTCTTCTGGTGTATCAATTTGTACGCGTTCAAATGGCTCACAAGTCTTACCATCGATTTCCTTAAGAATAACCTTAGGACGTGATACTTGGAATTCATAACCCTGACGACGCATGTTCTCAATCAAGATAGCCAAGTGTAATTCCCCACGACCAGACACGATAAAGGCATCTGGTGAGTCAGTTGGATCCACGCGCAAGGATACGTCTGTTTGCAATTCTTGCATGAGGCGATCTTGGAGGTTACGTGAAGTTACGTACTTCCCTTCTTTACCAGCAAATGGTGAGTTGTTGGTTAAGAAAGTCATTTGTAAGGTTGGCTCGTCAATGTGGAGAATTGGCAGGGCTTCAGGGTTCGCTGCATCTGCTACAGTCTCCCCGACAAAGATATCTTCCATACCAGATAAGGCAATCAAGTCCCCTGCCTTAGCCTCGTTAATTTCCACGCGGTCTAAGCCGAAGAAACCAAACATCTTGGTAATACGGAAGTTCTTACTAGTACCGTCAACCTTCATAAGGGTCACATTGTCGCCGACTTTCATCTTGCCGCGGAAGATACGACCAATCCCGATACGCCCCACATATTCGTTATAGTCTAAGAGGGAAACTTGGAATTGTAATGGTTGGTCTGAGTTATCAACTGGCGCTGGCACGTGTTCGATAACAGCATCAAAGATAGCATCCATAGATGGCTCTTGGTCTGCTGGATTATCAGACAAGCTAGAGGTCCCGTTAAGGGCTGAAGCATAGACCACTGGAAATTCTAATTGATCATCATCGGCCCCTAATTCAATGAAGAGTTCTAAAACTTCATCAACCACTTCTTCTGGACGAGCAGAAGGCTTGTCAATCTTGTTCACAACGACAATCGGTACTAAGTGTTGTTCTAAGGCTTTCTTCAAGACGAAGCGAGTCTGAGGCATGGTGCCTTCATAGGCATCCACCACCAGAATAACCCCATCAACCATTTTCATGATACGTTCTACTTCGCCACCAAAGTCCGCGTGTCCTGGTGTATCAAGAATATTAATTCTTTTACCTTTATAATCAATAGCTGTATTTTTCGCTAAGATTGTAATTCCACGTTCTCTTTCTAAATCGTTAGAGTCCATTGCTCTTTCTTCTACATGCTCATTTGAACGAAAAATTCCTGATTGTTTTAATAATTCATCAACCAATGTTGTTTTACCATGGTCAACGTGAGCTATAATTGCAATATTTCTAACATCATCTCTTAATTGTACTGACATTTTTTTCTCCTTGTTCTTACTTTATAAAACATAATAAATCATTAAATATAATTTTTATAATCTAACTTATCAATAATACCACTATTTTCCTCCATTGTAAACAAATATACTAATGAAAGTGATTTATTTTAGAATTTTTTTCTACAACTCTATATACAATGAAAAAGAAGACCGAGTATAACTCGATCTCCCTCTAAAATTTCTTTTATTATGCTTTTTTGAGTTTCTAATAATACACTATTCACACCACCATTTTTCTCTACTATATCAGATGTAGCATGTTGTAAACTATCTATATGTGAAATCTTTTTAAATTCATCTAATTTTCCTAGCCAATATTCAATTCCTTCATCAAAAGGATTAGCTGCAACAGCTATCACTGGTAATTTTTGAATTTTTTCTGCATCAATAACTTCAAAATCTTCTAATCTTTTTAATACATTTTCTCTTTTAATTTTTAACATTCCATTATAATCATTATCATCTTCAATATCAGCCACATTATCAAAACGGCTTAATATAAATACAGTTCTAGGTAAAAGATTTAGATCTTTAAATAACCATTGAATTTCTTCTTTGTGACTCTCTTTAATGGGATTATCAGAATTCATTACATAAAGTACTATATTGGCTTCACTGATATATTTTTTTGTTATATCCTTATATTTTTCTTTATTAGCTGTTTCTTTAAATCCAAATAATCCTGGAGTATCAACTAAATTTATATTCCCTACATTGTATTCTCTTATATCATCAGTAGATTCAGTCATAGCTATCTTCATTTTTTTCTTATCATATTCTTCCAACCAAGCTGCTGCTATACTTGTTTTTCCTTCTGAAAATCCACCAATCAGAACAACTTTTAATTTCTTACCTTCATTTTCATCAATAGATTTTTCAATTTTAGTTATATATTCTGGCTCAATATCAACTCCAAGCTCCTTACCCTCTTTTAAAACTGAAAGAAGATTACTTAGCATTTTAAATACTTCTTCTTTTTTCTTATTAAATAGCTTCAGTGTCTCCATAATTTTCCCCCCTAGTTATTTTATTTTTTATACTTAAACTTAATTCATAAAACTCATTTTTAGCATTTTTAAAAGTATTTATAATTTTATCTATCTTTTTATTTTCATCTAATAATGAGTCTTTTATTTC
>ERZ773038.1669-NODE-1669-length-12307-cov-5.757264_pt1 | contig 12307 bp, 10 predicted proteins | sample MGYA00511665_ERZ773038 | MGnify/ENA primary metagenome ERZ773038 (study PRJEB29015, sample SAMEA2737966) | human oral metagenome | biome: human oral; feature: human-associated habitat; material: dental | place: China | collected 2028 ... | reverse complement strand
CCGTGGGCGGCCAGGATCCGCTCGCGGCGGCGCCCCTCGGCCTCCACGTCGGCGTGCTCGCGGGACACGTCGGCCGCCCTCAGCGGAACGGCGCCGGCGCGCCCCACCACGCCCGAGGCGATGACGACCCCGATGTCGGGTCCGGAAGTGCACGCCAGGTGGCAGGGGGAGCGGAGCGCGTGCCGGGCGTGCGCGGGGTGGGGGCGTTGTCTTGCCATGCGACCAGGGTGGCCCCGCCCCGCACCGCCGCTCCACACGGGACGCCGGGCCTGTGGACGGCGCCAGGGGCGTGCGCGGGTCTGTGGACGACCCGCCGCCGCTCCAGCTGCGCGTGCGAGGTGCGACAATTGCGCCATGAGTGAGCACGAGTCCTTCGACGCAATCCGCAGCCGCTACGACCAGTTGGTCGCCGCCATCGAGGAGGCGCGCCGCGCCTACTACGACCGGGATGCCCCGACCCTGGCGGACGCCGAGTACGACCGCCTCTACCGGGAACTGGAGGACATCGAGCGCGCCCACCCGCAGTTGCGGGGCGCGGACTCGCCGACCCTCAGCGTCGGCGGAAGCGCGGACTCCGCCTTCGCCCCCGTCCGGCACCTGCAGCAGATGACGTCGCTCGACGACGTGTTCTCGCTGGAGGAGCTGGCCGGATGGGAGCAGCGCATGCACGAGGAGACGGGCGAGGCGGAGCTGCCCATGACCGCGGAGGTGAAGGTCGACGGCCTGGCCGTCAACCTGCTCTACGTCGACGGAGCCCTGCGGCGCGCCGCCACCCGCGGCGACGGCCACGTGGGGGAGGACATCACCGCGAACGCCCGCACCATCGCCTCGATCCCCGCCCGCCTCGACACGGCCGCCCCTCCCAGGCGCGTCGAGATCCGCGGCCTCGTGCGGGACAACGTCGCCCAGATGCGCCGCTTCCACAGCGTGAACATCCGCCTGGACAACCACGGCGCGCCCATCCACGTGCGCGTGGATCCGCGGCTGATGGGCCAGGCCATCGCCAACGTCGTCAACAACGCCGCCCGCCACGCCGGCGAGGGCGTGTCGATCCTCGTCGCCGTCGCGGACTCCGAGGACGACGTCACCATCAGCGTCAGCGACAACGGGGCGGGGATGAGCGCGGAGGAGCGCGAGCGCCTCTTCGTCCCCTTCGCCACAGGGGGCAGCGTGCGGCCCGGGACGGGCCTGGGGATGATGATCACCCAGAAGATCGTCGAGCTGCACGGCGGCCGGGTCCTCGTCGACACGATCGCGACCAGGGGCACGACGTTCTACCTCACCCTTCCGCGCAGGCAGTGGCCCGCGCCCGCGCGGGGGGCCGCGTGATGGGCGCGCAGGGGGAGGCGCCGCGCGCCCTCGTCGTCGACGACGAGCCGCAGATCCTCATGATCATGCGCTTCGCGCTGGAGACCGCCGGGTTCGAGGTCGTCACCGCGGGAAACGGCGCCAAGGCGTGGGAGCTCTTCAAGTCGGGCAGTTTCGACCTGGTCGTCCTGGACCTCATGATCCCCGTCGTGTCGGGGCTGGTGATCGCCGAGAGGATACGGGCGGTCTCGGACGTGCCCATCATGATGATCACCGCCCTGTCGGAGGAGGGCGACCGTGTGCGCGGATTGGAGACCGGCGCCGACGACTACGTGACCAAGCCCTTCAGCCCCCGGGAGTTCACGCTGCGCGCCCTCGCCCTGGTGCGCCGGTGGCGGGGCGGAGGGAGCGCAGTGGTGCGCAACGGCGCCCTCGAGGTCGACGCCGCCGCCCACCGGGTGTTCCTGTCGGGGCGCCGGATCGGCTTGCCCGCCACGGAGGAGCGCTTCCTCGGGGTCCTCGCCGCCCGTGTGGGGGAGGCCGTCACCTACAGGGAGCTGCTCAACCTCGTGTGGTCCACCCACGAGACCAGCGGCGGCAAGGACATGATCAAGACGACGGCGTACAGGGTCCGCCAGGCGCTGGGGCCCCAGGGCGCCCAATACGTGCGCTCGGTGCGCGGGGTGGGCTACATGATGCCCGTCATCGCCCCCGGGTAACCGCGGCGTTACCGTGCGTTACCGAGCCGTGCCCCGGGGCCGCGGCGCGCGGCGGGATGATTGGGGCAGGCAGCGGGCCGCCCCGTCCCAGCGCCGCCCCGTCCGATTCGAAGGAGAGTCCCAATGACGAATAGACGCCTCGCCCCGCTCGCGGGGGTCGCAGCAGTCGGAATGCTCGCGCTCAGCGCCTGCGTGGTAACCGACGAGCAGATCCAGTCCGCCGCCGGCTCGGAGACGATCACCATCGCGTGCGGCGCGATGGAGGATCTGTGCCAGAAGTGGACCGAGACCTTCACCGCGTCCACCGGCATCACCGCCACCTACGTGCGGCTGTCGTCGGGCGAGGCCGTGGCCCGCCTCGACTCCGCCAAGGACAACCCCGAGTTCGACGTCTGGCACGGCGGGCCCGTCGACGGCTACGGGGCCGCCGTCGAGAAGGGCCTCATCGAGGCCTACGACTCGCCGTCCGCAGCCGAGATCCCCGCCAAGTACAAGGACCCCGACCACAACTGGACGGGCGTCTACGTCGGCGTCCTCGGGTTCTGCTCGAACAAGGCCGTCCTGGACAACCTCGGCGTCGAGGTGCCCGACTCCTGGGACGACCTGCTCGACCCCGCCCTCAAAGGGCAGATCTCCACCGCGCACCCCTCCACCTCGGGCACCGCGTTCACGACGCTGTGGACCCAGGTCGTCCTGCGCGGCGGCGAGGACGGCGCCCTGGACTACATGAAGCAGATGCACAACAACGTCCTGCAGTACACCAAGTCCGGCACGGCCCCCGGCCAGATCGCCGGCCGCGGAGAGGTCGGCGTCGGCCTGGTCTTCTCCCACGACTGCGTGAAATACCGCGACGAGGGCATGAAGGACCTCGTCGTCTCCTTCCCCAAGGAGGGGACCGGCTACGAGATCGGCGGAGTGGCCCTGGTGGCCAACTCGAAGCACTCCGCGGCCGCCAAGAAGTACATCGACTGGGCGATCTCCCCCGAGGCCCAGAACATTGGCCAGACCGTCGGATCCAACCAGGTCCTCACCAACCCGAAGGCCGAGGCCAACGACAAGATGGTCAAACTCGACGAGGTCTCCCTCATCGACTACGACTTCGCCGCGGCGTCCGCCGCCAAGCCTGCCCTCACCGCCAGGTTCGACGAGGAGATCGCCGCGCAGCCGCGCGAGTGACACCCGCGCCCCCGCCCTCAGCGCAGGGCGGGGGCGGCCCCTGCCCAGCCCGACCGCCGCCCCGACCCGCGGCGGGGTCCGCATGGGATCCCGCCCGCACGAATGGAACAGCCATGCCCCCACAAGCCCCCGCGCCCGCGCGCCCGGCGCGCGCCGCGCGCACCAGGGTGCGACAGGACCCGGTGACGGTCGCCATCGTCGGCGTCATCGCCCTGGTCCTCGTCCTCCTCGTGCTCGCCCCCTTGGCCACGGTCCTCTCCCGCGCCTTCTCCAAGGAGGGGACGGAGGTCCTCAGCTCGATCCTGTCATCGACGACGAACCGCACGATCATCGTCAACACCATCGTCCTCGGGTGCGTCGTCGGACTGGCCGGCACCCTCGTCGGCTTCTTCATGGCGTACGTCCAGGCGCGCGTGGACATGCCGGGCAAGAAACTCCTCCACCTCATCTGCCTGGTCCCCATCGTGTCCCCGCCCTTCGCGGTGGCGACGTCGTCGATCACCCTCTTCGGGCGCAACGGCATCATCTCGAGCCAGATCTTCGGCCAGCGGTGGGACATCTACGGACTGTCCGGCCTGACGCTGGTGCTCACCCTGTCCTTCTTCCCCGTCGCCTACATGAACATGCTCGGGATGCTGCGCAACCTCGACCCCGCCATGGAGGAGGCCGCCGCCTCCCTCGGCGCCTCCCCGTGGAGGGTCTTCCGCACGGTGACCCTGCCGATGCTGATCCCCGGTTTCGCCGCGTCCTTCCTGCTGCTCTTCGTCGAGGCGATCGCGGACCTGGCCAACCCCCTCGTCATCGGCGGCGACTTCACGGTCCTCGCCTCGCGGGCCTACATCGCGATCAACGGCGAGTTCAACACCGCCGCCGGCAGCGCCTACTCGCTGGTCCTGCTGGTCCCCGCGCTGCTGGTCTTCCTGCTCCAGCGCTACTGGGCGGGGCGCTCGTCCGCGGTGACCGTGACGGGCAAGCCCACCGGGCGGGTGCGCATGGTGCGGGCCAACGCCGCGCGCATCCCCCTGGGCGCCGTGACCGCCGTGCTCGCGGGCTTCGTGGTCGTCGTCTACGCGACGGTCATCATCGGGGCCTTCGTCAACATCCTCGGGGTGGACAACACCTTCACCCTGCGCAACTTCCAGTACGTGCTCTCCGGGATCGGCAACGACGCGATGATCGACACGACCATCCTCGCGCTCATCGCCACGCCGATCGCCGGCCTGCTGGGCATGGTGGTCGCGTGGCTGGTGGTCGTGAGGCTGCGCGCCAGTGCGGGCGTCATGGACTTCCTGGGGATGCTGGGCCTGTCGGTGCCGGGCACGGTGCTGGGCATCGGCTACCTCATCACCTACAACAAGCCCGTCATCATCGGGCACGTGATGCTCCTGCCCGCCCTGGCCGGGGGCAGCGCGGTCTTCGGCGGGGCGCTGGCGATCATCCTCGTCTACGTCGCCCGCTCGATGCCGTCGGGCCAGCGCTCGGGCATCGCCAGCCTGCAGCAGATCGACAAGAGCATCGACGAGGCGTCGACCTCGCTGGGCGCCTCGGGCCTGCAGACCTTCGTGAAGGTCACGCTGCCCCTGATCCGCCCCGCCTTCATCGCGGGCCTGACCTACGCCTTCGCGCGGTCTATGACGACGCTGTCCCCGATCGTCTTCATCACCACGCCGAAGACGAAGATCATGACCTCCCAGATCCTCGCCGAGGTCGACGCGGGGCGCTTCGGCAACGCGTTCGCGTTCTGCACGATCCTCATCGTCATCGTCATGGCCGTGATCGGCCTCACCAACCTGCTGGTGCGCGACAAGTCCGTGGCCGCGCAGAGCCGCGCGGGCCTGTGAGCCCGGAGAACAAGGAGAAGACAATGTCCACCACCCAATCCTCCCTGGAGAGCGCCGCCGGTGACGGCGCGCCGGCCGACGAGGCCCAGGGCAGCCTTTCCCTGGCGTCCCTGACGAAGACCTTCGGCCAGGGGGACTCCGCGGTGACCGCCGTCGACCACGTCGACCTCGACATACTCCCCGGGGAGTTCATCACCCTGCTCGGGCCCTCCGGCTGCGGCAAGACGACGACGCTGCGCATGATCGCGGGATTCGAGGACGCCACCAGCGGGGAGGTGCTGCTGGACGGCGAGAACATGGTGTCCGTCCCCCCGAACAAGCGGCCCATGTCGATGGTCTTCCAGTCCTACGCGCTGTTCCCCCACCTGTCGGTGCGCGAGAACGTGGCCTACGGCCTCAAACTGCGCAAAATGCCCGACGCGCAGGTGGACGAGGCGGTCGACGTCGCCCTGGCGGCGATGAACCTCACGGCGATGGCAGGACGCGCGCCCTCGCAGCTGTCGGGCGGCCAGCAGCAGCGCGTGGCGCTCGCGCGCGCGATGGTGGTGCGGCCCAAGGTCCTCCTCTTCGACGAGCCGCTGTCGAACCTCGACGCGAAGCTGAGGGTGAAGATGCGCGTGGAGATCCGGCGGATGCAGAAGCGCCTGGGCATCTCCTCCGTCTACGTCACCCACGACCAGTCCGAGGCGATGGCCATGTCGGACCGCATCGTCGTGATGAACGCGGGGCGCATCGAGCAGGTCGACACCCCCGCGGAGATCTACCTCCACCCCGCCTCCGTGTTCGTCGCCGACTTCGTGGGGCGCGCGAACTTCCTGCCGGCGCAGGTGCTGGACGCCGAGGGCGACCGGGTGCGGGTGCGCGCGCTCGGCGGCGAGCTGGAGGTGCGGGCCCAGGCCGACGCGCTCGCGGCGGCGCGCTCCGGCGGCGACGTGGTCCTGCTGGTGCGCCCCGAGTCGTTGCGGCTGTCCCCGCTCGACGAGGCGCCCCAGGCGCTCACGGGCGGCCTCGGGCAGATCGTCACGAGCATCTTCTACGGGGAGACCGTCGAGTACGAGATCGAGACGGAATCCGGTTCCCTGGTCTGCGTCGTGTCGGATCCGCGCGAGGACGAGATCCTCGCCGAGGGGCAGGTGGTGCGCATCGGGATCGAGGCGGAGAAGGCGTGGCTGCTGGAGTCGGGGGAGACGGCGAGCGCCTGACGCCCGCGCACGGGAGGGCGTCCCACGGGCCCGTCCTGGGGCGCATCCGCCCGGGACCGGCCCTTCGTTCAACGCCCGTTCCCTCCCGGTACCGCACACAAGGGAGGGAATTAGGCAACACGGCGCCGCGGGCGCGCGCGTGGGTGGCCGGGGCGCGGATCGGCTAACCTGGCGTCGTGGCCATTGAATTCACTGAAGAGATCCAGTCCCTGCGCCTCACCATGGACAACGTCCTGGCGGTGGTGCGGCCCGAGCGCCTGCGCGCCCAGATCGCCGAGCTCAACGAGAAGGCGGCAGCCCCCGACCTGTGGGACGACCCGGCCCGCGCCCAGGAGGTGACCAGCGCGCTCAGCCACCGCCAGAGCGAGCTCGACCGGGTGGTGCGCATGGGCGAGCGCATCGACGACCTCGAGGCGATGGTGGAGATGGCGGGGGAGGACCCCGACGAGGCCGAGGAGATCCTCGACGAGGCCGCGGCGGACCTGGACGCCCTCAAGAAGGACGTGTCGGACCTCGAGATCCGCACGCTGCTCGACGGCGAGTACGACGAGCGCAACGCGGTCATCACGATCCGCAGCGGCGCCGGAGGCGTCGACGCCGCGGACTTCGCGGAGATCCTGCTGCGCATGTACCTGCGCTGGGCCGAGCGCCACGGCTACGCCACCAAGGTGATGGACACCTCCTACGCGGAGGAGGCGGGCCTGAAGTCCGCCACCTTCGAGGTCCAGGCGCCCTACGCCTACGGGACCCTCTCCGTGGAGGCGGGCACCCACCGCCTGGTGCGCATCAGCCCCTTCGACAACCAGGGCAGGCGCCAGACGTCCTTCGCCGCCGTGGAGGTCATCCCCCTCATCGAGTCGACCGACCACATCGAGATCCCCGAGTCCGAGCTCAAGGTCGACGTCTTCCGCTCCTCGGGCCCGGGCGGCCAGTCGGTGAACACGACGGACTCCGCCGTGCGCATGACCCACATCCCCACGGGGATCGTCGTGTCCATGCAGGACGAGAAGTCGCAGATCCAGAACCGCGCGGCCGCACTGCGCGTCCTGCAGTCCCGGCTGCTCGTGCTGCGCCACGAGGAGGAGCAGGCCAAGAAGAAGGAGCTGGCGGGCGACGTGAAGGCCTCGTGGGGCGACCAGATGCGCTCCTACGTCCTGCAGCCGTACCAGATGGTCAAGGACCTGCGCACGGAGTTCGAGTCGGGCAACCCCCAGGCCGTCTTCGACGGGGACATCGACGGGTTCATCAACGCCGGAATCCGCTGGCGCAAGAACGGGCAGAGCGGCGATCGCTGAGGGCTTCGACACCTAGGGCGTGTCGCGGGACGGGGCAGGGGGCCGGTGCCTAGGCTGGTCATGATTGTTGATTCTGATCGGACGGCCCCATGATTCGTTTTGATGATGTCACCATGGTGTACACGCCTGGTGCCCAGCCCGCGCTCGACCACGTGTCCCTGGAGGTGGAGCGGGAGGAGTTCGTGTTCCTCGTCGGCAAATCCGGCTCGGGCAAGTCGACCTTCCTCCAACTGGTCATGCGCGAGATGAAGGCCACATCCGGGAAGGTGTGGGTCCTGGGCAAGGACGTCTCGCGCCTGTCGACCTGGGCAGTCCCGAAGCTGCGCCGCCAGATCGGCACGGTCTTCCAGGACTTCCGCCTGCTGCCCTCGAAGACGGTGTACGAGAACGTCGCCCTGGCCATGCAGGTGATCGGCAAGCCCAAGCACGCCATCGAGTCCGCCGTGCCGGACGCGCTGGAGCTGGTGGGCCTGTCCGGGAAGGAGCAGCGCCTCCCGCACGAGCTGTCGGGCGGCGAGGAGCAGCGCGTGGCGATCGCGCGCGCGATGGTGAACCGCCCGGAGGTGCTGCTGGCGGACGAGCCGACGGGCAACCTCGATCCCGAGACCTCGCTGGGCATCATGCGCCTGCTCGACCGCATCAACCGCACGGGGACCACCGTCGTGATGGCCACGCACGACGCGGACATCGTCAACCAGATGCGCAAACGCGTCATCGAGCTCAAGCAGGGCGAGGTGGTGCGCGACCAGTCGCGCGGCGTCTACGGGGCCGCGCGGTAGAGGCGAACAGGGGTAGAGCATGAAACTGCGTTTTATTTTCTCCGAGGTCGGCAAGGGCCTGTCGCGCAACCGCGCGATGAGCGTCGCCGTCATCCTGGTGACCTATGTGTCCCTCCTCTTCGTGGGGATCGCGGGGCTGTCGCAGATGCAGGTGTCCAAGATGCGCACGGACTGGTACGACAAGATCGAGGTCTCGGTCTACATGTGCGCCATCGACGACCGGTCGGAGAACTGCAACGGCGCCGAGGCCACCGAGGAGCAGATCGCGGCGGTCCGCGCGCGCCTGGACTCCCAGGAGATGGGCCAGTACGTGCAGCAGTACTACGAGGAGTCGAAGGAGGAGGCGTACGAGAACTTCGTCAAACTCAACGGCGATTCCAACCTGGGGCAGTGGACCACCCCGGACATGCTGCAGGTCTCCTTCCGCATCAAGCTGGTCAACCCCGAGCAGTACTCGGTCATCAAGGAGGAGTTCTCGGGCACGCCCGGGGTCTCCGAAGTGCGCGACCAGCGCGAGATCGTCGAGCCCCTGTTCAAAGTGCTCGGCGCCGCCCGCACGGCCGCCCTGGGCCTGGGCGGCATCATGGTGGTCGCCGCGGTCCTGCTGATCTCCACGACGATCCGCCTGAGCGCGATGAGCCGTGAGCAGGAGACCCAGATCATGCGCTACGTGGGCGCGTCGAACCTGTTCATCCAGGCCCCGTTCATGATCGAGGGCGCGCTGGCGGCCCTGGTGGGCGCCGGACTCGCCATCGGGACCCTCTTCGCGGGCGTGCACTTCATCGTCCAGGGCTGGTTGGCGCCCTCCTTCAAGTGGACGAACTTCATCGGGATGGCCCACGTGGGGATCATGTCGCCGGTCCTCATAGCGGCGGCGGTCCTGCTGGCGGTCATCGCCTCGGCGTTCTCCCTGGCCAAGTACACGAGGGCATGAGCGATGGGTGCGGACAGGAGACGGAGCAGGGCGCGGTTCGCCCGGGCGTGCGGGGCCCTCGCGGTGGCTCTGGCCCTGGGGGCGGTGGTCGCGCCCACGACGGTCGCCGATGACGACCGCGACGCCGCGGAGGCGGCGAAGGAGGCGGCCGAGGCCAGCATGAACGAGCTGCGGGCCCAGCTGGAGGGCATCGACGCGAACCTGGCGCAGGTCTTCGTCGACCTGCAGTCCCTCAACGGGCAGATCCCCGAGGCGCAGACCAAGGCCGACGAGGCGGGGACGCACTACGACACGGCCGTGCGCGAGCACGCGGTCCTGGAAGGGCAGCTGCGGGCCGCGAAGTCCGAGAAGGCGTCCATCGACTCGGAGATCACCCAGGCCGAGCAGGACCAGTCCCAGGCGTCGGCCGCGATCGGAGAACTGGTGCGCCGCAAGTACCGGGAGGGGGGCGCGTCGGCGGTGACGCTCGCCCTCACCGCCGAGGGCTCCGCCTCGATCGAGCAGCGGGCCTCGGCCGCGGACGCCGCGCTGCGCGCCGAGACGCAGACGGTGAACGCTGCCCTGGACGTCCAGTCCTCCCAGCGCACCCAGCAGGCCCGGCAGGAGGCGATCACGAACCGCATCGGCTCCCTGGAGGAACAGGCGAGGCAGGCCGAGGAGGACGCGCAGGCCGCCAAGCAGGAGGCCGACTCCACGCTGGCCGAGCTCAACACCCTCAGGGCCGACGCGCAGGCCAAGCAGACCGAGTGGGATTCCCGCAAGGGCGAGGTCGAGGCCTCGCTGGCCCAGGCGGAGGCCGACTACCAGGCGCGCAGTGCCGAACTGTCCCAGATTGACGAGGCGAACCAGGCCTCGGGCGCCACCTACACGTCGTCCTCCGGCTTCCGCAGCCCCCTGGACATCCCGATCGTCGTGACCAGTCCCTTCGGGATGCGCTACCACCCGGTTCTGGGCATTATGAAAGGCCATTCGGGCACCGACATGGCCGCTGACTGCGGGACGGTCATCCGCGCGGTCGCATCGGGCTACGTCAACGCCGTGTCCGCCGACGTGTCCGCGGGCAACTACGTGGACGTCAACCACGGCATGGTGGGCGGCAACTCGGTGATCACGGAGTACCTGCACATGCAGGCCCAGTACGTCTCGCCCGGGCAGTACGTGAACGCGGGCGACGCCCTGGGCGAGGTCGGCTCGACCGGGTACGCCACCGGCTGCCACCTGCATTTCGGCGTTCGTGAGAACGGAAGCTACGTTGAACCCATGGATTACCTCTGATCCGCGTTAGGATTGGCCCTCGTAGTGTTTCCGCTGCGGGGGCCTTCCCTTGCGGCCAAACGGGATCCGTCGTCGGAGGGGGGCAGCCGTGCCCAAGGAATGGAAGAAGCCGAAAGCCACGGAGGGGGAGCGGCGCAAAGCCGCCTCGGACGCGAAGAAGACGGTCGCGCGCAACAAGCGCGCCCGCCACGACTACCTCATCGAGGACACGTGGGAGGCGGGGCTGTCGCTCATGGGCACCGAGGTCAAGGCCCTGCGCATGGGCAGGGCGTCACTGGTCGACTCGTGGGTCGAGGTCAGCGGCGGCGAGGCGTGGCTGTACGGCGCCAACATCCCCCTGTACGCCCAGGGCTCGTGGACCAACCACGCGCCCACGCGCAAGCGCAAACTCCTGCTCCACCGCGCTGAGATCGACCGGATGGCCTCCAAGGCCAGCGCGAAGGGCTACACGATCGTCCCGCTGGAACTGTACTTCGTGGGCGGGCGCGCCAAGGTGGAGATCGCCCTGGCCAAGGGCAAGCAGGAGTGGGACAAGCGCCAGGCTCTGCGCGAGAAGCAGGACCAGCGCGAGGCCGAGCGCGCGATGCGCCGCTACGTGAAGCAGGCCCGCAGGTAAGGGAAAGAAGGCGATTGCGTGCGAGGTTTCGTCAGGATCTTTCGTCGTGATCTTCTGAGGCTGGTGCGTGTTCCGGCCGCGTGGATCGTCATCATCGGTATGGCGTTCGTGCCCGCGCTTTACGCGTGGTTCAACATCGTCGGGTTCTGGGACCCGTACTCGCAGACCTCCCACATTCGTGTCGCCGTCGCGAACGAGGACGAGGGCGCGACCAAGGACCAGATCGGCACCGTGAACGTCGGTGCGATGCTCGAGACTCAGCTGAAGCAGAACGATCAGCTGGGCTGGCACTTCGTGAGCGCCGATGAGGCGCGCGCCGAGGTGGAACGCGGGGACTCCTACGCGGCCTTCGTCATCCCGGCGTCTTTTTCGCGTGACCTGACGGGCATCGTTGACGGCACGTACGTCAAGCCGAATATCCAGTATTACGTTAACGAGAAGAACAACGCGGTGGCTCCCAAGATCACGGGGGCGGGCGCGACGGCTCTGGACCGCCAGATCAACTCCGCGTTCGTTTCGACGGTGGCCAAGGTTCTGTCGGAGAAGGCGTCCGAGGCCGGGGTCAGTATCGCGAACGACGCTGACCAGAAGCGTTCGGATGTGTCCGCGTCGGTGTCAGAGGCCTCGGCCAAGCTGGGCAGCGCCTCCCAGACCCTGGACGGCATGGGGGAGAAGATTGACGCGGCGAAGGCCTCGGTGGCCTCGGCGCGCACGACCCTCAGTGATCTGGACGCGGCCGTCTCGGAGATGTCGACGTCCCTGGACCAGGCGGACCAGCTGGTGAGCGACTCGCGCACGTCGCTGGCGTCCTTCTCGAGCCAGATGGGCGGGGCCCTCGACGGCCTGTCCTCGAACGCGGCGAGCGCTCTGGCGGGAGTGTCCGCGAATGCGGGAACCCTCGACGGCGCTGTGCAGGGCGCGTCCGGGCGCGTGGGTGGCCTGCTCACCGAGGGCACGTCGATCAACGACTCGGTGGGCGACGTGCTGGCGGAGCTGAATGCCCTGGGGATCGGGAACCTGCCCGCCGCGGGCACGGCACTGACCGACCTGACGAATCAGAACGCCGCGCTGTCGACGGCCCTGGGCAGCCTGACGACCCTCAACTCCGACCTGTCGGCCACGTCCACGTCGATTTCGAACGCGCTGACGTCAGCCTCCGACG
>ERZ773038.1666-NODE-1666-length-12320-cov-3.747167_pt1 | contig 12320 bp, 10 predicted proteins | sample MGYA00511665_ERZ773038 | MGnify/ENA primary metagenome ERZ773038 (study PRJEB29015, sample SAMEA2737966) | human oral metagenome | biome: human oral; feature: human-associated habitat; material: dental | place: China | collected 2028 ... | reverse complement strand
CAGTTGGTAGAGCATCTGACTTTTAATCAGAGGGTCACAGGTTCGAGCCCTGTATCACTCATAGCCGGCTTAGCTCAGTTGGTAGAGCATCTGATTTGTAATCAGAGGGTCGAGGGTTCAAGTCCTTTAGCCGGCATTAAAACCAAATTTGCGGAAGTAGTTCAGTGGTAGAACACCACCTTGCCAAGGTGGGGGTCGCGGGTTCGAACCCCGTCTTCCGCTTAGCCAATGTAAAACCATGGCCCATGCCGGGGTGGCGGAATTGGCAGACGCACAGGACTTAAAATCCTGCGGTCAGTGATGACCGTACCGGTTCGACCCCGGTCCTCGGCATTAACTAAATATACAATGCACCCATAGCTCAATTGGATAGAGTACTTGACTACGAATCAAGCGGTTACAGGTTCGACTCCTGTTGGGTGCATTTTTTACTTACGGGAATTAGCTCAGCTTGGTAGAGCACTTGGTTTGGGACCAAGGGGTCGTAGGTTCGAATCCTGTATTCCCGATAATTATGAAGAAAATAAGCTAGACATATGTCTAGCTTATTTTTTGCTTTAAAGACAATTTAATTGGCAAGGAGGGAAAACTTCTGTATAATTAAAGTCAAATATAGTCAAGGTTAAAGGAGGAAGATGAATGCAAAATCAAAATCAAAATATGTCCGATTTGATAGAAAGTTATTTAAAAAATGTATTGCTTTCGAATGAAACAGTAGAAATCAGACGCAGTGAGATTGCAGATCAATTCAATTGCGTTCCTTCTCAAATTAATTACGTGATTAATACTCGTTTTACCATTCAACAAGGGTATGTCGTAGAAAGTAAGCGAGGTGGCGGTGGATATATCCGCATAATGAAAGTAAATTTAGTGGATGAAATGGATGTTCTAAATACTTTAGGAGATTTAATTCCGCCTCAACTATCAGTACGAGAAGCAAATCATTTATTACAAAATTTATATGAGAACGAATTAATATCAAAACGTGAAGCCCAAATGATGGCTTTGATGATGGAAAAGGACACGTTTCCAGTTTCTGTTAAAAATGGAGATGAAATTCGTAGTAATATGATGAAAAAATTAATCGATAACTTGAAGTATCGTTAGAAACAGAAAGGATAAAGTCCATGAGTGAAATTTTTACACCAAAAGCAAAAAGTGCGATGGTCTTAGCCGCTAGAGAAGCTATTTTATTTAAGCATCAGGCTGTCGGAACAGAGCATTTATTATTAGGATTAATCTTAGAACAAGAAGGGATTGCTGGACATGTACTACGTGCGGCAGGTCTCACAGCAGAAATCGTTCGTACGGAAATCGAATCACTGACAGGATATGGCTCAAACCGTAAACAGATGGATCCTTATTTAATGCCTTATTCTCCTAGAGCTAAAAAGGTGATTTTATCTGCTACAGATGAAGCAAAACGCCTCGAAGTGCCGCAAGTAGGGACAGAACACTTATTATTAGCCCTATTACGTGAAGAAGTATTAGCAACGAAGATTCTTCGTGATAACCAAGTTGACCCTCAAGAATTAATGAAAGAAATCTACGGGAAAATAGGAATTCAACCAGCTAACTCTGGAGCTGCTAAAAGAAAAGCCCGCCAAGAATCCAGCCAAGAGGGAACCCCTACATTAAACAGCTTAGCGCGTGACTTAACTGAATTAGCCCGTCAAGGAAAGATTGATCCGGTGGTTGGTCGTGAAGAGGAAGTGCGCCGCATTATTCAAATCATTAGCCGTCGTACGAAAAATAATCCAGTCCTCGTTGGGGAACCTGGTGTTGGTAAGACAGCTATTGTTGAAGGCTTAGCTCAACGAATGGTCTCTGGAGAAGTTCCTGAAGAAATTGCTGAGAAGCGTTTAATGATGTTAGATATGGGTGCAGTCGTTGCAGGAACAAAATATCGTGGTGAATTCGAAGAGCGCATGAAGAAAATTTTAGATGAAGTGTACCGCGAACAAGATGTAATTCTTTTTATTGATGAGTTGCATACGTTGATTGGTGCCGGTGGAGCGGAAGGTTCGATTGATGCTTCTAATATTCTAAAGCCTGCCCTTGCTCGTGGTGAAATCCAAGTTATTGGGGCGACAACTTTAGATGAGTATCAAAAATATATTGAAAAAGATGCAGCTTTAGAACGTCGTTTTGCCTCTGTTCATGTCAACGAACCTAGCGCAGATGACACTGTTGAAATTTTAAAAGGCCTTCGCAAACGTTATGAAGACCACCACCGTGTGGAAATCACTGACGCAGCGATTGAAGCGGCTGTTCAATTATCGGTTCGTTATATTACATCTCGTAAATTACCAGATAAAGCCATCGACTTGATGGACGAAACAGCTGCAAAAGCCCGTCTGGACCGCAGTGGTAAACACTCACCACTTCAAAAACTCGAAGTAGAAGTGGCAGAACTCGCAGTGAAGAAAGACGAAGCGATTCGTGAACAAAAATTCGAAGAAGCAGCTCGTTTACGCAAGAAAGAACAAGCTAAACGCGACAAGCTTGAAAAACTACGCAAAAAAGTAGAAGTCGAAGCCAAACAAGAATTCGTCGCAGCCATCACGGATGAAGATATCGCAGAAGTGGTATCCCAATGGACTGGTATTCCATTAAAACAAATGGAGAAAAAAGAAAGTGAACGTCTGGTACATCTTGAAAAAGAATTGCACCAACGCGTGATTGGACAAGAAGAAGCTGTATCAGCAGTAGCTCGTTCCATTCGTCGTGCTCGTAGCGGATTGAAGGATCCAAAACGTCCAATCGGTTCATTCTTATTCCTTGGACCTACTGGGGTTGGTAAGACAGAGTTAGCTAAAACATTAGCGGAAGCGATGTTTGGCGACCAAGACGCGCTCGTTCGTATCGATATGTCTGAGTACATGGAGAAACATGCGGTTAGCCGTTTAGTCGGTTCACCTCCAGGATACGTTGGATTCGATGAAGGCGGACAATTAACAGAGAAGATTCGCAACAAACCTTACTCTGTGATTCTCTTAGATGAAATTGAAAAAGCCCACCCGGATGTGTTTAATATTTTATTACAAGTCTTAGATGATGGACATTTGACAGATTCGAAAGGACGTAAAGTCGACTTCAGAAATACGATTCTCATCATGACATCAAATCTTGGGGCAACAGCTCTCAGAGATGAAAAATCAGTTGGTTTCGGCGCGAAAACCATCCAACATGACCATGCTGCAATGGAAAAACGTATCCGTGAAGAGTTGAAGAATGCGTTCCGTCCAGAACTATTAAACCGTATCGACGAAATTATCGTCTTCCATAAATTAACGAAACCGGAATTACGTCAAATCGTTCAATTGATGACAAAAGATATTAAGACACGTCTTGCGGAACTCAATATCGAATTGAAATTCACTTCTGGTGTGATTGATTTAATTGCAGAAGAAGGATTCGACCCAGAATACGGGGCACGCCCAATCCGTCGTGCAATTCAAAAGAAAATCGAAGACCCACTAAGTGAAGCACTCCTCAGCGGAGAAATTCGCTTCGGCCAAAAAGTGACAATCGGTTCTCAAAAAGGGAAAGTGACGATTAAAGAAACAAAAGTCGCTCCTAAAAAAGAAGCTGTAAAAGTTTAATATTATAATGAAAACAGCCACTTCTATGCTATATAGAAGTGGCTGTTTTTTTAGTAACTTTGTTTTTGTAAGAGTAAGTGACAGAGCGTAAGGTCGTTCATGTCCTTGACGTTGAGCCCGGTTTGTTCTGCAAAACGATCGATGCGATACTGCAAGGTATTCCGATGTAAGAACAATTTTTTACTAGCTTTTGAGACATTTCCATGGGCATCCCAAAGTGCTTCAACGACCTCTTTTACTTCTTCTACGTTTAAAAGAAGGAGTAGTTCATCCGCAATCGGGGCAATATCCACCAGTCCATTGGCGATTCCCCATAGTAGAACAGGAGAAAACTCGAGGCAAGAACGTTTGTGAGAATGTAATAAATATTCAACAAATAGAGCTTTCTCGGCTTGGTATAGTAAGGGTGTATTCGTATTGGTCGCCCAGCGGTTCCCAATAAAGATTTGTAGCTCTACCGCAAAGTCGTCTTCAATAGCGGATTTTACTTCAAAAAGAGTGCTAGCAAGAGCGGTTGAGACTCCCGGATTCACGACCAGCGTGTAATGATGGCGGAAATTTTTGAAGATAGCAAGCGCCCCAACGGTTAGGTTCTCGACGAATTCTAACCAGTCTTTTTCGTGAAAGACACCTTCCTGTTTTGGAAAGACGGCTAAATGCACGCTTTGAATATATGCGATCTCGCTTGGAAGAGCCCCTTTTCCTTCCAAGTAGGCAAGCCAAGGATGCGTTGGAGCAGTTGCTTTTGTCGGTTGTGTAGTTAATGTTTGAATGAGGAATCGTTCACGTTCTGATAAACTTTCTTCTAAGAGAAAAATCGTTTCGCCGTTCAACTGTACAGGAACAGTATTTTGAGTCGATTCTCCAAGAAGGGCATCTGGGAACAATTCTTTCCAAGTCTTTTTCATAAGAACTCCTTTTTGAACAGTGTTTGCCCTTTAAGTATACACGTTGTTTGGGGGAGAATAAAGGTACTTACACTATGAATTTTTAGAAAAATTGGGTAGAATAAAATATATAGTGAAAATAAGGGGGATCCAAAATGTCAACAGAATGGTCATTAAAAGAAATCTATCCTTCATTTGAAAGTGAAGAGTTTAAACGTGACTTTGAACGTTTTTCAAACTTTAGAGAGGTATTCAATAGCTTAACGCTTGACGATAACTTAGAGTCGATTAAAGCGGCAATTGCATCTCTAGAAGAGTTTAGTGTATTAAGTAGTCGTCTTGGGAACTACATTAATTTAACATTAACTGCTAACACGACAGACGAAACAGCGAATAAATACCGTACTTTATTCGGAAATGCGTATGCTGCGTTAAACAGTGCGTATACAAAAGTCTACAAATTTATTGGAAGCGTGGAAACAGATATCACATCCGACGAAAATCTAAAAGACTACGAATTCTACTTTGCAGAAGCAAAACAACAATACAAACATCTATTATCAGATGAATTAGAAGATGTGATCGCGAAATTCTCTATCAGCGGTGGAGACGGTTGGGAACAACTTTTCGAAGCGATGACTTCAGGCGTTGAAGGCGAATTTAAAGGCGAAAAAGTAACGCTTAGCGAAATTCGTAATATGGCGTATGATGCTGATGCAGCGGTTCGTAAAGAAGCGTACGAAACAGAGTTGAAAATGTACGATACCATCAAAGAACCAATCGCATTTGCCTTAAACAATATTAAACAACAAGTATTAACAGAAACAAGCTTACGTGGATTCGAATCTCCACTAGCGCAAACATTAGAAGCATCTCGTATGTCTCGTAAAACATTGGATGCGCTTCTTGAAGCGATTCGCGAATATTTACCACAATTCCGCGCTTACTTAAAACATAAAGCAGCACTCTTAGGTCATGAAAATGGATTACCATTCTACGACTTATTTGCACCAATCGGAGAAAGCTCACGTCGTTTCACAATCGAAGAGTCTAAAGAATTCTTATTAGAAAACTTCAAAGGCTTCTCAGAAGATTTAGCGCAAATGACAAAAGAAGCTTACGAAAACAACTACATCGACTTCTTACCACGTAAAGGAAAAGTGGGGGGCGCGTTCTGTAGCAACCTACCATTCATCAAACAATCACGTATCTTAACAAACTTCTCTGGTTCATTAAGCGACGTTGTAACAATTGCGCACGAATTAGGACATGCATACCACGGTTTACACATCGAAAACCACCGTGTATTAAACCAAGAGTACTCAATGCCTGTTGCTGAAACTGCGTCAACGTTCAATGAAAATATCGTGATGAATACAGTGATTAGACAAGCGAGCGATGCTGAAAAAGTAGCCTTACTTGAATCACAATTACAAGATACAACACAAATCATCGTGGACATCTACTCACGTTACTTATTCGAATCAGCAGTATTTGAAAACCGTGAAAAGAGCTTCATGTTCTCGAAAGATTTAGAAAAATTAATGTTGGATGCGCAAAAAGAAGCATACGGCGACGGATTAGATCCAGACGCAATGCATCCATATATGTGGGCTTGCAAACCGCACTACTACAGCAGCGGCTTAAGCTTCTACAACTTCCCATACGCATTCGGAGGATTGTTCTCTAAAGGTTTATATGCCATCTATCAAGAGCAACCTGAAGGATTCGTTGAGAAATATCAAGAGTTATTGCGTGCGACAACCGTGACTTCTGCGGAAGATACTGCGAAGGTGTTGGGCGTGGATGTTGAGGACAGCGCATTTTGGAAGAAGGCACTCGCGCAAGTTGCCGACAACATCGAGCAGTTCATTGCTTTAACTCCGGTAAAAGCATAAAAACATCTTGCGATGTTTAGTCCAATCCGTTGGAATAAAACAAAATAATTAATAGTGCTATAAAGTACTTCGAGCCCTTTCGGAACTCTTCATAGCAATCATTATAGCTGTATCGGGCTGAGTCTTACGTCTCAGCTCCTATCGAGCCTCAAAGTGACTCTAGGAAATAAATTTCCAGAGTCACTAATTCGCATCGATTACATTTGCTATGATGATTGCTATAGAATCCGAAGGGCTCTTTCGTACTTTTATGGAGTTTGTTTTTGTTTTATTCCTGCGAGTTTGTAGGGCTTCGCAAGATATTTTTATGCTTTCCTTTTTTGATGGACTGCTGCGATGTTATCGGCAATGCTTAGGAAGGGAACGCATTGTCACTGAGAGTTACTTGAAGGGAGGAGAAGAGACCTCAATAGTGGTGGGGACTTCGTTAGAGGAAGGGGCTACGTTTTATTGCCGAATCCGAAGGGCTCTTTCATTCTTTTTAAGAATATTCTATCCTAGTTGTGAATTTCCATGATTTGTATGCTAGTAATAAAATCAATAAAGATTCTATTCTGTTTGACACTAATGATAAAAATATTTATAATAAGTATACTTATTATAAGGAGGAAGAATTATGGAATTTAGTTTTAGCTTAAAAATCCAAACAACTAAAGAAGAGGCTTGGGAGTACTATGCCAATATTGAAAAATGGTATACTTGGGAGGAAGATTTAAAAAATATTACTTTAAAAGGTAATTTTGAAACAGGTTCAAAAGGAATTATGGAGCTTGAAGGCATGCCTCCAATGGAATACGAACTTACTCATGTAAAAGTATTTGAAGAATTTTGGGATAAAACGGCTACTCCATTTGGGGATATACTTTTTGGACATCAAATTATCGATAATAATGATGGGAGTGTAATTATAAAACATTCTGTAAGCTTAGATAGTGAAGATATCCAACACTTGGAATTTTTAAAACAAGTTTTTTCAGATGTTCCAGACTCTATCTTTATTCTAAAAAAATACTTAGAAAGTTAAGGTGATCTTTGATTGTTTACATCAAAATATAAGAAGGATTCTGAGAAATCGACCGGCTTGCTATTTATGAGAGCCTATAATAAATGGCATTTTATGATTAAACAAGAACTAAAAAAAATTAACCTAACACATCCTCAGTTTGTAGTCTTAGCTGCACTTGCTTATTTACTGCAAACTGAAAATGAGGTTACTCAAGTAATGATTTCTAAACTTTCGGGAATAGATGTTATGACGGTGTCTCAAATTTTAAGTTTGTTGGAAAAAAAGGATTTTGTAAAAAGACAAGAACATTCCAGAGATACTAGAGCAAAAGCCGTTATTTTGAATGAAAAAGCTGAATTAATATTAAAAGAAGCAGTACCTAAAATTGAACATATTGACGAAATGTTCTTTGGAAAATTAGGGAATGATGAGGATACTTTTAAGTATTATCTTGGAAGATTGAATGAGGAATAAAAAAACACCGGTTTAGCCGGTGTTTTTTTGTAAATGAAATATATAGGAATATCGTCTCCATTAAAGAGTTTTAAGCCTGTTTTCTTCGTTTGAAGAATTTGTAGATAAGGAATAACAATTGGTGAAATAAAGCAATTGCGAAGATACTTAAGAGGCCTTCATGATTTAGGAGGAATTCTTTTTTTGAAATATCAAAAGTTCCAACTAAGAAAGCAAGTAGCGTAGAGAGGCTTAAAGCTATTGATTTTTTCCACTCAAGGAGGTTCGTGTTCTTAACTGCCATTTTAAAAAGTGGAAACAGATAAATTCCAGATAGCAAAATACAACCAACAAGCGATTGGAAATCAAATCGGAATATCCCGCCTTTTGGAGCTTCGCTAATGACATCCATGTATTTAGCCCAGATAAAAATAACTCCCCAAAGCAATCCGTATAAGCTATTCATTAAGATGAGTTTTTTGAAAGAAGAATTCATAATAAGCTCCTTTTGGTAATTGATTTTCTGTTAGTATAATTCAAATTTTTTATTTATCGATTAAAACTCGATTCTTTTAGGAATTTTTTAAACAGTTATAATTAGAGTTAAAAGTTTAAGATTGAAGATTTTCCTCACAAAGTGGTTGACAGAAGCAAGGTAGGGTAGTATATTGTAAAACGTAATAAATACGATTTAGAATATTTTTTGGGGGGAATTCAATGAAATTACTGAAGAAATCACTCTTTATTGGAAGTGCTAGTATCGCTTTATTAGGCGGATTTGTTTGGGTGAATCAACAAGGCGCTATGAAACAAGAAGAACCAGTTACAGAGGATACAACAAAAGAAGAAATCGATAAGGAAAAAATGGCCAAATACGAGAAAGCGGCTGAAGAAATTAAAAAGAATAAACCTAAAACTATCGTGGGTGAAGTTTTTACGAATGGATATCTTAAAAAACACGGAGATCACTATCATTTCGTCTATGGAGAAGTTCCAAAAGATGCTATTTTCGAGCATAAAAACGGGAAGACACCTTATCCATTGAATTCTACCGAGGACCATTATACTTTTGATTTCAAAGATGTTGTTGAGGAGAATGAGCTTGGTTATGTGGTGAGACACGGAGACCATTACCACTTTATTTATAAGAGTCAATTAAATCAAACCGCGCATTCGTTTTCTTCACCAGGTCTAGTTCAATCCAATTTTGGAGGAACAACCGGAGCATTCCTGTCAACACCTCCTTCAAGTTCTAGAGAGGAGAATCAAACACCTGACACCTCTTCAAGTGAAAAACAATTTCCAGGAATTCATTATCCTACGAGCGATGGATTTTTATTTGATGGAAATCATATTATCGGAAAAACAAGCAGATATTTATTAGTAGCTCATAATGGTAGTTTAAAAGATGTTCATGTCATTCCGTATGAGCAACTCGTAAATAGTCAATGGGAATATTTGATTCCTAAAGAAAACCTAGAAGAAGCCAGAGCGCGGTATTATGGTCGAAAGGTTGAGGAAGCACCCGAGACTAACGAACCAAATACTACGCAGGAACCGACTCCTTCTGAAAATACGACTCAGGAGAATAAAGCGGAAAAAGAGTTAGAGAGAAAAATCGAGGAAAAAATTGCTCGAATTATGAAAGAATATGGGGTTAAACGAGACCAAATTGTGGTTGATAAGGAAAAGAACTCCATTATTTATCCTCATGGAGATCATCATCATGCAGAACCGATTGATGAGAGTAAACCGTTTAGTGGCGGGCATTCTCATCATAATTATGAAACCTCTAAACCAGAAGATGGAGTAGCCAAAAAACGGAATAATAAAGTGTATACTGGTGCGGAATTAGAAGAAGCAATTGCGCTGTTGAAAGCAAGCACTTTTAATAATCAAGCCTTTACTTTAGCCAACGGGCAAAAGCGTGTTTCATTCACATTTGCTCCGGGAATCGACGAGAAATTAGGAACGAATATGATTGTAAAACTCACGACTCCAGACGGTCATCAATTAGAGAAACTATCTGGTCGAGTGTTTGGGGACGGAGTTGGAAATATTGCGAACTTTGAACTTCTTAAATCGTATCTTCCAGGAGAAACATTTAAATATAGTATCACTTCAAAAGATTATCCAGAAGTTCATTATGAAGGGATATTCACAGTGACCGCATCTCTTGCTTATGAAATGGCTAGTCATGCTGTTTTCTATCCGTTTTATGCCGGGGACACTCATCTCAGATTGAAACCACAGTATAAGATTCCGGGAGGAACAGAAGCATTGGTACGTGTCTTTGATGAATTCCACGGGACACCATATTTGGAAAATAATTATAAAGTAGGGGAAATTCAGTTGCCGATTCCTGAAGCCTATAAAGGAGTCACTTCTACTCCGGGGAATGTCATTCGTGTGACCTTTATGGCGAACCCTTACGAAGAAAATGAATCGTATTATGTGGTTGAAGTCCCTGTCTTAGATCCAAAACAAAAGACGGAAGAACCGGGAGTGCTCAAACAATTCCAAGAGCATGCGCAAAAAGATGCAGAAAATACGAAACCAACCACAGCAACTACAGGGGAAAAGGGACAAGGAGAAAAAGAAAAACAACCAGAAGAGACGCCGCAAAGCACTTCAGAAGAACAAAAGGAAACAACGAAAGAAGAGAAACCTTCAGACTCAACTTCTAAGCCAAGCACTTCGCAATCCCAATCTGAAACTCCATCGACTCCAAAGCCTCATGAAAATGAAGGAAGTGAGCCAAGTTTAGATTCAGGAGAGAATGATGAGCCTGCAGTGGACCCTGTCCAAGAAAAACTTGCTAAGTTTGCAGCTGGTTATGGCGTAGGATTAGATAGTTTAGTCTTTAATATGGATGGCACAGCGGAATTGCGCTTGCCGGACGGTAGGTCCATTCCAATTAATATGGCAGATTTTACAAAATAAGAGGGTATTAGAAAAAGACGGTAGGGATACCGTCTTTTTTGATGGAAGCAAAATATTAATGATATTGTTGCTTTTTTATTAAATCGTATTGCATCCGTTTCTTAAGAGGAGTACGATAAGAATATTAAGGTTAAAGGAGATGAAGTGATGTTTACGTTAACGAAGGAATTGACGAAACAATATAAAGAAAGTTTTCAAAGTAAGCCAGAGCGTATCGTGGCGCAAAATGCTGCGGTGAAGAATGGCTTGAAAGGTGCTAGTGAAACGGTCGCCTCTGTTGTGGAAAATCAGCCGGTGTATTCGATTGATTTGGAGCACGGAAAAGTAGCCAATCAAAAGGCTTCTGGTCGTTGCTGGATGTTTGCGGCGCTCAATACGTTCCGCCACAGACTCTTTAATAACTTCAAGCTCGAAGAATTTGAACTCTCACAAAGCTATACATTCTTCTGGGATAAATACGAAAAGGCCAATTATTTCCATGAAAATATTTTAAAAACAGCGGGCGAACCTGTGACAAGCCGCAATGTAGCCTTCCTTTTACAAACCCCTCAACAAGACGGTGGGCAATGGGATATGATCGTGTCTATCTTCAAGAAATATGGGGTTGTGCCAAAGAGTGTGATGCCGGAAAGTTTTTCAAGCTCGGCTTCAAGCGATTTGAACAAATACTTAAATAAAAAACTTCGCCAAGATGCAAAAGTGCTTCGCGACCTAGTGGCAAGAGGTGCTAGCGAAGCCGAAATCAACGAAACGCGTAAACAATTAATGCGAGAAGTGTACGATTTACTAAGTGTGACTCTTGGAACTCCGCCAGAAACATTCGATTTCGAATATCGTGATAAAGATAAGGAATTCCATCGTCATTTGAATTTGACACCACAAAGCTTCTTCGAACAATTCGTGGGCTTGAACTTGGACGATTACGTGTCTATCATCAATTCACCAACCGCGGACAAACCATTCAACCGTTCATACACTGTTGAAATGCTTGGAAATGTCGTTGGGAACCAAGTGCGCTACTTGAACTTAGACATGGCAACGTTCAAAGAGTTAGCGATTCGCCAATTAGAACAAGGCGAGTCAGTTTGGTTCGGCTGCGATGTCGGTCAATCTTCAAACCGTGGAAATGGTCGTCTTGCGCTCAATAACTTCGACCTTAAAGGATTAACTGGAATCGACTATTCACTCACAAAAGGCGAACGTCTTGAATACGGCGATAGCTTAATGACGCACGCGATGGTATTAACAGGGGTGAACCTTGTCGATGGCAAACCAAACCGCTGGAAAGTGGAAAACAGTTGGGGCGAAGAATCTGGAGTTGAAGGGTTCTGGATGATGAGCGATGCGTGGATGGATGAGTTTACGTACCAGATTGTTATCAGAAAAGACTTGCTTACAAAAGAGCAACTCGACGCTTTCAACAGCGAACCAATTGTATTAGAGCCTTGGGATCCAATGGGTTCTCTAGCCTAGGATGTGAGACATCGCGCTTAGAAATGGACCGTTGGACTGGAACGCCGTAAGGGAC
>ERZ773038.1663-NODE-1663-length-12339-cov-9.792169_pt1 | contig 12339 bp, 8 predicted proteins | sample MGYA00511665_ERZ773038 | MGnify/ENA primary metagenome ERZ773038 (study PRJEB29015, sample SAMEA2737966) | human oral metagenome | biome: human oral; feature: human-associated habitat; material: dental | place: China | collected 2028 ... | reverse complement strand
GCCGCTCACGAAGGCACCATGGCAGCTCACTTTGGTGAGGTGGCGCAGGGCTAGAGCACCTGCAACATGCCCCTTGGGGCTCAAAGCGGCGGGCTGCACCGTTGCCTTGAGCCTCAAGGGGCTTCTTTAGTCTGTGCTGGAGAAAGACTTTCCCCAACGCCCCTGCAAAAACGGCAGAATATTGCCGAAAACCTGCTTTAGCCTCCCTGCCAGTCACCCCATACCTTGAAATCGGCAATATTTTACCGATTGACTCAAAAAATCCAGCTTTTCATTCGCTATACTAATAAATCGGCAGTATTTCACCGGTTTGTTTGACCGGGGTTAGATAAGGAGCGGTAGTGGCACGAGAACTCACTGGAACACTTGCCCAAGTGGTGAGGGCGCACCGGCGTGAGCTCAAACTTACTCAAGAGTATTTGGCACTTCTTGCGGGAGTCTCAGAGCGTACTATCCGAGACCTCGAAAAGGGTCGCGAATCCGTTGCCTTCAGTAAAGTAATCACCGTACTTGATACCCTCGGTATCGATCTCATCTTGAGGGAGCGCTAATGCCTGAAATCCTCGCAGATGTTTACAAGAAAGGGATTCTCGCCGGGCACTTTTCTCGAACCGACGATGGAGCCACAGCTTACACCTATGCGAGTACGTACCTGGAAACTAACAGCAAGCCCCTATCCCCCACCCTGCCGCTCTCCACAGACTCGTACCGCAGGGAAGGTGGGGCACTACCACCATTTTTTACCGGGCTTTTACCCGAAGGACGTCGTCTAACAGGCCTTCGGAAACACCTCAAAACTTCAGCAGATGATGAGCTTGGGATGCTCATTGCTGTCGGGGAGGACACCGTGGGAGATGTACAGATAGTTTCTCCCAACACCCAGCCTGCTCAGCTAGTCATTCCTGATGCAGGCGAACTCATTCAAAGTGAGGACTTTCAGACCATAACATTTTCAGAGCTAATAAACCGGCATAGTATTATTGACCCTGCGGCCATACCGGGAGTTCAAGACAAGGTCTCTGGAAAGATGCTTACTCTTCCACTACGTAGCAGTGAGGATTTCTACCTTCTTAAAATTTCTCCTCCAGAATACCCTCAAGTAGTTGAAAATGAGTCTTTCTTTCTAAAAGCAGCGAGCCGCATTCACGCTTTTCCTCAAGTCGTCTCTCACCGTCTTGTACATGATGCAACGGGCCGCTCAGGAATTCTAATACGCCGTTTTGACCGTTATATTGATGAGCATGGTATAGCGCATCGTCTTGCAGCCGAAGACGCATGTCAACTCAGTAATCGTTACCCCTCCGACAAATACCTTTTAACCGCAGAACAATGTTCTGAAGCCCTACTGACCCAGGTGTTTTCACCCCGCATTGCAGCTCCCGAGGTTTTCCGCCAGTTTGTCTATGCGTGGCTTACCGGAAACGGCGATCTGCATGCCAAAAACCTGTCAATTGTGGAGAATCGTAAAGGGCAGTATGAGCTATCCCCCATCTACGATATCCCTTCAACCGCCCCGTACGGGGACAAAAGCATGGCGCTTCTTCTAAGCGGGAAAAAAGATGGTTTATCGCGGCGTAGGTTTCTGACATTTGCACATAATATAGGTGTGTCATCCAGGGTTGCCGAGCATGTGCTTGAAGAAGTTCTTACAGGCACCGAACACCTAGCCGAACAAGCACGTGAAGAGTTGCCATTCGATTCACACCGCATGAAGGAGCTTCTCAAAGTTTTGAAGAACCGGCGCAGGTCCCTGCTATAGCCGCGCTGACTTTATACACCACGACACCCCATCTTTTGGACGGTTCTCAAGCCTTCAATGTGCAGCATGTCTTTATGTCATATTTCGGCGGGGAACCGTAATTCTGACGTGTTTTTAATAACCTATCCGCCGGTGGGCTAGGCAATGGTGTGGAGCAGAAGATGGAGCACTGCAGGTATGAAATACGCCGGTGGTGCGCCCGCGAACTAGCGCACTACCGGCGGTGCCGCACGAGCCCGAACTGCCCCGTGAAGGGCGGGTATTTTACGAGCTCAGCGGAGGCTGTTTTATTAGCTGCCGCTAGGACAGGCGGCCCAGCTGCGCAAAGAGTGATGCATTAATGCGGAAGCCTTCGACGGTTTCGTCAATGAGGGCCTGCCGCTGCTCTTCGGTCAGGGGCGCGTTATCGAGCAGTTCCCGGTAACCATCTTTGAAAATTTTGGGCTTGGGCAGTTCAGTGAACCGGTACATGCTCAGCGCCTCGGCGGGAATGCCGTAGTGGCGCGCCACCAGTGCAGCGATTGCCTGACCACCCGACAGGTCCCCCAAGTAGCGCAGGTAGTGGTGCGCTAGGAAGCGTTCAGGAACGTTGGCGGTGGCGTTAATTCGTTCCACATATTCGATAGTTGCCGGCAGCGGCGCGTCAATATCCTGCTGCCCTAGTGCACGGATGTCGTTGCGGATGCTCGCGGCGCGGTCGAGCCCTTCAATGGTGAAGGGGTTGGTGATGGGGTTGCCTGCCTCACGCAGGTTTGCGGAGATCGCTTCCAGAGCCTCGTAAATGTAGGTGTACTGGTTGATCAGGCGCAGGTAGGCGGCGGTATCGAGTTTACCTCCCATGAGGTCTTCCATGAAGGTGGAGTGCTCGGCATTGTCGTGCACATTTTTGGTGCCCACTTTGAGGCGGGCAGAGAAACGTTCGTTAGTTGTTTCAGGTGCGCAGGTAGTAGTCATAGCGGGTTCCTTAGTTGAGTTTGAGGGTTTGCGGCGCCAAATTTTTTACTGACACCGTGTCATCAAGTTTCGCTAATGACATATTGTCACTAAAACTTGGTTTTGGCAATACCCCTACCAAAATTTCTGCTAAGGTAACCCTTAGAGAGCTCGCATGCCGCCTTAGACACCTATTACGTTACACAAATCTTCTCTAATAGGTCTAGACTGGAAGCGAACATCACATCACCCTTTCGAAAAGAGAGTAGTCACATGTCTGTCTCACTCAGCGCCAAGCGCTCCTGGGCGTTCTTAGCCAGTGCCGCCGTCGGCCTTGGCAGTATCGTCTCCACACCCGTCGCATTCGCAGATACCACAACCACATCCGTAGCCTCTCAAACGCAGGTGCACAACACCGCAGATTCTTTCACTCAAGCAGAAACAACATGGGGGCTCAGAGATTCCTTCCGCGACTACTTACTGAGAGGAGTCGCCCAAGGCACCCAAAAGCTAGCCAGAGTCGGCACTAACCCCAAGGGTGAATACACTTTCGGCGAGTTTGACGCCTCCAAGAGCAGAGTCACCGACGACGGCTATGAGATCGTCTACACCGGAAGCAAAATCCACTACACCGGGCACCACGGCGTGCTGGAAACCATCATCACCGACTTCAGCATCATTATCAGCAAAGACGGCAAGGGTGAGGTGCGCGCCAATGTTCAGTCCCGCCCCTACGAAGGCACAACACCGCAGCCGCTGAAGTCATACCAGAATATTAAACTGGGCACTTTCGACGCTTCAGACCTCAAACACGACGGCAATAACATTTCTCTTGCCGCCAGCGACAAAACCAAAGTAATCCTCGCCGAAGAGGCTACCCCTGTTTTTGCTGGCTTCTATGATGCAGGGCAGAAACTAGACGCTATCTCGTTCAGTGGGCGTATCGCTCGGGGGTCCGCAGAGACTCCCGCCCAGCCATCACCCAGCGAGAAGCCCACCACACCGGCACCGGCTCCTAAGACAAACACCGTTCAGCCGGAAGCGCCAAAAACCGACCAGCAACCGGCTGCCGATGCCTCCAAGGCCGAAGAGAAACCCGCAGCCCCAGCGCCCACAGCACCCGCAGCCCCGGCCCTGCCCAATAACAGCACGAACACCGCCAAAGGGCATGTGGTTGAGTCCGGCTCCATGCAGTGGGGTATCCGTGATTCCTTCCTGCGTTACCTGTCAACCCTCGCACGCGGCAGCATCCAGGTCAGCGGTATGGAGAAAACCAATGCTGGCGGGCTGAACTGGACCAAGGCATCCGGCGCCTTCGACCCGGCCACCCAAACCGGCCAGATCTCGTTCGCTGGCGAGGTGCATATCACCGGGCACCACGGGCAGCTCGACAGCACATTCAGTAACACCCGTCTTGTCGCTGTCAACGGCAAGGGCTATTTGGTGGTGGATGCCGAGGCACTAAACCTTAAGGGCGAACACAATACGTTCAAAGACCTCATAATGGCCGAGGTGGATCTGAGCGGCGCCTCCTACGAGAACAACGTTTTTAAGCTCTCGAACGCGGCTGTAACCGTGACTGTTGCCGGTTCGAATGCTCTCTTTGCGGGCCAGTACAGCGACGCTGATAAGCGCGCCATGGCACCGTTGAACCTGTCGGTGAAGCTTGGGGAGCAGCTGACGGATCTTAACGTAAGTCAGCCTGACATCGCCAAAGCTAATCAGGGCGGCGGCAACACCCCGCAGCTACCCGGCGCTGGTGATAATAGCGACAGCACAGCCAGTGGCGGTTCGGGGGTATCTTCCTCCGACTCCTCAAATAGTGGCGACGCTTCTTCCAGTAGTACCCTAAGCAGCGGCGGCTCAGGCTCGGGCACAACCGTCTCCACCAACCCGGCCCAGCCGGTATGCGTGCCCGTCACCCGAACCCGTAAGGTTGCGGTCACCCCAACGACCGCAGCAAAAGACGTGGCGTCCGCCTCAGACGGTAAGGTCGTCACGGCTGAACTGGGCTGGGGTGTGAAAGATTCTTTCCGTTCCTATGTACGCGGCGGTATCGCCAACGGTAACTGGGATTTGAGCGGAACCACTTTTGCTCATAATACGTTCAACTGGTCAAGCGGCTCCGGAACGGTGAAAGACGGTAAGGGCTCAGTATCGTTTACTGGTTCGATCCATTTCACCGGCCACCATGGCATACTCGACAGCACAATTGCCAACCCGCGCCTTGACATTAACGGCTCCAAGGGCGTCCTGTACGCGACCCTGACCAGCAACAATATGGAAGGCAAATCCAACAGCTACGGGGAAGTTGCCTTACTGGATGTTGACCTGAGCGGTTTGCAGACCTCTAACGGGTCGGTCTCCGTCAAAGGTGCATCAACCAAACTGACGGAGGCGGGGGCTAAATCATTCGCCGGTTTCTACTCCGCCGGGCAGGATATGTCCCCGCTGAGCTTCAACGCTTCGCTCTCAAAGAGCGATGAGTCGAGCACACCCGCTGCAGCACAGCCGACCGAGAAGACCATCACCGAAACCGTGTATGAGGGTGAAGGGTGCGATAAGAAGCCTCTGGCTCATACGGGTGCTAGCGGCGTGCAGAGCAGTGTTGCCGGTGGCGTCTCAGCGTTGCTCACCGGGGTGGGTGCACTGTTCTATGTGCGTCGTTCACGTGCTCAGACATCCGATAACTAGGGCGTAGCGTGCACTGCTCGGGGTGCGGTGAAGGTGAAAAAGCCCGCCGCACCCCTCAACTTATTTCGCATCATTATTCACACTATTCGCAATATTTTTGAGAGTGAACTCGTATGTTTATCCATTCACTAGTGAGCGGCATCAAAGCCCCCGGCTGTTTCTCAAAGAAAATTGCTGCCCTCATGATGGCGGCGTTGCTTTTCACCCTATCCGCGTGCGGCATCGGCACTCAGAACCCGAATAATGCCGCCTCATCACAGACGATAGTTAGTGAGGAACAAAGCAGCGCTGTCCTCGCTGAACTAGCCCAACAGCTTAAAGACGGCAAGGCCGCTCACCCGAAAGAAGTGACCGGACCCTCAAGCGCAAAGAACACCCCCGAGGTGCAGGCAATGGTGGACACCCCCACCCCGCAGCTGCCGGTAACTTTTAAGGACTACACCGGTAAAGAGGTGACTGTTAAGTCGGCGGAGCGCATCCTGGCCCTCGATACGTACGGGACTCTGGCACAGGATGTGATAGCTCTCGGCTTGGGCGGACGACTGGTGGGGCGTACAGTCTCTAACACGGAGCAGTCGCTCTCGAAGCTTCCGGTTATGACTCAGAACGGGCACGACCTCAACGTTGAGGCTATTCTCTCCGCCAAACCAGACGTGGTGTTCCTCGACTCGTCAGCTTCTTCACGTGATGCGGCGCAGAAACTGGAAAGCTCCGGTATTACGGTGGTACTGACCGACACGAACCGTAAAATGAACCTCATTATTCCCCAGCTCAAGCTGGTAGCGCAGGCCCTCGGCGTGCAGGAGGCGGGGAATACGGTGGCTGAACGCATCCAAAAAGACCTTGACTACGCAACCACCACCTTGAAGGAAGTCGCGCCGCAGGGAGATCAGCGCCTGTCAATGGCTTTTCTGTATGTGCGCGGTAACTCGGGAGTGTTCTTCGTGCTTGGAGATGGCTACGGTGCAGATGAGCTGATCACTGCCGTAGGCGGTCGAGGTGTCGCCGCCGAGAACGGGATTAAAGAGATGACAATGGCCAACGCCGAGGCACTGGTAAAGCTGAACCCAGACCTTATTCTGGTCATGAGCCGCGGCCTTAAATCCACTGGCGGCGTGGACGGGCTGGTGTCCCGCCCGGGAGTGGAGCAGACCACCGCAGGTAAAAACCGGCGCATCGTAGATATGGATGACGGTCAGATCCTCTCGTTTGGTCCGAACACCCCAGCAGTCCTGCTATCGCTGGCGAAAGCCATCTACGCCCCAGAAGGACAGTAGTGGAACACGTAGCAGAGGACTTAGCGGTTACCTCAGAAACAGCCCGGCGGCAGTCAGCCGACGGAGTGGACCTCACCAAGGTGCAGAAACCTGTGGGTGCTGGGGCCCCAAAATACACAAACCCCCGACGTACCCGCGCGGTTGTGACGCTTTCGGTACTGGTTGTGACCCTCGTGGCTGTCACCATAGTGTCAGCCGGGCTGGGCCAATATAATATTCCCACCGACCAGGTGCTTGCCTCGTTCGCCCGCAAATGGGGTTTCATCCCGCCACAGCAGGAGTGGGCGATCGCTGACAGCACCCTGTGGAATGTGCGTTTCCCGCGCGTGCTTTTAGCCCTTTTCGTGGGCGCTGCATTGGGCTGCTCGGGAGCTGTTATGCAGGCGGTGTTTGGCAACCCGCTGGCTGAGCCGGGAGTGGTTGGTATTTCTTCAGGTGCAGCTGTGGGTGCCTGCCTGGCTATTGTGCTGGGCCCCCAGTTGAGGGACACGTTTGCGGTACCGACCTTCGCCTTCATTGGGGCGCTAACCGCAACGGTATTGGTGTATGTTCTCTCCCGCTCGGGTGGGCGCTCGCAAGTGGTGTCAATGATCCTGACCGGTATTGCGGTAACAGCGGTTGCAAACGCGGCTATCGCGTTCTGCGTTTATGTTGCTGACAGCACCAGCCGTGACGAGATCGTGTTCTGGCAGATGGGGTCGCTGAACCGGGCCAGCTGGACATCATTATCGAATATGTGGTTTGTTGTCGTTGCGGCGCTACTGGCCTGTTTCATGATCTCCGGGAAACTTGACCTTTTGGCGTTGGGCGAGCGCGCAGCGCAGCATTCGGGGGTGAATGTTGAGCGTCTGAGAATGCTGGCTATCGCGGCAACAGCTCTTTTGACGGGTGCGGCGGTGGCGCATTCGGGCATTATTGCGTTTGTGGGACTGATTATTCCGCACCTGCTGCGGCTGCTGCTGGGGCCGTCGAATAGGGTGCTGCTGCCGGCTTCTGCACTGGGCGGGGCGCTGCTGGTGTCTCTCTCTGATTTGGTGGCGCGCACGCTTATCCCGTTCTCCGATATGCCGATCGGTATTTTCACGGCGCTGGTGGGTGGGCCTACGTTCTTTTTCTTGCTCCGCCGGTCGATGCGTAAGGGCGGTGTGTGATGCTGCGGGTCGAAAACATTTCGTACTCGGTGGGGTCTCGGCGCATCCTTGAGGATATTTCATTTGAGGTGCACGCGAACGAGGTGGTCTCACTAATTGGCCCGAACGGTGCGGGTAAGTCTACCTTGTTGTCGGTAATTGCTGGGGATGTGAAGCAGGATTCTGGGGTGGTGCAGCTTGATGGCGCCTTGACGAGTTCGTATTCTCCGCGGGATATGGCGCGTCGCCGAGCCGTGCTGCTGCAGAAGACTCAGGTGGCGTTTTCGTATACGGTGCGTGAGGTGGTGGCGATGGGCCGCACTCCGTGGCGCGGCACCATCCGCATTGATGAGGACGAAGCTGTTATTGAGCAGATGATGATCCGAACAGAGGTGGCCCAGTTCGCTGAGCGGGATATTACGACTCTTTCTGGCGGTGAGAGCGGGCGGGCGCATCTGGCGCGCGTGTTTGCGCAGCAGACTCCCCTGCTGCTTTTGGATGAGCCGACGGCGGCACTGGATATTAGGCATCAGGAGCAGACTCTCAAAAGTGCTCGTGACCTGGCGTCGGAAGGGGCCGCGGTGTTGACGGTGCTGCATGATTTGGATGTTGCCGCTGCATATTCTGACCGTATTGTGCTTTTGCAGCAGGGGCGGGTGGTGTGCGTTGGTTCCCCTGAGCAGGTGTGTACGGCGCAGCGGTTGAGTGAGGTTTATGGATATCCGATTGAGGTTTTGAAGCATCCTGTGACGGGGCGTTTGTTGATTCTGCCGCTTAGGTAGCAGGAGCCCACCCCCACATTATCTATTCTGCATAAGGAATATACCCCACTTCCCGCGTGTTTTCAGGAAACACACAGGGAGCGGGATTACCTTTTATGCCCGTTGAACCGATAGACTGAAAAATAAGCTTTGCCGCCTGAGAGCGGGTCGGTAGAGGCCCGTGGCCTTTGAAGGAGAGTACTGGTTCATGAGTTCCAAGCCGCAGAGTACATCAACAGCGGATTCTGCGACCACAGGTTTTGTTCCCGAGTACTCGGCGGATGCCCATAATGGCTCTGCGGAGCTTGCATCCTGTGGGCTGAGCACGGCCGAGGTTGAACGTGCCGTCGCAGCAGGGAAGGTAAACACACAGAACAATAAGTCTTCCCGCACCCTGTGGAGTATTATGCGGGCGCACCTGTTTACGGTGTTTAACCTGGTGCTGGGGCTATGCGGCCTAGTCGTGATTCTGTACCAGCGTTGGGCAGATTTGCTGTTCTTGTTCGCGGTGGTAGCGAACGTCATTATTGGCTTTGTGCAGGAGTACAAGGCAAAACTTGAGCTTGACCGGATTTCTCTGCTGGATCGTGCCCCGGTGTCTGTGGTGCGTGACGGCAAGCTGTCCGAGGTCCCTATGGAGACCCTGGTTGAGGGCGACGTGGTGGTGCTCAAACGTGGAGACCAGGTGCCTGCAGATGCGGTGGTGCTGACCTCTGATTCGATGGAGCTGGATGAGTCTCTGCTCACCGGTGAGAATGACCCGATTGCTAAACGTCCTGGCGATATGGTGCTCTCGGCATCCAGCGTGTTGGCCGGTACCGGCCGCGTGCTGCTGCAGGCCGTGGGGGCTCAGTCGCGGGCGAGCAAAATCTCTGATGAGGCGCGCCAGTTTTCCCGCATCCAGTCTGAGCTGCGTGATGCGCTCGACCGCGTGGTGCGGTGGATTACTTTCGGCCTTGCCGTCATTATCCCGATCGTGCTGTGGGGCCAGGTGCGTGCCGCAGGTGGCCTTGAGGTTGTGAACCGTGATGGTCTCTGGGAGAACGTCGCCATTGCAGTGGTCTCTTCGGTGGCGTCAATGATTCCGCAGGGTTTGGCGCTCATGACCACCCTGGCGTTTGCGGCGGCGGCGGTGGCGCTGGGACGTAAACACAATATTTTGGTGCAGGAGCAGCCTGCTGTTGAGGTGCTCGCCCGCGTAGATACGGTGTGCTTCGATAAGACTGGGACCCTGACTGAGGGCGGCGTGATTTTCGATTCGGTGCGCCCGTTGAGCACCCCGGCCCAGACCGAGGCACCAGAAGGCAACCAGTGGCGTGCGTCCTTGCCGAAGGGCTGGGATGAGGCGCTGGCATGGTTTGGTGCCGACGAGAACGCGAACCCTACGGCAAAGGCGCTCACTGGCGGTTTTGCGGATGCGCCTGCCGAGAAGACCAGCGGAGTGGTTCCGTTTTCTTCGGCGCTGCGTTTTAGCGCGGTTGAGTTCGCCTCATCAGGGGCGTGGCTGCTGGGCGCCCCCGAGGCTCTGCTGAACCAGGGCACCGAGGAACGTGAGCGGGCCCGTGAACTCGCATCATTGGGTCTGCGCACGATGGTGCTCGCGCATGCCTCCGCAGTAGTGCGTAACGATGACGGCAACCCGGTGCAGCGCATACCGACCGATCATACGCCTGTGCTGTTCGTGATTTTCCGTGAGAATGTGCGCGCTGATGCCCCCGAGATTGTGGAGTATTTTGGGCGTCAGGGTGTGACTCTGAAGGTGTTCTCCGGTGACAACCCGTTCACTGTGCGCGCTGCAGCTAAGACCGCCGGCATGGATGTGGCCGCTGGCGCTATTGACGCCTCGACACTGCCCGAGGACGGCCCGGAGCTTGCTGAGGCGGCGGAGAAATACAATATCTTTGGCCGTGTTTCGCCTGAGCAGAAGAAGAACATGGTGATCTCCCTCAAGGAGAAGGGGCACGTGGTGGCGATGACCGGCGACGGCATTAACGATGCGCTCGCCCTCAAACACGCCAACCTTGGTATTGCGATGGGTAACGCGGCACCCGCGACGAAGGCTGTCTCACGTCTGGTGCTTCTGGACGGCAAGTTCTCTTCACTTCCCGCTGCCTTGGAGCAGGGCCGCCAGGTGATTGCGAATATTGAGATGGTGGCGAACCTGTTCCTGACCAAGACGGGCTTTGCGATCCTGCTGGGCGTGGTCTTCGGTCTGATGGGGCTGATCTTCCCGTTCTTACCGCGCCAGTACTCGACCGCGGATTTCCTGATTGTTGGGGCATCCTCTTTCGCGCTGGCACTGCTGCCGAATTCACGCCGCTATGTTCCGGGGTTTTTGCACCGTGTGCTGAACTATACGGTTCCGAACTCTATTATTGTGGTGGCGATGCTTCTGACCGTGAATTTGGCGGCGCTTCTGGTGTTCCCGGGAACCGATATGCGGCAGGTTCAGACTGCTTCTTTCATCACCCTGGTGATTATGGGATTGTGGAACCTTGCGGCAGTGGCTAGGCCGTTTAACAAGGCACGTATCCTGCTGTTTGGGGCACTGCTTGCCGTATTCTTTGCAGCATTATTGGTTCCGGTTTTGGTGCGGTACCACCAGTTTGAGGCTCCGTCGGCGCTGTTGTTGTGGCTGTCGGTGGGTGCTGGTGTTTTAGGGGCGGCGCTGATTGAGGTGAATGCGCACCGCTCGCGCCGCTGGCAGAAGCGTCATTACCCAGACCTTGAGGTGGCGCCTCTGCGGTTCTTCCCGCAGAAGTAGCAACTGGGGCTTTGGTGAGCACGCCGTGTGTTTGTGCATCTTAGCGGGTGCACGGATGCACGGCGTGTCTGGGTTTTGCCGCGCCTGTGGGTCTGTGTGTAGTTTTTGGTTCTTCTTGCTTTCTGAGGCAAAACCGATTACAGTACTGAATAAAACTTAAGGTTGTTTTGAACAGCCTTTAGCACAGGGTTGTTACTGGTTTGGCAGGCAAGACCTGAGTTACTCCGCTGCTGGGCGTATTTTACGTTTGTGGCACCCGTGTATTCGGGCACCCTCATACGGGTGTTGCGCACGGTGAAGGAGCTGACTCGGGTCTTTTTTGTTTTCCAGGTTGCGTCTTTTGGCAACAGCCCGCACAGACAATATCGCTAATTATCCAAGGGATGAACCGTGAAGAACCACGAGCTTGGCGAGAAGATTCTTCAGGGCCTAGGCGGCCCCGAGAATATCGCCCATTTTACGCACTGCGCAACACGTTTGCGTGTTACCCCATCTTCGAATGAGAAGGTGGACCGCACCAAGATTGAGAACCTGCCCGGGGTGCTGTCGATTATTGAGCAGTCTGGTCAGACTCAGGTGGTACTTGGTGACCGCGTTGAGGCGGTCTATAACGAGATGCTGACCTTACCGGGTATGAAGAACCTGGGTGAGGATGATGACTCCAAGGCTAAATCATCCGGCGGTAAAAAAGCTGGCTGGCTGACAAATGTTTTCGATGTGCTCTCCGACTCTTTCCGTCCCCTGTTGTGGGCGCTGCTGGGCACCTCCATGATTCTTACCTTGATCGTGTTCCTGCAGCAGTTCGGCTTCTTCGGTCAGTACACCGACCTGACCGGTCAGAGTGTGAACATTGATATTGTGAACGGGCCGCGCCTTTCTGATAAAGACGCCATCAAGGTGCTCGAAGCCGAATGGATGAAGCAGTTCGCTTTCTGGTATATCATCAAGGCGGCCGCGCTGTCGGTACTGAACTTCATGCCCATTATGCTTGGCGCAACCGCCGCAAAGCGTTTGGGCGCGA
>ERZ773038.1660-NODE-1660-length-12345-cov-7.110740_pt1 | contig 12345 bp, 7 predicted proteins | sample MGYA00511665_ERZ773038 | MGnify/ENA primary metagenome ERZ773038 (study PRJEB29015, sample SAMEA2737966) | human oral metagenome | biome: human oral; feature: human-associated habitat; material: dental | place: China | collected 2028 ... | reverse complement strand
TCGGCACCTTCGACTGCGTGATGAACATCCAGGCCGTCATCGTCGAGCGCGACAGCAAACGTCCGCTGATGTCGGGCTTTCATGGCTTCTACAGCCTGGGCGGCCTGCTGGGGGCGGCCACCACCAGCACCATCATGGATCTGGGTGTGAGCCCGTTCGCCACGGTGTCCGCCATCGCCCTGGCCGGCGTGCTGCTGCTGATGGTCATCCGGCGGCACGTCCTGCCTTACGGGAACCCGGCCGAGGGCCCGCCGTTTGCACTGCCACGCGGCGAAGTGCTCTTTCTGGGCATGCTGTGCATGACGGTCTTCCTGGTGGAAGGCTCGATGATGGACTGGAGCGCGGTGATGCTGACCGAGAACCACGGCATGCCGGTGGCGCAGGCCGGCTACGGCTTTGCAGCCTTCTCGCTCACCATGACCTTCGGCCGCCTGACCGGCGACCGCATCGTGGCAAGGGTAGGGCGGCGCAGCGTCGTGACGGTGGGCGGCCTGCTGGCCATGGGCGGCATCCTGCTGGCCACGCTGGTTCCCCTCTGGCAGGCGGCATTGCTGGGCTACGCCATGGTGGGGCTGGGCTGCTCCAACATCGTGCCGGTGCTGTTCACGGCGGTGGGGCGCCAGACCAGCATGCCGCAGAGTGTGGCGGTCCCGGCCATGTCCACGCTCGGCTATGCCGGGGTCCTGGCCGGGCCGGCCGCCATCGGCTTCATCGCACACCACAGCAGCCTGCCCATGGCCTTCCTGCTGGTGGCGGCGCTGATGCTGTTCGTGGCCATCAGCGGGCGCTTCCTGAAGCTCTGACCGTGAAGCGCTGATCCGAAGGCCCTGATCTGAGGGCCATGACGACACAACCTTGATGTGGAACCGCTGGTTCTGGAGCCGCTGAGGACGCGTTACGAACCGCTCGTCATCTTTATTTTCGGAACAATCAGTTTCATTACAGGCGAACCGTTCCGATTCGGGTGGACATACAATGCGTTCCAGCAGGTAGCCGAAAGGCGATGACCCGTTCATCCCGTCCGGCCACCCTGGCTCCGATTCCTCCTTGATAGATACATCGTCCCATCATGAACGCTCTGTCTCGTCTGCAGGCACCGTTGCTGTCCGTCCTGCGCATCGTCTCCGCCTATCTCTTCATCTGGCACGGCACCGCCAAGGTCTTCGGCTATCCTGCCTCGATGGGCGACATCTCCGGCAACCCGATGATGATCGCGGCCGCCGCCCTGGAACTGGTGGGTGGCACGCTGCTGCTGCTGGGCCTCTTCACCCGGCCGGTCGCCTTCCTGCTTTCCGGCCAGATGGCCGTGGCCTACTTCATGGCACACGCGGCCCAGGGCAACGTGCTGATGCCGATGGCCAACAGCGGTGAACTGGCGGTGCTGTTCTGCTTCGTCTTCCTCTACCTGTCGGCTGCCGGCGGCGGTAACCTCTCGCTGGATCACCTGCGCGGCAAGTAAGAAGCTGCCTCGCCCCTCACGGACGGACCGATGCGCCCGGCAAGGCCCCGTCGGTCCGTCTCTCCCGGGTACACCTTTCAGGTACCCAACGCTCTCCCGGATGCCCCCTTTCCGGTTCCCCGGGACCTCATTCATTCGCCTCCATTCCATCAGGAGTCAAACATGTCCGTCACGCACATCCAACAGGCCGCCGAGAAACGTCGTTCCATCTATGCGCTGAACAAGCAGCTGCCGGTGCCGGCCGCCGACGTGGTGAAGATCATCGAGCACGCCGTCAAGCACACGCCGTCTGCGTTCAACTCGCAGTCCACCCGTCTGGTGGTCCTGCTGGGCGCCGAGCATGAAAAACTCTGGCAACTGACCGAGCAGGCGCTGGCTGCCATCGTGCCGGCCGACAAGTTCCAGCCCACCAAGGACAAGCTGGCTTCCTTTGCGGCCGGTGCCGGCACCGTGCTGTTCTTCGAGGACCAGACCGTGGTGAAAGGCCTGCAGGACAAGTTCCCGCCGTACGCCGAGAACTTCCCCATCTGGGCCGAGCACGCCGACGCCATGCACCAGTACGCCATCTGGACGGCCCTGGCCAGCATCAACGTGGGCGCCAGCCTGCAGCACTACAACCCGGTCATCGACGAAGCCGTGGCCCGCACCTGGAACGTGCCGGCCTCGTGGAAGCTGCGCGCCCAGCTGGTGTTCGGCGGCATTGCGGCCCCGGCTGGCGAGAAGTCCTTCGAGCCCGTCGAGGCTCGCCTGAAGGTCTACGGCCTGTAAGCGCTTCTACTCCTGCACCCCCTGGCATCCCCACAGGCCATCCTGCCGGGGGCGCAGGAAGACGGGCAGCATCTGCCAGCCCTGCATCACGAAGGCGGCGCACCACGCCAGCCCCGCCAGTTGCAGCAGCACCGGCGGATCGAACCAGTAGGCCAGCGCCCGCAGCACGGCGCTGGCCACCAGGAGACCGGCCCCCACCACCACCCAGGGGCGGCCATTCTTTTCCAGCCCGCTGTGCGTGTAGCCGGCAATGCAGATCACGGTGTAGACGGCCAGCCCCAGCGCCCCTGCCGTCAGCAGGTGAATGCCCGGGCTGACACTGCCGTCCCCGGCCACCAGCACCAGGCCGATGAGCCCATAGCCGGCGGCCATGAATACGTAGACCATGTACAGCATCAGCGGCCAGCGTGAGAACAGCGGTCGGCCGACGTGCCAGTCGTTGAGCAGGTTCAGCATGGCAGCCGATGCGGCCAGTGCCAGCCAGCCGGTCACGCGGTTGGACGGATCGAACCACTGCATGGCCGTGAACAGCATGATGCAGATCACAGCCAGGTGCCGCCGTGGCGGACGCGCCAGGTAGGCGGTGGGCTCGTCTTCCTCGACGGGCAGGGCGGTGGGCGCAACCGGAGAACGGTCTGCAGGGCCCGCGGCCAGCATGCCATTTTCCGTCGTGCCGATTGAGGCCTGCTCCAGGGCGGGCACTGCCACCGGATGACGGCGTTCGAAATCATCGTCGATGCTGCTGTTGACGATCGCCATCGAGATGCGGCTCATCGCCACCACGATCAGGGCCATCAGCACGCCCAGCGTGGCATGCAGCCAGCGCATCGGAAACTCGCCCTGCACCGCATCCACGTAGAAGCCGGCCACGGTGACAATCAGCGCCACGAAGGCCCACCAGAAGCCCTGCTGGCGATGGCCCGGGTCGCGCCACAGGCGCGGCGCCACCATCGCGGTCAGCATCACCATGAAACCGACATGGAAGACGCCCGACAGCGCCAGCAGGCCCTGCGGCCACCAGCCGCTCAGCCAGAAGGACAGGCGCCCCAGCAGCCACAGCCCCAGCAGCCAGCGCACATGCCGCGCCTCGAAGGACGGCGTGTCGGTGAACTCCGGCACAGCGGTCAGCGCGAAGCCAGCGACGGCTGCCAGCGTGGCCCCCATCAGCAGCTCGTGCACGTGCCAGACCACGGCACCGCCCGGCACCCCGGGCAGCGGCCAGCCAGCCGCCAGGAACAGCAGCCACAGCCCCAGCAGCCCCACGCAGAACAGCACGGTGGCCACGAAGAAGGGCCGAAATCCGCATTGCCACAGCGGATGGGCCAGCTGCCAGGGCCGGGCAGTCAGGGCAGGGGAAGCGGCAGGCACGGGTTTCATCGAAGACGGCATGACAGCTTGATCAGGAAAAAGGACTTGGAATGCCGGTACTCAGCACCCGGCGCGCCGCCCGGTCGTGGCCGGGGCAACGGCGGAGCCGGCATCGATCCGGGCATAGTCAGGCAGGCCGCCGCCAGCGATATCGGCCTGGGTGGCTGCATGGCTGATTGCCGTGCCGACGGCAGCGGTCTGACCGGGGGCCGCCGTACACGTCGATCCGGAGGTTTCGGCGGGCTGAGCCGTCCGCAGCGGCGGCAGGTCGAACGCCGCGCGCACCACCGGCTGGGCCAGCAGGGCTGCCGTATGGTTGTGTACCCAGGCATCGTCGCGCTGCATGGGGGGCACCGGCAGCGCCATCTGCCAGACGAAGTGGCCGGGATTGGCCGCCATCACCAGCACGCGGTCGGCCAGCGTGACGGCCTCGGTCACGTCGTGGGTGATCATCAGCACCGCCAGGCCCCGGCTGCGCTGCTCCTGCATCAGCAGCTGATGCATCTGCGCCTTCAGGCCGATGTCCAGCGCCGCGAACGGCTCATCCAGCAGCAGCAGATCGGGCGAGAGCACCAGCGCCCGCGCCAGTGCGGCGCGGCTCTGCATGCCGCCCGAGAGCTGATGCGGAAACTGCGCCAGCGCCACGTCGTCCAGCCCCAGCAGGTTGCCCATGCGCGTGGCCTGCGCCAGGCGCTCGCGCCCGGGCACCCCCTGCGCCTTCAGCCCCAGCGCGATGTTGTCCAGCGTGGTCTTCCAGGGCAGCAGGGTGGGCTGCTGGAACAGCATGGCGGTACGGGCAAAGCCGTTGTGGATCTCGCCGGAGCGCACATCCAGCAGCCCGGCACACAGGTGCAGCAGCGTGCTCTTGCCACAGCCAGAAGGCCCCACCAGCGCCAGCGTCTCGCCGGCCGGCAGCCGCAGCGACACGCCTTCCAGCACGGTGCGCGTGGCAAAGGCGTGCTCCAGATCCCGCACCACCAGCGCCGGGCCGGATGCGCTGCTCTCGGCAGCCGCAGGAAACGATGCCGCGTTCATGAGGCTCTCCCTCCCGCGTCACGCCAGCCCTCGATCTCGCGCTTGATGGGCTCCAGCACCAGGTATTCCAGCCCCAGCAGCACCAGCACCACCGCGCTGATCCAGGCCAGCGTGCCGGACATGTCCAGCTGGGCACGACTGACGGCCAGGGCCGCCCCCACACCGTCACTCACTGACAGCAGTTCCGCCATCACCACCACCTTCCAGGCGCTGCCCAGCGCCACGATCCAGACCGGGAACAGATACGAGAGCACGTGCGGCACGTACAGGTCCAGGATGCGCATGTGCCAGGGCAGACGGTAGGCATCGGCCAGGTCGCGCCAGCGCTTTTCCAGCGTGCGCGCCCCCTGCAGACCGCCGGCAAACACGATGGGAAAACCGGCAATGAACACGGTGAAGACCGGCGTGCCGTCACCGGTGCCGAACCACAGCATGGCCAGCACCAGCCAGGCAATGGGCGGCGTGCCCAGCAGCACCGTGACCCAGGGACGCGCCATCATGGCCGCCGTCATCGACATGCCGGCGGCCACGCCCAGCACGCTGCCCAGCACCAGCGCCAGCGACAGCCCCGCAAAGGCGCGCCGCGCCGTGACGGCCAGCTGCGGCCACAGCGCCTCGGCACCGTGGCCCTGCATCAGCTGCAGCAGCATCTGCGCCGTCTCCAGCGGCGTGGGCAGCACCAGCGGCCCATACCAGGCGGCCAGCGCCTCCCACAGCGCCATGCCCAGCAGCAGGCTGGCAATGGCGCCCCAGCCGCTCCAGAGATAGCCGGGCAGGGCGCCCAGCCAGGCACGCAACAGTTTCATGAATGTGTCTCTCCCAGAGAGGGCCATTGTCGCACTGCCGGCAACGGTATCCCCTTCACCGATATCAAGTCGGCCGTCACGGGTCTCCATCCGGCCGCCGCAGGTACTGAACGTCGGATGACACGTCACGCAGGAGGTGGACGACCCACCACGACCCGCCGTTCCGTCCCGGTCGGCAGGATGGACGTCGTTGCTGCCATGCAACGTATGGACTGGCTCAACATTCCACACTGCCAGCCCGGTTACCAGGCATGCCGTTATCATGAAAGGCCAAGTGAAGTCTTATCATTTGCATTCTGATACTTCAGCCGGATTCCCAAGATTCCCGAGAGGAAACGATGAGCAAACAGAGACAGAGACGCCGTACCCGTCGGCAGCTGCAATGGCTGGCCGCTTCGATGATGCCGCTGGCCGTGCCCGCTGCCGCACTGGCCCAGAGCGCCGAAGCCACCCTGCCCGAAGTGGAAGTGCTGGGCACGGCTGAGCAGGCCTGGAAGCAGGCGCCTGGCGTCTCGGTCGTCACGCAGGATGACCTGGCCACCCAACCCACCAATGACCTGAGCGAAGTGCTGCGCAAGCAGCCCGGCGTCAACCTCACCGGCAACTCCACCAGCGGCCAGCGCGGCAACAACCGCCAGATCGACCTGCGCGGCATGGGCCCCGAGAACACGCTGATCCTCATTGACGGCAAGCCGGTCAACAGCCGCAAGTCGGTGCGCTACGGCTGGCGGGGCGAGCGTGACACCCGGGGCGACATGAACTGGGTGCCGGCCGAATCCATCGACCACATCGAAGTGCTGCGTGGCCCGGCAGCGGCCCGCTACGGCAACGGTGCGGCCGGCGGCGTGGTCAACATCATCACCAAGGGCACGCCCGACAAGCTCAGCGGCAGCGCCACCCTGTACTACAGCCACCCGCAGCACAAGGAAGAGGGCGGTTCACGGCGCGCCAGCTTCAGCCTGGGCGCCCCGCTGTCCGAGATGCTGGGCTTTCGGCTGACCGGCAACATCGCCAAGACCGATTCGGACGCCTGGGACATCAACCGCAACCATGCCTCCACCCGGACCGGCACCTTTGCCGGCACCTTCCCGGCCGGCCGCGAGGGCGTGCGCAACCGTGACCTGGACGCCCGGCTGAGCCTCAAGGCCAACGCCCAGCATCGTCTGGACCTGGACGCCAGCTTCAGTCGCCAGGGCAACATCTACACGGGCGACACGCAGAACACCAACAACTACACCACGCTGCCCAATGGCCAGCTGGCTCCCACCTCGCGCCGCGTGCAGGAAGCGCTGGGCAGAGAGACCAACCGGATGTACCGCAGCAACTATGCGCTGACGCACACCGGCCGGTATGAAGGCGGTGCCTCGTCCTCGGCCTACGTGCAGCACGAGATCACCCGCAACGAGCGGATGGACGAAGGCCTGGCCGGCGGTACCGAAGGGCTGTTCTCGACCGGAAACTTCAGCACCGCCCACCTCAAGAGCACCACCCTGCACGGCGAATACAACCAGCCGGGCAAGTGGGGTAGCCTTGACCACGTGATCACGCTGGGCCTGGAGGGCGTGCACCAGAGCTTTGACGACCCGAACTCGGTGTCGCAGGCCACGACTGAAGGCGGGACGATTGCCGGACTGGCCAGCACGGGCCGCAGCAGCAAGATCAGCGCCAAGATCTACTCGGTCTTCGTCGAGGACAACATCGAGCTCACGCCCGAGACCATCCTGACGCCGGGCGTGCGCTTCGACCACCACAGCAAGGCCGGCAACAACTGGAGCCCGTCGCTGAACCTGTCGCACAACCTCACGCGCGAAATCACCCTGAAAGCCGGCGTGGCCCGGGCCTACAAGGCGCCCAACCTGTACCAGCTCAACCCCAACTACCTGCTGTACAGCCGCGGCATCGGCTGCTGGGGCGGCGGTGGCTCCTGCTACCTGATGGGCAACAGCAACCTCAAGGCCGAGACCAGCATCAACAAGGAACTGGGCATCGAGCTGGCCAACGACACCCTCGTGGCCGGCCTGACCTACTTCCACAACGACTACCGCGACAAGATCGAGGCAGGCCACTCCGTCATCGGCAAGGCCACCGGCGGCACGGGCCGTACCGCCAACGCCAGCATCTTCCAGTGGGACAACGTGCCCAAGGCGCTGGTCACGGGTCTGGAAGGCACGTTCAACTACAACTTCACGCCGCGGGTTGCCTGGACCAACAACCTCACCTACATGATCAAGAGCGAGAACAAGTCCACGGGCGAGCAGCTCTCGATCATTCCGAAGTACACGGTGAACTCGCGCCTGGAATGGAAGGTCACCGACGAGGCCAGCGTCTTCGGCACCGCCACCTTCTACGGCAGGCAGAAGGCCAACAAGCTGGACTACCAGGGGCTGCCCGTGCAGGGTGAGGAAGCCCAGGGCCTGTCGCCCTACGCGCTGGTGGGCCTGGGCGGCAACTACGCCGTCAGCCGCAACCTGAAAGTGGGCCTGGGTGTGGACAACATCTTCGACAAGCGCCTGTTCCGTCGCGGCAATGCCATCGGCGTGAACAACCCGCGCACCATCTACGGTGCCGGCGCAGCCACCTACAACGAACCCGGCCGCACGTTCTACGTGACGCTGACGGGAACGCTGTGATGGCCTGAATCCACACCGTCGCAGGATCATGCCCCGGGCCACATGGCTCGGGGCATCCAGAGCCCGGGGTCTTCCCGGGCTTTTTTTTCACAGAAGTCCATGAGAGCCGGAATGCCCATGATCACATTACATCTGCTGAAGCAGTCTCGCGCGCTGCGTATCGTCTGGCTGCTGGAACTGCTTGGCCTGGAATATCGACTTGAACAATATGCCCGTCACCCGGAGACCCTGCTTGCACCGGATGAGCTTAAAACCTTTCATCCGCTGGGCAAATCGCCCATCCTGGACGACAACGGCTTCATTCTGACCGAAAGCGGTGCCATCACCGACTACCTCATCCAGACCTATGGCGGCGGACGCCTGATGCCCGCACCAGGCAACCACGACTACTGGCAATATCAGCGCTGGCTGCACTACGCCGAGGCGTCACTGATGCCGCTGATGCTGCTAGGGCTAGTCTTTCGCAAGATCGATGAAGCCCCCATGCCATTCTTCGTCAAGCCCATTGCCCGCAAGATCACAGGCAACACACGACACAACTTCATCGACCCTCAGACTTCACTGCATCTGGGCCATGTGGATGAATCGCTGAAGGGCAGGGCCTGGATCCTGGGCGACGACATCACCGGCGCGGACATCATGATGAGCTATCCCCTGCAGGCTGCCGCCGCGCGCTTCGGACTGGATGCCTATCCCAACATCCGTGCCTATCTCGCCCGCATCGAGGCGGATCCTGCCTATATTCGGGCGGTGAAGAAAGCGGGCACCAGTCAGCTGGTCTGAACCCCGTATCCAGGACACCCGTCCGATCATCGGAAGGCGGCACGGGAAAGCCTGGCTCACGTGCTGGCCTGGCAGTCGGAGAGGATCATCCTGGCGCGCAGCCGCTGCCATGACACGAACGGCGCAGAAGAACTGCGCCGCGCGTTCCGATGGCTAACCAGACAATCAGCCCGCAAAGTAGAACCCGTCATCGGGCAGCTTGCCGCCCACCAGACCAGGCTGCATCTCCAGCAGCTGCTGGTAGAAGAACTCCAGCTCGGGGCGTGCCTTGCTGGCCACCACCATGTCGGATTTGTCGGCACGGATGGCATCGGCGACACCCTCCGGGGTCAGCATCTCGATGCGCCTGGCCACGATCTGGCCGCACTCGTCCGGGTTGGCCTCGCACCATTGCTGGGCTTCTTCGCAGGCCTCTTCAAAACGCCGGGCCAGCGCCGTGTTGCCCAGCTGGCTGCCCAGCATCACGATGCCGGCCTGCGGCATGCGCGGCGCGCGATTGAAGACACGGCCCCATTCCTCCTGCAGGCTGACGCTGCGATAGAGGCTGGGCGCCACGACGCTGATGGGGAAGGACTGACTCTTGCGCAGGCCCACGGCCACGGCCGGATCGGCCAGCAGGGCATTGTCGGCACGCCGCGTGATGAGCAGCTGCATTGCATCCAGCGGCGAGGCCACATAGCGCAGCGTCATGTCCTTGTCGGGGTCGATGCCCTGCTTGCGGCACAGCAGCCGGAACAGCGCATCCGGCATGTCGCCACGGAAGGGCATCACCACTTCCTGCCCCTTGAAATCGGCCAGCGTCTTCAGGCCGTCACGGCGGGCCACCATCCACAGGATGCCCCAGATGCCGATGTTCATCTGCTGCAGCTTGAGGCCGCGGTTGTAGAGGTTGGCCGACAGGTTGCTGGGCATGGCCAGGAAGTCGGCTTCACCCTTCAGCGCCATGGCGCGCAGCTGGTCGGGCGTGCGCCAGCTGACGAACTCCACCTTCTCGGCCACGTCGGCCAGCAGCCCGGCATCGACGATGCGGATGAGCGGGTTGCTGACGGTGGCAAAGGGGCCGGCCAGCACCAGGCGGGGAATCTTCTTCGTGCCAACGACGGCCGGTGCCGCCGGGGCAGCTGCACTGCCCGAGGCAGCGGCCGATCCCGCGGAAGCACCCACCGCATTCGCTGCCTGGCCGGATCCGGCTTGCGCGGCAGCATCGGCCGCGGCGCGGGCCCAGCCGGGCAGGGCGCTGCCCGCCAGCAGGGCGGCACTGCCCAGTAGGGCGCGGCGACGTGTGCCCATGGGCGTGCGGGTCACCAATACTTTCTTGCTCATGTTCTCTCCACGATCTGGGAAAGGGCCGGCCTGCAGGAACGGCGGCTTGCCAGCCATCAGGATGGCGATGCGCCGGAATCCCTGCGGACCCGCCCTCGGAATGTCGATGCCTCCGGATCCATCCCAGGGCACCCGGAATTCCCGGGAGCCCCGGAATGTTTCCGGTTTCGGGGTCTCAGAAGCTGCCCTGCCACGACACCAGCAGACTGCGGCCCGGAGCAAGCAGCTCGCGCCCGGTCAGCCCTTCGGCCAGGTGGTCATGGTAGCGCTTGTCACCCACGTTGCGGACGGCCAGCCGCACCGACTGCTGAGGTGCGAACTGCCAGGTGGCACCCACATCCACCAGCGCGTAGCCGGGGGTGGGATCCTCGCCACCGCGCGTGAAGCGCGTGGCCACCCGTTTCTGGCGCTTGACCAGCGTCCAGTCGGCATCCAGCATCCACTGACCGTTCAGGCGCCAGTCCCAGCCCAGCGCCAGGCGGTCGGCCGGCATCTGGAAGAGCGGCTCGTTCAGGTCATCGTTCTCGCCGCGCACCATCGACCAGCTCGCCCGCAGCCAGTGGTCGGCCATCGCCTGCCAGCGCAGGCCGGCATCGGCCCCCGTCAGCGTCACGTGGCCCAGGTTGAGGTTCTGCTTGCAGGCGGCCGCATTGACCTGGCCGCAGGCCGCCACGGCAGCCTGACCGGTCAGCTCCATGCCGGTGATGTAGTCGTTGATGCGGCTGCGGTAGACCGAAGCCGTGTACTCCAGCCGCTCGTCACGCCCCTTGAGGCCCAGCTCGATCTGGGTGGCCGTCTCGGGCGAGATCTTCGGGCTGCCGGCATAGTAGAAGCCGTCGCTGCGCGGGCCGGACTGGTAGCGCTCGCGCAGGTCGGCCGCACGGAAGGCGCGCGAGACATTCAGATAGGGGCGCAGCAGCGGGCTGATCTCGTAGACCGCCCCCAGACTGGCCGAGGTGGCACCATCGCTGCGATCCAGCCCGGTGGTGACGCGACCGTTGTTCATGGAAGCCGCCTTGCCTTTCACCCGGTCATGGCGCAGGCCGGCCAGCACGTTCAGCGGGCCGAAATGCATGTCGTCCTGCACGTAGATGCCCAGTGCCTGCACCTGACCGTCACGGAACGGATTGGTGGGCGTGTACCGGGCAAAGGTGGGGGGCGTGGCCTGGCGGCTGTCGGGGTTGGCCCGCATCCGCCACAGGTTCACGCCTGCCGACAGCAGGTGCTCCGGATGCACCTCCCAGTCGGTCTTCACGTCCAGACCATCGGTGGCAAAGGTCACGTCGGTGAGGGCCAGGTCACGACCCAGGCCATTGGCGTGACCGTAGATGGAGCGCTTCATTTCCTGGCGGTAGACGCGCACATCCAGGTTCATCGGCACGCTGCCCGAACCCTGCAGGCTGTAGCCCACCTCATAGAGGCGCCGGTACTGACGGGGTGAATGGAAGGTGACGCTGCCCACCCGCGGGTTGGCGTGCGGACGCGTGCCGGCCGGATACCAGAGATCCTTGTCTTCCTGGTTCTGCACCGATGCCCGCAGCTGCTGGCTGCCGTCAATGCGGAAGCGGTACTGGCCGATGAATCCCTGTGACTTGTAACCGGTGCGTGCCACCTTGCCGTCGGGCGAGTGGTAGTCGTTGTGATGCGCCAGCGAAGCACCCAGCATCAGCGCATGGTCCTCGGTGGCGGCGTTGAGCACGGCGGCACCATTCCAGCCACGGCTGGCAGAATCGAAGCCCACGATGCCGCGCGCCTGCAGGCCGGGCTTGAAGCGTGCCTGCGGCAGTTGCACATCAATGACACCGCCCAGGGCGCCGGTGCCGTACAGCACCGAGGACGGCCCCTTGACCACCTCGACGCGCTCAGCCAGCCCCAGCGACATGAACGAGGCCACCGCCCCCATCGGCTGGGCCGAGTTGAAGCGCATGCCATCGACCAGCAGCACGATGGAATCGCGCTTCAGGCCGCGAATGACCGGGTTCTGCCCCTGGGCGCTGTCGCTGTTGACCGAAAGGCCCGGCTCGTTGCGCAGCGCCTCACCCACGTTCTGCGCCTGGCGGCGCGACAGCTCGTCACGTCCCACCACGGACGTGGCCATCGGCGTGCTCTCGCGCTCGGCGGCGTAGCCCTTGGCGGTGACGGTGACACCCGGCAGGGTGGCATCGGGTCGTGC
>ERZ773038.1657-NODE-1657-length-12356-cov-8.541257_pt1 | contig 12356 bp, 9 predicted proteins | sample MGYA00511665_ERZ773038 | MGnify/ENA primary metagenome ERZ773038 (study PRJEB29015, sample SAMEA2737966) | human oral metagenome | biome: human oral; feature: human-associated habitat; material: dental | place: China | collected 2028 ... | reverse complement strand
TGTACGACGTTTGTTTTTCTTCGCTTTTGAAGTGCGACGTGCAGGTACTGCCATTGTTTGTTTCTCCTTTTAGAATGTAATTCGATGCAATCTCATGATTTTCATCAACTTTAACAGTATAACAAAACTTTTTTGTAAAGTAAAGTTACTTGACAGATTTTTTTAAATCTTTTCTGCTTAGGTTTTTAAAAGAAACCGGTTTTTCCGTATGCTATAATAGGAACAAAGGAGGCGGACTATGAAAGCAGCATTAAAATTACTTGGTCTATTCTGGCTGGGAATCATGTGTATTGTTTTAATCTTTTGGGGAGTGAAAAGTTTTCGTGATTATCAAACTATGAAAGATGTGGAAAAGCATTTGACTATGGATTTCCAAAGAATGGGATACAAGGGGAAAGTGACAGTCAAAAACTACGATAGACCGGCAGGTTATGGGGAGACCATGGACTTTAACTATAAAGAAAAGATTGATGGAAGACTTTTGACCTTCTCAGATAGCGTGGATTATGATCCGACAACTAAGCAATACGAAGCTTCAAGATTAAGTCCCGTACCTGAGGAAACTGAGACAGGCTTAGATGATAGCATTCAGTTGGAAGCCATGTGGCAGCAGCCTTATGTTCAGAATCAGTTTAAGAAAATGAAGTCGGTCTTCAAAAAGCTAGAAGATGAGGATCTGACTTTAAAAGAAATTTCAGGTGAAACAATGGAAGTGCTTCATCAGGATGACGGACAAATAACCTCAGAAATGCTAGATGCTGGGCAAGCAGAGCTAGTTCAGGATTTCCAAAAGAACAGGCAGAAAGGCTTGCCTCTCAATGGTTATTATAATGTTGATGTTGAGTCTTATCTGCAAAAACATACTCTGCAGCTTCGAGTGAACTATGAGCTATTAGTTGATGATTTGTATGATGATGAGAAAGCTAGAGATAAGTACCCCGGAGTCTTTTTTCAAAAGCTTAAAAAGTTAGACTACAGTCAATTTTGGGATGGTTATTACCTAGTAGGCTATGATTTGAGAGAGCGTTCTGGTAGCGCTAGAGGCGGTATTTCTGAGGTGATTGTGTTGGATATTCGTGGAGGTAAATTAGTTCGCACTTTTTAGATTTTTACTATATTTTAAGGAGAACTTGTTTATTTAAGGAATTAAGCTAATAGGCTTTAATTGCTTAGGATTTTTGAGGAAAATTCATTTTCTGAAAAATTCTGAAAATTTAAAAATTTTCCTCTGTAAAATACAGCCTAAGTGTGGTATAATAAAGCACAAAGATTACTGCAATGAAAGGGAAAGCTATGACAGATAAGGATATTCGTCACAGAAGTAAGATTTATGACAGTATGGTTAAATCTCCTAACCGTGCCATGCTTCGCGCGACGGGGATGACTGATAAAGATTTTGAAACGCCTATTGTTGGGGTGATTTCCACTTGGGCGGAAAATACACCCTGTAACATCCATTTGCATGACTTGGGCAAGCTAGCCAAGGAAGGTATTAAAGCAGAGGGTGCTTGGCCTGTCCAGTACGGAACTATTACGGTTGCGGACGGAATTGCCATGGGAACGCCAGGGATGCGCTTCTCTTTGACCTCACGCGACATCATCGCAGACTCCATCGAGGCTGCCATGGGCGGGCATAATGTGGATGCCTTTGTAGCTATCGGGGGCTGTGATAAAAATATGCCAGGCTCCATGATTGCCATTGCTAACATGGATATTCCTGCTGTCTTTGCCTACGGCGGAACGATTGCACCGGGGAATCTGGACGGCAAGGACATTGACTTGGTTTCTGTCTTTGAAGGAATCGGAAAATGGAATCATGGCGACTTGACAGCTGAGGAAGTGCGCCGCATTGAGTGTAATGCCTGTCCTGGCCCTGGTGGCTGTGGCGGTATGTACACGGCCAATACTATGGCGACGGCTATTGAAGTTCTGGGCATGAGTCTGCCAGGATCTTCTTCTCACCCAGCTGAGTCCAAGGACAAGCAAGAGGATATTGAAGCAGCTGGCCGTGCCGTTGTGAAAATGCTGAAAATGGGGCTGAAGCCTTCTGATATTTTGACACGTGAAGCCTTTGAAGATGCAATCACAGTGACTATGGCTCTGGGTGGTTCTACAAATGCTACTCTGCACTTGCTAGCCATGGCTCATGCGGCCAATGTTGAGCTGACGCTAGATGACTTTAATGTCATTCAAGAGAAGGTGCCACATTTGGCTGATTTGAAACCATCCGGTCAGTATGTCTTCCAAGACCTTTACGAGGTTGGTGGAGTACCGGCTGTGATGAAATATCTCTTGGCGAACGGCTTCCTGCATGGTGATCGCATCACTTGTACAGGTAAGACGGTGGCAGAGAATCTAGCAGAATTTGCTGATCTGACACCAGGTCAAAAGGTCATTATGCCGCTTGAAAATCCAAAACGTGCAGACGGTCCGCTTATCATCTTGCATGGTAATCTAGCTCCAGACGGCGCTGTTGCTAAGGTTTCTGGTGTTAAAGTACGCCGTCACGTCGGACCGGCCAAGGTCTTTGACTCAGAAGAAGCCGCTATTGATGCGGTACTGGCCGATGAAGTGGTCGATGGCGATGTGGTTGTAGTTCGCTACGTTGGACCAAAGGGTGGCCCTGGTATGCCAGAAATGCTGTCACTTTCTTCTATCATCGTAGGGAAAGGCCAAGGAGATAAGGTAGCCCTCTTGACAGACGGTCGCTTCTCAGGTGGTACCTACGGTCTCGTTGTCGGACATATCGCTCCGGAAGCTCAGGATGGTGGCCCGATTGCCTATCTTCGTACAGGCGATATGGTCACGGTTGACCAAGATACCAAGGAAATTTCCATGGCAGTCTCTGATGAAGAGCTGGCGAAACGTAAGGCAGAAACGACTATTCCACCGCTTTATAGTCGCGGGGTACTTGGTAAATATGCTCACATGGTATCGTCTGCCGCTAAAGGTGCTGTTACTGACTTCTGGAAACCAGAAGAAACAGGTAAGAAATAGCCTATATATGACAAAAGAACCCGCTAGTTTTTCTAGCGGGTTTGGTGTTTTTATTTTAAATGTAGATAAACTAAGTTCCTTCTTATCTAGGACTGATTCCCAGAGCAATGCGGCCGAAACGGCTGATACGGGTGATTTTCCAAGCAGGAGACCAAGTAACTTCGACAGAGGCGCTTTCAATCTCATCTATTTTTTTAAGAGAGTCCATAATGGCGATGGGCAGGCTCTCAGCACAGTCACAGGCTGTATCGGTAAAGGTCATGACAACCTTGCAGTGGCCGTTTTCGTCTAAGTTAATTTCATAAATCAGCCCTAAGTTATAGACATCCAGCTCTACATCCGGATCGTAAATACGCTCGAGCTTCTCCACCAACTTATCCTGAATGGCAGCTGCTCGATCATTGATTTTGATATCGTCTCTCATGGCTATCCCCTTCTATCTGAGTTGAATTGTTTTTATTTTCTCACAATTCAGACTTTTTTTCAAGCTATTTTGGAACATGAAAACGGATTTAGTTCTTCCAAACGAAAAATCCCTTTCGGGCTCCTCAAAATGGCGGACTTATGATAGAATATAAGTACTAAAGAAGGCGGAGGTCAGAAGATGAAATTACAAAAACCTAAAGGAACTCAGGACATTCTTCCTCAGGAATCAGCCAAATGGCAGTATGTAGAAGACTTTGCCCGCAAGACATTTAAAAAATACAATTACGGCGAAATCCGCACGCCGATTTTTGAGCACTATGAAGTCATCAGCCGCTCGGTCGGGGATACGACAGACATTGTGACCAAGGAAATGTATGACTTCTATGATAAGGGCGACCGTCATATCACGCTGCGTCCAGAGGGGACAGCGCCTGTGGTGCGTTCTTATGTGGAGAACAAGCTTTTTGCTCCTGAAGTGCAAAAGCCTGTCAAAGTCTATTATATGGGCTCTATGTTCCGCTATGAGCGGCCTCAGGCTGGCCGTCTGCGGGAGTTTCACCAGATTGGTGCAGAGTGTTTTGGCTCTAGTAATCCTGCTACAGATGTAGAAATGATTGCCATGGCTGCTCAATTTTTCAAGGATATTGGCATTACCAATGTCAGCTTGGAGCTTAACTCGCTGGGGAATCCTGAGAGCAGAGCTGCTTACCGTCAGGCCTTGATTGATTATCTGACCCCATTGAAGGCTAGCCTATCAGCAGATAGCCAACGTCGCTTGGAGGAGAATCCGCTGCGCGTGCTGGATTCTAAAGAGCCCGAGGACAAGGCGGCTGTAGAAGGTGCACCGTCTATTCTGGACTATCTAGATGAGGAGAGCAGTGCCTACTTTGCGGCTGTTCGCTCCATGCTAGAGACCTTACAGATTCCTTATGTCATCAATACCAACATGGTCCGTGGCTTGGACTACTATAATCACACAATTTTCGAGTTTACGACAGAGGTAGCTGGCAGTCAGCTGACTATTTGTGCTGGCGGCCGTTATGATGGGCTGGTGGCTTACTTTGGCGGACCTGAAACGCCAGGTGTTGGCTTTGGTATGGGCTTGGAACGTTTGCTTCTCGTACTTGACAAGCAAGGAGTAGAGTTGCCGATTGAAACCGCTCTGGATGTGTATGTAGCTGTTCTAGGAGCTAGTGCCAATGGAAGAGCTTTGGAGTTAGTGCAGGCTCTCCGCGCACAGGGCTTTGCAGCAGAGAGGGATTATCTTGACCGCAAGCTCAAGGCTCAGTTCAAATCCGCAGATATCTTTAAGGCCAAAACTCTTATCACCTTGGGTGAAAGCGAAGTGGAAAGCGGTCAGGTGACTGTTAAGAACAACCATAATCGTGAAGAGATTACTGTTAGCCTAGACCAAATCCAAGAAAACTATCAGCTTATTTTTGAGAAATTGGGGTTTTAAAGGCTTGAGTCTAACAGGCATAAACGTTATAGTATCAAAAGATTCGACGAAACGGGTTGACAATGTGTCAACATATTTTTGAAAAAAATATCATTAAAAGCTTGAAACATAAAGTGATTATTGATATAATGTACCCGTTATATAAATTTGCTAAAGGAGAAACAACTATGGCACAAATTAAATTAACTCCAGAAGAACTTCGTCAATCTGCAAACAGATACACTGAAGGTTCTGAAAATGTAACTCAAGTTTTGACTACATTGACTAATGAACAAGCAATTATTGCTGATAACTGGGATGGTTCTGCATTTGATAGCTTTGAAGCACAATTCAACGAATTGTCTCCAAAAATCAAAGAATTTGCACAATTGCTCCAAGATATCAATGCTCAGTTGATTAAAGTTGCTGACATCGTTGAGCAAACTGACCAAGATATCGCTGCACAAATTCACTAATTTTGTTATAACGGCTTTAGGAAGGCAAGAGCCTTCCTATTTTTGTAAAGATTAAAAATGAAAAAAAGGCAGTTTCTTTCATATTTGATAAGAAAATCACTGCAATGTAAAGGCAAGCTCTGACAATCTGAATCAACATCTGAATTAGACTGTTAGAGCTGTTTGTGTCTTTCTGTGTGCTTTTTTATGTAACAGTAAACTAAAAAATTTAAAAAGAAAAAGAAATTTACATCCATGGGAAATAAAAAAATACTTAAGTATATAGGAAACGTTGCTTTAGTCATCGCCTTGCTGGCTGCAGTAGTGACGCTGAATGTCGCAGTGCAGAAGAATACCAGCAGCGCTAGAGACAGCAAGATCAAAACGGATCAAAAAACTAAGCTGAATGTCGCGGTCGTCAATGAAGATCGGGCTGTTAAGGTTGACAAAAAAGAGTATAATCTTGGAGCTAGCTATGTCAAAAATCTAGAACGGGATGACTCTCAAAACTGGTACATCGTGACGCGTGGAGCTGCAGATGCTGGCCTGGAAAATGGGAAATACCAACTGGTCGTGACGATTCCAAGTGACTTTTCAGAGAAGGTGCTAGATGTTAATGCTATCAGCGCAGATCGGACAATCGTCACTTATAAGGTCAATGCTGCTGGAAATCAGCAGATTGAAAATGAAGCTAATAATCTAGCTAAGGATATTATCGCGGATTTGAATAGCCAGTTGGTTGATATGTATATGGCTAGCATCCTGAGCAATCTTTATACAGCCCAGCAAAATGTGCAGGCTAGTTCAGAGGTGCAAATTACCAATATTGGCAATTATCGAACCAACTTGTTGGAGTCTGCTATTGGGTCTAAGAATATCTTCCCAACGTTGGTTAGTATGTCTGCCTCATCTGTCGAAGCCAATAACTCTCTGAAGACGACTCTGGAGACTTATGCTAAGGCTTTTGACGACTTGGATAACTCTCAGGCGACTTATGGAAAGAATTTTGATAGCCTTCTCAAACAGCGGGCAGATGACCAAATCAACTATGCCGCTTTTATGAAGCAACTGATGGAAATGGATGAAAAAGTTGTCCATGATGATACTCAAAAACTCTACGCTAAGTTAGAAGAAACACAAAAAAATTTCACTAAACAGCTTGGCCCGACCGATGAAGTAAAAGATGTTGATGCTGATAATGTCAGTAAGCAATTAGCGGATTTGGAAACTGCTTTGGAAACTGAACGTGGGCAATTAGATGTCCATAAACAACAGATTAAGGATTTTGTTGATAATAAATTAAGGACCTATTATGGTGTTGAAGAAGGCAAGCCTATTACTCTTAGCGCAGTGTTAGGAGATGCTACAACAAGCTACGATGCTTCTTTGAAGGCACAAATAGCTGAAGCAGTAAAAGCTTTGCCAGCTTCTCAACCAACAGAGGTGAAATTCGGATTGCCTGTTCCTGCTCTTGACTATTCAACCATTTCGCAATTTGGAACACCACAAGGAAATGGAGGTGCTGAGTTAGACAATCTGGCAGCAGCTGCAGAGAAAGCGGCTAGCTCTACAGCCAGCCCAGTTAATAGCCAGGTTGGAAAGGCTACTTTGTCAGTCACTCCACCAACAGGTGTAACAATTAAAACTATTACATACAATGGCGAAACAGTAACAAATGGGCAAGAAATTAATTTAGCTGAGGGGGCTAATTTTAATGTGCAGTTCAGTGTAGCTAATGATGCTGCAGCCACTTCAGTTGACAGCTCAATTGATATTTCTCTGAATGGTATTAAGGTTGCAAGTGCGCCGGTGAATGTAGAGGATGCACAAAAAGCGGCAGCGGCGTATGGAGCTAAAGTACAAGAGATTTCTTCTGCCTACCAACACGTTATGTCTTTAATCCAAGCTTATAATTCTTTTGATGAGTTAAAAAATAAAGATATGTCTGAATCTTTATCTACCCTTTTGATAAATGCTATTAATTCGAATCTAGATAGTTATCAAAATAGCTTGTCTAAAAGTAACGATGGTAAGAGTCAAGGGGTTAAAGAAACCTTAGATGAAACGATTAGTAACTTGAAAAACAAGATTGAAGACGTCAAAGGAACGAACGCTAAACTCGCAGAAGAGATTGGAGAACAGCTCAAACTTTATGAAAATCTACAAACTAGAATGTCAGATATTTCAAAAGCTCAGGCTTCTTCTACAGATGCATTGGCTAAAACAGACACCGATTTGTCATCTCTGAATTCAGAATTCTCATCCTTGCTGTCTTCGACTTCTGGCGTTAAGTCTTCTTCACAGACCAATGTGCAGGCAGCTGATAGTGTCAATCAGATCTTTAGCAGCTTCAATCGTGAGCTAGAAAATGCACAAGGAACAACAGAGAAACTGTCTGCGAATGCTGAGAGCTTGATGGGGCAATTCAATAAGGAATTGGAAGATAATGGCAACTTTGTGGAGTCCTTTGTTAAGGTTCTTAACAATGCCTATGAGAATGGTGTTCCTAATGAAGTATTGTTGGACTTCCTATCTAATCCAGTTGCTCAGTCTTCTTCATCTGTCAAAGCGACTGTCAATGTTTACCGTCCATTTACTTGGATCCTCTTGTTGGAGATTGTCAGTCTCTTTACGGCCTATCTCTTTGCAACACAGAACATTGTACGCAAGGTTAAAGACCGCTTTAAGCTTAATAAGCTACAAGATACCGATATTACGACTGTGGGCATTCTAGGCTTCCTGTCACTGACGATTGGGCTAGTTATTGGGATTGTCTCCAGCATGCAGCTTCACATCGGCAAGGAATATGTACCATCTTGGGTCTTGTTGATTGTGGTTGCTAGCTTTGTCTTGATTCAGGGGCAGTATTTGTTCCTCAAGCATCTGCGCGTGATAGGTATGGGCTTGGCTTTCTTCATGATTATTAGCTTTGTCTACCTATCTAATGCCATTGGTACGACAGCTAGCTTGACTGGCTTCCCAGCCTTTATCAAGAGCTTGAATGCCTTGTCCGTGCTAGAAGGCATGCTGTCAGGTTACTTTGACGGCAAGACCGCTGGTTTCTTTGCCATCTTTGGTCTCATTGTCTTACTGGCTCTGCTGGTTACAGCTAATATCTTTATCAAGACTAGAACATTAAAAACTGAGGAAGTTTAAAAGAGTATGAAAAGAATTCTGTTTTTATTCCTACTCCTAAGTTCGTTTGCGGTGACGGCTGTTGCCGCAGATGAGCTAAAGGATAATCGTCTGCAGATAGATAATTCGCGGATTGAAAAAGAGCAAGAACTGAACTTTGGTGCACAATCGGAAGGCACCAAGTCTCTTTTCGTTGCTGAGAATCAGGAAAAAATTCAGGAAATGAAGCAGTATCAAAATAAACAGTTGGCCACAGAAGCGGGACAACTGTTTTCTGCTATACAGGGGCCGACGGATATTTACCATTCCAAGGAGCTTTTTCAGCCGGGAACGGAAAAATTGTCCAAGCTGCAGACGAGTTTGAAAAGCGATGAAGAAAGCAGCTGGGATGATTTTCTGCCAGGAGTAGTCTACTTTGTAGCAGCCGTACTCTTGGTCAGTATGACTGTCTTTGTCAGCTATCGTATCAGTAAGGGAGAAGTTTAACATGGAAGGACATATCAATATCACCCTCCGTTTGCGGGATAAGGACGTGGATATTCGCATTCCTAAGCGGATTGAGGTCCGTCGCTTCATTCGGGAGATTGATCAGATTTTCAATATCGAAGGAAAGCGCCATAAGTATCAGCTGCGGATTATTAACAAGGGGTTGATACTGGATGAGGGCAAGGTTTTGGCTGATTATCCAGTCACAACGGGAGATTTAGTAGAGATTGAGGAGATTTAAGGTGACTGAGGAAAAATTTGTATTTGCTGAACAAGAGTTTATCTATGAAAAAAATGACAAGAATTGGAGCCTAACACTGAAGCGTTCGGATGTGGCAACGCAGGATTTGCGAGAGCTCTTGCTTTTGGACCTGCATCATCCACTTTTCTTGGAGCAGGAGACTAAGGCCGACCACGATAGTGTCTACTTCACCTATCAGATTGAGCCTTTGGGGCTTTCCAAGGAAGATATTGAAAAGCGCACGATTTCTGAGCGGATTCGTCTGGCTCTCAATGTGTTTGCTTTGGAAGCGGCACTGGAATTGCCGGTTACTTTTTTGCTGCATCCTAGTAATCTCTTTATTACCAAGGATGCACAGGCTAAGATTGCTTATCGCGGGGTTCCCGGCATCATGACACCTCAGTCTATTTCTCGGGAGGACTTTTTGCGTCAGGCTAAGTGCTTTGCAGTGACGCTCTTTGCAGATCTGGACTTTATGGAGCTTTACAAGGGCTCGCTAGAGCTAGAAACTCTGCCAGATTTCCTAGTGGAACTGCGTGAGGCTGAGACTCTGGAAGATGCGGTTGCTGTTTTGGAGAAATCCTATCAGGAAAAGGCTGCAGAAGAAGCAGAGAAGCAGACACTGGTCTCCAAGCGCCAGCATAAGATTTTCAAACTGGCGACCATCTGGCTGACAGCAGCTGTTGTGATTTTGACCATTCCTTTGATTTACTTGATTTTCATACAGAATCCTTTCAAGGAAAAGCTGTTACAGGCGGATACTGCCTTTATCAAAGTGGACTACAGTAAAGTCATCGATGAGCTGGAAGGAATCTCTCCTAAGAGCCTACCGAATACACAGAAATATGAACTGGCCTACTCTTATATCCAGGGGCTAGAGTTTTCCGATGATCAGCGTAAGGTCATCCTGAACAATGTCACACTAAAATCAGATGATTTGTATCTCAATTACTGGATTCAAGTTGGACGTAATGATTTTGAAGATGCTTTGGACACAGCCAAACGAATTAATGATTCAGATCTGATTATCTATGCCTTGACGCAGGAGATGAAAAAGGTACGTGAGGACGATAGTTTGTCTGGTAAGGATCGGGAGACTAAGCTTGAGTCCTTGGAAGGCGAGTATAAGAAGTACTGGGATAGCCGCAAGGAGCTTTTGACTGGTGATTCTAGCTCAAGCGCTTCTGGCGAGGAAGGTTCTTCAGGAGCAAGCTCTTCCTCCAGCAGTGAAGCGTCATCTAGCAGTAGCGCGAAGGAGTAAGTATGAGCAAGACAATCATCATCTATACAGACCATCTGCGCTATGAGCTGCAGCTGACAGAGGACAAAAAAGTTCTCCTAGCTGCGAGTGAGAAGGCTCAGCTTTACCTGCCCCATCAGGAAACTCCTATCCAGCTTCAGCTAGCTGAGGGGCAAGTCTTTTATCAGATGGGGGAAGATACGGGTGTCGTAACTGACGGCCTGACCTTGGGTAATCTGACCTTGTATCAATCTGATTCAGAACCGGCCGTTTACGACCTGCTGGACAGAAAAGAGTTGCTCATCAGCGACCAGAAGGGGGCTGACATCAGCTTGGGAGCTCCTTTGGAGTTGCTCTTGAAGCGAACAAATGATTCTTGGATTTTGACCAAGATGCGAGGTCAAGTCTACCTCAATCACGTTGAGTGGACGGGAGACCAAATCCAGCTGGAAGCCGGCGACGAGCTAAGCTTGGAAGGTATTTGTCTCAAGGTCTATCCAGAAGAAATCTGGGTGACGGGTCCAGCTACGGTCAGTTCTAACCTGACCTTGCGGGGCGCTTCTCGCCATGGTTTTTACCCAGACTATCCAGACTATCACCGCTCACCGCGGATTATCTATCGGAGTTCAGAGGACAAGATTCAGATTGCTCCGCCAAGCAAGGAGCCTCAAAAGCCCAATGATGAGCTCTTGAGACTGATTGTGCCGCCACTTCTCATGGTTGGGGTGACGGTGCTGATTACACTGGTTCAGCCGCGGGGGATTTATATCCTTGTTACGGTGACTATGTCGATTGCCAGTGCTATCTTTTCGGTGCGCGGTTTCTTCAAAAACCGCAAGAAGTTCAAGGAAGATAAGAAGGAGCGCATAGATCTTTATCACCTCTATCTAAAAGACAAGGCTATTGAGCTGAATAAGCTGGAACGTGAGCAGCGTGATGGGATGCTTTACCATTTCCCAAACATTAACGAATTGACGGGTCTGGTGACAGACTACAGCCACCGCATCTACGAGAAGACACCGCTGCACTTTGACTTTCTTTACTATCGCTTGGGACTTGGCCAGGTGCCAACCTCCTATAAGCTGACCTATGGTCAAGAGGAGCGGAGCGGCAAGAAAGATGCGTTGGAAGAGGAAGGTTATGCTCTCTACACTCGGCATAAGAAAATTCCTGATCTTCCGATTGTAGCTAATCTCAGTCATGGACCGGTCGGCTATATCGGGCCGCGCAATCTGGTCTTGGAACAGCTCCAGCTCTTGGTCATGCAGTTAGCGGTATTCCACTCCTATCACGATGTGCAGGTCATTACCATCATGCCAGAGGAAGAGCGCGACCAGTGGGATTGGCTGCGCTGGCTGCCGCATGCGACTCTGCAAGAGCTGAATGTCCGTGGCTTTGTCTATAACCAGCGGACGCACGATCAGGTCCTAAACAGCCTCAACCAAATACTTAAACTGCGCAAGGCTCAGAAGGAAGAAGCGACCCGGCAGGAGACGACACTCTACAGCCCTCACTATGTGGTATTGGTCACAGATGAAAAGCTGATTCTCGACCATATCATCATGGAGTTCTTTACAGAGGATCCGACTGACCTAGGCTGCTCACTCATCTTCGTGCAGGATGTGATGAGCTCGCTGTCTGAGAATATCAAGACGGTTATCAATATCAAAGACCGCAACACTGGTCAGCTGGTCATGGAAGAAGGAATCCTCAGAGAAATTGACTTCCGCTTGGATCATTTCCCAGAAGTATATGACAAGGAACGAATCGCTCGGACCTTGGCGCCGCTCAATCACCTGCAGAATCTCAAAAGCTCGATCCCTGATACTGTGACCTTTATGGAGATGTATGGGGCAGAGACCTTCTCGGACCTGCAAGTCTTACAAAAGTGGCAACAGAATGCGCCGTATAAGAGCTTGGCGGTGCCTATCGGCCTGC
>ERZ773038.1656-NODE-1656-length-12358-cov-8.571162_pt1 | contig 12358 bp, 9 predicted proteins | sample MGYA00511665_ERZ773038 | MGnify/ENA primary metagenome ERZ773038 (study PRJEB29015, sample SAMEA2737966) | human oral metagenome | biome: human oral; feature: human-associated habitat; material: dental | place: China | collected 2028 ... | reverse complement strand
ACTTGAAAAGCGCCGACCTACACTGTCAATCCGGCTTTTCAGACTTGAAAAGCGCTGACCTACACTGTCGATCCGGCTTTCCGGACTTGAAAAGCCCCGACCTACACTGTCAATGGGGTGGGGATTCTGAATTTATAGGGTCCAAAGGGCAGGCCCTACGTGTGCAACAGCTCAAGCAGACGCTCATCACAAAGTACTCCCACACGGCTGGGGATCTATGAGAAAAAGCCTCGCCTTGGACGGAATGTCCGGCGAGGCTTTTTTATTTCGTTTTGTTGCTGAGCGCTTTCTTCTTCTCAGCGGCCAATCGACGCTCCACCTTCTTCACGTCTTCGGCCGGGGGCAGATTTTCCGGGACAATACCACGCTCGATCATCATTTGGCGCACGGCTGCATTGTTGTCCACATGTTCACGACTGATCTCCGATTCCCCGTAGAGTGCTTTTTGCTGCACGTTCACATGGGTCATTTCGGCCGCAAAGTCTTTCGCCTTGATACTGATGGTAGGTAAGAAATCGGCTACCGGACGATTCGCCGGCACACCCAATTTTCGCTTCATCTGCGACGTATCCAAATGAAAAAGCGCCTGATCGCCTTTCGACCGGATCATGGCAAACCCCTTGCTATCGACGCCGTGTTCATAGAGCACACCAGAAAGATGCTTCTCCGTCTCCTGCAATTTGGTGCGTGCCCTGACGCGCTCGATCTCCAGCAGACGCTGCTCAATGAGTTCGGCCTTTCGTGTCTGTATGGCGAAATAGGTCTGAGCAAAGGCAATCTGCTCCTTCCGTGGATCGCCATTTTGTGCCACCAAGTAGCAGGCGTAACGCGTAAGGAGCATATCATCCACTTTGCGTTCAGTGCCGGATCCAATGCCGACCATTTTCCCGACGTCAGGAAAATGGTCAGCATCGGAATTTCCCGCATTCCGACAGGCTTCTTTCGCCTTTTCAATCACTTTGGAGAAGTTCTCCCATTTACTATAGCCCAATAAAGGCTGAAGATCTCTTGCACTCCAGCACTCCACGCCGTCCACTTCGATGGCGGCCGCCTCGAAGCCTTGGTATAACTCCGATATGATTTCTCTTTTCATCTAATGAGGGATTATTGTTGACCGCCCCAAACAAGGAACGATCGAAAAGAAGGGCACACATGGGATCTCCTCAATCGTGTGCCCAGCTTTTCATTTTTAGTTCTCAGAGGGGTTACACCACCGGGATCTTCTCCACGCGGCGGCGGTGGCGGCCACCGTCGAAGGTGGTCGTGAGGAAGATGTCGACCATGCGCACGGCTTCCTCGACGGTCACGAAGCGTGCGGGCAGGACGAGCACGTTTGCATCGTTGTGGGCACGCGAGAGGCGCGCCGTCTCGTCGTTCCAGCAGAGCGCCGCACGGATGCTTTGGTGCTTGTTGAGCGTCATGCCGATGCCGTTGCCCGAGCCACAGAGGCCGATGCCGGGATAGACGGCGCCCGCCTCCACGGCCTCGGCCAGCGGGTGGGCGTAGTCGGGATAATCGCAACTGTCAGACGTATCCGTACCAAAGTCGCGGACCTCATAACCCAGCGCGGCGACATGATCCATGAGTGCGCGCTTAATCTCTATGCCCGCGTGATCACAGGCAAAGCCTATCGGTAAAGGTTGTGTGTCCATCGCGCTCATTTCCCCAAGAACTTTTTGACCAACTCACTGACGCGCTCACCGGTGAACCCAAACTTGCGATCGAGCACCTTGTACGGCGCCGAATAACCGAACGACGACAGGCCGTGCACCAAGCCTCCCTCTCCAACGAGTCCCTCTAACGCCACGGGTAGGCCGGATGTAAGGCCGAAGCGACGCACACCGGCGGGCAACACGCTCCGCTGATAGTCCGCATCCTGGTCGCGGAAGAGACCTTCGGACGGCACCGACACGACGCGGGCACGGATGCCCTCGGCAGCCAACAGTTCGGCGCCTTCGACGAGCGTAGAGACCTCCGACCCGGAAGCTACCAAGACGATGTCCGGCGTGCCCTCGGAGTCCATCACCACGTAGCCGCCCTGCTCAATGCGGCGAGCCTCCGCGCGACGGTCGCCCGAAGCGGCGGGCAGCGAGGTGATGTTCTGACGTGACAGCAGCAATGCCGTGGGGCGGTAACTCTCGAGCGCCATCTTCCAGGCGTAGACCGTCTCGTCGGCGTCGGCGGGGCGGAGGACGAGCATCGAGCGGTGGCCGCTGTGGTTGCGCAGATGCTCCATGAGACGGATCTGAGCCTCGTGTTCAATGGGCTGGTGCGTGGGACCGTCCTCACCGACGCGGAAGGAGTCGTGCGTCCAGACGTAGACCACGTGCAGCTCCATGAGCGCGGCCAATCGGACGGCCGGCTTCATGTAGTCCGAAAAGACGAAGAAGGTGCCGCAGACGGGCAGGATGCCGCCGTGCAGCGCCATGCCGTTCATCACGCAGGCCATCGTCAGCTCGCTGACGCCCATTTGCAGGAACTGCCCCGTGAAGTCGCCCTTGGTGAAGGCGTGCGTGTGCTTGAGGAAGCCGTCCGTCTTGTCCGAATTGCTGAGGTCGGCTGAGGAGACGACCATGTTCTCCACCTGCTCCGCATAGAGCGCCAGCATGGCGGCTGAGGCGGCGCGGGTGGCCGTGTCGCGCTTCATCGCTATGGCGGCGTAATCGATTTCGGGCATCTCGCCGCTGAGGAAACGGTCGAGCTTGGCGGCCAGCGCGGGCTGTTCGCGGCGGAAACGCTCCTCGGCTTCCATGCGCGCACCATACCAAGCGAGCAACGCCTCACGCCGACGGCCGTAGATCTCCGTCGTTTCAGGGAAGAGGGCGAAGGGGTGCGCCGGGTCGCCGCCGAGATGGCGGATGGTGGCATCGATGTCGGCACCCGCGGCGGAGAGGGGCTGGCCATGCGTAGAGACGCGATCCTCGAAGCTACGCCCTTCAGCATCCACGGCGCCACGGCCCATGATGGTCTTGCCGATGATCAGCGTGGGGCGCTCCGTCTCGGCGTGGGCCTCACGGAGGGCGTGGCGGATCTCTTCGACGGACTGCCCATTGATGGTGATCACGCGCCAGTCCCAAGCGCGGTATTTGGCGGCCACATCCTCGGTGTTGACCTCGTCGACCTTGGTAGAGAGCTGGATATTGTTCGCGTCGTAATACATGATGAAGTTGTGCAGCCCGAGGTGCCCAGCCAGTCGGCCGACGCCCTGCGAGACTTCCTCTTCGATGCCGCCGTCGGAGATGTAGGCGTACGTCTTGTGGGCCATCCATTCGCCGAAGCGGGCCACCATGAAGCGTTCGGCGATGGCAGCGCCGAGGGCCATGGCGTGTCCCTGCCCCAGCGGGCCGGAGGTGTTCTCGATGCCGTGCTGCACGTCGCGCTCGGGGTGGCCGGGGGTGTGGCTGCCCCACTGGCGGAAATTCTCCAGCTCCGTGAGCGGCATGAGTCCAGCTGCGGCCAGCACGCCGTAGAGCATGGGCGACATGTGTCCGGGGTCGAGGAAGAAGCGGTCGCGGTAGGGATAGTCGGGCCGCTCGGGGTTGTAGTTCAGAAACTCGGCAAAGAGTACGTTGACGAAATCGGCGCCGCCCATGGCGCCACCGGGGTGTCCGGATCGGGCTTTTTCGACCATCGATGCGGCCAGGATCCGGATGTTGTCCGCCGCACGATTCATGTTGTCGGTATTCATATATAATAAGTAGTTAGGAGTAGTCATGCGCCTGAGGGCGCGGTAGTCACAAGTAGTGGGGGCGCCCTTACTCGGGCTGCCCCCTCTGTGCGGGCAAAGGTACAGCGCCCCGTCTGATTTAGCCGGTGCCAAGGTCAGGGCTACTTTTGCGGCCATCATTCTACACTTCAAATTTTACACTAATGACCTCTACAACCTCTACTCCCCCCCGCCCGAAGGTGACCGGCAAGACGGTGTTTACGGGCACGATGGCTTTCCTCGTCGTACTCTTCTCTATGCCCCTGGGGCATGCCCTGATGATCCTCATGGAGCATTACCTACAGCCGCCTTGGCTCTACTACGCTGCCTTTTCGATGGGCGCCGTGGGACTGGCGGTGACCGTGGCTGGCGTCTTCGTGCGCGGCGACACACGCCAGACGCTCTTTGGCCTCTTCGGCGGACTGCTCTTCTGGACGGGCTGGATTGAGTTCCTCTTCGTCTATTACGCCCACCGCTTCGGTGTGGAGCCACTCAGGAATGCGGCCGGCGAGATCGTCACCAAGCCGGAGTACCTCATCATGCCCTCCTCGTTTGGCTTTTGGGCCATGTTCATGTTGCTCTATCTCTTTAGCGTCCGCACGGGGTGCAACTTCTTCAACTACCTGCAGCGCGTCTTCTTCCGCCAGAGCACGGTGCGCGTGGAGCTGAAGCCGCTGGCTCGCCACACGGCGCTGATCACGTTCATGGAGCTGAACCTGATCCTCTGGACCAGCTACCTCGTGTTGCTCTTCTGTTACGACGACCATTTCCTCGGCGACCGTCACCCCGTCACGACACTCGTGGCCTTCGGCGCCCTGGCCTCGTCGTTCTACATGTTCGGCCGCCTGATCCGCATCTCGAGCTGGGGCTACGCCATCCGCTATGCCATCCCCACGGTGATCGTCTTCTGGACCTTCGTGGAGGTGATCATGCGTTGGCAGATCCTGCACGAGATCTGGGTGCACCCGCTGGAGTATCGCAACGAAATGCTGATCATCCTCGTGGCTTTTATCGTGCTGCTGGGGGTAATCATCTATCGTTCGTGGCGGCGGAAGAGCTGATCGATGGATACCGGATCCCGTCCCCCCAAGGGGATAGGCCGTAATTTCAGGATGACACCCCCATCCCCTCAGGGGATAGACCGTAATTTCAGAATGACGCCCCCGTCCCCTCAGGGGATAGGGCGTAATTTCAGGATGACGCTCCCGTCCCCTGAGGGGATGAGGGTGTAATCGCAAAAAGAGCCCTCATCCCCTCACATTTTGGAACGTTATCCCCCACAGACACTCCGCCAGACAGCTATCTTGAGATTAATGCCCCACTTTTGCGCCCCGTTAATTGAAAGAATGACAGAACAAATGAATCAGCGACCCTTGATATTGGTATCTAACGACGACGGCGTCGATGCGCGCGGTATCCATGCGCTGGCTGAAGGCATGCGCCTGCTAGGCGACGTCTTCGTCATGGCCCCCGATGGGCCCCGCTCGGGCATGTCGTCCGCCATCACCACCACACAGCCCATCACCTACCGGGTGCTCTCCGAAGCGGAGGGTATGACCATCTGCAGTTGCTCGGGCACACCGACCGACTGCGTGAAGTTGGCCGTCAGCGAAGTGCTCGACCGCAAGCCCGACCTGCTCGTCTCGGGCGTCAACCACGGCGGCAACGAGGCCCTCAGCGTACACTACTCCGGCACCATCGGCGCCGCCATCGAAGGCTGCGTGCTCGACATCCCCTCGCTCGGTGTCTCCTTGGTGCACTATCGCAGCGAGGCCGACTTCTCCGAGGCTGTCCGACTCGCCCAGCGCGTGGCCAAAGACCTGCTCCGGAACGGCCTGCCGCACGGCACATACCTCAACCTCAACGTCCCCAACACGCCCCACGTCAAGGGCCTCACCATCTGCCGTCAGGCCGACGGACGGTGGATCCGGGAGTTCGACCGCGTCTCCACGCCCGACGGCTCGCCGGCCTTCCGCATGTCGGGCGAGTACCTGAACTATCCCCCCATCCAGCCCGACAACGACACGCAGCGCCTCTCCGAAGGTTGGGCCTCGATTGTGCCCTGCCTGCTCGACGTGACGCACCACGCGTTTATGAAAGAGTTGAAGAGCCGTGGTCTGGATGATGCGGTTGCGCGATAGTAAAGGTTGTACGTACTGCGGTAGGGGCGTATTGCATACGCCCCACAAATGCCCCGGCACGGGGCAAATGCCGGATATATGTATTCGGGCCGTTGGCCCGCTTGTAGGGCGTATTCAATACGCCCCTACCGCGGTACGTGCAATCACCTCCTCCCGCGCCAACGGCGCGTAACTACCCTAGAAGAGATGAAATACTACCTCATTGCCGGCGAAGCCTCCGGCGACTTGCACGCCTCGAACCTGATGGCGGCGCTGCGTGACGAAGACCCGCAGGCGGAGTTCCGCTTCTTCGGCGGTGACCTCATGCGCGCTGTCGGGGGGACGTGCGTCATGCACTACCGCGAGATGGCCTACATGGGCATCATCCCCGTCGTGCTCCACGCGCGTACCATCGCCCGCAACATGCGTCTCTGCCGTGACGACATCCGTGCCTGGCGCCCCGACGTAGTCATCCCCGTCGACTACCCCGGCTTCAACCTTCGCATCACCCGCTATGTGCACGACACGCTCCGGCTGCCCATCTGCTACTACATCTCACCCAAGATCTGGGCTTGGAAGCGCGGCCGCATACACACCATCCGCCGCTGCGTCGACCGTATGCTGTGCATCCTGCCTTTCGAGACGGACTTCTATCGCTCGCTGGACTACGCCGTCGATTACGTCGGCAACCCGTCGGTAGACACCGTGGAGAACTTCCGAAGCAGCGCCGTGGCCGGAGTCTCGCCCATGGTGGACGACGGTCGGCCGTTGCTGGCCATCCTGGCCGGTAGCCGACGGAACGAGATCTCGGAGAATCTGCCGACCATGCTCGACGTGGCTCGCCGTTTCCCCACGCTTCGCCCGGTAGTGGCCGGTGCGCCCGGGCTGACAATGGACGACTACCGACGTAGCCTCGGCCGTCGGGACGCGTTGCCGGAGATCGTCTTCGATCGCACCTACGAGCTGCTCGCCCACGCTCACGTGGCGCTCGTCACCTCGGGCACAGCTACGCTCGAGGCCGCGCTCTTCCGTGTGCCGCAAGTCGTCTGCTACGCCGTGGGCGGCGGACGGTTGGCCAACTACGTGTTCGACCACTTTTTCCGCGTGCCGTACATCTCGCTCGTCAACCTCATCGTCGGCGAGCCCGTCGTCCCCGAGCTCTTCGGCGGACGTTTCACTCGCCAACGCATCACCGACGCCCTCTCGCGCCTCACGGACGATACCCCTGAGCGCCGCCAGATGCTCGACGGTTACGACCGCATGATCCAGCGCCTCGGCCCCGCCGGCGCCTCGCAGCGCGCAGCGCGGGTCATCGCCGCCCTCACCCACCCCGGTACCCGGCCAAAATCCCCTCCCTCGGTGGAGGCCTGATCTTCTTTGGCCTCTTTTCTTCCATCCAGAGAAGAGAAGGAGGTCCATCCCCACGCAAGGTTCATCCCACGTATAGATAGAATATGAAAGACTTCTTCCGCGTCCTGCGACGGTTCGTTCCGCCCTATAAACGCTTCATGGCGCTGAACATCGCCTTCAACATCCTCTCCGCCATCCTCAACGTCTTCTCCTTCGCGCTCATCATTCCCATCCTGCGCATCCTCTTTAAGATGGACGACCGCGTCTACACCTATGCCGCGTGGACGTTTCGCTCGGTCACCGACTGGGAGGCATGGCGTGCGCTCCCCGGTGTGCTGCAGAACAACTTCTACTGGTACGTCAACCACCTCATTGAGACCCAAGGCAGCTCCACAGCGCTCATCCTGCTCGGCGTGGCGCTGATCGTGATGACGCTCCTCAAGGTGCTGGCCATGTACATGGCTTTCTACACCATGATCCCCATCCGCACCGGCGTAGTGCGCGACGTGCGCAACCAGATCAACCGCAAGATCACCGAGCTGCCCCTCAGCTTCTTCTCCGAGGAGCGCAAAGGCGACATCTTAGCGCGCGTCTCGGGCGACGTGAACGAGATCGAGACGTCAATCATGAGCTCGCTCGACATGCTGTTCAAGAATCCTATCCTCATACTGATTTACCTCGCGGCCATGCTCTTAATCAGTTGGCAACTGACGGCTTTCGTCTTCATCCTCCTGCCCGTAGCTGGCTATGCGATGGGTCAGGTGGGCAAGCAACTCAAGCGTAAGTCGCTCGTGGGGCAGGCGCAGTGGGGCGCGCTGATGAGCCAGATCGAGGAGACGCTCAGTGGGCTGCGCATCATCAAGGCGTTCAACGCCGAGCGGAAGATCCAGCAACGCTTCGAGGCACAGAATGAGACCTTCCGCCGCACCACCAACCGCATCTACCGCCGTCAGCAGCTGGCCCACCCCATGAGCGAGTTCCTCGGCACCGCCACGATCGTCATCATCCTCTGGTACGGCGGAACGCTCATCCTCGGAAACAACAGCCCCATCGACGCCCCGACATTTATCTATTACCTCGTCATTTTCTACAGCATCATCAATCCAGCTAAGGATCTCAGCAAATCCGTCTATGCCATCCAGAAGGGCCTCGCCTCTGTGGAGCGCGTGGACAAGATCCTCCGCGCCGAGTCGGACATTGTGGAGCCCGACGTGCCGCAACCGGTGCGGTTAGCGCACGCCATCACGTACCGTGACGTGTGGTTCCGCTACCGAGAGGAGTGGGTGCTGCGGGGCATCAACTTGACGATCGAGAAGGGTCGGACGGTGGCGCTCGTCGGGCAGTCCGGCTCGGGGAAGAGTACGCTCGTCGACCTCCTGCCGCGATTCTACGACGTGGAGCGGGGCGCCATCACCGTCGACGACGTGGACATCCGCCAAGCGTCACTCACCGATCTGCGCGGGCTGATGGGCAACGTGAATCAGGAGGCGATCCTCTTTAACGACACCTTCTTCAACAACATCGCCTTCGGCGTCGAGCGGGCCACGCGCCAAGAGGTGGAGGAGGCAGCGCGCATCGCCAACGCGCACGACTTTATCATGGCCACCGAACAGGGCTACGACACGAACATCGGCGACCGGGGCGGCAAGCTCTCCGGCGGCCAACGCCAACGCATCAGCATCGCCCGCGCCATACTCAAAAATCCCCCGCTGTTGATCTTGGACGAGGCCACGTCAGCCCTCGACACCGAGTCCGAGCGGCTGGTGCAGGAGGCGTTAGAGCGGCTCATGCGTAACCGTACGACCATCGTCATCGCCCACCGCCTCTCCACGATCCGCCGCGCGGATGAGATCTGCGTCATGCACGAGGGCGAGATCGTCGAGCGCGGACGCCACGAGGAGCTGCTCGCCCTCGACGGATACTACAAGCGCCTCTGCGACATGCAAACTTTCTAACCGCTTCCCACCAACGGACGGCCCACCTGCGACCGCCCCTATCACCGCGTCTTTTTTCGCATAATGACCCCCAAACAAGTGAAACCCCTCTCCATTCTCCCCCTGATCTGCGCACTGCTGCTCGCGGCGTGCGACCAGCTGCCGAACTTCAGCCGGCAGCCTCACATGGCTTACCATTTTGACGCGCCTGCCACCGAGTGGCCGGAATGCCTGCCGCTCGGTAACGGACGCATTGGCCTGACACCTGACGGCGGCATTGACCGCGAAACCATCATCCTGAACGAGTCCTCCATGTGGTCTGGCAGCCGGCAAGAGGCCGACAACCCAGACGCCGCGCACGCCTTCGGCCGCGCCCGCGAACTGATCTTAGAGGGCCGCGCCGCTGAAGCTGAGGCGCTGATGAACGAGGCATTCGTCTGCCGCGGCGTCGGCACCAACCGCGGGGATGCGGCAGACAAGCCCTTCGGAAGCTATCAGTTGCTCGGCCGCCTGACCCTCGGCTATGCCTACGACGGCAGCGAACGCACCTCCGCCACAGGTTACCGCCGCGAGCTCAGCCTGGACGACGCCGTGGCGACAGTCACCTTCCGCCGCGGCAAGGCCACCTACACCCGCGAGGCCTTCACCTCCTTCGCCTCCGACGTGGCGGTCGTCCGACTCACAGCCGACCGTGAGCGCACGCTCGGGCTGCGCATTGGCCTCGACCGCCCGGAACGCTACGCCGTCTCGACCGACGGCCGCGAGTTAGAGATGCACGGCCGACTCTACGTCGGAGACGGGCAGCTGGCACCGCCCACACGCACGCCGAATGACACGGGCGTGGTGGTGGAAGACTCCGTCACCCGTGCCGCGCGCCTGGAGGGGGGCGGGGTGCGCTACGCTGCTCGGGTGCGCGTCGTCCTCCCCCGCGGGGGGCAGCTGCGTGCGGCGAACGATTCGACCCTGGCCGTCGAGGGCGCGCCAGAGATCATCCTGTTGGTAGCTATGGCCACCGATTTCTTCGGACAGTCGCCCGACGCCGCCGTGCGTAAGCAACTCGAGGCCGCCGCGTCCCGACCGTACGAGACGCTCCGCCGCGAACACGTCGCTGCTTACCGCGAGCGCTATGAGCGCGTCCACCTCCGCCTCGGTCGGCCCGGCCTGCGCGACTCCTGGCCCATCAACCGCCGCCTCGACGCCTTCTCTCGCGGACGGCGCGACCCGTCGCTCGTGGCCCTTTACTACCAGTTCGGACGCTACCTCCTGATCTCTTCCACCCGTCCCGGCGCCCTGCCGCCCGCCTCGCAGGGACTCTGGTGTGCCACCACGCATACGCCGGACAACGGCGCTTACCGCCTCGACGGCCCGCTCCAGATGAGTTACTGGGCGGCCGAAACGGGCAACCTGCCCGAGGCGATCGCCCCCTTGGTGGAGTGGACGCGCCGCCTCTCAGCGAATGGCAGAAACACGGCCGCGGCCTACTACGGCGCACGCGGGTGGACGGCTCACACCTGGGCAAACGTCTGGGATTTCACTGCGCCAGACCGGCAGCCCGTCTGGAGCGCCTCACCGACCGCCGCAGCCCGACTCTGCGCCTCGCTCTACGAGCATTTCCGCTTCACGCGCGACACCGCCTACCTCCGGAGCGTCTACCCGCTGCTGCGCGACGCCGCGCTCTGCCTCTCCGACCGCCTCAGCGAGGATCCGCGCAGCCGCCGCCTCGTCATAGCACCCAGCCTCTCGCCCGAGAACGTTTACCTTTCGCCCAATGGTCGGCGCGACACGTTCGGCGTCGGATCGACGGTGGATCAGTCCCTTGTCCGCGAGCTCTTTACGAACACCCTCCACGCTGCCTCCATCCTCCGCACAGACATCGAGCTGAGCGGCCTGCTATCGGCTTACATAGCTCGCCTCGCGCCCATACCCCTGACCCGCGATGGGCGCATTGCCGAGTGGCCCGAGCCGCTCCGTGAGGCCGAATCGCGCACCGTCTTCGTGCCGCAGCTCTACGGCCTCTTCCCGTCCACCGAGATCTCGCTCAGTCGCACGCCCGAGTTGGCCGAAGCCGCCCGCCGCACCCTCGAGGCGCGGGACGAGGGGGCGACAGGTCTGCCACTGGCCGCGCGCATCAGCCTCTGGGCCCACTTAGGCGACGGCGACCACGCCTATCGCCTCCTCCGCGACCTCCTGCGACCTGTTGCGGCGGACGATACGCAGTCCGGGGGCACCTACCCGAACCTCTTCTTCGCCGCGCCCACCTTCCTCCTGGCTGGAAACTTAGGCGCCACGGCCGGCATTGCGGAGATGCTCGTCCAAAGCGACGACGACGGCATCCGTTTCCTCCCCGCGCGCCCCGCAGCTTGGTCTGACGGCGAATTTCGCGGACTCCGTGTCCGGGGCGGGGGCGAAGTGTGGGCCCGGTGGCGCGGTCGGGAGGTACACGCCGGCCTACGCGCCGTGCGAGCAGGCGTGTTCCGCATCAAACTGCCCGCCACGGCCGCCGATCTGAGAGTCCGTCTGGGCGGACACTCCGTATCGTGCCCCGTTATCGCTGGCGCCATCGTCTTCCCCCTCTCACCCGGCGACGAGTTAGAGGTCTCTTGGCGAGAAAAGTAAACATCGAAAAACGGACACCGAAAAAAGAAGCCAGATACGCGCAAACCGCCGCGTATCTGGCTTCTTCCTTTATCTCCCATCTATCAAAAACGCCCCCACGTAAAAATATCTACACCTCAAATCCCTTATTGTCCGAAACAATGGGTGATTTCTGGTGTAGGCAAGAACCGTCGTCTCAGACAATACTAAATACCTGATTAAGGTATTCGTCAATGTCTCAGACAATAACAAATAGAGGTGATCCTATTTATTATTGATCGAGATGATAATAAACAATCATACGATATATCTATCATCGATCGAGACAATATTCAATTCCTGGAAGAGGTATTTATTATTGTCCGAGACAACGGAAAATTTGAGGTATATGTGCGCGCCATCGTCTGAGACAATAGGAGGTTTGGGGTACATGTGCGACCGTGTAGGGGCGTATTGCATACGCCCCTCTATCATACCCAACAAAAACGGACAATCATTTGAGGATTCATGGTCTATGCAATCATCCCTTGCGGGATGTTTGTGAGGCGTATGCAATACGCCCCTACCCGGGTACACGTATTTGATAGATGGGTGGTAAGGGTATTTTTAGGTAGGTGCGTATTGCATACGTCCCTCTATCATACCCAACGAAA
>ERZ773038.1653-NODE-1653-length-12360-cov-4.045591_pt1 | contig 12360 bp, 15 predicted proteins | sample MGYA00511665_ERZ773038 | MGnify/ENA primary metagenome ERZ773038 (study PRJEB29015, sample SAMEA2737966) | human oral metagenome | biome: human oral; feature: human-associated habitat; material: dental | place: China | collected 2028 ... | reverse complement strand
AAATCGCCCAAGCCACCTGGCTTTGAGCGATTTTTTCAGCTTCTTCAATCGGCATTTTTACCCCCTATAATCTTTAAAATATGAAATATTTTCTCTTATAGCTTTTAACGTAAGGCGCTCAAAAGAGGATGCCATCCCAGCATAGCTGATAGCAACTGGATGGCCTTGAACCATTAATTCTTGCTTGAATTTTGAAGATGCCAAAAACGGATCATCTCTATGCTTGATAAGAGGAAGATTAAACCGACTAGCAATTATTTTTATTGCTACAAAGAATGGGTCTGTATCACTATTTGTCCATGCAGAATCAATCAAAATGATTTTAGAATAGGGTGCCTTCGATTGAATCGTTCTAATAATTTTTGAGTAATTCCCATAAAACGTATCTGAACCACTGTCGATATCTGCCTCTGTTCCAAGATAAGATAGTCCTAACTTAATATTATCATTGATACCTAAACTGATATAATAAAGGTTTTGGGGTTCGGAATTTTTTAGTTTGGACAAACCCATTTCATCTGTAAGCCAGCTTCTTGTGGTTAAACCACCTTTGCTGAAATTTGCACAAGTAACACCATTCTTTCTTGCCAAAATCTGTCCCCATGACAAATTGTATTTATCAATTCCTATACCTTCCGGATAGATTTCACCGGATGAATAACTATCGCCAATTACGCCAATTTTTTCAAAAAGCGAAATAGAAGGTTGAAATGGGTCTGTATCAATGTTCTTTGGAAAATCTTTTTCACTCAAACTTTTTTGCCACGGCATCCACTTGTTACTACCAGAAATACGCCAATAAATACGGGTGTACATTGTGCCATCTTTTTGGATTAAAATCTGAAATGTACCAGGAAATGCACTTGAGGTATAACTAATTGTTTGAACAGTTGCCCCACCGGAATAGTTTGGGTCAGGCTTGTTGGCGACTTCTCCGTAATGCGCATAGGTTAAAATTGTATTTGGTTTCAACGTATTAAGGTCGTTATACGGTGCTACAAGATCTGATGCAGTCGTAATTTGTTTGTCGCCAGTCATAACTTGACCATCTCTACTAATCTTAAACCACTCAGACCATTTATTTGTCCCGTTCGTTCTCCAAAAAATACGATTATACATTACACCATTCGCTTGAGTCAAAATTTGTGTTGCACCCAAATTCGTACCTGCTGTATAATTCATTGTTTGGACATTCGCACCACCGGAATAGTTTGGGTCAGGCTTGTTGGCGACTTCTCCATAATGCGCATATAAGACTAGCGTATTCATGGGTAGTGTATTTAGGTCGTTGTATGGAGCCACGAGGTCTGCTGAACTAGATATTTGCTTATCACCAGTCAACGCAGATTTGAATTGTTCTCGAATTGCTGCTCCTGCTGTGCTATGAATTTTTCCATTTGCGTCTGTACGCAAATCTATTAATTCAGATGGAACACTGCCATTTCCTGCATTTGCCACAATTCCATCAAGTCTTTTTCCAGTTGTTGCCAATTCTTTTGAATAGATTGCAACTGCTCCATCAATTTGTTGTAATCGGTCCGCTAGAGTATCTAACCCCCCTCTGGCTTTAGCTACTTCCATATTTGCGTTGCCTTCTTTTGTAGCATCCTCATATGTAACTTCAAGTGCTTTCGCAATCGATTCTCGAACATCAGCACCTCTCGTTTTCTTTCTGATGCCTTCAACTAGAACGTTGATGTTCTTGGTATTTGGTAGCGGTGATGGATCGTCGTATAGATTCAAACGTCCTGTTGCTTCTTCTGTTGTCATTAACTTCCTCCTAATTCATTTCTAATTTTGATGATTTCAGCTTCTAACGCTCTAATTCTTTCTGTATTTTCAGGCTTGTGTTCATTTCTCAAGCGCTCTAGTTCACTTGTTAGTGTCAAAAGTTTCTCACGCTTGCTCTTAATGTCTTGATTCGCTTTAGCACGTTCAATTGATTCAATTGCTTCTTGAGATTGGAGTTGGTAAGCAGATAGCGATTGAGACTTAGAACCAATAACCAAATCCACACTCTGAGGGTTCAGGATGTCAATCTTCTTTTCGATGATTTGTAACTTCTCTATTCCTGAGAGTGGAGCGTTCAAAATTGGATGGGTATTACCGATTTTAAATTTCACATATCTAGAGTCAATCAAATATCTCTCGACTGCTGCAACCGTCCACTTTGCAAGAGCGATTTTTTGATTTCTTAGGTACTGTAGTCCTCTACTTTTTAAGACGGACGGACTATCAATCTCTGTCCAGATAACAGGTTTTCGAATAATGCCAAACTTTGCTACAAGTTCAGCATCTTCAAGCCACATCTTGCCACCGTTCACTGACGAGATGTCAATCTGCTTTCTTGTTACATCAGATCCTTGCTCTTCCGTATTTTCATTTTGACTATTATTCTCATCCGCTCCAATTGGCATGATTTGAGTTGCAATTCCATCGAATGAAATTTCTCTAGAAGCTGATTTGATATTTCGCCCTAGCTGAATTGGGGATTCTTGGTTTTGGCCGATAGACGTCGTCCAATCTAGATACAATCCATCACTCGCCCTTCTCAAAGTCAGATAGCCTCCAATATTAGCTATGATACGCTCTCGAATCGTATCCCAAGTAGGTTCATATCCAAGATACCGAAAAGGCTTATCTGTCAGACTCTGAACAGTAACAGAACCAAGATAAATTCGCTTGTAATCTTCTACTTGTGCATTATGCTGATTCAAGATTTCTCTCAAGTATGCTTCCGCACCAGTATTTTTCAGTTTTTGATAATGTTGTGTACTATCATGCAAGAAAGATAGAAAATCTTCACAAACAACTTCTTGAACAAATCCTGTACTCGTCATTTTATTTGAAATAGTTAAAACTCTACCCTCGAACTCAATTTCATCATCGTATAGATTAACTACCTGGATGATAGATTGGAAAGGAACTAATTTTTGGTAAAGGCTATTTTGCATTGGCATCGTGAAAATAAATTCATTGATTGCATTCTGGGCTTGCTTGATAGACCCTGAAAGGATTTTATTACCTTTTCGAGAATATGGACTATGAACGACCTTCTTTTTGGTAAAATCGGTATCCGATAACATTTCTCGAAAAGAGTTCCAAAAATATACTTCAAATCCACCATTCTTCATGCCATCACCTCTGCATTAAATCTTAATGAAATCGTTCCAGTGCCTTTGGCGGTAAAACGGTTGATACCTGGTTTCATAGATAAGACGAAATCTGTATTTTCACCCTTCTTAAACTTGTATATTTTACCTTTCTTATCGATAAGGCTGATGTCACTGCTGCAGATGACTGTCGGACTAACTGAAGTATCACCGCCATTCACAAAGTAAATTTCTTTTTGAGCATCGATATTCCATTTGGTCCAATTTGAAAAATCATTCTCGAAGTCGAATGTGTCCCAAACATCGTCGAAGTAATTGTCAACATGAAATGCGAATGGATAGCAAATGAAGACGATTGTAGCAATCAAATGCTTCTTCAAGGGAACATCTGTCACCTTAATGCTCTTGATCTTTCCAAGCCAATAATAACGCTTATCGTGAGTATCAAATAGCTGACTTTCTGATTTAGTCGTCATGCTTGATTTGATGAACCGTTCAGCTACCTTTCTGTCAGGATAATCTTTGTTCGGTAACTTAAATTCATAAGTGATTTCTCGTCTATCAAAGAAGACTTCTCCAAGCACGTCAGAGAAGTCTAAAACACCTTGTAGATAAGGGATCTGCTCCACAATCTCCTTCTTATCAGGAGTAGGGGCGTCCCTATTTTGAAGATACCAACCAGCATCTTTGCTATTAAAATCACCGAATTGGATATATTCCTTAATTTGAGTAATCATAATCGATGCCGTCCTTTCAATGCCTGAATGTTTCCTACTGCTTCATCGTAAGCATAAGCTGTGCCACCAATGAGCACTCCTGTATCCAAGACCATCATCTGGCCTTGTGCTACTTGCTCTCTCAATTCTGACAAGCTATCAATCACATCTGATAATAGACTTGTTGAATGAGCGATATAGGCTTCTTGTCTGCTAGATGTTTCATCAATTGGTGTCTTACCTCTCAACGTCTCAATTTTAAGCTGGCTTGACATGGTAGCAGTCGCACCAGTCAAAAGATTCTTAGACCTTAAACTAAAATCATTCACATGATCACGGATAGCATCCAAGTGACCTGTAACCTTATCCATTGATGAATCAAGACCATCTGAAATTCCTAGACCGATTTGCCAGCCAATGCTTGAAGAGTCATCTGCAATCACATCCTGGATACTCTCTGCCATGGTTGAAATGTTATCCATGACATTTCTCCAACCAGCCTGAATACCTTGATTAAGACCGGCCATAAGAGCTGAACCGTTTTCGATAAGCAACTTTCTATCATATGAAACAGGTCCTTTATGGTCCTTAATCCATTGAGCCATATTTGAGACGCTAGATGTTATCTGAGCCCAACCTGAGTCAATACCAGATTTCAGACCAGCCATAAGAGCTGAGCCATTTGAATACAAGTCAACTCCTGACCCAATGTTTCTCAAGTAGCTGTTAGCACTGTTAACGAAGCTTTGAGTAATCGTAATCATCTGCTGCCCAACAGATCTCCAAGAAGAAACCATCAAAGCTCCGTTAGATTGAATAGATGAAACTATCGAAGTCATACCATTATCAACAACAGTCCGCATTTGATTGATGGACTCTTGCATCGAAGTCATCATTTGAGTTCCAGCGTCTCGAATTGCTGCAGTTGAACCAGACATCGATGTAGATATACTAGAACCGAATGAACTAATATTGCTTACTACAACAGCAGTAATCGTTCCGAGACTCTGTAGAGCTGAATTAGCTTGCGACACTTGAGCATTGAACATCTCAAATCCAACGTTGATAGCTAATAGAGCTGAGCTGATAACAATAACACTAGATGCTAGAACTTGTGAATTAGTAGCAAAAGTCTGTAAAGAACTTCCAACAGTGCTTAACTGTGTAGGTAGGTTTGTCAAGCTTTCAGAAAGTTGGGTGAATGCTGTTGGTAGAGTTTGCAACGACATTGATGCCAATTGCGAGAATATCGCAATCAATTGCATTCCTTGGCCTGCTTGTTGCAACCCTGGGCCTGCTGAAGCAATGCCAGAATTGACAATAGCTGTCAATCCTGTTGCTACTGTCGCTAATGTTCCAGCTAAGTCTAGCAATCCCAGCTCGGTGAGCATCGCAATCCCTTCAGCCATATATTTGACTCCAAGGCCTGCGTTTAAGGCAGCATTACCGATGCTGTCAAAGATTCCAGCTACACCGTCAAGGACATTACGGATAGCAGAGCCAAAGGACTCAACTACACTACCAGCACTTTTCAAGATAGAGCTCACTTGTTCTCCAAATGTTTTCAAGAGATTAGACAAGCTATCAATGATAGGACTAATCTGAGAGAACATGCTACTAAATGACGAAACAATATCAGCAATCGACGGAGCTATCGCAACCACCATTTCAGTTATGGCTGGAGCAAATGGAGCTATCGCTTCAACAATTTGAACGATAGCGTCAGCAATAATTTGAACTACTGAAACGAACGCATCACTTATAATCTCGACGATTGGAGTCACTGCTGTTGCAATTCCTGAAATGGCTTCACCAAGAGCTGTGATAAAAGGAGCTGCCGCTCCCATAGCTTCACCAAATGCCACGACAAGAGGAGAGAGTTGAGCCAAGGCGCTTGTTACATTTGGAAGAACTCCTGAAACTGTAACGATAGCCTGGGCAAATGTGCTGATGATTGCAGTAGCAACAGTAGCAAATGCCTGCCCAACTGCGTTAATGATTGTAGCCACTCCTTCGCCCTGACTAGCAATGAGACTTAAACCTGCCGCAATAATAGCCACTCCAGCACCGATTCCGACTGCTGCAATACCAATCGCTCCGCCAAGAGCAAGAATATTCCCAATCCCAGCCGTTCTCAAAGCCAATCCAAATGCTCGGATGACCGGAGCCAATCCAGAAAGGGCAATTTTAATACCTTCACCAATTCCTGTTGCAGCCGTCTTGATTGCTGTTCCTGTTGTTTTGATTAGAGTTGAAATCGATTTGAAAATTTGAGCGATTGCACTTTTTGAGTTCGTTACACTTCCTACAGCTTCGTCAGCACTTTCTTTAGCACCCTTCGAAAACCATTTGAACGGATTGAAACTCTTCAAGAAATTAAATGCCTTGAATGCAATCAAAGCACCGCCAATCCCTGTAATTAAGCCTCTCCAAACATCTCCGCTGATTGACTGTGACAGTTTTGAGATCCAGCTTACAATCATTGAAATAGCATTTACAACATGGCCAGCCGCAGCTCCTACAACATCCCACGGGATAGCATCACCTAACTTCTCAGCAAGGTCTAAAGCCGCATCCGTCAAGTCTTTAAAGGCTTGATAGGCGTTCTTGATTGCTCCTGTTTCAGAAAATGCTTCTAGTGCAAACTGAATGGCCATTGCTAGGTTCTGAATAACCACGTTTACAAACTCAACGACATTACTGAAACCTTTCATGACGTTTTCAAAACCGTTGGTCTCGCTCGTCAGTTCGTCAAAGAGAGACTGGATTGTCACGACAACATCTCTAAATGTATCCTTGATTGTGTCAAAAATGCTTTCATCGACTCCAAGACCGGTGAATAATGATCTAAAACCTTCCTCAACTTTCGGCCCTGCTTCAGCCATTGCTACTTCAATAGCTTGAGGGAGCTGACGCATGATATTTCCAACCATTGGCACGAAATTACCAAGAAGAAAAGTCGAGGTACTAGATATTAGGGTCTTTAAAGCGGGTCCAACATCCTCACCAAGCGAAAGATTGGCTAAAAAGTTGGATGCGGATGCCTTCATTGCAGCAAATGAACCACTGAAAGTAGTTTCAGCCTCTTTCGCAGCAACTCCAGCCACTCCCAAGTCTTTTTGGACAAGATCGATAGCCTCTACAATATCTGCAAAGTTATTGATATTGAACTTCTTGCCCATTGCACCTTCAAGCTTGCTAGCATCATTGAGAAGCCGTTGCATTTCTTGTTGAGTACCACCATACACGGTACGTATTCGCTATGATTCGCTAGATCATAACCGTCTTTTTAAGACTGCTCTATGTCACCATAGAGATTAGACTATCTCTTATGCATTAAATGCACCCTAGCGCTTCGGTTCGCTTGAACCTACTCTACTCCATTAAAAAAACTGATGTTTTTCCTGTTTCGATAGTCGTTACACTTTCAAGATTAAATCTTGCTTAGCACGATATTGTCTAAGCTGCTTTGCTTAGAGTTTCATCGTTTTCACTAGGTTTACCCTCGGCTATGGCTTTTCTACCGAGCTTTAAATTATCAAGCATGGTGTAATTCCCTTTGGCAAATCCTTGATAAGCCATTTGGATTGAACCGATGTCAGTACCCATTTTAGCCGAGTTATCAGCCATAGCCATGATTGCCTTGTTCGCTGACTCAGCAGCCTTCACGGCATCACCACCAAGCGCCTTTTTTAAGCTGGCACCAAAAGAAACTGCCTGCTCTGCGTATGTATTGGCAGAGATACCAGCCGAAGCCGCAGCAGTAGCATATTGTTTCATGGTATCTTCTGCTCCCTGATAGAGCGTATCAATACCACCAAATGATTGCTGGAGCTTGGCTCCTTCGTCCAAAGCTGTGGAAAATACACCTTTGACAGCACTACCCAAGGACTGAATCCCTGAAATCAGCGCACCACTAACGATATTAGCGCCAAGAACTGACTTAAAGACTGAACCTAATTGTGCACCGCTTTCGGATAATCCTCCAACCATACCTTTTAACCGTGCGACTCCTGACTGAGCCTTGTCGCCATTCATATCAACTTGAATGACGACCTTTCCATCTGCCATCTTACTACCTCCTTCCTAATCCATATCGTAATCATCATCTTCATCATCATATTCTTCATAATCAGGCAAGGCATACTCTTTCTTTAACTTCATCATTTCGTCGATGTAAGCTTGAGAGTCGCCCTTTCTTGGCTTGTACTTCCTGATTTTGATGACTTCAACGAATTTAGTACCTTCTGGCAATCCTGATAACAGGGCATTAAACTTTTTCCAGTGTAATTTCCCTCTTTCTTCAAGCAAATCAATGCCGTACGCTTGCATGAAACTTGCATAAATGAAATCACCATCTAACGAAATATCGTATACAGGCGGTTCATTGCTTTGAGTAGAAGGCTCTTTTTTCATCACATTTCCGGCCAAGTCGTACTCAACCGATACATCTTTCAGTGATTTTAACTGGATGTGTTCCTCGAAAACCTGTTGGAAGATATCCATAGCATCTTCAATCGATAACGACCCAAATCCATCTCCTGTAAGCATTTTTAAAGCAAAGAAAGGCTTAACCTGTTCTGGTATTTCCTCATCACACCACATTTCAAAGAGTCTAATGATGTTATCAAAGGACATATTGAGAGAGTAGACCTTATCACCAACAACCAACTCATCTGTCAATTTTCGTGATAGATCTAGCATAATTAACCCTCTAAATATTTCTTGATTGCATCTTCTGAATTGCGCTCTTGATATTCTTTCTGAATCCCAAGAATGGTCTGCATCAGATAGTTGAATGCGATAGTAGTGTCTTCGTCTGCGAATTTATAGACTTTTTCAAAGGCTTCTGAACCAAACAGACGAGTCCAACCGTCCTCGACAACTTCTTTGGCTTTTTCTGCGATTTTCTCGTCAGAAAGCTTTTCAATTTTCTTCCAGCTCTTTGATAAGCCTCCGCGGAACTTATCAAGTTCCTTCACACCCTTGTCATTCGCAATGTATTCCAATTGGAATTCTCCGAAATCAATCGGAATGATATTACTAGCTTTTTTAATGACTACCATGTTTTTATGCTCCTTTTCAAAAAATAAAAAGGCGTGATATTTCACGCCTTAGATTATCCTGGTACTACAGCTGATTTCTTAGGTTTGCGAGTCCAAACAATCTTGAATTTGATTGTTTCAAGATCTGACGCTTCACCATCTCCAATTTCAATTTCAGAAAGACGGGCCAATCCCTCTTTTTGAGTTTTGCCATCAGACGAAACTTCCTTATACCAAACAACGAGATCATCACCAACCTCATCTTCTTTGTCTGCTACAAAGTTTTGGGCCTTATCTGAGTAATCACGATGCCCTTCAAAGGTGCGTCCTCGACGCTTAGAAATAACCATTTCTTCCTTGATACCATCCCCGTCAAAGTAGGCAGAGTCATCTGTTTCTTCATTGTTTTCTGGTGAAGATGTCTTCAAGCCTTTAGCAAGCCAAAAATACTCTTCCGCAGTCGGTGTAGTATCTGGAGTAGCTTCTTTATACGGCCCGATGTAATGTTTTCGTTGTGCATTTTTATTTTTTTGCATTATTCTTTCCTTTCAATTTCAAGGCTGGCAGTAACATCCAGCAAGTAAATGTAAAAGCCTTGCTCGTCTAAATCATTTAAGTAAGGCTTGTCGACTTTCAGACCTAAGAATTCGTAAGAACCATTCTTACTTGGCAATTCTAGTTCCATTTTTGATAAGGCAGCGTTAATCTGCCACAATGTATTATTGTTTAATTCCTGATCTCGTGACTTGATAGCAATTTCAAAAGGTAAGCTGACTGTTTGAGTTCCAGCCATGTCCTCGTCTACAACCTCTCCACCAGGGAGAGGATAGACGACCAATCCCTCTTTCTCGTCTAAATAGCCGTGTTTTGAAGGGATTTTGGCTTGAACGCTTTTGATATGCTCAAGCAAGACCTCTGAAAAGTCATTTTCGTGCATTATTTAACTCCCATTGCTTTGGCTCCTACCTCCGCCCAATTCTTAGCATATAGAGCCGAGGCTTTCTTATCCCATCTTGGACCAGTTCCAGGTGTTGGTTTTTGGCTCAGCAATCTCTTCTTGTTTGCAAAGAAAAACCTTCTTTGTTTATCAGAAAAGAACCCTTTGCGCTTCTTGCCATAATAGAGCAATCTAGCGTAAGGTGTTGCGTAGATAATCGAGTCTTGTCGAACATGTCCGCTAGAACGTAGGTCTCCTCTTCGTTTTGGGACAAATCGTTCCATGTCCATCAGCATCTGATTGGCAATAGCTAACTTCCCTTTTGCGAAATTCTCTGGAGATACTTTCTTCTCAATTCCTGATAGGTCAATCTTTACATTAACACCGCCCATCAAATCACCTCGATTTCATAAGCTAGTAGCTTTTTAGTCAAAGGATGATATTGAGGAATGATGTTCTTAACAACGTAGCTGACGCCGTCCTCTTCTACAACCCCACCAACGAAACTCTTGTCGAGCGCCACAGGGCAGTATTTGTGATAGACAATCACAGTCGAAGAATTGGACTCGCTACGATGATTGCCTGAGCCAGAATGAGAAAAGGATCTATCGAACTTGCAAGGAGATAATAAAAGGGGTTCAGAGTAAGCCTCTTTCCCCCAATCGTCCTCACCAACGGGCTTCTTGATAGTCACTGAATCAGTTAGCATTCGTTTATCTATCATAATCAACCCTCGCTGAGCCAAATCCTGCCATTATCAGCCAGTTTTCAGCATCTCTTGATAAATTATACCTCTCTGCTAAAGAAAGCGAATTTGAACCATTCTGAGAGCCTGAGCGATAGCTTATAGATGTCCGACCGACTGACATGCTGGCAATAGATTGCTTGTCCTCTGCCGTTAGGACCCCAGAAGTGTCCAAGTAAGCAATCTGAAAGGCTGTAGCTCGTTCAATTGCCTTCTTGCGAGCTGTATTGTCGCTATCAAAGCTATTTAGAGAATAGAAATCCCTGGTATAAGCATCGATAGCGAGTTCAGCACGCTTTAAAAGATTGTCAAAATCTCCCTCAACCTCAAAACCAAGTTCAGTGAATTCCTCTTTAGTCAAGTAAGCCATCTGATCACCTCTTTACATTAAGAAGTCAGTTGATTCAGGAACTTCTGGAACTGGTTCTGTAAGTTCTACTGGTGCTACATCTGGCTCGATACACTCAAGCCATTCTTCACCGAAGTGGGCAGTTATTTGTCTATTGATTTCATCCGCTTCAGCAGATTGCATTTCATAAACAACCCCTTCATCGAATTGCTGCCCTGTTTTTGCCATAAAAAAGTTGGTTTTAGCTTTAAATTTAGCCATTTATTTTATTCCTCCACTTCGTATCCTTGATTTTCAAAGGCCGAAATCATGATTGGATCAGACAAGGTAAAAGTAATACCATCTTTTTTCAATGTTTTTGGATATTTTACTTCTGGTTCCCCTTCGGTTTCTTTAGATACAACCAAAGTCTCTTCGACATTAGAATCGTTCATTTTTATCCCCTTTCACTAAGCTGATTTGTGAACGTAGATAGCTTTCTTCTTGTTGTCAAGAACAAAAGCGTCGTAACGGATACGCCCCTCAACGAGCTTGCCGTTAATTCCTGGTGGGTTATCGTGGATCTTGTAGTCTTCCAACTTAACAGGAGATGGAGTAGCCACAGGATGAGCAATAATAAACTCTACATTTTGTGGCAATCGTGATGTAGGTGTCAAAACTACTGGCAAGCCGTCAATCATACCTACTTGACCCTTGATAGTGATCTCTTGGCCAAGGTCAGAGTTTTTCACAAAAGTTGGGTCAAGTTTGATAAGTTTGTAGAACTTAGGTGACACATGCAAGACACGACCAGCTGTTGGAACAAGAGCGTCAGTTAGTTTAACCTGACCATCAAGCACAAGCTCGTAGGCGTTTGTTTTAGTTACTGAACCAGTAGCAATATGATCTGTATCTGCACCAGCTACGATTGTTGCAAAACGGTAAGTGTCTACTTCTGGGATAACTACTTCTGACAACTGACGTGCAAGAGCTTTTCCAGCCTCCATGACACCATTTGTGTCTTGCTCGGATTTCTTGTCAATCGTGAATGTGAAAGAGCGGTCTTTCTTCATTGTCATAGTTTGAACTGTATTTCCAAGTTCCTCAGCGTCACCGTAGCGGTTTTGCCCAGTTGTCTTGTAGTCATTCATTCCTGATGTTGGGATAGAGTAGACCTTTACGGTGTCAACTCCAAGAAAATCAAAATCTTGGTTAACAATACCAGTAGATAGGGCCTCTTTAGCAAAGCGCTCATCTACTTTTTCATCAAATTTAGCTGCGTAATTTACTGCCATGTGTAATATTCCTCTTTTCTTTATTTTTGGTTTTATACGCTATCAAAGCCTGCAAATAGAGCCTTGTCCTCTGCGCTTAGATGATCGTATCCAGTTTCTGCTGGTGGATTTCCGTGCACAGAGATATTAGGGTTAGGCTGCTTGTCCTCAGCTTGGAATAGGTAAGGGCTTGACTCTCTGA
>ERZ773038.1652-NODE-1652-length-12364-cov-3.162564_pt1 | contig 12364 bp, 15 predicted proteins | sample MGYA00511665_ERZ773038 | MGnify/ENA primary metagenome ERZ773038 (study PRJEB29015, sample SAMEA2737966) | human oral metagenome | biome: human oral; feature: human-associated habitat; material: dental | place: China | collected 2028 ... | reverse complement strand
TCGCGGGGCAGATCGACGCCGGAAAGACGTGCCAATTCCTTAGCTCCTTGTTTGTCCGAAGGTGTGGAGCACTGCCTCTTCCCCGTGACCTGCATCGCGGGGCCTCGGCCTTCGGTCCGAGGGTTGCCTCTCAGCGGGCAGTGCGGTCGTTGCGGGATGACCCGCTACGCCAGATTATCCCTGACGCTGCTTGTGCCGCGGGTTCTCGCAGATCACCATGACGCGGCCGTGGCGACGAATCACCTTGCACTTGTCACAGATCTTCTTGACGCTGGGCTTGACCTTCATTGTTGTACTTCCTTGCCGTCAGAATCTGGCGGCGATAGAAAATCAGGGCTCACTTATAGCGGTACACGATCCGTCCACGGGACAGATCGTAGGGAGTCAATTCGACTACCACGCGATCTTCCGGGAGAATCTTGATGTAATGCTGGCGCATCTTGCCGGAGATATGAGCGAGCACAACGTGCCCGTTCTCCAGTTCGACGCGGAACATCGCGTTCGGGAGGGCCTCAACGACCGCTCCCTCCACTTCGATGACTCCATCTTTTTTCGCCATAACCCTCGCTAACACTCCGATCGGTCCCACACCGGGTTGCGTGGTTCCGAGGCCGACCCGCTTTTAGGCAGGACGTACCGACGATCTATTCTACACGTGGCGAAATCTTGACGATAGTCGCCATCGGGTGTAATGGATCACCGACTTAGAGGGGGCGCCGCTCCGATAGGACCCCCCCACGATACCGTAAACGGCAGCGACAAAACTGATAATAGTGGGACCACCGCACTAAAAAAGATTTTGACTTGGTCGATGAACCTATTTGCGGACGCTGCACGCGAAATCGCTGACGGATGCTCAACGCTGGGCTCAGGGATAAAATCTGGAATTGAGAACTTCGACAGCGAGGAGAAGAACACCTCAACAAAGTTCAATATGGCGAAATCCGAACTGCCTGAAAGTCGATAGAGCCAGCCACCCATTGCCTTAATCCCCCTTGCGCTGCGGGAGACCATCGACACAGCGCCCCACTGTGCTCGTTAGACCTCATCCCCACGCACACAGGGAAGCCGATCGGCACAATGTCACGCCACACTCGTTATACTTCATTCCTCTCGCGGTGCGGGAGTTGTTCGTCGAAAGACTGCATTCTTGACATCTGCTCCTTCATCCTTGCCCCCTTTACAGGTGTGACCTGGATGGCCATGACGCGATCCACCACCAAAGAGTGGCACGCCATGAGGTGCAAGAGTGACACGCCGTGAGCGACTGCCTGGAGTAGTCATCATGTAGATCGAGACGGTCGCAGTTATGGTTGAGGTTAGTCACGGTAAAGTCTGCAGATTTCCTGTTACAAAGAGATGTGCGCATTGAATGCCGAAGCGTTAGAGCATTGAATGCTGGCAAACATTAAAGCGGTATCTGTGCGATGAATTCCAGAATCCGCCTCATCTTGAAGGCTAAGGAGACTCGGTACGCCCTCCCGGGTGGACATACATCGGTGTTTTCTGGCCATAGGCATTGGTCTACTGGCGTTCATTCTTTCAGGATGCCGTACAGACATAACCTTCGAGATAGACGCCGACGGCAGCATCAAATCCACCATCATCGCCGAAGACACAGACGATTCCATGCGCAAAATCAGGCAGTACTGCCCAGCCTTACACATAAGAATGAGTCGGTAGATTCATTCAGAAAGGCACTATGGAAGATGTCACCCCTCCAGGCGGGCACACACGACGTAAACTCACATCAAACGAAAAAGTAAGTAATAATACATTAGTGCGCGACCATGGGAAAACTTACGAATTCATTCTTAAACCAGCAGAAAAGGAAGGGAAAGTACCGAATGAAGGAATTAACGCAACTACAGTCTTTGTAATGCTCGGAAAGGTTGTTAAAACATCTATTGGCCATGCGGAAGGAAATAAAGTCACGGTCAAGAACATGAATTACGTAGGCACTGGTTTTTCCATCACATGACAAAAAGGTGAAGGGGCATCAGGCGGCTCCCCGACGGGGAAGGCGAAGGGGTCGTCGGGCACGGTTGGTGCTGGCTGGTCGTCTTCACACGACGGGGGCGGTTTTCCTTGGTGGGGATGGGCTGGCATTGGCGCCGGACTCGTTGTCACAGTCGGCGGGGCCGCCATTGTTGCCGGGCGAAGGAAGCGTAAGGCCAGAGCCGCAGACTATCCGCCAAGCGGGATGCCTGCCAGACAACGCCCACAGCAATCCAACCTCATCCCCAAAAAACACCACTAGCCCATACGACGAGGCACCATAGCGTTCTACGTAGAGCTATAAACCTCTTCCTATCAACTTACGAATCAAAGGCTAGCTACCTTCCATGCTAAACACGGAACATATAGGAAAAACGTATTGCAACTAGCGCGACAAAATCCATAGTTTCTCACGTTGATAACGACTCGTGCAGTGGTTAGGAATAGGCATTAAGCTGATACCTATCCAATGACAACATTTGATTTACGAAGGTTAGGAGACTCAGCGTGATCTCTCGGATAAACACACATCGGCAACTTCTTGCCATAACTGTTGGCATACTGGCTTTTATTCTTACAGGCTGCCGTACAGATATGACCTACGAGGTACACGCTGACGGCAGCATAAAATCAACTATCATCGCCGAAGACACAGACGATTCTATGCGAAAAATCAAACAAGACTGCGAAGATTTACAAATAAGAATGAGACCTATCAGCCAACTTTACGAGAAAGGGACAATGGAAGATATAACTCCGCCCGGCGGACACGGAAAATGCAGATTTACATCAAACGAACAAGGGGTCAATGGTATAAAAATTCAAGACCGTGGCAGTACTTATGAATTCATACTTAAGCCAGCGAAAGAAAAAAAATTTCCAGGTAACGGAATTGATGCCGTTACTACTATTGTAATGCCTGGTAAAGTCATTGAAACTAATGCTGGGAGAATAGAGGATAATAAAGTCATTATAGATAACTTAGACTATCCGGTAACGGGCATTTCGATCACAGCCCAAAAGGGTGAGGGGGCATCAGGTAGCCCTCCGTCAAGAAAAGCGAAGGGTGCGTCGGGCACAGTTGGTGCTGGCTCATCGTCTTCACACGATGAAAGTGGTTTTCCGTGGTGGGGATGGGCCGGTATTGGCGCCGGACTCATCGCTGCCGTCGGCGGGGCCGCCATTGTCGCCGAGCGGAGGAAACGGGCCACCGCCCCACACCCTATTGGATCCATGCCAAACTAAACATCCGCCGCACCAAGTACCCCATGCTATCCATTCACAACTCAACCCCGTTGACCCATATAGAGCAACACCAGTGCCTTGCTTGCGGAAAACTGCAGACGACTCCTCTATCATCTCATAACCCACATGGCGTGAATTAGCAATAATTAAACACAAACCAACAGCCAAAAACAATCAACACAACCATGTGAATAGCTATTCAGCATAAAGATAATTAAATAATCATTTTTAATTAAAATTATGCATTCACTATGTAAATATAGTTATTATTATTTATCCGCAACAATTTGTCTTCTAACTAAGTAGCTCTCCTGCTCCTTTCAAACTTTGAACCGCCTTAAGCAGCACTTAACACACAGGTTAGACTTGTAACCGTACAGTTAGTCTACTATCAAACTCTTGAAAACTAAGGAGATCCTGCATGATTTACATAAAGAACTTCCGATTCATAGCCATTTTAGTCTCTACCCTGACTTTTATTCTCACAGGATGCCGAATCGAAGGGACAATTGACTTTCAAGCTGACGGAAATGCCAAAGTTTCTTTTGAAGTAGAAGATAGTGATGGGAAGATGGGGAAAATAAAACGAACATGCGAAAGTGTTAAAATTCTTGTGAAAGCACACGCTAGTTTCATCAAGAACCCAAAGATCGAAGATATTACACCAAGCGGTGGCAACCTTACCTGTAGAGTCTCATCTGACGAAGCGCTCCAAGGCTTCCTTAAGATAAATGGTGACAGAGATTCGTACTCAGTCGAAGTCCCTAAATCTGGGGGTGACACAGATTTTAACGAATTTAAAGTTAAGTTGACGATATCAATGCCAACTAAAGTTACCAAATCGACTCTAGGAAAAATCGAAGGTAATAAAGTGATCATTAATGATCCAAACTTTTTTAATAAAGGTATTTCGATTGAAGCTAGAAATGGTAGAGCCGCGGAAGGTAGCTCAAAGGGTTCGTCGAGCACGGTTGGTGGTGGGTTGTCGTCTTCGCACGATGAGGGTGGTTTTCCGTGGTGGGGGTGGGCTGGCATTGGCGCCGGACTCGTCGCTGCCATGGGCGGGGCTGGTATTGTTGCCGGGCGAAGGAAACGCGCGGCCGCAGCCACTGGTTATCCGCCGAACGGGATGGCTGCCGGGCACCGTCCTGGCGATGTTCAGAACATGGCTGGACCAGACATGTCTGGCACATATGGGACGCTGCATTCTCCCTCGCACAACGGTTATGGTCAGCAAACTACTCCTGGACCGACCCACGATCCGCACGAAGCCCCGCCTGCCGGCAAACAGTTCGGTGATCCGCACGATCAGTTCCGCCCACGATAAACATACATAAGTGTGGGGCCGAACCTAGGTGGTTCGGCCCCTGACCGTGTTTGTTTACCCGGCGGGGCGGTTAGTTGGCGTGCCCGCGAGTGTTGGTGTGATCAAGGCCCTTGGGGCGTTCGTCTTGGCGGTCCTGGACGGTCTTCTCAGGGTGGCCGGCCTCAAGGAAGGTCACAGTCCGATCCGTCTCGTATAGAGACACGTGAGTCCGGTCAATCGGCGGATACTCATCACGACGCTCCTCATCGTCCTTCTTCCTACGACCACGCCCGGTCAGACCCGAAATTGCACCACGAGACGAGGAAGCCGCAGAGCGCCCCTGCACAGACGAACCACCACGCGAGACAGACGAGCCGCCGGCCGGCCGAGCCGAAGAAGCCCCACGCCCAACGCCTGAACGCCCAGCCGTCTCAGCACGAGCCCGCCCCGACGCGCTCGATCCGCCACGCACCGACGAACCCGCACCCCCACGAGCCGACGTCGTCCCGGCACCAGCACGCCCAGAAACCCCAGACCCGCGCCCGGAGGCTTCAGTCCCGCGCGTGGTTGGAGACCCGGCACTGCGAGCCGCACTCGCTGCGCCACGTCCACCAGCGCCCATGCCACGGCCGCCGGCCGACTCACTAGTCGTGGCCCGAACCGCGGTAGTCGCCCCCCGCACAAGCCCCGACCCCCGAGACGACGCGGACGACGAAGCAGTCGCGCGTACTGCGGTGGTCGCTCCCCGCACAATACTCGAGCCACGAGCCGGGCTCGCCGAGACCGGCCGGGCCACACCGCTGGCCCCACCACGAGCCGGAACACCCCGACCAGATGCCGACGATGACGACGTGGTCGCGCGTACTGCAGTGGTCGCTCCCCGCACAATACCCGACGAGGAGGAGACAGGCGTGCGCACGGCTGCCCCCGAACGCATCGAACCAGCCCCCGAGACACCACGCCCGGCAGCCAAAGCCGCACGCCCAGCACGAACAGCCTGATAAGCCTTATACCCAGCCACGACACCCCCACCAACAGAGGCCGCCATAGCCAAAGGATTATGCACCGAAGGCGAGTCCAACACAGAGGCCCGCGACCCGCCACTAGGCACAAACGTCCCCTGCGAGCCAGGTGTGTAATGCGAACTCTGCAACGACGCACCACCCCCACCAGGAACACCCGCGCTATGACCACCGGCCGAGCCAGCATCCCCGCCCGGCGTATACCACTGCGTAGCCGACTTCCTCGGCCCTACCGGCTGGATAGTATCGACGGACCTGCTACTACCAGACGAATCTCCCTCAACAAACTTCTTACGCACCCCATTCGAATCAAAATGCTTCTCAATACGTTCAAACGTCGCAGGCGCACCCTTCCGCAACGCTTCACGCACCTTCGGTTGAAACGGCAACCTCGCAATAGCAGCATCCGTCTTAGCACGCAACGTATGCAACGCCTTAACCGCCATGCGATCTATCTCCGCATGAGCAGCATCACGCTCTGCTTCAGCTTCAGCTAGAACCCCCGCACCAGAAGCTGGCGTAACACCAGAAATCGATTTCATAGCGTCGAACTTCTGATTAAGCACGTTGATTTTACTCAGCCGCTCTTGGATGTCGGCGCTTTCGCTTTTGGCGTCAATGCCGCCTTGCATGGCCTCTTGACGGACCTTGATCAGCTGCCCGATCCCTCCGGCATGGCTTTTGAGGTCTTTGGCCAAACTGTCAAGCTTGGCACTGACCCTGTCAGCCGTTGTCCCTTCCAGTCCAAGATCGCCGGCAACCCGCTCATTGATCCCGGCAATCTCATCAAGAGCGATGCGCACATCCTCCAGACTCGAATTGGCATGCTGGATCGCCGACGTATCCCACGACTCGATCCCATGAAGCCTATCAGCATTCGGAGTAGCCATCAGCCTTCTCCCCCCTTCTTCGACGAGCCAGACGGGCTCTTACTCGACGAGCCGCCCTCGGTTGACGAGCCCTTGCCAGAGCTACCTTTGCCGGAACCACCCTTGCCAGACGAGCCGGACTTATTCTTGGCCGTCGCCCCCAGGCCGGCCGGCCCCGTGACCATAGCAGTGAAAGCCGTAGCGATAGCCTCCATCTGACTCGATGTCGAATACTCGTACTTCGTATCAAGGTCGTCAAGATCCTTCAAATACGCCTGCCGCTCGTTATCATCAATATGCTCAAAATCCACCAGCGACTGCCGCAAGTCAGCAATAACGGCTTTCTGCCGCCGCGACGTCGCCTTCATCTCCTCATCAATGGCCACAAGAGAAGCATCCAACGGCAGCCTGAACTGATCGAGCTCATTGACACCCGACCACTGCTCACCACCAGACGAGGATCCGCTCCCAGAACTCCTGTCAACACCAAGGTTGAACAACATCTGGGCGGCTTGGAACTTGTCACCCCCTGCGTGCAACTGCTGTATTTGATGCCTGAATTTGCCTGGATCTAGTTTGAAGATAGCCACGTAATCATCCTCCCCCTCGAATCTTACACGTCACAGATGTAATGGTGGCTACACCAAGAAAAACCCTGGTGACTCAATGATCATAGAATACCTCGCCACAACCCCGCACGCATCTACTTCCACCACACCCACCACCCGATCCCCTTAGAGACCACTAGAAAACAGCCACAAACCCGCCCCAAAAGCCTACCCCACCCCACGCATAAGTGACATACAACACAAAAATCAGCCGCCCTATGGCCCCACCAAGCCAAACACCGCACCACACCAAAACAATGCAAAAGGTCGCAGCAGCATGCAATAAGCACCTTGAAGCAAGTGAACACCTCATAGCACGAGCAAAGATCACCTGTTTACGGCTTTACAGTCACGACTGTCGGCACCTAAAAGAGCGAAACGTGATCCCTCGACGGACACAGCCGTCACTCCTCCGGAGGAACAGAGATCACTCCGCGTCCACGTCGCGTAAGGGTCGATCGTCGCTCCGTTATTCGCCCAGGGGCGCGGGTGTCAAACCGAAGGGCGCCAGCCCGGCCTTGCCGCCGTCGGGCGCGGTGAGGACCCAGATGCCGCCCAGGTGAAGAGCCACTTCGTGCTCCCAGTGGCAAGCATCCGAACCGTCAGCTGTGACAACAGTCCATTCGTCATCGCATACCCGATTAGCTTGGTCACCGGCAGTCAACATGGGCTCAATGCACAAGACCATGCCAGGCTTGAGCCGTACCCCGCGTTCGCGAGACCGAAAATTCGGGACGTCGGGAGCCATATGCATGGCCGTGCCGATACCGTGCCCCACATAGTCGACCACGATTTCGGGCGGATCCGCGAGGCTCACAAGGAAATCGTCAATAGCGCGCCCAACGTCGCCCACACGCCCAACCTTGGCTATAGCCGCTATGCCGTGCCACATCGCCTGCTCTGTGACCTCGCACAGGCGGGCGCGCGCCTCATCGTTCTCACCGCCGGGAATAACCATCGAAAAGGCCGCATCGCCATGCCACCCATCGACGACTGCACCACAATCGAAAGATACGAGGTCCCCCGGCTCAAGTACCCGATCCCCCGGGATCCCATGAACTATCTCGTCATTGACCGAGGCGCATATCTGACTCGGGTACCCGTAGTAGCCATAAAAATTAGACTTCGCGCCATGAGCCTGGAGCACTTCGAGGGCAACGGCATCCATCTGCCCGGTGGTGGCCCCTGGACAGGCTGCCTCCCGTAGGGCCTCGTGAATAGCCGCCACAACCAACCCGGCCTTGCGCATACTGCGGATTTGGTCGTCCGTCTTGTACTCAATGGCGCGGGACATCAAGCGCGAGAACCCAAAAAAGAATCAACGGTACGCTCAATCCGCTCGGAGACCTCCTCAATGCCACCGATGCCGTCGACGCTGAGCAGAATCCCCCTCGTGCGGTATTCGGAAATGAGGGGTTCGGTGGTCTGATGGTAGAGGGCGATCCTGTGGCGGATCACATCCTCCGTATCGTCCTTCCGCCCTTCTTCTGCTGCGCGGCCCAGGAGGCGCCGGACCACGACGTCGTCATCAGCCGTGATCTCCAGAACGAAATCAAGTGCCGTTCCCGCGGCCTTGAGCATCTCATCAAGAGCTGCTGCCTGATGGAGGTTGCGCGGATACCCGTCCAGAAGGAACCCGCGGGCCACATCCGCCTGACTCAAACGGGCGGCCACCATGCGATCGGTGACCTCATCCGGGACCAGTTCGCCTCGAGACGTATACGAATCGGCGAGGCGGCCGAGCTCGTCCCCCGCCTTGGTGTGCGCCCTGAAGATGGCGCCCGTGGAAATCGCAGGAATCCCGAAGCGCGACGTCAACATGCGGGCTTGAGTTCCCTTGCCCGATCCCGGAGGGCCGACGAGGACAAAACGAATGGACATGCCTTTCTCCTTGAGCTTCCTTGCGTTCCTAACCAAATGCTAGCGGAGGAAGCCCTCGTAGTGTCGCTGCTGAAGTTGGGCATTGATGTCCTTGACGGTCTGCAAGCCCACGCCCACGAGGATCATGATCGACGTTCCGCCAAATGTTCCTTGGAATATGCCCATTTCACTGAACATGACGGACGGAATGAGCGCCACGACGGTCAGGTAGATGGCTCCCACCCATGTGATTCTTTTCGACACGTAGCTCAAATATTCTGCTGTGGGCTTGCCCGCGCGAACACCCGGAATGAAACCGCCGTAGCGTTTCATATTGTCCGCCACTTCTTCTGTGTCGAATGTGATCGACGTGTAGAAGAACGTGAATCCGAAGATGAGCAGAGCGTACAGGCCGTAGTACCAAATACCTTGCCTGGTCAGATTCGTGTGGATGAACTGAACCCAACGGGCGTTCTGGTTGCCGAAGGATGCGATCATCTGCGGAAGCATGAGCAGAGACGAAGCAAAAATGACCGGGATGACGTTGGCCATGTTGATCTTGATCGGGAGGTAGGTGGTGGACCCTCCGATCATGCGCCGTCCGACGACGCGCTTGGCATACTGCACGGGAATCCGACGCTGGCATTGCTCAACAAAGACGACGACAATCGTGATGGCAAAGAAGACGGCCAGGACTACGACTGCCCCCGTCCATCCCGCATTGGAATGAATGACGCTGTTGAGCATGCCCGGGAAGTTGGCGCAGATGCCGGTGAAGATGAGGATTGACATTCCATTGCCGACGCCACGCTCGGTAATGAGCTCAGCGAGCCACATGATGAGACCGGTTCCCGCTGTCATTGCGAGAATGGCCATAGAGATCTTGACCGGGTTGGCCGCGGGTATCGGCTGAAGTTTGCACCCTTGGAACAGAGTCGTGTTGGCAAGGGAAACGTAAACCGCCGACTGGAGGACTCCTAGCCCGATCGTCAGATAACGCGTGTACTCGGTAAGTTTGGCCGTCCCGGACTGCCCTTCTTTGTGCAGCTGCTCGAACCTCGGAATGACGACGCGCAAAAGCTGAATGATAATCGACGCCGTGATGTACGGCATGATGCCAAGCGCAAAGATCGACAGCTGCAGCATCGCGCCGCCAGAGAACATGTTGAGGAGATTGAGGAAGCCGCCTTCGCCCTGTTGGGCTGCGCACTGACGCACGTTGCGTATCGAAACGAACGGTGCTGGAACGAACGTGCCCGCCCTATAGATCACCATGACGGCAATCGTGAAGAGCAGCTTACGGCGAAGGTCGGGAGTGCGGAACGCGGCCGCGAACGCCTTGAGCAAAATTCCTCCAGAGTTGCGGTCATACCGCAGATGTTGTGCGGACGATGTCCGCATCGATGAGATCGGGACTCGCCCGACTACGGGGTGGCAAATGGCGGCCCCGTACCGCTCTCATAACTATACCCGGCGGTGGGGCCGATTGACACTACACCCGAAGGGCGCCCCGCCGAAAATGTGGAACACGGGAATGCCCCCGCTAGGCGCGAGGGCATTCCCGTACATTCAGCGAGTGGCGATATTTCCGCCAGCCGCTTCGATCTTTTCCTTTGCCGATCCCGACCACGCGTCGACGTGAACGTCCAGCTTGACGCTCAGGTCGCCGGTTCCCAGAACCTTGACCAGATGATTGTCACGAACCGCGCCTTTGGCGACGAGGTCTTCGACGGTCACTTTACCGCCCTCGGGGAAGAGCTCGCCCAAGGCGCCAACATTGACCACCTGGTACTCCACGCGGAACGGGTTCTTGAAACCACGCAACTTGGGCAGTCGCATGTGGATGGGCATCTGCCCACCCTCGAAACGCGTGGGAACCTGGCGGCGGGCCTTCGTTCCCTTGGTTCCGCGACCGGCCGTCTTGCCCTTCGAGGCTTCGCCTCGGCCCACGCGGACCTTTGCCTTATTCGACCCTGGGGCGGGACGGAGATGATGGATCTTGAGGACGCCTTCGAACGCGCCGTCCTTTTTCTTGGTCTTGTCGTCTGCCATCAGTCGACCTCCTCCACGGTAACGAGGTGAGCAACGGTACGAATGGCGCCGAGAACTTCGGGACGATCCTCGCGCACAACGGACTTGCCGATACCGCGCAAGCCCAGTGTGCGAAGGGTGTCCTTCTGGTTCTGCTTGCCACCGATGGTGGACTTAATCTGTGTGATCTTCAACTGTGCCATCATGCACCAACTCCCGCAGCGGCAGCTTCATTCTCAGCCTTGACCGCTTCGGCTTCTTTGTCAGCACGCACCTTGGCCTCGGCCTCAGCGCGCGCACGAAGCATCGATTCGGGGGCCACTCGTTCAAGCGGCAGGCCCCTGCGAGCCGCCACCGATTCGGGCTGCTCAAGATCCTTGAGGGCAGCAACCGCCGCGTGCACGATGTTGATTGCGTTGGACGAACCAAGAGACTTGCTCAAAACATCATGAATGCCAGCGCACTCCATCAAGGCGCGAACCGGACCGCCTGCGATAACGCCGGTACCGGGCGAAGCTGGACGCAAAAGCACAATGCCCGCGGCGTCCTCACCCTGAACCAAATGTGGAATGGTCGAGCCGATGCGAGGAACCTTGAAGAAGTTCTTCTTGGCTTCCTCCGTTCCCTTGGCAATGGCTGACGGCACTTCCTTGGCCTTGCCGTAGCCGACGCCCACGGTGCCATTTCCGTCGCCGACGATGACGAGTGCCGTGAAGGACATCCGGCGTCCGCCCTTAACCGTCTTGGCTACGCGATTGATCGTTACAACGCGCTCGATGTACGCGTTCTTCTCTTCGGAACGGCGGTCCCGACGTTCGCCACGACGCTCGCCGCGGCGCCCGCGGCGCTCGCCGTTGTTGTTCTCCTCGGGGTTAGCGCCCCGACCACGCTGCTGTGCAGCCATCAGTACACCTCTCTCGCCAGTCTCACAGGGCCAGCCCGGCGGCGCGGGCGCCTTCGGCCACGGCGGCGACACGGCCGTGATACTTATTGCCTCCGCGATCGAAGACCACGGAGCTAATTCCGGCTTCCTGAGCGCGCTTGGCGACGAGCTCGCCGACCTTGCGGGCCTTGTCGACCTTCGTGCCGTCATCCTCGCGCAATGCGGCCTCGTGCGTCGAAGCGGCGGCCAGAGTGTGCCCGGCCGAATCATCGACGACCTGAGCGAGCATGTGGCGATTCGAACGGCTGACCACGAGGCGCGGCCTGGCGGCGGTACCCGCGATCTTCTTGCGAAGACGGAAATGGCGGCGCTTACGGGAAACGAACTTGCCCTTGCCTCTAACGGTGACGGCCATCATTTACCAGCCTTTCCGGCCTTACGGCGCACGTTCTCATCGGCGTAGCGCACACCCTTGCCCTTGTAGGGCTCCGGCTTGCGCAGCTTGCGAATGTTCGCCGCGACTTCGCCGACCTGCTGCTTGT
>ERZ773038.1647-NODE-1647-length-12376-cov-5.691908_pt1 | contig 12376 bp, 9 predicted proteins | sample MGYA00511665_ERZ773038 | MGnify/ENA primary metagenome ERZ773038 (study PRJEB29015, sample SAMEA2737966) | human oral metagenome | biome: human oral; feature: human-associated habitat; material: dental | place: China | collected 2028 ... | reverse complement strand
AGTCGTAGTTGCCGAACTCGTCGTCGACGTTCTCGTTCCACTGCTTTCCCTCGAACAGCCACACCCCGGAAATCCCGCGGTTCTCGTCCCAGTCGGAGCCGTTAAAACACGTCCAATCCCACGTGAAATCGGAATAGACGCCCGCGCGGCCGGGAAATTCGTAGCGCGTCCACGCCCGAATCTCCTCGGTCTCGCCGATGGGCCGACGGCGATCCCCCGGATCCACGGGCATGGCCCTCACGATCTCGGCCACTTCCCCGCCCATGCGGTGATTGAGAACAATGTCGGCCACCACGGCAATGCCCGCATCATGCAGTGCAGCTACGGCCGCAAGGTATTCATCCTTGGTGCCGTACTTGGTGGGCACCGTGCCTTTCTGATCAAACTCCCCCAAGTCATACATGTCATAGACCCCGTAACCGACGTCCTTCACTCCCGCCTGTCCCTTATAGGCGGGCGGGAGCCATATGGAACTGACGCCGCAGGCAGCCAAGAACACTGCATTCTCGGCCAGGAGGCGCCAATGGCTTGAATTCGGAGCCATGTCCCAAGCAAAAGCCTGAAGCAGAAGAGGATTGACAACATGGGATACGGAATCGCCTGTGCTGGCACTCGGCATCGGCTCGGCGAATGCCGGTCCGCTCTCCTCAGCAGCGCCCTCTTGCTCGGCGAACGCCGGCCTCACGTCCTGGGGAACAGACGTCCGCTCATCGTTCGTGCGATCGTTATTGCCCATGCCGTCGGTCCTTTCCAAGCTCATCGATCGAGGCTCACGTAGACATTACCCGCTGGCCCTTCCCGAAGAATCTTTACAAACGCTGAAAAGAACTCGCTGCGGCAGCATTCGGCTTCCGAGCGAGACGGGCCAGCACCCAAACAATACAAGACACCGCCAAAGAGCTGACGGATCCGACGCTTCGTAAGACGCGCACCCTTGGAAGCACAGGTTCAGAATTTACCTTCCCCCACACTTCGAAGGCGTGCACTCGCTTGTCGACTCCGGTTCACCTCCTACGGTTCGCCGCCTGGCGACCCCGCTTCGCCTGGCCACGGCCAAAAATCCCATCAACCACCGCCAGCATCGGGCGCTTAGGAAATACACGGGTGACAAATCGCGCCGCGACGGCGTTCATCAACCCGTCGACGACGCTCGGCTTCCCGGCTTTCAGCGCACGCATGGCAGTGTTTACGACCTGCCGAGTCGAACGCAGTTTTCCGACAACGGTTGCTTCGTCAGAAACCTCGAAGAAAGGAGTGTCCGTGGAGCCGGGGCACACTGCGAGGACACGGATGCCATTCCGCCTATTCTCGCGCCAAAGGGCCTCGGTAAAAGAAAGCACGAAAGCCTTCGTGGCGCCATAAACAGCCATATGGGGTAGCGGCTGGAAAGCCGCGGTCGATGAGATGTTGATGATCGTGCCGCTTCCGCGCTCGCGCATGGCGGGTAGGTACCTCGCTGTCAGGCCCACGACGGCAAGACAGTTGAGGCACACCTCTTGCTCAAGCCGCTCCGGAGCATCGTCGGCGACGTCGAAGCCCGTGCCGAAACCAGCATTGTTGACGAGCACATCCACTGCCACGCCCATGCGGGACGTCTCGTTCCAAAGCTGCTCAGCCGCGCCGGGGTCCGACAGGTCGATCGAGAGCGCGGTGACGTCTACGCCGTGCTGATCACGGAGCTCCTCGGCGAGAGCATCGAGTTTTTCCTTCCTACGGGCCACCAAAAGAAGATCGTGCTTCTCGGCAGCGTATCGACGAGCAAATTCCTCGCCGATACCAGACGACGCTCCGGTGATGAGGGCAACCATTTTCTTCCTTTCAATACATTTTTGTTTTGAAAGTACTTTATGTCATCGAAAGCCGTCCTTCCATCTACATACCGCGAGAGGCTCTTCACTTTTCACGACACCGCGAATATTCGCGCAAAGGCTTCAAGCTGGGCGCCGTCGGCAAGGAGGGGGTTACATGCCGCGCACCCAAACCTTGCCCCTTGCACGGCACTCGAAGCAGACAGCCTGTGCCGAGAACGCACATCCATACCCTGTACTTCGCCCTCCCCCGGCATAATGGGCGGCATGGATGAATCCACGCGCAGCATTGCAGTGAAGCGCTCAAGGAAAATGGCGATGGCGCTCGCCGCGGTAGGAGCTTTGCACTTTGTGTCGCCTACGCCTTTCGACAGGATAGTTCCACGCGCCCTGCCGGGTTCGCCCCGCGCATACACATACACCTCGGGCATCGCAGAGCTGGGCATTGCCGCGCTACTCGCCAATCGGAAGACGTGCCGCTTTGGCGGCTTGGCCGCGGCGGCGCTTTTCGTTGCCGTATATCCCGCGAACATTCAGATGGCATTAGACGCGCGCGGCAAAAGACCACGTGACAGAGTTATTGCCTACGGGCGCCTCCCGTTCCAATTCCCGATGATTCGCAGCGCTTGGCGCATCTGGCGGGCAAGGCAGGCATGAGACCCGGTGCTGACAGAGGAGGCGTAAAACTATCTGCGACCGGATGCGTCTCATGCCAACCCCTCCATTCTTCGGCACAAAGGCCTCGTAAATCCAGCTTTCCGCATTGATCCCTATGCGATTCATTACTCATCAGTTAGAGCGCGACAGACAATACGCTTGCGCCAGCACCTTCCTCGGGAAGGTCGTCCCGACTCCCGCGCCAGGGAATGCCTCACGAACAGACCCTCTCCCGAAAATGCACGAAAATAAAGGATAAAACAGCTTGAATATCAGAAAGTTTCGGCATTCGACGTCGCTTCTCCCAGGTCGCAAAACATTTAGAGAATGAACAGACCAACCAAAGGACGAACTACGACGCAAGCAACAACAAAGCGGCATGAGATGCACTGGCAGGTTCGGCCGTGCAATCGCGAAGTGCGCCAGCTCCGAACTACCCTCGCCCTCCTCGCGGTCACCTTCTCCCTGATTCTGGCCGTCTGGGGCACGTTGCTCATCGACAATTCTTCGTACAAACGGCATGAGTACCGGCCTTCCAGCGACGATCCTTGCGAAGTCTATGACTGCAACCCATCTAGCTCCACTCCGCCGACGGAGGGAAGCTCGAAATGACGCCCTCGCAAGGGAGGCTTCACGAATGAGGGCCTCGCAAGGGAGGCTTGGAATAAGGGCCTCACAGGAAGCTTCACAATTTAGGGCCTCCGTTCGGGCAACGGCATTTCACGCGTGGTGGCGTCACTCCAGGCCAAGCCAACAGTCAATAGGCGTGCAACCGGAAGATCACATGCGCGAGTCGAAGGTCAGAAAGACGGCGGCAAAATTGACATATGAACGGCAGGGAAAGCGGCAAGCAGCATCATTATCGAAACCGAATTATGGATGTACAATGTACGTACGCGAAAGGAGTTTCTATGCCGACAACCGCCAAAACACGTCGCATCAACCTTCGCGCCAGCGAACGACAAGAGGCGGCGATACGCCATGCAGCTGAGTTAAGCGATTCGACGGTTTCAGAGTTCATTTTGAGAAGCGCTGTCGAGCACGCCGAACGAGTGCTCGCTGACCGCCGTTGGTTCACGCTCTCCGACGAGGAGTACTCGCTCTTCCTGGAAGCACTTGACTCGCCGGTCGAAACCGCCAAGTTACGGCGACTATTTGAACGTGAAAGCCCCATTGGCTCCGAAATCACGTTGCGCGACGATTCATGAACGCAACGCTGCTAGCACCGCGCCGCCTGCAGAAAGAGGATTCGCGTAAGGGCTTCAGATCCGGCGTTGACGAGCTCGACACTTGGTTTCAGAAGTTTGCATGGGAAAATCAACGGAACAACAATGCAGTGACCTACGTCGCATGCACCGATAAGCGTGTTGTGGGTTATTACGCGCTAGCCGCGGGCGGCGTGAGCAAGGCAAGCGTCGACGAGCATTTCGCTATGCGTCGCCCGAGTGACATTCCATGCATATTGCTCGCCAGGCTCGCAGTCGATGAACGTGCAACCGGACAAAGAATCGGGATGGCCCTGCTACAGGACGCTCTTCGAAGGGCACTGACAGCAAGCGAGTCCCTCGGTGCGGCATGCGTTCTCATTCACTGCCGCGACGCCGCGGCGAAGTCTTTCTATATGCACCATGTGGACGCGCTCGCCTCGCCAGCCGACCCACTCCAGCTCGTGGTTCCCATGAAGCGCATCGAGGCGCTGCTGGTTGAGCAGGGACGGGATGGCGGATAGGAGCCGGGCGCCGATTCGTTTTCACCTTGCCTCACACAAAGCAGCGAAACCGCGCCCCACACGCTCCCACGCCGCTGCGCCGCCCCGCCGCACGCGTCTGTAGTTTCCCCTTTTGCCCTACACCAGCTTCGGAAACTTCAATTTCCTGCCAAAATCAGCACACTCCCCGCTCAAACTCCATAAATAACCTACTGTACTGTCTGCAAATTCCCCACTTCAGCACCTGCAAACACCTCATTTCATCTTCTGCAAAATCCTCAGTTGAAGCCCTGCGGATTCCCCAACAGAGCCACTGCACAACCCAAACTTGCATATAGACTGACGCCATGGACACCAGCAAAGTCACCGGAATCAGCTATTTGCCGCGCGCCGTGGACCCGCTCATGATTCGCGTGCTTGACTCAGCTGGTGCAGCCATTCTGGAAGGCCCTCGAGGCTGCGGCAAGACCATGACGGGCCTTGCACACGCGTCGTCCTACACGCTGCTAGACACACCAGAGGCCCAAACTGCGGCCGAGATCGATCCGCATCTGCTGCTGGCCGGGGCTTCCCCTCGCCTTCTCGACGAATGGCAGCTGATCCCGCAGATCTGGAATCTGGCGCGCAGAGAGGTCGATTTTTCCTCCGAACCCGGACGCTTCATCCTCACGGGTTCGGCCGTTCCTGCCGCCGACCCAATCCGGCACACTGGCGCAGCGCGCTTCATCCGAGTCCGTCAGCGCACCATGACCTGGGCAGAAAAGGAGAACAGCCTCGACGACGGCGGAGTGTCGCTAAGCGCGCTGTTCGAAGGCGAGTCACCGCAACCCTCAATCTCCGCAGCCCCGCTTGAGCACATTGTCCAGAGCATTTTGCGCCCCGGATTCCCTGGTCTGCTGAACTCTCCGTCGGATATCGCAGCACGGAGCATGGAGAGCTACATCAAGGACATCGCAACCACTGACATCAACAGGCTCGCGAATCTGCGCTCGGAACCCGCAGTCGTCGAACAGCTCATTGCCTCGCTGGCCCGTTCCTCCGCGAGCGAGGTTTCCCAGGCGACGCTGCGCAAAGACATTGCGCGGACGCTCCCCGCGCCTTCCGAGGGCACAACTGCCAAGCTCCTTGAGCTGCTAGAGCGAGTCTTCCTGCTAGAGAAGATCCAGCCATGGGCCGTTTCCCTACGGTCCAAGGCTCGTCTGCGCCGTTCGCCCAAATATCACCTGGCGGACCCCGCGCTGGCCGCCGCAGCTCTGCAAGCCGACGCCAACCGCCTGAGCGCGGACCTGGAAACGCTCGGTTTCCTCTTTGAATCTGCAGTTGTCCACGACCTGCTCGTCTACGCGGAGGCCTTGGGCGGACACGTGCATCACTATCGCGACTCCAACGGGCGTGAGATCGATGCGGTTCTGACGATGCCCAACGGAAGCTGGGCAGCCATCGAGGTGAAGCTCGGCGGCGGGCAAGCACAGCGCGGAGCCGAGAGCCTCGCCTGCGCCGTCGACCAGATCGATGCCGCACCGCCGACCTTCAGAGCGGTGATCACAGGAACCGGCTTCACGGCGACCCTGCCTGACGGCACAATCACCTTCCCGCTGCACGCGCTCCGGCCTTGAACGCAGGCGTCTGACCGGACTCTCCGCACCGCTGCATGTTGCGTGCCATCGCGTTCTGCGCGCCGTCGCACACGGCGTGCCGTCACGCCCTGGGTTCCATCTTGTCCCGCGCGCCGTCGCCTTCCGCCTATGTGTCATCGCATTCTGCGCGTCGTCACGCGCCGATCAGGGCAAGCGGCACAACGCCGATGCCGTCGCGGCGGCGGTAGGCGGCGGTCCCGGTATTGACAATGATCGAGTCAATCAATCGCTGGCCCATTTGCTTGCGCAACCATTGAAGGTGCTTGGTGTCGCCGTCGTCGACGGCACCGGCAGCCTTGACCTCGATCGCCAGGACGGCACCATCTTCACGAGTGACGACCAGATCGACCTCGTGGTCGCCGTCCCGTGTGCGGAGGTGCCCGACGTCGGCTTCAGCAGCTTGCGCCGCAACGCGGATGCACAATGTCGCCAGCGACTCGAACATGCTTCCAAGCACGGCCCTCCCTTCGGGCCCGACAGAACCGCCTCCAGTTCCCAGGAGCTTCGCTTCGTTCAGGCCAAGAAGACGAGCGGCGAGCGCGGGATCAGCGAGGTGATGCTTCGGAGAACGAGCGAGTCGCGTGAACTGGCTGCTGCCGAGCTCCCAAGCGGGCACCGGATCGAGAAGCCATAAAGATTCCAGCACTCGCCGGTACCCGTCCGCCGTAGAACGAGCCGGTTTGTCGCCCTGCCCCGGGGTGGCAGCGTCAAGAATCTGTGAGTACCCAGCCGTGCTGGAGGTGGCTGCCGCGTAAGCCCGCAACCATGCCATCAGCGCATCAGGTCTGCGAACAGCGAGCCCTTGCTCGGGCACGTCACGGTCAACCACATTGCAAAAAGGTAAGAGTCAAGCTGAAAATGCCGAGCATCGCCACTGAGCGAACGAAGAGCGGGAAAGCCGGACGCCAGAATCTCCTCGACATACCTCACCATTCGCACCTCCGTTTGCCCGTTAAACTGCTCGCGACCGCCCTCTAAAAGGTGCGTCAGGCTCACGGCCGGCTCCCCACCCCTCTCTTTCCTCAAGAGTCATAGGGCGCATGCGAAACCTGCCAATTCGGCCTGCACCTGAGTGAGCGGTTGCACCGGCCCGGGGCGTCGCACTTCCCGCCAAAAGGAACTGGCTTCCTGAAGGATCCCGATCGACGGCGTGCCGGACTACGTCCCACACCTCTGCAACGTTCTTCCACTCGTCAATAAGCAGAGGACGCGGACGAGATAGGAGCAACTCAGGATCGGCTTCAAGGGGGGCACACGCTCCGCTGTCCGCTCCAGGCCCATGCTCTTGCGCCCCATTGAGCGGCTGTCGTCGTCTTCCCGACGGCTTTGGGGCCGTCAAGCGCTATTGCGGCAACGAAAGGAAAACAGGTCGTCCAGTTCCAAATCAATGGTCCGACGCACGTAAACCATGGCTCAATCATACAGATCAGCGAGTTTGAATCAGGCAAATAGCCGGAATGAACACGGCCTGGCAGACGGACAGATACTGACGTCTTCTGTAGCTACGACGACGTGCGACAGGAACTGATCAGCCACTGAGGTAAAGCTTGACAGTAGGTGGCGGGAGCGCGGAACTAAGAGTCTGGTCTGCGCCGTCGTCGAGACCGACACCGCGCCGCTGACGTTCAAAGCAGTAGTAAGTGGAACTGGTTCCGCAGCAATCCTACCCTACTGCCCAATCATCTTTTCATACACACGTCATTCTCAAACTAGGGCAACGGAAATCTCTCCTCAAGCAGTGTGATTAAAGATAGCGCCAATAAACACAGTCTCCATCTTGTACCCCAACCAATACTAATCTTCCTAACAGCACCTCATACACCCAAATTCTCCACAAAGTAAACATCCTTTTCCCTAAGCTACCTTTGTAAAACAAAAAAATTTTTAGTTTACAAACAAAATTTACAAGGAACTTCTGCATAACAGATACTTTATACCACCCTAAAACATGTCAATTAAAGTCAAAGTGTCTAAAAACAACGAAGTCAGATACCCTCATCTCGAATCGTAGAACGACCCTCTGAACTACCAGTCAAGCACTCTTTCAACAATCGAGCTGCCCTACTAAGGTATGGATGCTCACACATGATCTCAAGCCAACAATCAAAGGGCAAACGAAACTCGTTCAAAAGGTTAAAAACTACAACAGCCTTCGTCACTTCAACAATAGCATCAAGTTTCTCAAGTGAAAAATCTTGCACTTTACCTGTATGTACAAGCTTGTTACGCGTTAATCTCGTCAGCTTAGCCCACTTACTCACATCCAGACCCAAGCAATTATGACCATCTTGGTCAAGACGCTCAGCGAGATCAAGAAGCCGGTCTTCAAGACTTGGTTCATTGCGTATAGCTGCCCTAAATCTATTTTTATACTCTTGGTATTCAGCAGGCAGTCCGTGGAGCATGTCATCGCGGATTCTATCGAAATCTGCATTGGATACGTGAATAAGTTTCTCGCGAATTTTGAGCTCTCGATGCAAAACTTCAGCTGCGCCCACCACCATCAAAAGGTTACTTTCAACATACGGAGACGGCGCATAATAGAGACTCATGATCATGCTGATAGCTCCCCGAAGACTGTCGCGCTTTTCACACCATAGCCTCACAGCGCGCTCAAACGACAAGTGCTTACACGTAAAGAGAGGCATCTCCTCTTCAATAGATCTAATACCATACTTTCCAACCAGGGAGGGGGAATAGAGAAGATCAACCTTTGAATCTGACTGCCGACCCAAATCCTCCAATGAATCTATTCTCAAACGGACCCAAGTTATATTGGGTGTATCTTGTAGTGCGAATGCCACAAGCTCCTGCATTAAACGCACTTTCTCCAGTGCCTCTTCGAGAGCGAGACCTTCTGAAGAAGAAACTCGTAGATACACTGCTTCGTTCGCTACACTCTCTTGAGCACATGAGGAAGATGTATATCCAAGAGAAAAATTGTAAACTATACGCTTGCCATTTGCTTCTGTATTCTGTCCGCTCTTTTCTGGAATCTCTACCTCAGCAGAACCCGGCAAAGAAGTAGCACCCGCAGCTCGCGAAGCACCTCCTGGTGCCGACATACCCACCCATTTACTAAGACCCACAAAAGAAAACTCAACAGAACGAAAACTGGCATTAGTTTTACAATGAGCATTTACGAGCACTTTTTCAACTTTCACCTGCAGCTGTGGAGCGTTCCCACACTGGTAACCTACAAGGTCTTTCGGACTAGGAGGGTTAGGAAAACAATCAAAAAGAGTTAGTTTTTGTCCATCCGCTTCCCCAAAAAGCACTTTCCAAAGAGAAGGAGGACATGAAAATGCTTCACCAGAAGGAAAACTAAGCGAAAGCGTCAAACCGTTTCCTGGGTTGAACTTGAGAACTCCTGACATCCGCCTATCAGGACTATCTGGCAACCACCAGAATCCCTTCCACTCATGATGCACGTCAAGACGTAGCGGCCAACTATCCACAGCATTCCCTTCGTAGTAGGGGAGAGAAGCAAAGCTCTCTTTATATCTACACATTGAACCGGAACTCGACCATAGTTCATCGCGTCTGCTGTCAGCACTTCGCCGTCCCGAACAAGGCCAATGCCAGCGATGTCAACCCCACAGCGAGCGTCTCCGCCCAGGAGAGGCTTAGTCACAGAGACTGGTACTTTTTCACCGTCTTCAGCCAGTTGTAAATCACCTCGATTTCACCTTTCAACTGGCCGGTAGTGGGCGGGGAGTAGTTCAGTTTGGGATGAGGGTCGTGCCGTGACGCCCACCCTGAGATGCGACTATAGGAGTCGTCGTATTTCTTCACATCCTGCTCCGTTACTCGACCAACGATTCGCAGTTTCCCAACTCGGACTTCTAAGGATTCGTAGTCCAACAGCGGTTCGGCGAGAACCTGGCTGATAACACGCTCCCAAGTCTGAGACATGTGGCCTGCAATCTCTTCGGTTCGTTTCAAGTACTCACTCTCGAGCATCCCCTTCTCTTCACGGCACAGACCCGCAACTTCCTTCCGCAACGTGTCGATGCGTTGGGCTGCATCCTTCGCAGTCCAGGGATGGTGTTGAGTTGTGTATCCCGGCCCCACATTTCGCCGCCGTTCGATACCTCGTGTACAAAACTGGACTTCGGACTCACCCGCCACCTTATGCAAGATCATGGTGAACGCCACATCGTGGGTAAATATCACGACTTGCCGTTCTTTGGCCAACTCGACGATTCGCCTGGCAACAGACTCGCGCTTCACATGGTCGAGGGAAGAAATGGGATCATCGAAGATCAGGGCCGACTTGCTTGCGTCGAAGTGCGCCTCAGTGAGGAAACCAGCGAAACCGAGCGCCGTCTGCTCTCCTTCGGAGAGGACATCTACGAGCTTCGATCCAGGGCGAGCGTTCAGAAAATCTGCCTTGTGGAATTGAGTACCTTTCCGCGCCTTAGTAGCCTTAAATGTGACATGCTCCACATCAAGTATATCTGCCTCGCGAGTGAAATGCTTGCACGCCTCATCAGTTACGTAGGTACGGATCAGCTCAGCCACCTTTTTAGTGATTACACTGGTATTGGTCTCGGCAAGCTTCTCATCGAGCCTCGCGACCCTCTGGAGCCTGGTTCGCTCCTCCTTGATGAGATCACCCCCATCGCGCATAGCGATCTGGTCACGCAAACGAAGCTCTAGCTGTTTCGCTGCGACAAGTTGATCCGCAAACCCTATTGCGTCAATATTATCGGCATGCTGACGGTGGAGAGCGGAGTCCCTTCGCAGATCAGCGACAGCGTCCGTGACATCGACCGACTTCGATTCTTTCTCCGACACCAGCTCGGACTTGCGGGTTTGCATTGCCTTCAGGATCGAATCGAGCCGTGCCGCCATGGATTCTTCATTCTGTTTCAGCGTCGCAACCGCCGACAATAGTGCAGGTGTTGTGATCTCCAATCCGTTGAGGAGCGTCCGAAAATCAGCAACCTTACGCTTCGCATCTTCTGCTTCCCGAGCCGTTGTGTCCACTACGAATTGTTGAAACCTCCGAAGTCGATCAACGGCATCAGCACCAAGCGTCTGCTGGCACAGAACACAGACCGAACCATCGGTAGTGTATGGATAGTCGTGACCGGGGTAAGCAACCTTCGAGTATTGCTCTGCCGCATGCCACAGCTGTTTCCATACGTTTGATCCAACTTCGGGTAGAGGCTCGTTCGCGAACGTTCTGCGGGAGGCAAGGTCCGCCGCATCCTGTGCAGTTGCAGCGTTCTTGACCAGCTCATCCAGCCGCTTCTGGGCGTCCGCTCCGATAGCCTTGTCAACGGCCTCCAAATGATCGGCAATCGTCGTGAGGGCGTCGGCAAGCACGCTCAGGCGGCGCTTCTCCTGAGCGGGGTCGGTTATACGAAGGCGAGCAACCTCTTTCATCTGAATGTCCAGCTGCTCATCCACGTCGGATGGACACGCTATCGCTGCCGCCACGGCATCATCCGTTGTAGAAGCTTCCAGGCTGCGAAGGAATGTACCTCCAGGGCCGTGCTCGTCCACCTCGGGCAACGGGCCAGGTTGGCTTACCTCTTGCTTCCATTCACCAATCACGCTGCTCACACCAGTGCAGACTGTTGCAAGGTCTTCCAGTAGTTGCACTGCCGATGGTCGGTAGGAGATCTCCGCTTCGGCGGTCAGGTAGGCATCTCCACAGCGCTCGTCATAGAAGGCCACGCGACTGAGATTCGGGTCAGGCAACTGGCCTAGCAACGCTGTGTGCTCGGTTGTGCCGACCCTAAACACAACCTGACCTGACGGTGAACCTGGCCTCTCCGCGAATACATCCGGCAGAAGATCATCATGATGCCGTGCCCGCACTATTGATCGGATCACTCTGGCGTAACCGGACTTGCCACTACCGTTATTCCCAAACACCACCGTGAGGCCATCTGGTTCGAACGTAAGCTCCTGCTCAGGGGCAAGCCGATTAACGTTCTTGAGTCCTCTCACCGCGAGTATGCAGACCGACTCATCTTTTGTGGCCTGCGGAGGTTCGAGTTGAGTAAACCATCCGCCGCTAGGGGGCGACTCGGGTTCCTCAAACAGGGACCGAGCAATCTCTTCATGGTCTTGTTGACCGAGTGCTTCTCCGGCCGCAATTCGGGCAAGAACCTTCTGCTGCCACCAGGGTCTCGACTTCGCCCAAAGCAATACGTCTTCATAGGCTGTCATCTATGTACTCCCTGATCCGCCGGTACACATAGAAAAATAATAAGGATGGGCAGGTCATTAGTCGCTGACTACCTCGACTCATATGACACCCTGACGCATTGCGAACCGACAGTACGCAATTGCTGCAACCGTCCCCTCATCCTCGGCGCTATCGCGTCCTCGTCGTCTGCCGCAACGTCTCCATTGGCTCATTTCTTCCCCCCAGACATTAGTCCCGTCCGGAACTCGACGACGTCGCCGTCGGCCATGACGTAGTCCTTGCCTTCCATGCGGACACGTCCGTGGGCGCGCGCCTCGGCGAGGCTGCCGTACTCGACCAGGTCGTCGTAGCTGACGATCTCGGCTTTGATGAAGCCGCGCTCAAAGTCGGTGTGGATGAC
>ERZ773038.1645-NODE-1645-length-12378-cov-9.638400_pt1 | contig 12378 bp, 17 predicted proteins | sample MGYA00511665_ERZ773038 | MGnify/ENA primary metagenome ERZ773038 (study PRJEB29015, sample SAMEA2737966) | human oral metagenome | biome: human oral; feature: human-associated habitat; material: dental | place: China | collected 2028 ... | reverse complement strand
ACAAATCTAAACGATGTCGAGACTAGGATAACCGTTGAGACGCGTAATGCGGCAGGTGAAATTCAGCGTATCCAATTAAAAGCAGTTGGTGTAGATGAAACAGGAAAAATTCGTATTCAAGATTATACAACTGCAAAAGATGGTTTATCCGTTAAACGTCAAGAGATTCTGGATAATTTATCAAAACATGGCGGTACTGTCGTTGGTGAAGGAAAAGGTCGCTTTGTAGGTGGTACTAAAATTGAACCAGGAACTCGAATTGAGATTATTTCTCACAAAACATCGGATATTTCAATTGAGCATGTATCACCAGAAATCAAAAAGGCAACATTCGCAAAATTCGATGAACTTGCAAGTCGGGAAACAAGTTGGAATACAGCAGAGAAACAAGCGGCATTTAAGGAAACTTTTGATATGTATGCGGAACGCGCTGTTAGAGAAGGGGCGGTTCCAAATAAAGAAGCTTTTTATAAGATGTATGAAACCAGACAGTACGATTATCCAGATGTGTACAAAGAGGCTATTAAGCAGCCCTATTTAGAAGGTGGGGCTTCCTCTGTTGTAAATGGAGATAGTATAGAAAACTTCGTTTTTGATGAAGATGCTTCTTCTGTAGGACGTGTAACCCAAGATGGGATTGGCCAAGGAAACTTCACAACAAGTATTGTAGAAGATTCTACCCTCTTGTATGATAAGAGTGGAAATCTGAAATCAGGTTCAGAGATTGCGACAGTCAAAGGTGAGAGTAATAATACTTATAAATCAGGTATCTATCAGTATGAATATAGTCCTGAGTTAGTTAGAAATATGGATAAAGCAGGCTAACTAAAATTTCCAAATGGTGGTACGCCAGATGCTAACAGGAATACATACACGCTTGAGAGTATCGGTAGGCCGGCACCAAGTGGAATCGATGATCCAATTGTCAAGGGGATTGATGGAATTTATAAAAACCAAACTCCACCACCTTCATATGTTATTAATGAAACCAAGTGGGGAAGTTCAGATATCAACCAGCATACGAAGTCAGGTCCTCAGATGTCTGAACAGTGGGTTTGAGATAGGATTGATACGCTAGATGGAACTGAGAAATTCAAGTTAAAAGAGGCTTTGGATAATGGTGATGTAGAGTTTGTCATCAGTAAAGTAGATACAAGTGGGAATGTTTCAACTTATTATACCAAAGAAATAATGGATTCTACTGGTAGGATTATTAGAGTGAAACCTGGCGCCGTTTGGCCTTAATAAAGGAGGTATAATATGGATATACGAGATACTTTAAGTACAGAAAAGGATTATAAAGATGGCCTAATGTCAAATAAAGAGGCATTGCAGTATTTTCAAGAGAAATTAATAAAACTTCAAATTGATTTAGATAATGGAATCGAAAACTATAAGAAGCCAACAATAGAAGTGTATCATTCAACTTTAGCGACTATATTGTCTTATCAGAGAGATATTTTATTTGCAACTTATTCTAGTGGGGCTTCTTTGTTAGTTTTTAAAGAGGAATACATCTCATTTGTGGCTTGTTTAGTTCCAGTATGGCATAAGGGATGGGGATATGAACAAATGGTATGGGCGCTTTCTATTGGTATTCTGTTAGAGATTGATGAGGAGATTTTTGAACAGCTGGTAGATTTGGTAAAAAAAGATGATCCAGAGGATTATTTGATTGACTACCTGATTCAATATCGTCATCCAGCTTGGAAGATTCGGATTAATTATAATTTTCCAAGACCCTATGGCTTTACTAGGAAAATTATTGAAGAAGAGAATTCTGAACAGGCACTTAAACGGTTGCAAGAATATTTGACTAAGAAATGGTATCAAGGGAGTAGAGATGCAGGATGGTATGATTTGCATAAGCAGAATGTCAAAAATCATGTAGGTTATTGGTCTTTTGAATCAGGGGCTATTTGCAAAATTAAAGGTTTGAATTACAAGGAATTGGAAGAGATTCCGTATTTTCCTTATGATTTGGTTGCTGAAAGGGCAGAAGTTTAGAGTATTTTAATTTAACTAATAATAAAGGTATTTGAATAGGTGTTTGTATGACAACAGAAATTCAGCAATACAAAAATTGTACGATATTAAAAAACAATAATGATTATGAGATCCTGTGGAGTAGAGGGAAAGAAGTGCTTAACTTTCCCATTAGCCAAAAATTAGCCGATCGTGTTTCAAAATCAGAAAAAGATGCTTTAGAAGTAATGTTTTATTGTGAACATAATCGTTGGCCAAAGGCAGATGAGTTAGATGATTATAATCATTCCAATACGATTGTACATAGAGGCGATGGATTTGTTGTATATGAAACAGATGGTTATTACGAAATTAGCTTCTTTAAAGAAGTTGGAGGAGCTATGGGCCCAGAAGTATGCTACCCCATTACTAAGGAACTAATGGATAAAGCATTTCAATCTTCTAGGGGAGCATATGAAGTCATGATTTATGCTGAAACAGGGCACTGGCCTTTATAGTAAAGTGGATGACATCATAAGAACAGCCCCAAAATAGGGAATAAATATAGACATTTGGTAAATGGCAAAGGAGATGAGAATGGAAACTATTTATGTGAGTCAAAAAGACATGTTGGAAATTTGTCAAGATGGTGATAAGTATTTCTTGCGTTATCCAACTTTTAATATTACTTGCCCAGAAGTGATTAGAGAAATTCCCAAAGAAGCTGCAGATAGTTACATGTCGGGAGAACATACTGGCAAAGAGTTGATGAATTATGCGCAGTATGGTTTTTGGAAATCTAAAAAGCAATTTACACAAGAAGAGTCGGACAAAATTTTTATACGAAATAATCCCGATTTAATTTTTAATGATTTATCTGATAATAAAAAAATATTTTCTCCTGAAGAATTTAGACAACTCGCCACTCAAGCCATCTCTTCAGAACTCAAGCCAACTGAACTTGACGCTATTGGTACAGTTGATAATCATTTGGAGCTTCCTCTAGTGGATCCAGTTGACTGGCAGGAAGAAATAGAGGCAGTCCATCTGGAAATTCTGCAGGAAAAAATTAACAATTATATTTACTTCCTCGAAAGCAAGCAGTATGTAGAGCGATATGGAGATAACTTTGATAAAAAAGTCATCAATATCACCTTTCAATACTCCCCTTCTGACAACGGATTAGCCTTTCTAGCAGCTGCTCAGAAGACATTGCAGAATACGGATATGAGTTTGAAGATAGAATTGCCGGAGTGAAAAGACTAGCGAAATATAGAGGAAATAATCATCTTCTCTTTTTTAGAGCACTTTGTTTTTTCAGCACCACCTAAGTCCCAATATGTTATAATAAGCAAAGGTAAAATTTCCGATTAGTACCTTTTGATGTGTCGGAAAAGTCGAACAGATTTCTATTTTAATTTGGATTTAGAAACTAAAAAATGGATAAAAGATGGCGTAGCCTATTGAGGAAGAGAAATAGAAGCCTGATTTATGATGTTTTATGTTGAGAGTAGAACTTGCACTAGGAGAATACAAATGAAACCAACAAAGCTACAATGGGAAGATGTTATCCAGTTCGAAGAAGTAAAAGGTTACGGTCAGCATATATGGAGAGATGAAGACAAGTATTATTTGGTTTTAGAAGAGGGAACCGTAGCTTCTTGGTTAGTTGTCTATGAATTACCACAAGAATTATTTACCTTACTAGAGAGTGGAGAACGGACTCTACTTGAAATATCTTGCAAGGTTAAGCACGATTGCTGGCCTCTAACGGAAGAAGAAAAGAATGAAATAAGAAAAAATAGAGCTAGAGAAAAACCAATTGTGCTGATTTCCAACCGTAAAAATCAGTTGCTTTTTAGTAAGAAAGAACTTGAAATACTTATTCCCCAAGCCGAACAGCAATGGTTAGAATCAATGGGGAAACTTCCAGATGATTATGTATCGCCATTAAAATAGCTTGTAAGGAACTTGTTTATTTACTTTTAGTTGTAAGCAAGTTCCTGTTTTTACATTAAGTGATAATCTCTAAGGACTCTACATCGGAAACGACGTTTCTTTAAGCGAATCAGCGTTTTGTATCCCGCGCACTCTAGATAAAGGATTTTGGGCTCTTTCTGGAAGTCATATTTAGCCATTTGTCCTTGACAGTGAGGACATTAAAGATTAGGGTTTCCTAAAGGTTATTTTAAATATGGAGGTGGTTTAGTTAGAATTGATATAGAAGATTTGAGTGATTTAAATTTAAGACTCCCTAGTGGGAATGAGACAGGAGCAAATTCATTGTGGATACCTGAGGGAGAAACTTCAGGTGGAGTTCCTGAAGCAATTTTAAATACTGTCCCATTAGATAGGACAAGAGTTAGTAGAATAGGAATAAAATAAATTGAAAGGAGAACCAATGAATTTTAGAAAAAAATTTTTAGAAGCTATAAAAGTTGAAAATGTTGAAGATATTTTACGCGGAAGGCAAAAGTATCGAATTGAACCTTCAACTTTTGTTCCAGATGTTTTTCCTACAGATATTAATCAGGTACTGTTTGAATATTTTTATAAACAAAGTGATATAAAAAATATCCAAGAAATATTAGAGAACACTTTAATGAAATTGACAAAGAGCTCAGCTACAGATTTGTACATTTCAATATTATTTTTCGACTCTATACTCTTTATGGAAGATAAAAGTATTGCTACCTTTAAAATTGATACTCTAAAAATAGCAAATGAAATAGTATCTGGAGTTCAAAAATTTCGGGAACAGTTAACGAAAAGTATTACTTTTAATAATGGATTGACAAAAAAAGAACCTATGAAAGTAGTTGCTCGGTTCAATCAGCGTTATAAAAATAAATATAATTTTTCAATTCTTGATGATTAAAAAGAAAGTTTAGTTAAATAGGATGAATGCAAATCCATTTTCAAGTATCCTCGGAGTAGAGAATAAATAAGATTATTGAAGGAAATAATCAATGGGAAACTTGGAAATAACAAAATTTTGAATTAATGCCAATAATTACTAATTTATATTACGAGTCTTTAAAATTTCCTATTTTTAGCAAACAAAAGTTAAAAGAATGGGAAATACGAATTGAGTTCAATAACGAAGCCGAAAAATATGAGGTATATCTAACTAGGGATAGAGCTGGGAAAGGGAGGATTTGTGAGTATACTTACTTTTAAAGAAGCAAAAGAATATAGAGTTATTGGAACATACTATTTCAAGAAACAACTACCCTATTTCCAATGGTTGGGAATCTTAATATTCTTCCCCACTCTGGGATGATATCACAGAATAACAAATAAAATTCCCTATTGTCAGTTCTTAGAGTCGTTGATCGAGGGCAGCTATATGTTGGATGCCAAATATGTTCTTGTGGAACCAATTTCGCCAGAGACCTTACAGCAGGTACTAGCCAGAATTTAAAAAGTTTGATAAAAAAATCTTTTGAGAAGTCTTCTTTGATATGATTTTAAATTCCAATAAAGATGTTCTATCAGGCTGAAAAATCAGACAAGTTTAGAGATTTTTAGAATTAACCAATGGAGTAAATAAATGAAGACATATAGACTAAAAACAGATACCGAGTGGGATATTATGAGGTATAAAAAAGCAATTGAAAATCACAGAGAAATAGAAGCTTTCTTAGGTATTGATCCCGAGTATAGAATAGGTCATCGAGATTCATATTATCAAGATATTACGGATACCCATATTTTGATAGAATATTGCCTTTATCCAATTTATGTAGGCGGAGATTTTGATATTCCAGATCGAGTTTTAGATATTTTAAAGGAGTTGGCTTCTAGTCAGGATACTATACATTTGTATCAAGTTGTATCATTTATCAAAAAACAAGAAGATTTACTGGAAAAATATGATACTTTACCTTTTATCGTTGATGTGGAGAACATAGTACCTATAGTTCTTGACAGTATTTATAATCTTCCTAATGAGAAAAAGGTGAATTATTACCGTAATATTTGTAATTTAATTGATTCTATGGCGCTTTTCAAAAACTGTGATAAAGAGAAAGTAGAATATATTGTTAAAGAGCAAAAGAAAGAGGAAAATAAGAATAGAAGAAAAATTAAATCAGTTACAGAAGTATGGTCAATTGTACTAGATGTTACAAGTATAGATGCGATGGGAGTTTCAGATGACCATCTTGATTTGTTATTGATTGATGAAAACAAATGGATAGAAGCTTTGGAGGAGGAACATTTGTTGAAACTTCAAGAAAAACTCAATAACTATATCTACTTCCTCGAAAGCAAACAGTATGTGGCACGATACGGTGATAACTTTGATAAAAAAGTCATCCATATCACATTCCAGTATTCCCCATCTGACAATGGATTAGCTTTTCTAGCAGCTGCTCAGAAGACATTACAGGATACGGATATGAATTTGAAGATAGAATTGCCGGAGTGAGATCAATGCACAGAGGAGACATTTGTCTTCTTTTTTAGTTTATTGTATACTTCATTCCGCCTATAATTTCTTGTGTGGTATAATGGAATACGTGGAGGGTTAGTATGCGTAAAGAATTTTTAGTTTACCAAAATAAAGTATACTCTAATTTTGTGAATTATATAAATGACTATATCCTTCTTTCAGAAGATCCGGCAATGTTGAAAGAAGGCTATTTCCCCTATAGTTCCTATGTAGATGGTGAAGAAGAAGGTCTATACGGGAAGCTTGTGCCTTATAGTGAGGTTAGTCAAAGGTATTTGGTTTGTGATAGTGTCTTGTATAAAGATCATGAATTTGAAATCGCAGGTCACAAGTATGGGGATAATGATTTTACAGCACCCGATTCTTATGTGCAAATATTGGTTTCTGATAAAGAATTTTTAAATGAAAACAATATAGCAGATGGTGCGTCATTGATGGATGATAAGTACGGTCATATTACGTATGCATCAGGAAAAATCCCTGTCAGCGAAGTAACGATTCTACGTCGTAGAAAGAATTTGCCAGTAGACCGAAGGAGAAAAATATGAAATCAGTTAATTTTACAATAAAAAGCAACCAATCACTAAGAATTGGTGAGGTGCTTCAAGCAGAACTCTTTGAATGTTACAGCGTTTCTGCTAAGGATGCAGGATTAAAGCCATCTGCAGACTCTCTTATTTCGGATTTCCATTCTGTTCAGTTTGGGGTCAAAGAGAAGTCTAGTTTAGGGTTCCGTCTATCTTTTGATGGTCAAGCTTATCAGGTATCTGTTCCAGATTTGGCGACAGCTTCTGACTGGACTGGGGCCTTGATGTTCTTGAAAACCTTGCTCATTCTCTTAGACGTAACTGTATGTGAACATGATGGTGTGGCGTATGATAAAGATTCTATTCTAGAATTTCATTTCACAGATATTTTCTTATCAGCTCTTTCAGAATTGACTAAGGAAGTAAAAGTTCATCCCATCGTGGAAATTATGGGAGTGAAACGTCCTATTTACATCAATGAACTCTACCTAGGGCAGATTATCCATGTTCCGGACGAGCAACTCTTAAATAGTTATGACCAGCGTTTGCGCTTTACCCAACAGCTAAATGCTTATTACTCTGAGCAGCAAGTTTTTAAAGTAGAGCAGGATGGTGAAGATATCATCATCCCTGTCAACTATCTAAATAGTGAAGGACGAACAATCTTACCATCTCAACCAGAGTTAGAACCTCAATATTTGCAACAGTATAGAGGAAGTAAGGTTGCAGTCGCACGACTATTTATCATGACAGCCGATGGAGAAAAACTAGCCGAAGTTCCTTATCGACAGTTTTTAGAGTCGTTGACTGAGGGCATCTATATGCTAGATGCCAAGTATGTTCTTGTGGACCCAATTTCTCCTGAAATGTTGCAGAAGTTATCACAAAACTAATATTCAAAGAAACTAATTAGTCTGTTCATGGCTGAAAAGTTTACCATCTGATAGTTTTTTCAGGTGGTTTTCTTTTTCCTTAAGTTCCCCATTTTATTATTTCTGTATTTATTTTATGCTATAATAAGACAAAGTTTTAATACCATCATTCAACAATAGTGCAAGTAAATACCTAGAAATAGGCAGAATAAATCAATGGAGTAAATAAATGCAGACATACAAACTAAAAAATAAAGAAAATTATAAACACTTTGTCAAACATTATCTGGAAGTGATGAGAGAAGGAAAAGAAGCAGAAGCTTTTCTTGGAGAGGACATTAGGTATCGTTTTCAACAACGAAACTCAATGATAACAGAATACACTGATATTCAGGTGTTGCTGGAATATTGTTTATTCCCTCTATATATAGAAGGTGATAGGGATATAGAGAGAAGGACATTTGAGATATTAAAAGAGTTTTCTTTAAGTATTGATGAAAAGAAAATATGGCAAGTTACGGAATATTTATTGCTTCAAGATTTCATTCTGGCGGAATATAAACCCCTTCCTTTTGAAATTGATACAAGAAAATTAGTTCCTCTTATACTTGATACAATAGAAAAACTTCCTAACGAGTTAAAAACTAGTGGATATTACAGTCGATTAATTGGAAATATTAAATCAATTCCTTCTTTCAAGTCTTATGAGGTGGAAAAGGTAGAGAAGATTCTTAAGGAATTTAAATGACGCAACAAGAACTAGTAAATTTTATTAATAAACATAGAGATAAGATAGGGGCATTTCATATTGCGCTTGATGAACGATTTGAAGGTCAATTTACTTTGGGATACTATTATGATGATAAGTCTAGGAAGTATAAAGTTTATGAAGTTAATGAACGCCAAGATACCTGGATAAGAAACGAATTTAAAAATGAAAGTGATGCAATAAATCGACTTTATCGTTTGATAAAAACAACATTTTGGATAAAAGAACCTCTTATTCAGTTAGATGTTTCAGAAATTGATTAGAAACAGTGATATATTTTTCACTGAGCATACTTATACGAAGGGGAAAGGTGTGTTACAAAATGAATCAAATAAAAGGAAATGGGTTCATTATAACTGAAGAAAATGGCAATTATACAATGTCCTGGATGACAGGAGGTTTTCAAGATAGAGAAGTTACTTATCCAGTTAGTAAAGAATTAGTGGACAAGGCTTTAAGGTCAGAACAGGATGCTTATGAGGTAGAACTATTCTTAGAGACTGGAGAATGGGTAACAAAGAAAAGTAAGGAAGTAGCTAGACAAAATTATTTTAGGTCATCACCTGTTCGGATTTTAGTAAATCCTTCAGCTATTAAAGAGCTATTCTCTGATCAAGAATTTGAAGAATTGTTATATAAATCCATATCTTCAAAACTAAATCCAACTGAACTTGATGAAATTGGTATAGTTGATAATCATTTAGAGCTACTTCTGGTGGATTCAGTCGGCTGGCAGGAAGAGATAGAAGCAGTCCATCTTGAAATTCTTCAAGAAAAACTCAACAACTACATCTACTTCCTCGAAAGCAAGCAGTATGTGGCACGATATGGCGATAGTTTTGACAAAAAAGTTATCCATATTACTTTCCAATATTCTCCTTCTAACAATGGACTTGCGTTTTTAGCAGTTGCTCAGAAGGTATTGCAGAATACAGATATGAGCTTGAAGATAGAATTGCCGGAGTAATAAAGAGAGCGAATTTTCGCTCTCTTTTTAGTCTCTTACAGTATGGTATAATTGAATTGGGCAACACTTGGGCTGTTATTATAAAAGAAAGGGGTAGAGCTTGTGTTAGATATTCGTATTGAGACCATTGATAATAAGTCTTTGACCTACCAGCTATTAAGAAAATATTCGACTTTGCCTTTTTCTCAACTAAAGTCAAGAATAGAAAATCATGATCCAGTGATGGAAGTCGATGATTTAAAGCTGGACGAACTTCGAAAGGTTAGGGAGTTAATTCATGATTTAAGCGACATAGGTACGGAGGTCACGATAAAGGATTCAACAGGCATCATCACCTTGGAAATATTGCATAATATTATCTCTAGTTATGAAGGGATTATGGCTGATATAGAAGAGCTAGATACCCTTATGTTTGATGAAGAGGATTGATTGCTAAATTTCTATATTTTAACGAATTTATAACTTGGAAAATCAGTGCTTCTGAAGCTGTCAGGGTCAATTCTTTTAGTATGTTGGTTGACAAGGGATTCAAGATTCCTGATAAAGTGTGTGGAAGAGATTGCTGATAATATTATTCTAAAAATGGATTTAATAGAATAGGAAAATGCTGTGAGATTAAGAGATAAATGGGAAGATGATTCAAATCAGTATAGAAGGTATGATCTTAAACAAAAGATAAATTCGGTTATCTTTGGTCTAGCTATAGGTGATGCGCTGGGAGTTCCTGTGGAGTTCAGGGCTAGAGATACCTATCATATTTCAGATATGGTGGGTTATGGAACCTATAATCAACCAGCTGGTACCTGGTCAGATGATACTTCTTTATCCTTAGCACTTATTGAACACCTCTGTGAGGATTCTGATTTGAATGGGTTGATGGATAAATTTGTAGCTTATCGTCAGGGCTACCTCACCCCTTTTGGATATTGTTTTGATATTGGTGTTGCGACTAATCAGGCGATTGAACGGTATTTGGCAGGAGTCTCTCCAGAGAAATGTGGAGGAACTAGTGAGAGAGATAATGGCAATGGAGCTCTGATGAGGATATCTCCCTTAGCTTTGCTCTTATATGAAAATGTTGATTTCAGTTATAGATCAAAAATAATTGAGAAATATACTAAGCTGACCCATGCTCATCCAAGGTCTATCGTGGCATCTATTCTTTATGTCCAGCTTTTAATCGGTTTTCTTCTTAACATTCGTTTAGAAAAATTACTTTGTCAATCAAAACCTTATCTTGAAGATTATTTCAAGAAAAAACCAGAATACTGGGAAGAGTATCAAGAACATTTTAGAGAAATATTTGATAGAGAATTTTATCAAAAAGCTAGGGAAGATATTGCTTCTACAGGCTATGTTGTTGATACCTTGAAGGCTTGTCTCTGGTGTTTGGGTACAACAAAGAGTTTTGAAGAAGCTGTTCTAAAAGCTGTTAATCTTGGAGGTGACACCGATACCATCGGTGCCATTACAGGTACCTTGGCTGGAGCCCACTATCAACTGGAAGGCATCCCAGAAAAATGGATTCAACAGCTGGCTAATAGAGAATTGATTGACGAAAAATGTCGACAAATGCTAGAATGGCTAGAACGTTGATTTTCTGTAGTTGTTGCATATTTGAGCAATCCTTGAAATTGGGATGAACTGATTTCTAAGATGGTGGAAGAGATGGAGTTGTTTTTGGAAATAGGAGAGAAGGAAATCTACCAGTTGACCAAGTCTATCTGCAATATCAAGGTTCCCAGATACAGCTTAAAATTACACGGTAAACGAAAGGATTATCATGAAAGAAAAAGACTTACTTATCAAAGAATATCTTAGAGTAAAAAAGAAGCTATTTATAGTCGCATTATATTCTTGCTAACGGCCGTTACAGGAGCTATTCTATCCTTTATCTTGGTCTATTCAAGATCTAGGAATTTAATCTTTGAAAATGTTTCAATTGGCTTAGTTGTGTTTGCTGGTATTGTTATATCAAGGCCGTATTGGACAAAAAAGAAACAATACGAGGCTCAATATCCAGAATTGAAAGGAATGTCTACAAGAGGAGCTGAAGCTTCTGGGGATTTTTTGGGAAGGCATTTGATTGTATATCCAGCTATTCTTGTTTATATGGTTTGGGCCTTTTTCGCTTATTATCATCCTGTTCAAAATCAGGAAATAATAGATGTTGATCTTCCGGCGATTAGTACAGAAACTGAGTATAGTTTGGATTTTCCAAAATCAGATAGTTCAGCGAGCACTGGAGACAGTCAAGGAGACAATCAATCAGATGCTTCGTCAATCATACAAAATGAAAGTGGGGAGTAGAAATGGGAAAAGATCCAGCATTAAAAGCGAGAGTAATAGCTAACAAAGCAAAGAAAGCAAGATATGAGCGCGCAAAAAATGGCATTGCAAGTAATGGATTATCTACAAAAAGAAGCTTGGAACAATTGGAATCTTATATTAAGCATTGTAAAGAGGCAATTGAGTATGTAGATAGTGAAGCAGGTTACCATTACTTAGGAGAATTTAAGACTAAATTATCAGAAGATGTCAAAATTTTAGAGGAATATAAGAATTTTGCTAAAGATTCTAACACTGCGTTTATGAATCTTTATACTCTGTTAGAGAAAAAGATTGCTAGTCTGGAAAGTTCAATTGAAAAGGATCGTGCAGCTTATAATGAGGGCTTGCTACTGCCTTTCGAGTGGATTTAAGAGAGAGGAACTATGGATACAAATATTAATAAAAAAGATGGTAGTTATACTGCTGATATTATTAAGTATAATGATAGTGATATTCAAACAATCCTTACTGATTTGAATGCTATTAGTAGC
>ERZ773038.1644-NODE-1644-length-12380-cov-8.114807_pt1 | contig 12380 bp, 10 predicted proteins | sample MGYA00511665_ERZ773038 | MGnify/ENA primary metagenome ERZ773038 (study PRJEB29015, sample SAMEA2737966) | human oral metagenome | biome: human oral; feature: human-associated habitat; material: dental | place: China | collected 2028 ... | reverse complement strand
CTGAGGAAGTATCCTCCGATCGCCCCGCCGATGAACATGAGGGCCACGACGATGCCGGTGGAAACCTGTATGGCCTTCGACCCCAAAAGCCTCGTGAATTCGCGTTTGAAGATGAGGGAAAGAATCATCGGGCTGCGTCCTTCCTGCGGCCGAAGATGCCTCGTCGGCCCTTTTGCGTGGGTTCCTCGGGTTGCGCGGCGACCACCACGTCCTTGAACAGATCGGCGAGGTGGGGGCGCCGGGGTGCGAATTCGCGGACCGGCCCAGCGGACAGCGCGGCCTGGAGCAGCGCCTGGTCATCGATCCCTTCGGAGTCGACGACCACGCGGGTCAATCCATTTGCGCTGGGGGCGTCGGACGTTCCCTCGAGGGGATCGGGCTGCGGCTTGACGCCCGCCGAAGACAAAGCGGCGTGAACCCTGTCGGGGCCCGCCGAAACGGCCAGCGCAATCTGCGGCCTGCCAGCGTTGCGCAGCTCGTGGATTGTGCCTTCTGCCACGATCGACCCGCGGGAGACAATGCCGACGCGGTCGCACAACCGCTCGACGAGATCGAGTTGGTGGGAGGAGAAGATGACGGGAACGCCGGATTTCGCCTTGTCTTTGAGGACCTGGCTCATCACGTCGACCGCCACCGGATCGAGGCCGGAAAACGGCTCGTCGAGAACGAGGATGATGGGATCGTGGACGAGGGCCGCCGCCAGCTGGACGCGCTGCTGATTGCCGAGGGAAAGCTTTTGCACGTTGTCGTTTCGCCTGCCTGCCACTCCCAGCCGATCGGTCCATTGCTCCGTCGCCTGCGCCGCCTCGGCTTTGCCCAGTCCATGGAGCCGCGCAAAATACTCCAGTTGCCTTCCCACCTGCATTTTGGGGTAGAGACCGCGCTCCTCCGGCATGTAGCCGATTTTGCGGCGGACGTCGTCGTCGACCTCTTTGCCATTCCATGAAACCCGGCCTGAATCGGTGGAGAGCACACCCAGCATGATCCGCATCGCGGTCGTCTTGCCTGCGCCGTTCGATCCGACGAAGCCAAATATCTCACCAGGCTGGACTTTGAGGCTGAGACCCTTCAACGCTTGCAACGTCCCGAAGGACTTATTGAGATCCTGAACTTCCAGCATGTTTCATGTTTACCACAACGGCTGACGAGGAGCACGCCTCATTCGACGCAAGGTTTGCCGCCGAAAGGCAGGAAAGGGAGCGTCTGTGCGAGCTCCGGCGCCGAAAGGCTGGGCGGGGGCGCATGCGCCGAGAAGCGGGGCAGGGGTTGGCGCCGACGAACAGGCAGGGTTGTGCCGAAAGGCGGGCAGGCGAAGTGGACTGCGAAGTCCTTTTAGAAAGCGATGAAAGGGCTCGGATCGGGCGACGAGTAGAAGTGAGGGGCGGGCGAGGAGTAGACGCGAGGATGCGAGGATCGGACGACGTGGAAGCGAGGACGAGAAAGCGTCCGCCGACCGGCAGCGAGGCTGCCATCGACGGACGCTCGACCTTTCGTAAAGAGAGACTGAGTTGCGCCTCAGCGTGTCTGGAGCTGTGGATCCTTTTCCATGCCTCGAAGGCCGAGATAAAGCAGGTTCGTCACCTGGGCGGCGACGAGTTTCTTATCGACCTGCATGTTCTCGCTCCACCACTGACCTATCTGTCCGACGCCGCCAGCGAGGATCTGCCCGTAGACGGGCGCCGATGCGGGATCGAGCCCCTGCTTCTCCAGAAGCGGGGCGAGGAAAACGGTGACTTGGTCCGCGATGTCGGCCATGACGGTCTCGAAGGTCTCGCTCCTGACGGCGGTGGGCGACTGGTGGGCGAGCAGATGGAATCCGTCGGCGTTCTCCTCGATGAAGTCGAGAAGGGTGACGACGATTCCCTCAAGGACTGCCCGCGCGCTGTGTTCGGGACGCATCTGAGACCGCAGGATGTCGGAAAGGGCCTTCACCTCGCGGTCGACGATAACCTGGTAGAGGCCTTCCTTCCCTCCGAAATGCTCGTAGACGATGGGCTTGGAGACGCCTGCCGCACTCGCGATTTCTTCGACGGAGACGGCATCATAGCCTCGAGTTCCAAAGAGCTGGCGGGCTACGCGGATCAGCTGTTCACGGCGCTCGGCTCGGGACATCCGCACGCGCCGGGGTGACGAAGAAGAATTTGCGCTCATATATCAATTATTGCAGTAAAAGCGGCTGTTTACTTCAGTCCGAAGGAGGATCTCTCCCCATTGCCACTCCGCTTTGACGCCGAACGGATCGTGCGACCGTAAAAAACGCTCGCTTTTCAGCGTGTGGATGCGCGGGCTCGTCCGCTCCGTCAAATGCCCGCCATTTCGCGCATCGTGGAGGGGATGGACCAGACGGGCCAGGCTCGGCGCCGACCGCGGGCGAAGGCGGCTGGCCGAGGCCGAAACCTCAACATATCGTTTCGCTCAAAGGAAAGAGTTTCGCTTCCGGTGAACAGCGAGACGTCAGCCCAGGCGTCCTCAGCCCGACTTTCGGACGGCTTTCCGACTTTGGGATGACTTTTCGCGGACGCGCCTATACAATCGTCCGGGTGATCCGCCCTGGTGTAATGGCAGCACAGAGGTCTTTGGAACCTTTTGTCCGGGTTCGAATCCTGGGGGCGGAGCAGATATGCGACGCACGGTCGGCGTCGCTGCGCGGACGGCGTAGGCGAAACTCTCAGGCAGCGGTTAAACTTGGTCTATGACCACAGGAAGGGGCCTACTGTGAGCAGACCGCATCCGGCTGCCGTCGTCGTTCTAGCCGCCGGTCAGGGAACCAGGATGAAATCCGAGATCCCCAAAGTCCTCCATCCCATGTGCGGCCGCACGCTCCTCGGCCACGCGATCTTCGCGGCGCGGGGGCTTGCCCCCGATCACATCGCCGTCGTCGTGCGCCACGAACGCGACCGCGTCGCCGCACACGCCGCCGAGTGCGATCCCGGGATCACGATTGCAGACCAGGACGAGATCAAGGGCACGGGCAGAGCCCTCTGGTGCGGCTTGCGCGCCCTTCCGGCGGATCTTTCGGGGCCGGTCGTCGTGACTGCGGGGGACACTCCTCTGCTTTCGGCCGACGTTTTGTCTCGCCTTCTGGGACGGCACGAAGGCAATGCGGTCACGGTTTTGACAGCCGTCGTGCCCGATCCCACAGGCTATGGCAGGATCGTCCGCGACGCCGAAGGGGCCGTCGCCGGCGTCGTCGAGCACAAAGACGCGACGCGGGAACAACGTGAGATTGCCGAGATCAACACGTCTACGTACGTTTTCGACGCCGACTTCCTTCGCGAGGCCGTCGGAGGGCTCGACACCGAGAACGCGCAGGGCGAGATGTACCTGACCGACGTCGTGGCGAAGGCCTATGAATCCGGCGCAGGGGTCGGCTCGTACGTCGTCGAGGACTCGTGGCTCGTCGAAGGGTGCAACGACCTCGTCCAGTTGGCGGCTCTGCGCGAGCAGATGAATCGGAGGACCCTCGAGGCGTGGATGCGCGCCGGGGCGGCGATCGTCGATCCCGCGACCACGTCGATTGACGTGACCGTCACTTTGGCGCCGGATTGCCGGGTCCTGCCCGGAACGGGGCTCTACGGGACGACGTCGATCGCGAAGGGCGCCCTCGTGGGTCCGGGCGAGTTCACCGACGCCCTCGTGGGCGAGGGGGCCGATGCGCGCCACGTCGTGGTTCGCGACGCGGCCGTGGAGGCGGGGACTGCGCTTCCGCCCTACACAGTGCTGACCGGGGGCGCCAGGGCCGCCGGCGTTTCCGAATAGCGAGGGGAACTATGACCGGAATGCGGATGGCGAACGACAAACGCCTCGTTCTCGTAAGCGGCCGGGCGCATCCGGCATTGGCGAAGGAAGTCGCGGACGAACTGGGAATCGACCTCTTGCCGGTCACCGCCTACGATTTCGCCAACTCTGAGATATACGTCCGTTTCGAGGAGTCGGTGCGCGGGGCCGACGTGTTCATCCTCCAGTCCCACGCCGATCCCATCAACACGTGGCTCATGGAGCAGCTCATCATGGTCGACGCCGCCAAGCGAGCCTCGGCCAAGCGAATCACCGCCGTGGCCCCTTACTACCCGTACGCCCGCCAAGACAAGAAGCACAAGGGGCGCGAGCCGATCTCAGCCCGTCTCGTGGCCGACCTGTTCAGGACGGCCGGCGCCGACCGCATTATGTCCGTAGACTTGCATGCCGCGCAGTCTCAGGGTTTTTTCGACGGTCCCGTCGACCACTTGTGGGCGATGCCGACCCTGGTCGAATACGTTCGCGGACGCATCGACGTCGGCAGCGCCGTGGTTGTCTCTCCCGACGCCGGCCGGATCAAGGTGGCCGAGCAGTGGGGCAATCGACTCGGGGGCGTGCCTCTCGCGTTCGTGCACAAGACGCGCGACCTCACTCGCCCCAATCAGGCGACGGCGAACCGCGTGGTCGGCGACGTCTCCGGGCGCACCGCCGTGATCGTCGACGATCTCATCGACACTGCCGGAACCATCTGCGGCGCGGTGCGCATCGTGCTGGAGGCGGGGGCCAAGGACGTCATCGTCGCCGCCACCCACGGGGTGCTCTCCGATCCGGCGACCCAACGTCTGCGTGAATCGGGGCTGCGCGAGCTCGTTGTCACGGACACGCTTCCCATCGGTCCGGAAAAGCGCTTTCCGGCCATGACGGTGCTTCCGATCGCACCGGTTCTGGCCCGCGCCATCGACGAAGTCTTCGAGGACGGGTCCGTCACGAGTCTTTTCGACGGCGCGTACTGACCCGGCTTGCTCCCGCGCTTCCGTCTGATTTCGGCGGAGTCTAGGGCGGAAACTGGCGTGAAACGTCGCCTCCTGTTTGGCCAAGGTCTTCCAGTCGGCGTCAATGGCAAGTTGATGTGACATACGTATCCGAAGTTTGCTCTGGTTTTTGAGAAACCCCCAGTTTTCTTTCGCGAATCTGAGTTTTCCTTTGTATTCCGCGGATTCTTTGGGTAATCTGCGATAAAGCGGAGATCAATCGGGGAGAGCTATCCATCATTGATACTTTGTGAAGCATCTCGGCAAACAAGCTTATTTTATATATAAACCTGTTATAAACACTTAAACTCAACTAAAGTTACTTATATGCAATAAGTAAGGTTAAAATCTGCATCTCTGGATAACGCTGACTTAAGGCGTATACGCTCAAAACCTTGTTCTCGTCCCAGATATTCCTGATTTGAATGGCTTTGGCGTACAACAGTGACATGAGGTCGATATTTATGCGGGAGGCCACGTGGGTCTTCGGCGGCCTGCGGGGATCGTTCAGAGCGCCTGACCTAAACGTCGCTCTTCGCAGTCATGCCGATTGCGGATCGTCGCCGTTCCGGCTGGTGCGGCATTTGCTTGCGCGAGGCGCGAAAAGGCAAAGAGGATCCCACTTTATCTTGAATTCCTTCCTTTCTTTGTGAGTGGCCCTGCGTGTGCCCTTCTTGCAAGGTAAGTTCGCCGCCCATTGGACCTTAATCGGGTCGGGGCTCAAGGAAGCGCATGTGATTTTGGTGTAAAACTACCAATATTCGAGGCAAAACGGAGAGGTGTCGCGAAATGTCCTGCTTCCCGCCGTAAGCGTTTGAGGGGCTGGTTTGTTCGCATTTTAAAAAGTTAAATAATGTATTTAAAGGTATCTATTGTGCTTATAAGATGTATATAGGACTAAAACATGTAAAAAAGTTTAGAAAGTAAACAACACTCTATTAACTTTAACGACACACCTTGGGGGGAAAACCACTCTGGTGGTGTGGACAAAGTTCGTTGTAGGCTAGCTGCAGGCCCGGCAAAGGGTTCCATGGTCAAGGGTCCATGGTTTCACATACAGAGGAAGGTACTTTTTCATGTCACAGAATGAGTTTAAAGATGTAGATGGTGCGAATCTTCAGATTTCCTCCATCTTGGACGAGAACATGGGCAGCCTCAACGCGCACAAGTCGGCCATCAACGGCAAGACGACGGAGCTGCGGGGCAACGTTCAGTTCCAGGGCGGAGCGGCCCAGGCCTTCACCGCCGCCTTCACCGCCCTCGAGGAAGCTAGCGACAGGCTCTTCCAGAAGCTTGGCGTTTACAGCCAGGAGACCAAGAGCACGGGCTCTACTTCCGAGCAGGCCGACATCGACGAAGCTCAGAGCTACAAGAACCTCGGCTTGGACTCGCTCATGGGTGGCGGAAGCTCCGCTCTCTAGGTCGATTCTCGAGACGATACTTATCTAGGCGCAATTAGGAAAGGACAACCACACTCATGACCATTCTCTACAACTACCCCCTCATGCAGGCAGGCGTTGCCGACATCAAGGCCCATGCGCAGAAGGTGCGCGAGGAGACCGAAACGATGGGCAACCGGATCGAGGGCATCATCCGCGAAAGGCTCGGCGGTCAGGCAGCAGATGCCTTCCACACGATCTTTATGAGCTGGATGAAGGACTGCGACGTCATGGTCCAGGCCACGGACGCTCTCAGCCTCGTGCTTGACGGTTCTGTTACGAACATGCAGGGAACGGACAGCAACAATGCGCGCCGTTTCGGCGGCTAAGACCGCATCCCGATAAAAGCTGTGTGGGCGGCTTAATATGGTCGCCCACACAGCTTTTATCGTAATCCGGGGTTCTCGCAGCCCTTGTCTCGCAGCCCTTGTCGTTCCAAGGATTTCGACATATTCCAGGTATTCTCGCGCTTGCCGCGCTCTCTTCGTTGCGACGGTTCCCAGCGTCGTTTCCGAGGCCTCACCGCCGCGTATTCGACTTGGCGGAATCGGAGGAGATATGAAGGCAAGCACACATATTTAGTCAAATGACTCGTTTCGGTGTCCGCCGGGGACTTCCTTTCACATCCGCCTAGTGGACGACGTCGTCAAGCGACGCCGACGAGACTAAACTCCACATTGTCTCCACAAGTTTTCGATTTGTATTTCTGAGGACACGCTATGAGAGGGAATAAAACCTTTGCCGCTCTGTCCGTTTCGCGTGGTCTGAGCCTGCTCACGGTTCTGCTCTTGGCCTGCGCGAGCGTGTTCGCCGCGGCGCCCGCCGGAGCCAGCAACGGCAGCACGCCCGACGGGGCCGGCTACAGCGCGCCGGACCGTGTCGCCGTCGGCCAACCGCTGACGGTCAAAGGCGTCGGCTGGATGAATCAGGAAAAGAAGGAAGGCTCGGTCGTCGCCGTCAAGATCGACGGCGGGACTTTCAAAGCGAAATCCGCCGTCAAAAATCCTGTCAATGGAAAGGCTGAGACCGACAAGGGCGTCTTGGCGATGGTCAAGGCGGATGCGTCCGGAAACTGGACAGCGACCATTTCTGCGGAGTCTTTGAGCCAGCTGAAAGAGGGCAAGCATACGGTCCAGTTCTCGAGCGGCTCAGGCCTTCAGGGCGACGTCGTGCGGCAATCGAGCGCTGCGTTCGTGTACGGCACCGAGGCGGGAAAGCCCAATCAAAATCCGAATCCTCAGGCGCCCGCGCCCAAGGAAGCTCCTCAGGCGCCTGCACCCAAGGAAGCCGCGCCGCCGAACCAGCCGAACGACACTCCCTCTAGCCTTGGTCCACCGGAGTGGCCACACGTTGATCTGGTGGACCCGTCGGACAAGTCGGGTGCCAAAGCTTGGGTTGAGAAGGAAATCAAGTCGGACGCGGGTGCGAAGTTCCACATCAGAGGGACCGGTTGGAAGAACTCAGCGGGGAACGGCCCGTCCACAGTCTCCGTCAAAATCAATGAGGGTGAGAACAAACCCTACGAGCGGGCCAAGGCCATCGACCATCCTTCGGTCAAGGGGGACAAAACCGTCTGGGCGCTTGTCGCCCAAGAGAACCCGAAGAAAGACAAGAACGTCAAGGCCATCAAGTCCAACGGCGACTTCGAAGTCGAGATCGACGTTCCCGAGAGCTTGACGAAGGGGCACTACTTCACCGTTTCTCTGCTCTCGGGGCAGTCGGACACGAAAGACGTCAAACGGTCAATGGCCTCCGAACAGTTGACGGTCCTTGAGCCAACCATGTGCAAGCCGTCGGTTGAGAAACCGACTGTCAAAGTGGAGAATGCCAAGGCCCATATTGGCGGCACGGTAAAGGTCAGCGGCAAAGGATGGTGCCACCCGCAGGAAAACCAGGGTGCCTCGAAAATCGCGGTCAAGATCGACGGCGGAAAGTACAAGCGCGTCGATGTGCCCGCCGGCAGCGACGCGACGGTCTGGGCGATCGTGGAAAACGCCGACCCCAAGACCGGCGACTGGACGGCCGAGATCCCGCTGCCCGACGGGACTGACAAGAAAGCGGTTCGCGGAGGCAACGGCGGAAGCAATCCCGTGTTCCCCGAAGGCAAGCACCGTTTCACATTTATCACCGGAGACGCGGTCAAGCCGGGCGACGCGAAGCGGGAGGTCAAGTCCGACGAATTCGACGTTAGAGACTACAAGCCGAGCGGAATTCCAGATCCGGTCGAGGCGAACGAGGATCTTAAAGACGACAACAAACAGGGTATGACCGTTAAGCGCGGCAAGGACGGTCGGCTCGTCGTCACCATTCCGAAGGCCAAAGCCGAGGCAGGCAAAGGCAATAAAAAGGACGGCCGGAACGCCACGGACAAGAAGACCTGGGTCTTCCTCGATGTGTACGACGAGGAAGGAACGTCTCGCCACCCATGGGGTGCCAGGTGGTTTGAGACGGACAAGGACGGCAAGGTCCTCGATCTGCCCAAAGACGTGTCTCTTCCCAATGGCGCCTTGAAGATCACGGCGCAATCCGGCAAGCCCGGCGACGACTTCGGCGCTCTCCTGGGATGGACGACGTTCGAAGGCCCCAAGAAACCGGGCAACCCGACCAATCCCCCCGGCGGCGGTGGGAACCAGCCTCCCAGCGGCGAGAACCGGCCGCCCAGCGGGAATCAGCCGCCGAGCAACGGCGGCAACCAACCCCCGGGCGGAAATCAAGGGAACGGCGGCGGACAGCAGGGCAGGACGGGCGGCTCCACGATCGTGAGGCGTTCGGTCCAATCGGGCACGCGTCAGTCGATCATACCCGGAAGGTATGTCATTCAAAGGGCAATCGCCGGTCAGCAGCCGCAGAAGCCGGCCCAGCCGTTCTTCCCGAAGCCCGACTTCTCGCCGCTTCCCCCTGTTCCAAACATCAAGGGCTTGACGCTACAGAACGCCGGAAACATCGGAAAGCAGATGGAAGGCAAGGTCTTGGTGCTTGCGCCAGCCGGACGTCAGCCGGGCGAATGGGTCTTCCTCTACCTCTACCCTCAGGGCAGCCCGCTCGGGTGGATGCAGATCGACAAAGAAGGAAAGATTCGAGTCGACACATCCACTCTTCCCGACGGCTCCTACAAGTTCGCGTTGATGGATTCCACCGGGGCGCTCATCGGATGGACCGACCTCGACGTCGGCAACGTCAAGAAGTCCCCAGCGCCGGCTCCGACGCCGACCAAGACCGACGGCCCGGCCCGCATCCCGCCGAAAACCGAGGGAGACGACAGTCAGCCGATATGGCCCTGGATACTAGGCGGAGCAGTCATTTCCGTGACGGTCGTCGCAACCTCCCTTATCGCCTCGCGGCGCCAGAGCAAGTGAAAGCGAGGAGTAGTCATGATTGCTTCGCGCAAAGGCCTGAAAGCCACGTTTGCGATTCTCATGGGTTTCATGCTCGCCATGCTGGTCGATGCAGGCGCCCATGCCCTTCCGGGCGACTCCCCGGGAACCGGAGCGTCCGTGTCCGCGAAGACGGCCCAGGCGGGGCAGCAGATTTCCTTCACGGCGACTGGTTTCCCGGCAGGCGCAACCGTTTACGTCCAGCTTGACGACGGTGCGACCCACTGGGACAGCAGCCTTCCGGGAAAGTCCATTCTGCATAAGAAAGTTCCCGCTTCTGGAAAAGTCTCGGGGTCCGTCGTCCTTCCCGCCAATGTCGCTCCCGGAGCGCATTGGCTGCGTTTCAACGCAACGGCAGCCGATCCGAACGGCGGGTCTCAACAGATCACCTGCCGGGGAGACTCCGATTTCACTGTGGTCGCCCCCCAAGGAGAAGGCGGAGGCGGCGGGCAGCCGGGCGGCAACGCCGGTGACAACCAAGGAAACGGCCAAGGCACCGACCAGGGCAACGGCCAAGGCGGCAATCAAGGAAACGGCCAGGGCGGCAACAACAGCGGGGGTCAACAGCAGCCCGGAGGCGGCCCTCAACAGCAGGGGCAGCCGGGCGCACAGCAGGGCGTTGCGGTTGACGCCCAAGGAAGACCCCTGCCGCCGGGAGCGACTCCCTCGGCAACTTCGACCGTGAAGATAGGGGGACAAATCATGACCATCGCCCCCGAAGCCGCCAGCCCGGTGCCGACCGAACGCCCGAAGAACACTGCCAAGAAGACGCCGACCATGCCGCCGGCCGCTCCCAAGGCCGCAGCCGAGGAAGAGTCCGGTGGGCCCAACATGGGCGTAGTCGGCGGAATGGCTCTCGTCTTCGTCGGGCTGATCACCGCCACCCTCATCACGAATCGCGCAAAAGCCGTCGCGGCAGGCTCGTCGAGGGGCGGAGCCTCTGCTGGCTTAAGCCCTTACGATCCGGCTTTCGCCGCCGGCCCGTTGGCCTTCGACGGCTCCGACGCGGACGCCGCCGGCGCTTCCGGACTGGCCGGGGGCGCCGCACTGGCCGCGGACGGCTCAGCCGCTGTCGCCGATGACACTGACGCAGACGAGCCCGATTCCGTCTTAGACGGCTCGGCGCCTGACTGGCCGCCCCTTGCCCCAGATGGGTCGGAGCACGTCGCCGGTTCGAGCGCTGCCGCATTGGGCGGCCGGGACTCGGACGGCCAGGATTGGCGCGACGGCGCCTCCTCGGGTGCGGATGGCGCGGTCGCCGACGGCGATCTGGCGGCCGACCCCGACTCCGATGCGACCGCCGACTCGGAGGATTCCGCTTTCGACGGCGACACCGAAAACTCTGTGGACGACGACTCCTGAGAGTGACAGGCCCTGAGAGTGACAGGCCCGGAGGGTGACAGGCCCTTCCTCGGCGCGGTAGCATGTATAGGTTGCCTCGGCGAGGGAAAGCAAACGTGTCTTTCCGTTATCGACGCGGTGGGTGTGCCTTCGTGCACGGCCGTCGGAATCGAGGCCGCACGCGCTCGAAACTCTCGGGCGCCACACGAAAGGAGAACCACATGGCAGACAAAATCCAGGTCGATCGCCGCCAGTCCTTCGGAAAGGGCGCGTCCCGCCAGCTTCGCCGCGAGGGCCGCACGCCCGCCGTCGTCTACGGGCACGGCTCCGAACCCGTCCACATTTCCTTCGATTCGCATGAGATCTTCCTGGCCACCAAAGGGCAGGCCAACCCGATTCTCACGATTGCGCTGGAAGGCAAGGAACAGCTCGTTCTCGTCAAGGAGCTGCAGCGCAATCCTCTGACGCGCATCATCGAGCACCTCGATCTTCTGCGCGTCAAGCAGGGCGAAAAGGTCGACGTCGAAGTTCCCGTCGAAGTCACCGGAGAGTCCTTCTCCGGCACGATCCACACCGTTGAGCTCATGCACGTTCTGGTCAAAGCCCCGGCCACCGCGATTCCCGAGTCGATCGTCGTCGACGTCGAAGGCCGCAAGGACGGCGAGAACGTCACCGTCGCGGATTTGACCTTCCCCGCCGACGTCGAGGTCGAGACCGACCCCGAATCGATCGTCGTGGTCATCGCGACTCCGTCTTCCTCCGCCGTGGAAGACGCCCCCGCCGCCGAGCAGGCTGCGGACGCGGAAGAAGCCTCGGCCGAATGATTGTCAAGCGTGTGGCGCCTTTCGGGGCGCCACACGCATTGGAGGCAAGGTGTTCGCAGCGGTCGGCCTGGGAAATCCCGGCGCACAGTACGCAGCCACGCGCCACAACGCGGGGCGCATGGTCATCGACGAGCTCGCGTCCCGCGCTCGCGGGAAGCTTTCGCGATTGAAGAACACGGGGGCGCTCGGTCTCGAGTGCCACGTCGGGCCCCCGCCTTCCCGCAGGGCCGTCCTGTTCGTTACGACCCGGTATATGAACGAATCCGGAGGCCCCGTCACGGCGCTTCTCGGCTACTTCAAGATCGCTCCCCAGAATCTCATCGTCGTCCACGATGAGCTGGACCTTCCCTTCGGCACGATCCGCCTCAAGCGCGGCGGGGGAGAGGGAGGCCACAACGGCCTCAAATCGATCACTCAAGCCCTCGGGACGAAAGAGTACATTCGCTTGAGATTCGGGATTGGACGCCCGCCCGGGCGGCAGGATCCCGCCGATTTCGTCCTTTCACCCTTCGCGTCTTCGCAGGCTAAGGAACTTCCGCTCCTCATATCGGAGGCGGCCGACGCCGTAGAAGACGCCATTCTCAGCGGCCTCGAGGCCGCCCAGCTCAGGCTTCACACGAGGTGACCGTGCTC
>ERZ773038.1640-NODE-1640-length-12399-cov-9.970350_pt1 | contig 12399 bp, 8 predicted proteins | sample MGYA00511665_ERZ773038 | MGnify/ENA primary metagenome ERZ773038 (study PRJEB29015, sample SAMEA2737966) | human oral metagenome | biome: human oral; feature: human-associated habitat; material: dental | place: China | collected 2028 ... | reverse complement strand
GAGGCCCGGATCATCCCCGCTCGCGCGGGGTTTACTCGAGCGCAAGGTCGCCCTGTGGGGCGAGCTGCGGATCATCCCCGCTCGCGCGGGGTTTACGTCCGATAATCCGGTCAGCTGAGTCTAGGAGGGGGATCATCCCCGCTCGCGCGGGGTTTACGCCGTGTCCTGGTCGCGGGACCAGTCGGCGCTGGGATCATCCCCGCTCGCCACTCCGGGCCGAGCGCGCCAGCAAGCACCGGATCATCCCCGCTCGCGCGGGGTTTACTGGAGAGACTACGTGCAGCCCGTGTGCGACGACGGGATCATCCCCGCTCGCGCGGGGTTTACTGGCGCGTGAGCCGCCCCGGCGGGCTCGGCCGCGGATCATCCCCGCTCGCGCGGGGTTTACGCGGGGTCGGTGTCGAGCATACGCATCAACTCAGGATCATCCCCGCTCGCGCGGGGTTTACGATTCCCGCCGAAGACGATCTGGACGCCGAAAAGGATCATCCCCGCTCGCGCGGGGTTTACGTCCAGCGCGAGCTGCCGATCGAGCTGATCCGAGGATCATCCCCGCTCGCGCGGGGTTTACCGATAGCAAGCCTGGCGGCATTCACGATATCGGGGATCATCCCCGCTCGCGCGGGGTTTACGAGGCGTACTACGCCGCAGTCTGGCTCCAGGAGGGATCATCCCCGCTCGCGCGGGGTTTACCCCATCGCCCACCTCAGGGCCTCGTCGCCCTCGGGATCATCCCCGCTCGCGCGGGGTTTACGACACGGGGACGGTGCCCGGCCACCCGGTGCCGGGATCATCCCCGCTCGCGCGGGGTTTACCCCTTCTCGTCGTGCGCCACGTACACCGCGTCGGGATCATCCCCGCTCGCGCGGGGTTTACACGACGGAGCGCTGGCTCCGTGAGCACGACTACGGATCATCCCCGCTCGCGCGGGGTTTACCCGTACGCCCCCATCCGGGAGGGGGCGCGCGTCGGGATCATCCCCGCTCGCGCGGGGTTTACACCGCGCTCGCGGACCTCCCGCCGGACCACAGAGGATCATCCCCGCTCGCGCGGGGTTTACACGCGGGTGATGTCTCGGAGCTGGCGAACGAGAGGATCATCCCCGCTCGCGCGGGGTTTACTGACCACCTCACGCACCGGCACCACACGCTGGCGGATCATCCCCGCTCGCGCGGGGTTTACCATGGCGGTCCACCGCCCGTCGGGGCGGCAGTCCGGATCATCCCCGCTCGCGCGGGGTTTACGCGCCCGTGATGATGTGACTGTCCCACGCACGCGGATCATCCCCGCTCGCGCGGGGTTTACACGACGCAGCCCACGCCTCCGAGGAATCGGTGGGGATCATCCCCGCTCGCGCGGGGTTTACAGCCGGGCTCCCTCGGCTGTGGTGACGGCCCAGGGATCATCCCCGCTCGCGCGGGGTTTACTTTCTCGTCATGCGCTGGGGCGTCGGCGGGAGGGGATCATCCCCGCTCGCGCGGGGTTTACCCGCCCAGCTGACCGGTGAGACGGCCCATGACCGGATCATCCCCGCTCGCGCGGGGTTTACACCGCTGTTACGGCGAACGCCGCGGCGGCGTGCGGATCATCCCCGCTCGCGCGGGGTTTACGTGACGGGGCAGGTCCTCTGTCGGGTGGTCGGGGGATCATCCCCGCTCGCGCGGGGTTTACTGGGAGGCCTCGAATTCCGCCCCGATCTTCGTGGGATCATCCCCGCTCGCGCGGGGTTTACAGCCGAAGCAGATTGCGGGGCGGGCGCCCCACAGGATCATCCCCGCTCGCGCGGGGTTTACCCTCCTGCGACCACCCCGGATGCGACGCTTTCATGGATCATCCCCGCTCGCGCGGGGTTTACACGAAGGCGTCGCCGGAGGGCGGGTGGCGCACGGGATCATCCCCGCTCGCGCGGGGTTTACTCGCCGACGCCATTCCCGGCGCGTCCGGGAAGCGGATCATCCCCGCTCGCGCGGGGTTTACGCCCCGGCCCGGCCACCACGTCCCCGCTCAGCGGGATCATCCCCGCTCGCGCGGGGTTTACTCCACTGGGGCAAGGACGACTCCCTCGGAGACGGGATCATCCCCGCTCGCGCGGGGTTTACAACTGGGCCAGCTGGGCCAGAAACTGGGCCAAGGGATCATCCCCGCTCGCGCGGGGTTTACTTCGACCATCATGGCCGCCAAGGCCTCCCTCTCGGATCATCCCCGCTCGCGCGGGGTTTACTCATCCCTCCGAAGATGGACATCAGCAAGATCGGGATCATCCCCGCTCGCGCGGGGTTTACTCCTGCCTGCTCCACAGGGCCTCCAGGTTGGCCGGATCATCCCCGCTCGCGCGGGGTTTACTGCCCCTCCTCGTTGTAGAGGATCTGCCCCTCGGGATCATCCCCGCTCGCGCGGGGTTTACTGCCTTTCGGCGAGTCTTCCGACGACGGTGTCGGGATCATCCCCGCTCGCGCGGGGTTTACCGGACCTCGAAGGGCAGGTCCATCAGCATGTCGGGATCATCCCCGCTCGCGCGGGGTTTACCCGTGCAAGACCAACGCCGTGGCGGCCAGTGGCGGATCATCCCCGCTCGCGCGGGGTTTACACGTCGATGAACAGGAGCGAAGGCAGGATCCGAGGATCATCCCCGCTCGCGCGGGGTTTACCTGGGCGAGGCCCGCAACGCCCTTCGGTTCACCGGATCATCCCCGCTCGCGCGGGGTTTACTCGGCGACTTCGCCGCGGACATGGATAACGACAGGATCATCCCCGCTCGCGCGGGGTTTACCCCGATGACGACGGAATCCTGCACCAAGAGGACAGGATCATCCCCGCTCGCGCGGGGTTTACGACGTGCGACAGGACCCGTCGTCGGACTGGATCGGATCATCCCCGCTCGCGCGGGGTTTACTTTGGCGGGGGTAGGGCGTCTCAGCTACGGGGAGGATCATCCCCGCTCGCGCGGGGTTTACACCGAGATGACCTGATGAGCCCGGGCCGGCTCAGGATCATCCCCGCTCGCGCGGGGTTTACACGAAGCGGCGCTGGCAGCCGAGGACGGGATTGGGATCATCCCCGCTCGCGCGGGGTTTACGACTTCACCTGGCAGAGTTCGGACTGGACCCGCGGATCATCCCCGCTCGCGCGGGGTTTACCCGCCCCATAGGATCCGCCGGCGGCCTCGGCCCGGATCATCCCCGCTCGCGCGGGGTTTACGAGAGGCACCGTGTCCCGGTAGTCGCTGCCGCCGGATCATCCCCGCTCGCGCGGGGTTTACCCCCGGCGCCCATGAGGCGGAGAGGATCGCCGCGGATCATCCCCGCTCGCGCGGGGTTTACCCGCCACACGATGCTACGTCACGCATACCATGTGGATCATCCCCGCTCGCGCGGGGTTTACCGGACGCCGTCCTCCGCGGGGGTGAAAACCTCGGGATCATCCCCGCTCGCGCGGGGTTTACCACAGTCCCGTTGCGGGTCACGACAGAGGCCGAGGATCATCCCCGCTCGCGCGGGGTTTACCGTGAAACAACGGAGGAGGATCATCCCCGCCCGGGATCATCCCCGCTCGCGCGGGGTTTACGCGGCCTGCTCCGCCCACCTGGTGATGGTGGTCGGATCATCCCCGCTCGCGCGGGGTTTACGGCTTCGGGGAATGGCTGAAGGGTAATACCGCAGGATCATCCCCGCTCGCGCGGGGTTTACGATCAAGTCGAGCAGCTCGTTCACGACGGTCAGGGATCATCCCCGCTCGCGCGGGGTTTACTCGGCGCGCAGGGCGGCGATCAAGTGGGCCGCGGGATCATCCCCGCTCGCGCGGGGTTTACCCATCATCCCCATGCCCGTTGAGAGCCTCACCCGGATCATCCCCGCTCGCGCGGGGTTTACGGCACCCATCGGCCGGGAGCGCCCAAAACGGTTGGATCATCCCCGCTCGCGCGGGGTTTACCAACATCATCCTATGCATCCCCGCTTCTCTGTGGGATCATCCCCGCTCGCGCGGGGTTTACCGATCTTTCAGGCGCATCCCCGCTAGCGCGGGGGGATCATCCCCGCTCGCGCGGGGTTTACCGGTCAATATCATTTCAGGCACGCTCAACCTCCGGATCATCCCCGCTCGCGCGGGGTTTACGCTTGGCCGCGTCGGCGGCGATCAGGCGGATCGGGATCATCCCCGCTCGCGCGGGGTTTACCTGGCGGGATCGCCGCTGGCGTTGTTGCGCTCAGGATCATCCCCGCTCGCGCGGGGTTTACCTCCCGTTTCGGAACCCGTGCCGGGCGGGGGAGGGATCATCCCCGCTCGCGCGGGGTTTACCGTGAGCGCGCTATTGAGTTGTCATCGCGCCCGTGGATCATCCCCGCTCGCGCGGGGTTTACCACATGATGCACAGCACACAAAGTTCCCCTTGCAGGATCATCCCCGCTCGCGCGGGGTTTACGGAGTAGATCAAGTTCGAGGAGATACGGGCGGAGGATCATCCCCGCTCGCGCGGGGTTTACTGGCCAGCGCCCGGGCCATGATGTCCAGGTTCGGGATCATCCCCGCTCGCGCGGGGTTTACATCCGGGGGCTGAGGATCTGGGCGGTAGCGGTAGGATCATCCCCGCTCGCGCGGGGTTTACCGCCCCGGGCCCGCGGCGAACGGGCGGGAGTCCGGATCATCCCCGCTCGCGCGGGGTTTACCCGTTCTCCCTCCCGCCGGGTTCCAGCGCCCCGGGATCATCCCCGCTCGCGCGGGGTTTACTTAACCCGAAGGATGTTTCGGGACTTTCGTCCCGGATCATCCCCGCTCGCGCGGGGTTTACTCCTCTCGGTCCTCGAAGGTGAACCGCAGGGCGGGATCATCCCCGCTCGCGCGGGGTTTACTTCCGCGTCCAGCTCGGCGTCGGGCCGCTCACCGGGATCATCCCCGCTCGCGCGGGGTTTACTGGAACCAGCTCGCCGACGCCATCCCCGGCGCGGGATCATCCCCGCTCGCGCGGGGTTTACTCAATCCCGAGCCGACGTATGCGTAAAAGGTGGGGATCATCCCCGCTCGCGCGGGGTTTACCTCCAGCGGAGGCTTGACGGCCAGCGGGAGGGAGGATCATCCCCGCTCGCGCGGGGTTTACAGGTGCATGTTGGTGACCCTCGCCGCCAGGTTCGGATCATCCCCGCTCGCGCGGGGTTTACGGGTATCCCGTACAGTAGGCCTCGTTATTCGGGGGATCATCCCCGCTCGCGCGGGGTTTACCCCAAGCACAGTCCTGGGCTCCCGCCGTGGACGGGATCATCCCCGCTCGCGCGGGGTTTACCCCCCACCCCGTGGACAGGCATCAACGACCGCAGGATCATCCCCGCTCGCGCGGGGTTTACCGCATGTCCCGCAGCCAGGAGCGGGCGTCCCGCGGATCATCCCCGCTCGCGCGGGGTTTACGCTTGCGGATCGTTGGTATCCCAACGAACCCGTAGTCTACCAGACCCCCGCCGCCTTCACTGCCGACCCAGGGCCCGCTCCGCCGGGTCGCCGTAGCGTCGCCGTCGTTCGGGGCGGCGCCTCTCCACTGCCGGACGTGCTGGACGCGACTCGGCCACCGCGGGTCTTCCCGGCCCCGGTCCGGGAACCGCTCCGACACGCCCAGACGAGTGGCAGCGTCATCCGGCTAGAAGCGGATCGCGTCGATCGGGCGGATCCGCACCGCCACGAACGCGGGGATGATCCCCGCCAGGGCTCCGACCCCGGATGCCGCCACCAGTCCGATGAGCGCGGCGGACATGGGGAAGGGCGGGTTGTCCGGCACCGGGATATCCAGAATGGCGCTCAGTGGCACCACCCGCAGGGCCACCACCGCGATGCCGACGCCGACGATGCCGGCCACGACCGTCGCCACCACCGACTCCAGCATGATCGAGAAGAAGATCCGGCGGCTCGTCGCGCCGAAGGAGCGGCGCACCCCGATCTCGTGGATGCGCTGGCGCACCGTCACCAGGGAGATATTGACCAGCCCCAGCGCCCCCAGCACCATGACGAAGACGCCCGCGCCGGAGACCACGGAGGTGAAGGCCCCCGTGCTCAGGTTCGCATTGGCGGACTGCAGATTGTCGGTGACCTGGGTCGAGCCCTGCCCGAACTGGGCGTCAAGATTGTCCTTGGCCCGCTGCTTGATCTCACTGACCCCCGCCGCCCCGGTCCAGATCTCCAGGGACGGGGCGGGGCGCGCGGCATGGGAGGGCAGCTGCTGCTCGTAGGAGGAGTTCAGGACGAACGCGGACAGCGTTTGCGGGCAGGGCACCGTATTGCCCTCGGCGTCGGTCGTCGTGCAGTAGGACAGGTCCTCGGGCTTGAGCACCCCCACGATCGTGTAGGTGGTGCGCGTCGGTTCGTAGGAGGCGACCGTGAGCGGGCCGGAGAGGGAGCCCACCCCCAGGGCGTCGAGGAACCCCTGGGAGACGACCAGCGACGGGGACATGTCATCGGCGTCGTCCGAGCGCAGCCAGCGCCCCTGGGTCACCTGCGTGTGGTGGATCAGGCCGTAGCCCGTGCTGACGGCCTGGGTGCGCACCTGGCGGGGGCCGTCGGGGAAGGCGAAGCGGATGGAGGTGTCGTAGGTCGTCGCCCAGGAGTTGATCTCATAACGGTCCACGAAGGAGCTCATCGCCTGAGAGATGCGGATGGAGGTGTCCGGCGACGACGCCCCGGCCCCACCGGTCCCAGCCGCACCGGCGGGCCCGGCCCCTCCGGCCCCGCCGGATCCGGCCTGGCCCTCCGCGGCCGAGCCCCCGGAGCCCGCCCCCGCCTGGCCGCCGGAGCCGGCGTCCCCGGAGCCGGCGTCGTCCCCGGAGTCGTCGTCGGCCGGACGGCTCACGCCCCGCCAGGTGGGGGAGACGCTGATCGTCAAGGTGCCGGGGCGTCCGCTGTACTGCTCCATGACGGCGTTGACCGCGGAGACGGACACCTGGCCGACGGCGATGACGAAGGACATGGCCGCAACCGCGACCGCCACCCCCACCAGGGACAGCAGCACCCGCAGCTTGCCGATCCGCAGCTGCGCCCACGCCTCGATAACGGCGCCGGTCAGGCCCGTGAACACGCCCCCGAGCCCCGTGAAGAGTTTCATCGCGGACCTCCCGATATCGATGCGGCGGCGGGCGCCGTCTGGACCTCGCCGAACTCCTCCAGCGAGCCCACTCGGCGGCGGGTGACCGTGATCGGCGTGAGCACGCCGTTCTCCAGGCGGTACTGGGTGTGGGCCCGACCGGCCACGGCCAGGTCGTGGGTGATGATGATGAGCGCCGCGCCGGTCTCATGGCACTGCCTCTCGAGCAGGTCCATGACGACGGCGCCCGTGTCGACGTCGAGGGCGCCGGTGGGCTCGTCGGCCAGGATCACCCCGGGCCCGCGGGCCAGCGCCCGGGCGATGGCGACGCGCTGCTGCTCCCCGCCCGACAGCCGGCCTATGGACATCCCGGCCTTGTCCTTCAGCCCCACCGCCTCCAGCAGCTCCCGGGCGCGGGAGCCGCGCCGCCAGAAGGCGGCGCCGTGGTCGTACAGGAGCGGCGCCGCGACGTTCTCCGTCGTCGTCAGCCCGGCGATGAGGTTGAAGGACTGGAACACGAATCCGAAGGTCTGCCCGCGCAGGTGGGCGCGACGGCTCTCGCCCAGGCCCGCGGTGTCCACCCCGTTCAGCTGGTACCCGCCGGAGGTGGGCACGTCGATGAGGCCGAGGATGTTGAGCAGCGTCGACTTGCCCGTGCCGGACCGGCCGACGACGGCCACGTGCTCGCCGGGGCGCACGTCGAGATCGACGCCGGTGAGGATCCTCAGCGGCGGGGCGCCGGGCACCGAGAAGGTCCGGGTGATGCCCCGCAGGCGCAGCAGGGGGGCCGATGTCACCGGATCTCCTTGCCGTTCTCGTCGTAGCACACCGAGTTGTCGGGCTCGCAGCTGCTGGGCGTGCCGTTGCGCACGATGTCCTTGCCGGGCACGAAGAGCAGGATCGTCTCGCCCTCGGTCAGCCCGTCGGTGACCTGGATGTTCGTGCCGTCGTTGATGCCCAGGGAGACCTGGCGCTGCTCGGTGGTCGCGGGATCGGCCGGGTCGGGGATCACCCAGACGATGCCGGTGGACACCGAGCCCTCGACGGCGGTGACGGGCACGAGCAGCGCCCCGGTGGCGCTGCCCGCGTCGATGCCGATGGTCACCGACAGCCCCGCGAAGACCTTCTGCTCGGACGGCACCGAGCAGCGGACCTCCACGCTCGTGCCGTCCCCCGTGGTCGTCGTCGTGCTGCCGTCCTGGCCGGTGGTCGTCGACGTGGTGGGCTTCGTGCCGATGGTCAGGTCGGAGCAGGAGAAGGGGGCGGGGCCGCCCTCGACGCTCAGGGTCGCCGACGTCGGGGCGCTGGTGAGCCGGTACTGCTGGGAGGCGCTGATGGTGCCGGTCGCCGAGTAGGTGTCGGGCGTGACGGTGGCGATCACCATGCCGACGGTGGTGTCCTGGTTCGCGATGACGTTGAAGGAGACGGTGCCGGTCGTCGGGGCGTAGACGGTGTCCCAGGTGACCTTGTCGGGAACCTCCGTCTGGGTGGTGTTCCCCTCCTCGTCGGTGGTGACCTTCGGCTGCTGCGGCTCGACCTTCTTGAGGTAGACCAGGGGCGCCCCCTGCGTGATGTGCCCGCCCTTCTCGACCCCGAAGGAGTCGACGACGCCGGTGAGCGTCGCCTTCGCCTCGACGGCCTTGTCCTGCACGATCTTCCCCTTGACCTCCACCGTGCTGGAGATGTCGCCGACCGTGACCGTCGTCGTCTTCGTGCTCAGCTGGTAGCCCGGGGTGATGTCCGCGGTGGCGGAGTCGCCCTGGTCGGGGAAGAAGGCGATCTTGGCCAGGGCGACGGCGACGACGACGGCGATGAGGACCTTGAGGGCGGGTATGACATAGCGCTTCACGGAGTCCTCCACGGCGACGGGGAACAAGGTGCGGAACAGGGCCAGGCTAAGGGCTCCCGCCGCGCCGGCGGATCCTCCTGGAGAAGGCCCGCGAATCCTCCCGGAGGATGAGGAGGGGCCGGCCGCCTCAGGCCAGGCGGCCGGCGGGGGCCGAGGGCACGGCGTCGAGGAAGGCCGGCGGGGTGAAGCCCTCCCGGGCGTAGGCGGCCACGACGGCGCGGGCGACGGCGTCGACGGCGTCGGCGTCCACCAGGGCGATCGCGGAGCCGCCGAAGCCGCCGCCCGTCATGCGGGCCCCGTGGGCCCCCGCCGCCCGCGCCGCCTCCACGGCCGCATCCAGCTCGGGGCACGTGCACTCGTAGTCCGCGCGCAGGGACTCGTGGGAGGCGTCCATGAGCTCGCCCGCGCGGGCGAGCTTGTCCCCGGCCAGCGGGCGGCCGTCGCGCAGCAGCGCGACCAGGTCGCGCGTGCGCTCGATCTCCGTGACCACGTGGCGGGTGCGCTTGACCAGCTCGGCGGCGTCGGGCTCGCCGCAGGCGGCCAGGTCGGCCAGACGCTCCTCCAGGTCGGCCGCCTCCAGGTCCGCCAGCAGCTCGACGCCCAGGATGCGGGCCGCCCTCTCGCAGGCCGCCCGCCGGGCCCCGTACTGGCCGTCGACCAGGGAGTGCCTGGCCCGGGTGTCGATGACCAGCAGGGCCATGCCCGCCCTCTCCAGGTCGAAGGGCACCCGGCGGGCCCGCCCGGTGCGGCAGTCCAGCTCCAGGGCGCGGCCCGCGGCGGCGCGCAGGGACGCCGCCTGGTCCAGGCCGCCCGTGGGGGCCCCCGCCATCTCGTTCTCCGCCCTCACGCAGGCGGCGGCCAGGCGGGCCCGGCCCTCGTCGTCGGGCTCGTCGGCCGTGCCGGCCAGCCCCAGGTCATTGACCTCGTCCAGGGCGACGGCGGTGGCCGCCTCCAGCGCCGCGGAGGAGGACAGGCCCCCGCCCAGCGGCACGCACGAGTACAGGGCCGCGTCGAAGCCGGCCAGCGGCCCCAGGCCGTCGCGCTCCAGCGCCCAGGCGACGCCCGCCACGTAGGCGTTCCAGTGGCGCACCTCGCCCGGCGTGCCCTTGGGGCCGATGACGTCGAGGTCGAGGACGTCCACCGAGTCCCGCGTCTGCGAGGAGACCAGGCGCACGGTCCGGTCGTCCCGGCGGCGCAGCGCCAGATGGGCCCGGTGCGGCAGGGCGATCGGCAGGGCCGGCCCGCCGTTGTAGTCGGTGTGCTCGCCGATGAGATTGACGCGCCCGGGCGCGTACCACACGCCGTCGGGTTCGGCGTCGAAGGCCTCGCGGAAGAGCGCCGCGGCCGCGGCGACCCCCTGAGCGGGCGCGAGGGCGGGGGAGAAGACGGGAGCGGCGACGTCGTCGGAGCCGGAGTACTGCATGGGCCCATTGTGCCCCAACCTCGAGCGCACCACGTCACAACCCCGTGTCACGCCGGTCGTCGGGTGGGACCACCGTCCCGGTGCGGGATAGGGTGCGCAGATGGGGGCCGCGCCCGTCGGGCGCCCGCACCCGGATCCGCTGCCGCTCCTGCGCTCGCGCCGCCACATCACGGAGGAACCATGGACGTCCCCACGGCCGGACCGTCTCAGTGCGTCCTGGGCGTGACCCTGCCCGTGCCCGAGCCCTGGGCCGCCCGCATCCGGCTCGTGCGCTCCGACGCCGGTGACCCCCTGGCCCTGGCCGTGCCCCCCCACATCACCCTCCTGCCCCCCACGCTCATCGCGCTCGACGCGCTCGGCGCGGTGATCGCCCACGTGCGCGCCATTGCGGAGCGGGCCGCCCCCTTCGTCGTCGAGCTGCGCGGGGCCGAGACCTTCCGGCCCGTCAGCGCCGTCGCCTACCTGGCCCTGACCCGGGGGGCGGAGGACTGCGCGGGCCTGGAGGGGGCGCTGCGCGCCGCCGGCGGCCCCCTGGCCGTCCCGGTGCGCTTCCCCTTCCACCCCCACGTCACCCTCGCCCACGACGTGGGGGACGAGGCCCTGGAGGCCGCGCGCACTGAGGCCGCCGGCATCGAGGCCCGCTTCGTCGTCGACCGCATTCACCTGCACCGCCTCGCCCCCGACGCCACCTGGACCCGGCTCGACGCCCCGCCGCTGCGCGGGCCCGCCGCCCCGTGAGGACGCCATGACCCGCTTCGCCGCGCTCGCCGAACGCGTCAAAGCCCTCCTGGGGCGCTGCCGGCGCACCCGCGCGGCCCGCGCCCTGGCCCGCTACTCCGACGGCCGCGGCCCGCTCCTGGCCGGGGGCATCGCCTACACCGGCCTGTTCTCCGTCTTCGCCGCCCTGACCATCGGGGTGAGCCTGCTCATGGTCGCCATCGGCCGCCGCCCCGCCATGAGGCGGGCCACCCTGGATGCGGTCGACTCGATGCTGCCGGGCATGATCGACGACGGCACCGGCACGGGACTGGTGAGCATCGACCAGCTCACCCTGGACTCGGCGGTCAATCCGGGCTCCGTCCTGGCCACCGGCGCCCTGCTGTACTCCGCCCTGAGCCTCATGGGCGCCCTCGCCAGCGGCATCCGGGCCATGTTCGGCCTGGCGACGGCGCATCCGGGCGGCCCGCTCCGGGCCCAGGCGCGCAACCTCCTGGGCTTCGCCGTCATCATGGTCTCCGTCCTGGTCACCGCCGCGGCCTCCATCCCCACCACCGCCCTGGCCGGCGCCGGCTCGCTGCCGGACTGGCTGACCGGGCCCGGCGCGAGGCTGATCGCCCTGTTCGTCTCCTTCCTCATCGACGCCGGCGTCCTGGCCCTGCTCATCCGCGTGTGCGGGGTCAGGGCGCCCCGCGGGGACCTGCTCCAGGGGGCGGGTCTGGGCGCCCTCGCCTTCGGGATCCTGCGTCAGACGGGCACCGGGGCGGTGGGGGCCGTGGCGAGGGGGAACCCGATGCTCGCCCCCTTCACCGCCATGATCGTGCTCATCCTGTGGCTCCACCTGGCCTGCCGCGTCGTGCTGTACGCGTGCGCCTGGACCGCCAACCCGCCGCTGCCCCGGCCCGTCGCCCGCCCCGACGGGGCCGGCGCCGACCACCGGCCCAATTACGCGAGCCTCTCGGCGCCCCCGGGCCGCGGGCCGGGGGCCGGCGCGCCGACCGCTAGCCTGGACCCGTGAAGGATCAGCACCGCCAGCGCCGCGACGACCGCCCCATCCACGCCATCATCCCCGCCGGGGGGGCGGGCACCCGGCTGTGGCCGCTGAGCCGGCGCGCGCGCCCCAAGTTCCTCCTCGACCTCACCGGCGCGGGCCGCTCCCTCCTCCAGGGCACCGTCGCCCGCCTGGAGCCGGTGGCCGCCTCGATCAGCGTGGTCACCGGGGCCGCCCACCTGGCCGCCGTCGCCGACCAGCTGCCCGGCCTGCCGCGCGAGAACCTGCTGGCCGAGCCCGCCCCGCGCGACTCCATGGCCGCCATCGGCCTGGCCGCCGCCGTTATCGCCGCCCGTCACGGC
>ERZ773038.1638-NODE-1638-length-12428-cov-6.771761_pt1 | contig 12428 bp, 15 predicted proteins | sample MGYA00511665_ERZ773038 | MGnify/ENA primary metagenome ERZ773038 (study PRJEB29015, sample SAMEA2737966) | human oral metagenome | biome: human oral; feature: human-associated habitat; material: dental | place: China | collected 2028 ... | reverse complement strand
AATACTACCGTTGTTATTATAAATATTTTCCAGCTCTTACTTAGTTTTTTCATTAAAACACCTACTTTTCACTGTAATAATCTTGAATATCATTTTGATTATTCTTGTATTAACATTATTTTCCCCCAGCTTTATAAACATCATCCAATAGTTTGTTTATTTCTTGCTTTATCTCTTTTTCATACCTATTCTTTTCTTCTTCTGTTAACTTTCTACTAGGTTTATCTTTCCCCTGATTTATTACACTTCCCGTAATGGTCATATCTTTATTAAAAATTATTAAATCGTAATTTTCATCAGTAAATATATGTATAGTTTTATCTGTAGGGGACTCTATACTTAATTTATTTTTCCCTAACGTTTTTAATTCTGGAATCCTATCCATCATCTTTAAATCATAATCATCTACTTGATACCCTGCTTTTCTTATTTGTTCAGCGTATCTCGTTGTATTCATCAACCTATCTAATTGTTCGAATTCATTACCTTTATTGTTTTCTTTTGTTAAGACTTTAGGTGCTCCTAATACATCATATAAAACAATTATTACTGGAGCTACCATAAATAGTAATAATATTAATTTGAAAAATCTACTCACTATTCTTAAACCTTGACCTTCCTTAATTATTTAAGCTATTTAGAAATTAATTTTTCTTCAATCTATTGATTATATTATCACTTGTTAACTCGCCTGATATCTCCCTGTAATTCTTATCAGTCACCATGTTATTTTCTATCCTTCACATAAATTATTTCTATATTATTTTTATTAATAGTTCTTTTCCCTTGTTTTCTGATTGATATTTCCTCAGAATAAAAACCTGAAAAACGCAATTCTCCTCCTATATAATTTTCTGTTAACGATACATCATACTTTGAATTTAACTCCACAGTCGCACGCCAAGTCTGAGTTGAAATATTTTTATCAAATTGCAAAAATTTTATCTTTTTTATCTCTTGTCCTTCCACCAGTTCTACATTATCCAAAATATACTGTGCTACCCGATCTTGTTCGTATGTACTTACTTCTTCTTTCTTTTGACATCCAACTAATATTATAATTATTAACGCACTCAGTATAATTAATATATTCTTTTTCACGACTTTCTTCCTTTCTATTCCCCACTTTCCCTTTTAATATATATATTACCTAATTAGATTATTTTACTATAATCTCTATCTGTCATCTACTTTTCCTTTAAATATATTATTTCTATTTTTCTTTTTTCTTTTTTTGCTTCCTTGAATTTTGCTTCCCTGAATTTCACTTCCGCTCTATAAAATCCAAAACGCACTTCATCTCCCAGCTTATTTTCACTAAGGTGCATGGTTATAGCGTCATTTATCTCTACTGTTATCCACCAAGTTTGGGCTGCTGTATTTGGTTTTTCAAAACTCAAAAATTTTATCTTTTTTATCTCTTGTCCTTCCACCAGCTCTACATTATCTAAAATGTATTGCGCTACCCGATCTTGTTCATATGTACTTACTTCTTCTTTCTTTTGGCATCCAGATAATATTGTAATTATTAAAATACTTAGTATAATTAATATATTCTTTTTCATGATCTTTTTCCTTTCTATTTTCCATCCACCTTATTATAGCATACTTTTTATTTTTCTTTTTGCATAAAAATAGAGCTTTATTTATTCGAAATATTTTATCACCTAAAAAATTACCTTATCTAAAATCTTGCCTTTTAATAGCATATCCAAACAAAAAAAGACTTTACTCTTAATTGATAAGAATAAAGTCTAAATTTTGTCTATTTTTCCCAAGCGCGTCCTTCAACGTAGCTTGATTTTTTATAATTTTGTTTTATCGGTTTACTCGGCATAACTATTACTAATAAAAAATATAGTAATATTGGACTTCCAAAAGAAAAGATACTCGCAATTAAGAATAACGCTCTTAACAAACTTACACTTATTCCGAATCTCTGACCAAGCCCATTGCATACACCGGCAATCATCGCACCATTATAAACTTTATATATTTGTTTTTTTTCTAGAAATTCAAGAAAATTATTCCATATTCTATTTAATGACTCTATCATAGCAAACTCCTCCTCGCCATAACTTTTACACTTATAATTTTTCATTTATCTACTTTAGTGAACTTATTATATATCCGAAACTTAAAATAAAGTTTATAAATTCTACAACTTGCTTTGCTAGCTTTGACATATTTACTCTCTTCGCTAAAATTATACACCTAAAATAAATACTAATCAATATTTTTAACACGTTTTCTATTTGAATATCTGTATAGATGTCAAACATTTGTTACAAAAATACATTAAAAAAATATTTCTTTCCTAATGTAGCTTTAACCTAATGATTTTGCTTGTACTCTTTTAATACTTCATTTGGACTCTTAAAGCCTAGTACTTTTCTTGATATGGTGTTGTATCTTGTATTGTATTTCTTTATTGACCTTAACAGTTCTTCCTTGCTTTTAAATTTCTTATCTGCATAGTACTTGCTGTCAAGCCTGTGGCTTCTTTCCACTTTTCCATTCTCCCATGATGAATATGGACGGGTTGTCCCGTACTCTATCCCCTTCTCCTCAAGTTTCAGCTCAAACAGCGTTTTCTTATCACTTTCAGAATTTGTGAACTATTTCCCATTGTCTGTCTGAACTTTCTTTATGTCAAATCCCAGCTGCTTTTTAAGCTTTTCTTTGGCATTGCCCTTTATTTTCTTTATTATCTTGCACATTGAATCGTATATACGGCTATAGCCTTTCTTGCTTTGACATAAACTTCTGCCAGCCCTTCATAGCCACATTTCCTGTATTTTTTCATAACCAGTTCTATTTCTTCTTGCATGTGCTGGTTTGGGTGGCTCTTAGGTCTTCTGCTTTTTGGTAGAAGAGACTGGACTGTGCTGTCGTATCTGTCTCTCCAACGTTTTATCTGCTGACGTGATGTCTTATACTTCATTGCTGCCTTTGAATTATTATGTTTTATTGCATACTCAATTACCCGTTGACGAATACGGTATACTTCTGATATACCACTCATATGAAAGGCTTCTCCTTAATATGGTTTTGGGTTGGCTTACATTATATCAGAAACCTTTCTTTTTTGTATATTCTTGTCACATATGTATTATCTCACAACATTTAACGCGTTTTCTATTTGAATATCACTATATTTTTGAACTTTTTCGTAACAATGAACTTTTTTGTATCTTTTACTTTTTCTATATAGTATAATAAACTAGATATTAATTGATAACGAATATCAAATAAGGGTATAGATCCCCTATACGAGATAAGTTTATTCTATGTTATTAAGATTTTAAATAATGGTATTTATAATTTTTAAACTATATTTTTCAACACAATCCAACCGAGATTTACTGTATTTATTTAAACTTTTTCGTTGTTTTATAGATCTAAATATATTTTAAAAGGAGATATTATGAAGATTGACGGTAGAGCCATGGCGCTCTTTAATATTAAAAAAGAAGTTTACCTTGTTGCTTTGTGTAAACTCGTTGCGTTTTGGTGTTCTTTATTTTTCATCTACAATTTTGTAGATTTACTTTTCTATTTATTAAATAACCATTCTAAATCTGGTTTTATCTTAACTTTTGCTTTTAGAACAACATTAAGCTTGGTTATTTACTACTTAGCTACTACTGGAGATAACTTCTTTAGTCACAAGATTTCTAAACAAGTTAGAAATACTTTGCGTGAAGAGATTTACAACAAAGTTGAAAAGTTATCACTTAATTATACGGAGGCTGTTAATACAGGTAGCCTTCTTGTTATGAACTCTTCTTCAATAGTTAATATTGAGTTTTATTTTAACAAGTTCGTTCCTCAGATGTTCGCGACGTTGTTTATCGTCTTAAGTTCGTTTGTTGTTTATGGTAAAATTCATATTCTGCTATTTATCGCAATGTTGGTTCTTTATCCATTAATACCTATATCTATTATGGTTATTATTAAAAAATCAAAAAAAGCCAACAAACAAAACTTTAGTGATTTCCTTAGTTTATCAGAAGTTTTCTATGATAGATTATCTGGTTTCACTACTGCAAAAATTTATGGAAAAGAAGATAACGTAGCTGGCGATGTTGATAATCGTAGTGCGCGTTATAGAAAATCAACAATGGCTCTGTTACGCCATCAACTTAATTCGATTAATGTAATGGATGCGATAACTTACGTTTCGATTTTCGTTTTATCTATTATTGCGATTTTTATCGTGAAAGATCAAAAATTTATTGTCTTCGTTATCGTTGCTACTCTTGAATGTTTCAAACCGCTTCGTGCTTTAGGTGGATTATTCCATATTTCTATGAAGGGAAATGTTGAGTTAGATAATATCTACAAACTTCTTGATTATCCTGAACAAGAAAAAGACAATAATATTACTCTAACATCTGGAAAAAATATCGTTTTAAGCAATGTAAGTTTTTCTTATAACGAAGAGCCGACACTTAAAGATATTAACATGATTTTCAAACCTAGCACAAAAACTGCTCTTGTTGGAGAAAGTGGTAGTGGAAAATCTACTATTATAAAACTAATACTAGGGTTAAATTCTAACTACGCAGGAAGTATTAAATACGATACTTTTGATATAGACACTATTCCGGCGAATAAAATGTCTAAAATAGCTACTCTTATTACTAATGATAGCTATCTTGTTCAAGGTTCAATCCGCTCTCATCTTTCTGTCAATAAACATATTACAGAAGAAGATATGTACAACGCTCTTGAAAAAGTTAATCTAAAAGACTTCGTCGTTGAAAATGGTGGTCTTGATTATGAGCTTAGCTGTGGCGCTGGCAATCTTTCTGGTGGGCAAAAGCAACGTTTACTTGCTGCGAAAGCTATTTTGAAAGATAGTTATATCTATATATTAGATGAGGCTGTTTCTAACATTGATGATTACAGTAAAAAAATCGTTCTTGATGCTTTTGATTCAATTAAGGATGGAAAGATTATCGTTGTTATTTCTCACGATTTAGAAACAATTACTAATTCTGATAATATTTATGTATTGAAAGATCAGCAAATAATCGAAGAAGGTACTCATGAACAACTTATAGACCAACCTTCTCTATACAAAAAATTATTTAACGATCAACAACAATTAAAAGAGAAGTTTTTAGCTAAGGAGGTAGAGTAATGACATCACTAAAACAATTAAAACAACTTTTAGCGATTGCGAAAGAGTTTAAGCGACCACTTTTACGTGCGACATTGTTCGGAAGTCTAGGACATCTTACTTTAGTAGTATTTACCTACTTTATAGCATTGTTCTTTATAACAAAAATTACAACAGTAGCGGCTATTTTATTTATTTTAATATTTATTCTAGCGATACTGAAAGGTCTGTTTAGCTATACAGAACAACTACTAAATCACTATGTAGCTTTTAAAGTTTTACACGCATTACGTATTAAAGTATTAGATAAATTCAAGCGTATTTCTATCGACAGCTTTACAAAAAATACATCTGGTGATTATATGACGATGATTACAACCGATATAGAATTATTAGAGGTGTTCTATGCTCATACTATTACACCGTTTCTAATCTATATCGCTCAAAGTTTAGTTGTTAGCACATTCCTACTATTCTTCAGCGTGAAACTTGGCTTTATTGCTTTGTTTGTTTATATAATTATCGGGCTAGTTTACCCACTTGCTTTTCGTAATAAAGGACAAGAAGTTGGTGAAGGTTATCGTCGTAAACTAACTGCGGTTAATAACAATTCTTCTGAACAAGCCTATGGTATTTTTGAAGCTCTTCAATATGATAAAATCAAAGAAGAAAAAGCTAATATCCGCATGGAAACAGAAGAATTAACTCATAGTTCTTACATCAAGAATAAGTTCCTAATAGACTTAAATACTTTAAACGTTATTACTTACAATTTTGGAGTGCTTGGTTTTATTTACTTCGCTACAACGCTTGGTAATCCTAATACAACTATCGCCCTTAGTGCAATGTTTATCGTATCATTTATCCCTATCTTGTATATGGGGAATCTTGCTTCTACTCTAAGTCAAACTATGGCTAGTGGAAAGAGATTTTTAGAACTTATGAACACACCAGAAGAACCAGAAAACACTGGACAAATCGTTGATTTTAAAGAGTTAAAAGTAGACAATCTTACTTATAGTTATAATGATTCTAACGTTATCGAAAATCTAAGTTTTTCTGCAAAACGTGGTGAAATCATCGGTATTAGCGGCCCAAGTGGTTGCGGTAAATCAACGGTTGCTAAACTTATTATGAAGTTCATCTCTGATGAGAATATGCAAGGCAATATCACTATTGATAACATAAATCTACGCGATATAGATAACCGCTTCTTTAGAGAAAATAGTTCTATAATCTTACAAGACAGCTATCTATTCAACACTTCAATTAAGAATAATATCAGCTTCTTTGACAAAGATATTTACAAAGAGCGCTTAGCTGATTCACTTAAACACACTAACCTTAAAAACTTCGTCGATAGCCTACGCCGTCGTGAAAATGAGATTGTTGGTGAACGTAGTTCTAATATCAGCTCTGGACAAAAACAACGTCTTTCAGTTGCTCGTTCATTCTATAACGAAAGTAAACTTTTAATACTAGATGAAGCAACAGCAAATATTGATATTTTTAGTGAAATCGAAGTCTTAAAAGCGTTAGAAGCAGAAAAAGAAGATAAGATTACTATTATTATCTCACACAACAAATCTACTTTATCAATTTGTGATAAGATAATTAAATTAGGATAAGACAAAAGGTATAGGTTTTTTAGCCTATACCTTTTAATTATATCTATATTGTCCAACAGTTATATATTTGGCGCTCTATCACATCTAAATCATGTTCTTCTGTTTCGCAGATAACTCCATCAAAGACGATGAATCTCTGAATAAAATATGTAATTAACGCTCCCGCAATAGGTCTCATTATTTCAGGTAATGTCAATTCTTTATTGATTTCTGGATTATTCTGTTTTAAATACTCAAAAAACTCATCCAATCTTCTTTCTTTAAAGACTTCTTCTGCACCTATGATTATCTTTTGTTTTAACTGCTCATTAGTTAATACTTCCGAGAAAATAATCTTTATAATATCTTTATTTTCTTTCATAAATCTAAAACGATCTCTCACTATATAATGAATAATTTCTTTGACAGTTATAGTATTAATATTTTTTACCCTACCTAAAAAATTTGAAAATAATCTTGGTAAAATCGGGGCAATTATTGAAATAAGCAAATCTTCTTTTGTCCGAAAGTATTTGAACACAGTTGCCTGGCTTACTCCTGCAGCTTTCGCTATTTCTAACGTTGAAGTGCCATTGTATCCTTTTTTACCAAATAATATTATTGCCGCTTCTAATGTTTTTTTCTTACCAGGTGGCATATCTCCTTCAGCCATCAAATCCAAAGATGACTTTAATATGTTTTCTACCATTTTCTTCTCCTCTCAACTTCTCCTAACTCTACTTCTTTACACTTTTCTATAACGTTTTAATCCTATTATATTTAACGTAATTAAAACTACAAAAAAGATTGTTAAGATTATAATATCCCCTTTTATATCTAATAGTGTTTTCCCTTCTAAAATAATTTTACTTAATCCATCTCCGCTATAAGTTACAGGTAAAACTTTACTTATGTACACCGCTACTTTCCCCATATTTTCAACAGGAACAATACCACTAAAGAACATCTGCGGTATAATTACCAACGGTATAAACTGCATAACTTGAAACTCTGACTTCGCGGCTGTTGATAGAAGCATACCTAGAGCCAATGCTCCAAGAGCAAGCAGCATATTAACAATTATCACATAAACTAAACTTCCTGCAACTTCTATTTTTAGCAGGTATATAGCAGACAATGTAATGACAATAGTCTGAATTATCGCAAGAAATCCATAAGAGATAGTATAACCGAAAATAATCTCACTTCTTTTTACCGGTGTCGCTAATAATCTATCTAATGTTCCACTAGTTCGTTCTTTTAGCAAAGCTATACCAGAAATTAAAAATACAAAGAAAAATGATATATATCCGATTACTATCGGTGCTATCTTATTAAAAAATGTCGTATCTTCACTTCCATAGTTATAACTTTCGGTTATTTCTGGTTTTTGTTTAGTTAGCGCTAGATTGGGATTAACTTTTTGTATAGTTTCTATAAATCCTTTTATCTCTGCACCGGTTAGACTAGCTTTTAAGACTTGTCGAGCTTGAGTAGTTTTTACAGAATCAGTATTTGCATATGTTACTTCGTACTTGTTGTCTTTATAATATATTACCGTATCAAGCTGTCCATTTTTTAATTTTTTCTCCGCTTCTTCTTTTGTAGTTATCCCTTCCAAACTAACATTATCTACATTTTTCATAACCTCTTCTACTTTTGTCGGTACATCTACTGCACCAATGCGGACATTTTCTACTGTGTCGGCTGAAAAAACTATATTTAACAGCCACATTATAAGTATCGGAGCAATAAACATCAACGCAAAAGTTCTCTTATCCCTAAGCAACTCTTTAAAAACTTTTTTAGCAATAGCTATCGTTCTCATTTTATTTTACCTCCACTGTTAAAAATACATCTTCAATAGTATTTACATTATTCTTTTCTTTTAGGTTGTTAGGAGTATCAAAGGCAATTATTTTCCCACCTAAAAGAAGACCTACCTTATTACAAAGCTCCGCTTCATCCATAACATGAGTAGTAATCAAAATACCCACGCCATTGTCGCGTTGTTTATAAAGTTCTCTCCAAATTTTTCTTCGCAAAGCAGGATCTATACCTACGGTTGGCTCATCTAATACTAATAACTTTGGTTTACCTAACAGTGCAATCGCCAGAGATAAGCGACGTTTCATCCCACCAGAATAATTTTCTACTTGTTTTTTCAAGTCCGCCGATAAATCCACCACTTCTGCGACATAACTTATTTCTTCTTTTAATTTTTCTCCTTTAAGGTTTTTCATCTGTCCAAAAAACTCTAAGTTTTCATAGCCGGTCAACGCTTCATATAGTGCGTCACTTTGCGCCATATAACCTATATCTCCTAATATCTTTCTTTCTGGCATTATTTTATCTAAAACGAGCGCTTTTCCCGTATCTGCTTTTTCCATTCCTAACATAGTTTTTATTAATGTAGATTTCCCCGAACCACTCGGTCCTATTAAACCTATTATCTCAGATTTTTTTAGCTGAAAATCTATATTATCCAAAACCTTTTGTTGACCAAAACTTTTGCTTAGCTGAGTTATATCTATAAATCTATCCATATTAATCACCCTTTCTTTATTTATATTTGAACTTTTTCGGTGAGCAAACACTCACCTTTGTTTTAAAAAATTTTTGACTTTAGTTTTTTAATAGCTCTAAAATCAAATCATTTTAAATATCTTCTCAATAATAATTAAATTTGTTATCAAAACTTATATTTATCTTCTACTTTTAGTATAGTGAGTAATCACTCACTTGTCAAGTAATAAATGAAACTATAAGCAATATTTCTTTAGTTATTCGCTCCTTTAGTCGCCACAACAAAATAAAAAAACAATCTCAAGTATCACGTGACTTTATCAACAAGATTTTTTCCAAAACTTGTCAGTTAGTTAAGATACTCAAGATTGTTTTATATATTTTCAGATATTATTTTTTCTCTGTAATATTTACAGTTATTTCACCTTTACTATTACGTCCTAGTGTGTATGAATAACCTTTTTTATTCTCTTTTATTAAACGAGCAATTTCTGCATCTGCATATTTTTTAGCTTCTTCTGAAGTTTTAAATGTTCCAGATGTTGTTGTAGAAGGTGTTTTATCATCTTTCTTATCGCTTGAATTGTTATTGTTACTATTATTTGCACGTCTATTATTTGATGTAGCGTTATTGTTAGATGATCTATTTGCAGATGAGTTAGAGTTGTTAGAGTTTTGACTTTCACGATATTTTTCTTCATCACTTTTAGCTTTAGATGTTGATGATTTTGAATCTTCATTATCATCATTATCTTCTTTTTCTTTATCTTTTGATTTAGATGTTGACGTCGTGTTGTTGTCTTTTTTCTTACTTGCATTATCTCCGCCTGAGAAATAGCTAATCGCTAAAAATAAAGCACTACATAGAAATATCGCTAGAACAATTCCCCATAATACTTTTAGTAATCTATTATCTTTCATTTTTTATCAATCCTTTGTTTTTTTATATTAATATTATAATACTCTTTTGAAAAATTTTCTACTATTTTTTTCGCTATTTTCTTAATATAATCCTAACACTTCTACATTAAGTTTAATTTAAAACTAACCTATAAAATCTCTTCCTAAAAATTTATTTTTCATGAGAAAATCTCTCTATTTTTTCGATATGTTTAATGTCAGAGGCCAAAGACAAATAAAAAATAAATACAAAGGAGATTTTTATTATGAAATTACTTAAAAAAACATTACATTTAAACTATTCAGAGCCGAAAGGTGACAAACAAGTTGTTAAAAGTTATTCATTCAATGTTAACGCTGATACTGATGATACTAAACTTAAAGAAGTAGGCGATGAAATCGCGAAATTAGTATCTAAAAACATTGATAATACTACAATTAATACAAAATCACTAATTTAATAGAGGAGAATTATTATGGAAAAAACATTAAATATTTTTTTTACAACTACAAATAAAAAAACTTATCATATTTCTTTAGCTCATCCTAAAGATGGCTTAACTAAAGAAGTTATCCAAGGTGTCGCTCAAAAAATTATTGACGCACAATGCTTTAACAGTGATAAACATACTCTTGTTGCTTTCAAAAAAGCAACTTATGTAACTCGTGAAGAAAACGAGATTCTATAATTAAGCAAAAAAGGTGCGATATCTATCGTACCTTTTTTATGCGCACATTATTATTTAGAAAAGTATTAAAGAAAAAATCATAAATTTTAAGGAGGGTTTTTTATGGATATTTTGAATTTTATCAACACCGTAGGTTTCCCTATTTTTGTTGCTGTTTTTTTCTTATTAAAACTAGATAAAACTCTGCAAAATATCGGAAAAAGTGTCAATGATTTGACCGAAATTATCAAAATAAAACTTAACACTAAAGACTAATTTTTACTCTTACACATAGTCAATTTATAGAGTTAGTTCATTCAAATAGATTATTTATTAAGGAGGCTTATTATGGCAACACAACAAACAATGGTTAATTGGGCAAAAGATCAAATTTATAAATGGATAGATATGGATGGAGCTTATGGAGCACAGTGCGTTGACTTAATTATGGCTTATGTCAAAAACTTCGCAAACTTTCGTGTATCAGGCAACGCTATTGACTACTTAACAAACTCACTTCCTAATGGATGGCGTCGATATCGTAAAGGAGAAGCTACTATCGCTCCTGGAGACATTGCAATATGGCACTGGGGCTCATGGGACAAATATGGTCACGTCGGAATCGTTATCGATGTGCGTAGTAATATTATTACTTCTGTTGAGCAAAATGTTGATGGTACTCCAGAGCGTGGTGGTGCAGCAAAAATTATGGCGCGTGACGATACTTGTCTTGTCGGTTTTATCCGTCCGCCTTATGACAACGGAGAAAACTGGACAAGAATACCCGAACAAGGAAAATTTATAGTTGAAGTTACAGAAATTAACGTTCGAACTAAACCTAGTATTTTTTCTCAAAAGGTCGACTCTTACACTACTGGAGAAAAAGTTTTTTATGATAGTTATGTTATTAACGAAGGACTAATTTGGATTAGTTATATTTCTTACAAAGGTGAACGCCATTATATTGCTACCGGCGCTTGTAAAAATGGAAAAAGAATAAGCAACTGGGGCCGATTTTTACAATAACTCATATAAAATCATGCAAAACAAAAAAGAAAGATACTCTTACCTATCTTTCTTTTTTAATATTTACCCCCTAAAGGTCCCTGACCACCAATTATTAACCCTACATTATGTTGATGAAAGATTATAATTCAATAGAGCCCGCCTTAGCGGTCAAGAATCATTAGGCAAGGGGATTTGTTAAGGTGTTTTTTATAAAAAAGTCAGTGATTCTAATTAACTTTTGGAAATACTCAAAATTTTTAAATTTACTGTTTTTCTCTTATCTCTATATTAAGTATATCAAAGTTTTTATAATAAATCAACAATTATTTGTTAAAATATTTCGTTTATTATATAACTATCTGTTGTTTTATATTTCGTTCTTTAAACTAAAATTAAAATATTAACAATTATCTTCACTTTATGTATACCTTAATAAACGAACTTTTCTTTACCTTCACGTTTTTAATAGTTTTTATTTTTATGTAAATAATAATCTTGAGCATATTTCCCTACTAAAATAATTAGTTCAATGTTAGGCATTAATTCCAATATTTTTTCGTGCCATTTTGGAGCAAAATTTTTTCTTGGAGG
>ERZ773038.1636-NODE-1636-length-12435-cov-10.824071_pt1 | contig 12435 bp, 9 predicted proteins | sample MGYA00511665_ERZ773038 | MGnify/ENA primary metagenome ERZ773038 (study PRJEB29015, sample SAMEA2737966) | human oral metagenome | biome: human oral; feature: human-associated habitat; material: dental | place: China | collected 2028 ... | reverse complement strand
ATGCTCGCCTCCCCTTTTATGCGACAAGTATTGGGATGTGGTGTATCCGCATTGGCACAGCTTATCTGATGGGTATTGTTCTTGGTTGGGGCTTGCCTGGTATTTGGGCTGGAACCCTTTTGGATAATGGTTTCCGTTGGTTATTTCTACGTTACCGTTACCAGCGTTATATGAGCTTGAAAGGATAGGAAATGCAAAAAACAGCTTTTATTTGGGATTTAGACGGGACTTTATTGGATTCTTACGAAGCGATTTTATCAGGGATTGAGGAGACCTTTGCTCAGTTTTCTATTCCTTATGATAAGGAGAAAGTGAGAGAGTTTATCCTCAAGTATTCTGTGCAGGATTTGCTTGTGCAGGTGTCAGAAGAGAGAAAACTGGATGCGGAAGTGCTCAATCAGGTGCGTGCCCAGAGCTTGTCTGAGAAAAATGCCCAGGTAGTCTTGATGCCATGTGCGCGTGAGGTGTTGAATTGGGCAGACCAAGTAGGGATTCGGAACTTTGTTTACACTCATAAAGGGGATAATGCTTTTACTATTCTAAAGGATCTGGGATTGGAATCCTATTTTACAGAGATTTTAACCAGTCAGAGTGGCTTTGAGCGCAAGCCTAGTCCAGAAGCGACTACCTATTTGTTAGACAAGTATCAGCTGGATCCTGAGAGCACCTATTATATAGGAGACCGGACTTTGGATGTGGAATTTGCCCAGAATAGCGGTATTCAAAGCATCAACTTTTTAGAATCTTCTTTTGAAGGCAATCACATGATTCAAGCACTAGCAGATATTCCTCATATTTTTGAGAGTAAGTAACGAGAAGATTGTGTCAATTTTGTGACAGAAACCTAACAAACTATTTCAAGTAATCGAGTTTGTTACAAGGAATAGACAGTTCTGTTAAATAGGCCCGAGAGGGCTTTTTTTCTGCTTTTTTTGTGTTATGATAGACAGGTACTCATTTGAAAGGAATATGAACGAATGAAGAAAAGAATTATTTTTGCCTCAACAGTAGCCTTGTCATTTGCCCCAGTATTGGCAACCCAAGCAGAAGAAGTCCTTTGGACTGGTCGTACCGTTGAGCAAATCCAAAACGATTTGACTAAAACGGACAACAAAACAAGCTATACAGTACAGTATGGTGATACTTTGAGCACCATTGCAGAAGCCTTGGGTGTAGATGTCACAGTTCTTGCAAATTTGAACAAAATCACCAATATGGACTTGATTTTCCCAGATACTGTCCTTACTACAACTGTCAATGAGGCAGAAGAGGTGACGGAAGTTGAAATCCAAACTCCTCAAGCAGATTCTAGTGAAGAAGTGACGACTGCGACAGCTGATTTGACGACCAACCAAGTGACAGTCGATGATCAAACAGTTCAAGTGGGAGACCTTTCTCAACCAATTGAGGAAGGTCCAAGTGCAACAGAGACTGCAAAACCAGCAGAAGTAGCGCCAAGTTCAGAAGTTTCTGAGACAGCGACAGTTGTTGAAGAGACACCATCTATAGAAACACCTGTAGCTGAAGAAACAGCTGAAACGACTCCAGCGGAAGCACCAGTAGCAGAAACAACTCGCCCAGCTGAAGAAGAAGCTCCTCAAGTAGCGACTCCAGCTACCGAAGAAACGGCAACAACAACTCCAGCAGAAGCACCAATAGCAGCTGCGCCAGCAACTGAAACACCTGCTGATACAAGAGGAACAAGTGCAACAGAAGAAACAGCAGAATCAACAACAAATTCTGACACTGCAACTTCGACTTATCAAGCAGAGCAAAGCCAAACTCCTTCAAGAACGTATGCTGCTCCAGCGGCTCCTGACTATGCAGGACTTGCTGTAGCCAAGTCTGAGAATGCTGGTCTTCAACCACAGACGGCAGCCTTTAAAGAAGAAGTAGCGAAATTGTTTGGCATCACATCCTTTAGTGGTTACCGTCCTGGTGACAGTGGGGACCATGGTAAAGGTTTGGCCATCGACTTTATGGTTCCAGTGAGTTCAGCACTCGGTGACCAAATCGCGGAATACGCAGTTCAAAATATGGCTAGCCGTGGTATCAACTACATCATCTGGAAACAATGTTTCTACGCTCCATACGATAGTAAATATGGACCTGCCTACACTTGGAATCAAATGCCAGACCGTGGTAGTGTGACCGAAAATCACTATGACCACGTTCACGTATCAATGAACTAATAGAAAAAGAAGCTGAAAACTCGCAAGGTTTGAGGCTTCTTTTTGTGTGCGGGTAAGAAATAGATACGTTTATTAAATCTCGGTTTTATATTATAAGTGCACAATAAAAAGCTCATAAAAAGTTCTAGTAAAATTGATTTGAACGAACTAATTATGAAAGGAAATATTATGAGCTATCACCATCCTAGCATAGGAGAAAATGATGAAGTGCTTTTGTTTACCATACGTAAGGTTTAGGTTTTTCTCAGTTATTTTAAATGATTTACTAAATCTCTTTCTTGAAAAGAGAAGCGACAAGATTTTCGATAGATAGTTGAAGTTGGGAGATGTTATTTTTTGACAATTTCTGTAAGAGAAATTTTTTCGATTAGGGGGTGAGTGCGTTCTTTTTAATCAGATTTGATATTTAGGAGGCTTTTTCATAGCTAGAATATCAGAATATAGGCCATACGTTTACAACCTTTTCTGGAGTAGCAGGAGAAGTTTTAGCCAAGGAAAAGGAGATTTTTTTCCGTAAAGAGACGGCAAAATGATATTAGTATCTTATTTTGAGTCATTCTTTACTATTTTGGATGGGTCTCAGACGTCCCATTTCTAATTGATTTGGTAGCTATTCTGTATAGATTATACAGAATATTTACACATTTAGAGTTTCAATCAAAATGCTTGACAAACCCCGGTGGGGTATAGTAAAATTACTAATTAGATATATAATGGATTTATTTGGGTGTATATATGAATATAAGTTTAAAGGAATTAAGAAAGCTTAAAAGAGTTGACTTAATGGAATTGTTAGTATCGCAAGCAGAGGAAATTGAGCATTTACAAAATCGAGTGCTAGAACTAGAGGATCAGCTCAATGATAGGAATATTTTAATAGCTAAGGCGGGATCAATTGCAGAGGCGTCTTTAGAAATCAATAAGATTTTTGAAGTGGCACAGAAAACTGCAGATCAATATCTTGAGAATATCTATCGATTAGCTGAACAGCAAAATAAAAATGAAAAAAATTATGTGGAGTAGTTTCGTTCATGTCAATAGAATCTAAAAAGTTGAAGTGGTCAGATTTGCCTGAGGCTTCTGAACTTTCCCAGGCTCTTGAACAAGAAAAATACCGAGAACGCTATTTAAAAATATTGAAAAGCACAATTTCTACATTAGTAGTTGTAGCAGCTATTGCAATCTTAACAGCGACTCTATGGTTACCAGTCTTGCAGATATATGGGAACTCGATGACCCCAAATCTTGAATCTGGAGATATGGTAGTTTCAGTTAGCGCACAAAAACTGAGACAAGGGGATGTCGTCGCTTTTTATTACAATAATAAAGTTTTAGTGAAGCGCGTGATTGCAACCGAGGGACAATGGGTTGATATTGATAGTCAAGGAACTGTCAGTGTGGATGGTCAAAAGCTTGAGGAACCATACCTCGCAGATAATGAAAAAGATCTAGGTGATACTAATATTCAATTACCCTACCAGGTTCCTGAGGGAAAATTTTTTGTGATGGGAGATCATAGGAGTGCCTCTATTGATTCACGTAACACGGCTATTGGATCGATTGGTAATGAACAAATCGTTGGACGCCTTGTTCTACGCGTCTGGCCTCTAAATCGTATACAATGGGTTAAATAGAGAGGAGTGTTATGAAAACAGTATTTGAAAAAATGGCATCACATATTCGACAACGAATGAGAGAAAGTCTGTGGGCCCGAATCAGTATGGTCTTATCGGTCGTTGTTGTATTTTGTACGACCTATGTGCTGATTTTGCCAGCTCTGACCTTGACTTCCGATTCTAGTAGCTCTATTATTCAAACGGAAGATACTATTACAGCAGTAACCTCTGATTCCTCTAAGGAGAGCACAGAGGCTACTCAACAAGATAAAAAACAAGAACCACAGGTATCGGAAAGTACACCTTCTACATCGAAAACATTATCGTCTGATTCTCATTCATCGAAAGCAGGTAGTCAAAAGGCGGAAACTGAAAATGTTATAGTTAAGGTTGACTATGAGGCAGATACATTTTCGGAAAGTGTAACCTTGAGGGTCAAACATGTCACAGATACGACAGCCATAGATGCGAAACTAAGTGACATTCTTAAGGATCGTAATCGAATATTGACTTCTTCTTATACTTATGATATTTCCTTTGTCAATAATCAAGGGAAAGAAGTGGAGCCTGGTAAGGAAGTTAAGGTTTCCCTCGCTTTTAAGGATGCAGTAGGAGCGTCAACCATTCAAGAAGATTGGAAACTTTATCATTTCAAAAACAATGATGTCAATCAAGTTGAAGATTTGACAGACAGTCATACAACAAATATTCAAGAGACAGATAAAGCTGTTTCCGTTGTAGAGTTTATGTCTGACACATTTTCGCAATATACAATCGCAGGAACTAGTTACGAGGATTTTTCTACTTATATAACGTCAGGTAACTATAAAGGAAAACCAGTTGAGTATATTTCGGGCAATACAAGAACCTTAACGTCGGAGCTAGACCTCAAATATAGTATTCCTAAGTCACAATTAGCACAAAAGAAAAGCTACGCGATTCCATTACCTGCTGATACGACTTGGTCAAATGTGAATGAAAACCAAGATTATACTGGTAAAGATGGAAATCGTGATGCCTTCAAATATCGCTTTGTTCAAGAGAATGGTAAGAAGTACATTGTTATCAATTTTTTGGATAGTTATGTTAATCAAGCACATGAGAGTGTTTCGGGGGATTTGACCTATACTGCAACAATCGGTCAAACCCATCGAAAAGAGAATGGTAATTACGAAATTCCCTTTACAGATAAGGTCACGATTACGGTTCCTTCAGATAAAATCGACAAGAAAGAAGAACCCCAGAAGTCTGATCATGATGTTCAAAGCCAGAAAATTGGGGCAGTTACCTATAATGGGGACGAGGCTTATCTAGATTATACGGTTACTGTCTGGTCTGAAAAAGGAACGAAAGGTCAAGTTAAAATTAATGACTATCTTGATGCAAAGGGATTAACCATTGGAGAACTCCAAAATCTTACTATCAAAAAAGCGGGTTACCAATACTGGGGAGGAACGGAGACGGACCAGGTCGGTGAGCAACCTCTATCAGTGCAACCAGTTAAGTCAGGCACATCTTTTGAACTGACACTTCCAAAACTAGAAGCGAAACAGAAGTATACGATTAAATATCGATATAAAGTAACCGGTATCCCGGCAGGTCAAGCTATGTCCGTTTCGAATGGGGTTGACGTTGAGACACCCGACATCCCTAAAAAACACAGTGATAGCTACCTTAGTATTTTTAGGAATAGAATTGGCAAGACCGGTCAGTATGACGAAAAGTCAAATAAAATTAAGTGGACTATCACAGTCAATGAAAATCAGAATGATATTGCTGGTGCAGAACTAAAAGATGAGATGATTGCGAAATCAAGTGATGTTGCTATTACACCAAGCAATGGGGCCACTAAAACCAATACTGGCTACAAATTTTCAGCAACAGATGGTGGTAAAAATACTAACAAGTATGTAATCACCTATACAACGGATGCTGGTGAAAAATCTAATAGCTGGGCTGCTTCTGCAAAATCGATTTCCAATACAGCAACAATCACCGATAATGGAGAAAATTCCAGCGCTACAGCAACAGTACCCGGTGGTAACGGTAATACCGGAGGGCTAGAAAAAAGTTTTGTAGAGATGAAGCCGACGGGAGACTCTGATGTCAAAGAGTTGACATGGAAGTCCATCATCAAAGTACCCGGAGATAGAAAAATTCCAAAAAATGCGGAGTTTGAGGACTTTCTTAAAGGACCAAACTATACTAATAGCGGGGAACATTACTTTACAAAAGCTCAACTAGATGCTGTTTATCAAAAGTTGATCACTGCATTAGGTGGTGCAGATAAGTTTGAGTTTTCTGTTTGGGAATCAAATAACTCAACCTGGCAGTATACACCTTACAATCAAGCTGATTCAAATAAGACGTATAGTCAATTTAAGTTCAAACTGCTAAAAGATTATACTGGTTCAGATATTTCTTTTGATTACCAATCGACAATCAATAAATCAAAGGCTACTCAATTTAGCAATACAATAAGCGGTGGTGGTTTCAATAAGGAAGCCAACTATAAGTATGAAGAAAATGGTAAAGTCTTTAAACTAGATGGAAATAATCTAGTGTGGGATGGTAAAGAGAATGAGTATGACAGCAAAGATACTGAACATACCATTCAACAAAATGGCTTAATCAGTTGGGTCATTAAGGTTAAATTGAGCGACGATACACAGTCTGTAACTTTGACAGATACCCCGCCAGCAGGATTGACCTTATCCAAATTTAGCTATGGTGCTTCTACTTATGGTATTAATGCTAGTGACTTCTCTATTTCAGATGGGAAAATCACATGGTCAAATCAATGGTATCGTCCTTTTGGAAATGATCTCGATGTGACTGGAACTGTGGATGCTAGTGGTATTATCAATGTAACGTTTACAGCTAAAAATGGTAAAAAATTAAAAGAGCTTTTGCAAAATACCGGCACACTTTATGCCAAATTTGAATTTAAGACAGATGCAAAACCTTTTGACGACTCGATCACAAAGAACTATAAGAATAAAGTTTCTGCTAAGATAGATGGAAAGCCTGCTGGTGAAGATGATCATACACAGAAAATTACTGTTGAACCAGGCAGAAAGATTTCAAAAGGTGGAACATGGAGCAATGATAATCGTGAAGTTAGCTATAAGCTAGATATTAATCCTGAGGCACAGGATCTAGCAGCGGGTAAATCAAGCTATACCTTGGTTGATACGCTTGAATACCGTGAGGACCTTTTGACAAATGTAAGCTATGACTTGAAACAGGAGTCTGTTAAATTGTATGACTCAAATCATCAAGAGATAGACAAGAGTGAATGGTCCTGGACTGTTAAAAAGGTTAAGGATGCTACAGGGGTTCATCGCAGTATAATAACACTACAGATTCCAAACCATAAGAAGCTGCACTTAGAGTATAGCTATGCTGTGTCAAGTGATATCGCTGAAAATGATACGAAGAATCTTACTGTAAAAAATACTGCGGAAATCAATGGGTTAAAAACAGGTCAAACAGAAACAACGACCAATTATAATTGGCAGAAAACGTCTACTAGCGCAACAGCAAATACTTTGAAATCATTTAAGATTACAAAGGTTGATACGACCAACTTTGCTACAACTCTAGCAGATGCCACATTTGAAATTCGAGAAAATGTGACAGATAAAAAGGTAGCAACTTACAAAACATCAAGTGATGGAACGTTTTACATTACGAAGTCTAATAAGGAGGCTCAAGAAAAAGAAGGAGAACTTTTAGAGGGCAAGCTTTACTATGCTGTTGAAGTCAAGGCTCCTTCTGGATACGAGTTACCAGCTAACCCCAAACGCTATTATTTCTATTTCTCTAATACAGCTACCCTACCTTCGAATATAGGTAGTCTTGTGATTGGTACCCAAGAAGTAACTAATCTTGCTAAACAAAGTAGACAGGAATATGTTGAAAATACAAAGACACCACCAACGCCACAAATAACATCAATTACAGTTGAGAAAAAGTGGAAGAATGCTGATGGTAGCGAAGCTCAACGTGTGTCGGGTAAGATCACTGTTAGTCTTTATCGTGTTTCAAATATCGAATCAGCTCCTGTCAAAATTACGGAGAAAGAAATTAGCTACGACGGAAGTAAGTGGCAAACGATATTTGAAAATCTACCGACTACTGGGGAAAATGGAGAGACCTTTACTTATTATGTAGAGGAGAGCAAGGTAACTGGTTATACAGCTAGTTATTCAAATGGTACTCGAGTTTCTGAAACGGCTACTGATATGGCTATTTCGAAAGGGACTATCACGATTACCAATAAAGCACAGAAGACCTATCAACTACCTGAGACAGGAGGTGAGGGAATAGCTACTATCATGCTTGTGGGAGCAAGCCTAGTTATGCTTTCTGTATTTGCTGTAGGCTTCAAAGTCTATAGACAGATCCGCTAAAAATGAAACGGTAAAGGTGGTGATGTCTATAAATAGGTAATGTCACATTCTTGTATATTAATTATTGCGTTTGAGGCGCACACATGTTATAAAAAATAAAAAAAGGAGATACATACATAACATGAAAAAACTGAAATTTATCTTAGCGGCGATTGTAACCTTGCTAGTTACCTTCGTTGGTGGCAAGGCGTATGCCTATACCATTACAATCAATGGTGAAACAGATGGCCATACTTTTGAGGCTTATCAGATTTTCAAGGGTGACTTGAATGATAGTACGTTGTCAAATATTCAGTGGGGAACTGGAGTTACACCATTTGAATTTCATGGAAGTAATGAAGCGGCGAAAATTGCTGAGGGACTCACAGAATCTAATGCAGTGGAGTTCTCAAAAGAAGCCGCGAAACATTTGACTTCTAATCTATCAGCTACAGGGACTTCTACTATTACGGTAACAGAAGCTGGTTACTACTTAATCAAAGATAAGGACAACTCTCTTACTGGTAAAGATGGTAAAGCTTATACTGCTTATATCTTGAAAGTTATTAAAGATGAAACAGTAAAGCCAAAGGCTGATGTACCAAGTGTAATTAAAAAAGTAAAAGATACAAATGACACTACTGGTGAAACTACTGACTGGCAGGATTCAGCTGACTATGACTTTGGGGATAAGGTTCCTTTCCAATTGACAGCAACATTGCCAAAGACTAATTTTGATAAATATCAAACTTATTATCTAGAGTTTTCAGATACACTTTCAAAAGGATTAGAATTCAATGCTGATTCATTAACTGTAAAAGTTGGGGAATCTGTCTTAACAGCAGGCCAATATAAAATTACGACTGAAAAAGATACTGCTACTGGAGCGACCAAACTATCCGTTGTGATTACTGATGTTAAAGCATTGGGAGGAACTGCTGGTGGTAAAGTTACAGTTGACTACACTGCAACATTGACTACAGATGCAGTGATTGGTGCCAAAGGTAACCCTAACGAAGTGGAATTGATTTACTCAAACAATCCAAATGAAAATGGGACAGGTAAACCAAAAGATACTGGTAAGACACCAAAAGATACAGTTGTTGTATTTACTTATAAGACTGTAGTTAATAAGGTGGATCAAAATCAACAACCATTGACAGGTGCTGGTTTTACTCTTTACAAAAAGGTAAAAGGTGAATGGAAAGTTGTGAAAGAAATCACTGCTGGTGAAGCAACAAAATTTGAATTTGCTGGTATTGATGATGGAGAATACAAACTATCCGAAACAGCAACTCCTGCAGGTTATAACACAATCAAAGATATCACTTTTACTGTTGAGGCAACTCATGATACAGAAGCTGATCAACCTAAATTAACAAATCTTTCAGGTGTCGCTGCTTCTGGTCAAATTACTTTCACTGCAGATAAAGATGCGGGTTCATTGACTACGCAAGTTGAAAATAAAAAGGGATCAATTCTTCCTTCAACTGGTAGCATTGGTACGACTGTTCTTTATGTAGCGGGTTCTGTACTTGTTGTAGCAGCAGGTATCCTACTTGTTACAAAAAAACGTATGAAAAACTAATATTTAATGTTTCTTGAATAGGGGGTCGGAGATGGGAGACTATCTCCGTTCTTCCTTTCTAAATGATTTTAAATTCGATAAGATAAGGAGACCTTTTTGACTTATGATTGACAAAATAAAAGAAAATGCCATCACGATAATATTGGTCTTCCTTTTATTCCTTGGAGTCTCTATGTTGTCGTATCCGACAATAAGTGACTACTGGAATTCATTTCATCAATCTAAAGCAGTAGCTGGATACGTGGAAAAAGTGGCAGATTTGAAAGAGAATGATTATAAGAAAATACTGGCAGATGCCCATGAATATAATCAGAACTTAGACAAAGATGTGATTCCAGATTTAGATATTCCTTCGTCTCATGAAGAAATTTACAATCAAACGCTTGATGTGACAGGCACTGGAATCATGGCTTATGTTGAAATTCCAAAATTAAATACAACGATGCCTATCTACCATGGAACAGACGATACTATTCTACAGGTAGCTATCGGTCATATTCCAGGGACCTCTCTTCCCGTAGGAGGGATTGGAACTCACTCCGTTATTTCAGGACATCGTGGTTTACCATCTGCAAAACTTTTTACGGATATTGATCAGTTAGTGGAGGGGGATACTTTTCTTATTCAAGTACTGAATGAGACACTGACTTATGAGGTCGACCAGATTGTAACAGTAACGCCAGATGATGTTTCTGCTCTAGCTATTGATCCAAATCAAGATTATGTGACCTTGGTCACCTGTACACCTTATGGAGTAAATACTCATCGATTGCTTGTTAGGGGGCATCGTATAGCAAATGCTACGAAACCTGCACGTGTGACGGCAGAAGCGACGCAGTTAAAACCAGTATTGGTAGCTCCAGCTATTGTGGTGGTCTGTTTGCTTGTTTTATGGTTGATAAGAATAGCTTATCGAATAATTGTTCAACATATGAAATAATACTATGTTAGTAAAACGGCTAGAAAATCTGGCCGTTTTTGTTTATCTTCAAAATAGATTGAGATCATATATTCAAAATACGAGTATATTTCTTGATTTATTTCTTGGTTTATACTATACTTGATAAGTCAATCATTGACAAATCAACTTTGAAGGAGAAAGATTTATGGTAGCAATCCAAGATTTACTGTATCAACTACGATTAGCAGATCAGTCTATGACACAACTATTTGAACGCCAATTGGGAATTAGTCTGACTCGTTATCAAATCTTATGTTTCTTAATCGATCAGTCTCCGTGTAATCAAATAGCAGTTCAGGAGAGATTGAAGATTGATCAGGCTGCCTTGACACGGCACTTTAAAATTTTGGAAAAGGAAGGTTTGGTTAATCGACGTCGGAATCCTGAAAACCAGAGGGAGGTTTTGGTGGAAGTGACAGACTTTGCGAGAGAACAACTAGTAACCAACTCTCCTCAACACCATATAAACGTAAAGAGTCAGATGGAGAGTGTACTTACAAAAGGAGAACGAGAAGAGTTCAGTCGCTTGTTAGAAAAGTTGATATCTGGCTTAGAAGAGATAGAAATTTAAGGAGAAGAATATGTCTATTTTTACAATTATTTTAGCAACTATCGTTGCTTTGGAGCATTTTTACATTTTTTATCTGGAAAGTGTAGCTACGCAATCAGATACTACTAGTCGCGTGTTTAATGTGGATAAGGAAGAACTGGCTCGTCCTTCAGTGAGTTCATTATTTAAAAATCAAGGAATTTATAATGCTTTGATAGGGGTCTTTCTCTTGTACGGGATTTATTTCTCACAAAGTTTGGAAATTGTGACCATCTTTGTTTTATTTGTGCTTGGTGCAGCGACCTACGGTTTTCTGACAGCAGACAAGAAGATTCTAATGAAGCAGGGTGGGCCCGCTATTTTGACTCTGCTGAGTATGTTATTTTTGAAATAAGAAAACCAGCTTCCTGAACGACGCTGGTTTTTGTATGCTCTTATCCATTTCGACGTTTACGGGCTAGTAGGGCTCTGTAAAAGAAGATGTGATTGTTTTGGATATAGGGAAGGAGTGAAAAGCTAGCAATTCCAAAAGTGATCCAATTGAGGAAGTACCAAGGGAGTAGTTGTAGGTCGAGGACAAAGCGTTGAAATTTGTAACCCTTCATCAAGAAACGGCTGGTTTTCAGGATTTGACGGGGTTTAGCCTGTCCTAAATCTAGAGTATCGCAGAGGAGGAATTCTACCTGCGAGTAGGCATAATGTTGCGGGATATAGAGGGCATTTCCTACAATCATCAAGATGAGGCTCGCGAAAAAGTAGAGTCCAAAGGTCAGAAGGAATTGCTCCGTTTCAACGGATGAGAGGTCTAGTTTTGGAAATTCTGGATGTAGGGCAACAAATCTACGAGCCAAGAGATTGCTATAAAAGAGGAAATAAACGCCTACTAAGTTTGGAATGCTCCATAAAAAGAGGTAGAAACGTTTGAGGAGCAGAGTTAGGAAGGTTTGCGAGAAGCGCTCTTCAGCAAAGAGGGCCAGGCTTGATTTTACTGAAAGTTCCGTATCAGGATCCTTGAGGAGTCGGAGTGTCGCAAAGGCAGCACCTGCTAAAAAAATCGTGCTCATAAAAGAAACCACTAACGGGAAGAGATAGGCTTGGAGCACTTGTGCCAGCATGCTGAAAAAGGATTGCTCT
>ERZ773038.1633-NODE-1633-length-12448-cov-7.306947_pt1 | contig 12448 bp, 11 predicted proteins | sample MGYA00511665_ERZ773038 | MGnify/ENA primary metagenome ERZ773038 (study PRJEB29015, sample SAMEA2737966) | human oral metagenome | biome: human oral; feature: human-associated habitat; material: dental | place: China | collected 2028 ... | reverse complement strand
AAGGTCGCCAAGTAAGCAACCGGGCGCATTGCAGCGCTCTTTCATCTTCCATCGACAATTTGGAGTCAATGATGACTGGAAACGCAGACACCGCTTACGACGGTGAACGTCAAGAAAAAGCCGCCCGAAAGGTCGGTGACAGCTGGGAAGCTGCGACGGGTTCGCGAAAGCACACCGCTGCTCTGGGATCCGCACAAACATACACGTTCTGGGGACATGAAGACGGACCTGCTCTCCTCAGACAGCGCTCCGCTGAGATGTTTGACGCTGTTTCCGAGTTACTCGATCGAGAGACAGCGATGTTCAAGGATTTTGAGGAGAAGATGCATGCTGCCATGACTCGTTTCACGGGTGCGGAATATGAGAATGAGCTCGGTTTCAAGGAAGCTCAGGCTGATATGGCTGCGCAGTCAATCCGCTCAAAGGACCAGGACCAATTGACGGCTCTGCTTCACAGGATTGGTTTGACCTTGGAAGACTTCATGCCGCTGCCGATCGACTCTGGAACCTCCACGACTGCGCCCCAGTCATCTCCGGGGGGTACAACCCCGACCAGTAGCAGCCCAGCCACTCAGACTGGCCAGAAGAAGATCTGAGTTAACGAATAGCTTTTTGAAGGGAGTGTCGGATGGTTTCGTCCCCAAACTATGATCGCCTGAAGACCTTCATGGAGACTGCCCGCGTCAACAAGGATTTATCTGCGTGGGATAAGGACCATGAGAAGGCTGTACAGGGCTTTGAGAAGACAATTGAAGACTTGCACGCATACCGTGATAGCCATGGATTTGTTGGAGTAACCGGTAAAGCTATGGACCGGTGGGTAGAGGACTCGGTCAAACGAATCGAAAAGTATAAGGAAGCCTACGAGCGTGGCTACCGGAAGTACTGTCGAGGTCGCGGCGTTATGGCGACCGCACTCGCCGAGGGTGAGAAGCTCTCCGCAGAACTTATCGATGCAGCGACCGACGCAATGCGCGACGACTTGGTTGTCTCGGTCCCCGATAGAGAGCCTGGCCCGGGCATCCGCTTCATGGGCAAGCTATACACCACAGGAGCAGCCTACGTAGAAGCCGTTGAAGCGCAGGCCAATGCGCAGCGTGAAGCTGCTGCGGAGCGTATCCTCTCGATGCTGAACTCCAGGACCACCGTTATTGGTGAGTCCATGGTCACCACGCCGGACGGTGTAACTCCGCGCAAAGACTTGGCTGAATACGAAGAAGAACAGCGGAAAAATAACCAGGGTGGCGGCGTTGATGGAGATGGTATGAGCGGAGGTGGCGCTGGCGCGGGTGGTAGCAGTGACTGGGGCTACAGCCGAGACGACGACTTCGGCCGGTCAGAGGACCGCAGCTCCACGTCTAGCAATTACCCCGGCGGTTTCGACCAACCGTGGTGGAGCGAGGCCGACGCGGCAGCAGCCCGTAGCCGTATTGCGTCTTCGGGTGCCGTGGAGACGCGCGAGCTCCCATACGGAGAACTCGGCTCGCGCACTAACCCCATCACGGATCCCCAGGAACTGATGAGCAGGGACCTGCTACATACGCGCGTCAACGGCACCATCTACCGCAATGGCGTCGTTGGTGGTCACACTCCGGCGCCCCCCGCGGACGTGGATCACCCGCTGTGGCGCCTCAACGGTGGTGCCGCCTCCGACGCGAGCGCCGCAGGCCGCCTCGGTGGAGCAGGCGCGCTCGGCGCGGGTGCACTCGGTGTACGCGGCGCGGCACAGATGGGCTCCGGTGGGGCTGCCGGAGGCTTGGCCGGGATGCGTGGTATTACCGGCATGACCAATGGCCTGGGCGCCGCTGGTGCCTCCGCCCTCAAGGCTGGTTCCTACTCCGGTTCTGGCTTTGGCTCCTACACTCCACCCGCAGGCACAAATGGTGGTGCTTCTGGCGCCGCAGGTGCATCGGGTAGGGGTTCCGGCGGTTTTATGGGAGTCGGCGCAGGTGCAGGTGCAGGTGCTGGTGCGGGCAAGGATGACAAGAAGGGTCGTAGGCGCCAGTACGCGGCCTTCAGGTTCGAGGACGACGAGGATGAACTGCCTGCGGGTTACGTGAATCCCCTGTCGCAAACCTCCGGTACCGACAAAGACATTGCGCCGGTGAAGCGTACAGACGACGGATGGGATCCCCGCCAATGGTGAACTTTTTCTCTCACGCTACGCTCCGTTCTCCCTTTGGCCGTGAGGGGAGGGCGGGGCACGCCGCGTGCGCCCTGACCACCGCTGTTTTCGCTTTGGCTCTGGCCGTTGGTGCCTTGATGCTGGTACCCGCCCCGACCTTTGCGGATGATGAGGTGCCATCGCAGGAGTATTTTTCCTACTACTACCTGGACTCTGCTCGCGAGAAGGGCTTCATGGGTAAGGGGGTGACCATCGCTCTTATTGGAGGTCCGGTTGATACCACAGACCCTGCCCTTAAAGGCGCGTCAATCACTGACAAGAGTCGATGCACTATTGAGGCATCACCGAGTGAAGCTCGACATAGCACCGACATGGCGATCATTTTGGTTTCCCCGGTCACCGGTGTGGCCCCTGATGCGACTCTGTACACGTATCAAGCTGCGACTGCCGAATCGAAGTCTGGCGGTTCATGTGATGCTGCTGATGGGCGTCAGCTTGATACTTTCGCCAATCTAATTAACCAGGCTGTGGAGGACGGTGCCCAGATTATTTCCGTTTCTCAGAGTGTTTCTGAATTTGGATCCGAGCTCAGATGGGCGATCGCGAACGCGATTAGCAAGGGTGTTATTATCGTCGCCTCTGCCGGAAACGGCGCCAGTGACGACAATGTGACGCACCTGAGCAGGTTCTCTGGAGTTGTTGGCGTGTCCGCGATTAACGCTGACGGTACGTTTGCCTCCTACTCCTCGTGGGGTGATGGTGTCGTTACCACCGCTTTTGGTGGTCCCTTCAACTCCTTCGACTCCGCAACGAAGGAACCGAAAAGGGTTAACGGCACTTCCGTGTCAACAGCGATCGTGGCAGGTATCCTCGCTCTGACAAAACAGAAGTGGCCCGATGCTTCCGCAAACCGGATTCTCCAGCTCCTGGTCCATACCAGTCTCAACCCCAACCATGCGTGGGACCAATACACAGGACACGGTGCCGCTTCTCTCGCTGATCTGATCCATACGGATCCTTCACAGTACCCCGATGAGAACCCAATTATCCAGAAGCCCAATGGCTCCGAGCCGAGTGTGAAGGACATTCAGGACTACATGGATGGGATCGCCTATTCGTCGCAAGAGGGGGTTTTCCCCTCCTCATACGTGTATCGAGGTACAAATGAGGTAGCCGCCTCTTTCAACACCGATGGATTGACCGTCCACCTGGGAACGAGCCCGCGCTACCACCGGAAGTGACCATGAGATTCGCGCGATCGAGCGCGCAGCCTGCGCCTCGTTCTCCCTTCGCTTTCGCGGGGAGGGCGGGGCGCGCCGCGCGCGCCCTGACCACCGCATTCTCCGCTCTCGCTCTGGCGGTTGGTGCTCTGACGCTGGCGCCTACCCCGGCTCTTGCTGATGATGCGGTACCTTCACAGGATTATTTCTCCTACTATCCCCTGGATACCGTACGCGCCAAGGGATACACCGGTAAGGGCGTCACGATCGCTGCCATTGGCGGTCCGGTTGATGCGAGTGACCCTGCGCTCAAGGGGGCTAAGGTCACCGACAAGAGCCGCTGTACGGTGGAGGCGACCCCCGAGGGGAAGCGTCATGGCACCGATATGGCGATCATCTTGGTTTCCCCCAAGACCGGCGTGGCACCCGACGCGACTCTATACACCTACCAGTCGTCGACGGCATCGACAACGTCGAACGGAACATGCAGCTCCGATGGCGGTCGGCTCAACACTTTCGCCAGCCTGATCAACCAGGCCGTTGAGGACGGTGCTCAGATCATTTCCGTCTCCCAAAGCGTCTCAGAGGAGAGTCCCGAGCTGAAGTGGGCGATCGCAAACGCGATCAGCAAGGGTGTCATCATCGTCGCCTCCGCCGGAAATGGCGCCAGTGACGACAATGTGACGCACCTGAGCAGGTTCTCTGGCGTCGTTGGTGTGTCCGCGATTAACGCCGACGGCACCTTCGCGTCCTACTCCTCCTGGGGCGACGGCGTAGTCACAGCTGCTTATGGCGGACCCTTCAACACTTTCGACCCCGCGACTAACCAGCCGCAAATAGTCAACGGGACATCTGTCTCTGCGCCGCTCGTGGCAGGCATGCTGGCTTTAGCGCGCCAGCGGTGGCCCGAGGCCACTACCAACCAGATCCTCCAGCTCCTGGTTCGCACGGGCCTGAACCCCACTCACAACTGGGATAAGTACACCGGCTATGGTGCGGCGGCTCTGGGGTCGTTGGTCAACACGGATCCGTCGCAGTACCCGGATGAGAACCCCATTATTCCAAAGCCCAATGGCTCTTCCCCCAGTGTCCAGGAGATGCAGGACTACATGGACGGGATCGCAGGGGACACGCTGACGGACTCATTCCCGTCGTCCTACGTCTATCGTGGAACGGACGAAGGGGTCGTCTTGAATGACAACAAGACAATCACCGTCCACCTGGGAACCAGCCCGCGCTACCACCGGAAGTGACCATGACGCTCGCGCCGTCCGCGTGAACTGCTACTTCGCGGCGCGCAGGCGCAGCGAGTTGAGGACCACGAACACCGACGAGCACGCCATCGCGGCGCTCGCCAGCATGGGGGAGAGCAGGCCCGCGATCGCGAGTGGCACCATCAGCACGTTGTAGAAGAACGCCCAGAACAGGTTCTCCTTGATGATGCGCAGCGTCCGGCGCGACACCCGGATCGCGGTCGCTGCCGACGTGAGCGACGAGTTCATGAGCGTCATGTCCGCGACCTCGATCGCCACGTCCGTGCCCGAACCCATCGCGATGCCCAGGCCCTTCGCGCTCGCCTGCGCCAGGGCCGCCGCGTCGTTCACGCCGTCGCCCACCATCGCGACCGTGCGACCCTCGGCCTGAAGAGCGGCGACAGTGTCGCGCTTGCCGTCGGGCAGGACGCCTGCAATGACGCGCTCGATCCCGACCTGGTCTGCCACGTGTCGCGCCGCCGCCTCGTTGTCGCCCGTCAGCAGGATCGGCTCGATGCCCAGCTCGCGCAGCTCGGCGATCGCCTCTGCGGAGGAGTCCTTCACCGTGTCACGCACGACCAAAGCGGCGATCGCGCGGCCCTCGACGCGCTCGGGGATCACCAGGGACGAGGCCGGGGCCCCCTCCTGCTCGCCCGCGCCCGGGGTGGTGCCGGGCTGGGTGGGGGTAACGGTATCCCCACCCGCGCTGCCGCCAGCCGCGGGTGTGCCGTCGGAGGATGCGGCCTCAGAACGGGAGGTAACCGTGCCGTGGTAGCCGGCGGCGTTCACGGCGGCCTCGAGCTCTTCGTCGCTGTGCGGGGCGGTGAGCGTGATGCGCGCGGATTCGGTGGCGAGGTTGACCTCGGCGCTCACGCCGTCGAGCTTGCCGAGCTTGCGCTCGACTCGGCGTACGCACGAGGCGCACGTCATGCCACCAACGCTCATGGTCAGCGTCGCGAGCGGCAGGTCAAAGTCCGGGCCGGGCAACGTGACGTGTGTATCCGCCGTCGGTAGGGGCGTGGCCGCGTCGGTGTTCGCCGTTGCGTCGAGCTGCGGAGCGAGGGCTGCCACGACCGCGGAGGCACCAGAGGTCTCGGCCTCGCGCACGGCGTCAAGGAGAGAAGCGGGCACGTCCACGCCCAGGGAAGCCAGCCACGACGGGCGGCCGACCAGCACGCCGCCGCGGGCGGTGATGCCGACGACGCCGAGTCCGGGCTGGTTCGCGAACGCCGTCACGGGCTCCAGCGATAGGCCGCGGTCCGATGCGCCCGCCGTGATCGCTCGGGCAACCGGGTGTTCCGAGAGGGCCTCAACGGACGCGGCGAGGCCGAGCGCGATGGCCTCGTCCTGCCCCGCGGGCACCGCAACGGACTCCAGCGACATGACGCCCGTGGTGACCGTGCCCGTCTTGTCGAGCAGCATCGTGTTGATCGAGCGCGTCTGCTCCAGGATCTCTGCGTTCTTGATGAGGATGCCCAGCTGCGAGGCGCGCCCCGACCCGACGAGAATCGCGGTGGGCGTGGCCAGGCCGAGCGCGCACGGGCACGCCACGACCAGAACGGCGACGGCCGCCGTGAACGCGGCCTGCACGCTGCCGCCTGCGAGCAGCCAGCCCCCGAGGGTGAGCAGGGAGATGGCGATGACGATCGGGACGAACACGCCGGAGATCTGGTCCGCGAGGCGCTGGACGGGGGCCTTGCCGGCCTGGGCCTCGGCGACCATGCGTCCGATCTGGGACAGCGTCGTGTCGGACCCGACCCGCGTGGCGCGTACCAGCAGGGAACCCCACGTGTTGACGGTCGCGCCCGTCACCGCGTCGCCGGGGGCGGCGTCCACGGGCACGGATTCGCCCGTGAGGAGGGAGGTGTCCAGGGCGGAGGAACCCTCGACGATGACGCCGTCGGTCGCCACCTTCTCGCCCGGTCGCACGGCGAAAAGGTCGCCGACCTGCAGGGACGAGGCGGGAACGACCTCCTCGGTGCGCTGGCCGGTCGCGGGGTCGACGCTGATGAGCGTCGCCTCCTTCGCACCCATGCGCAGCAGCGAGCGCAGGGCGTCACCCGCGCGGTAGCGTGCGCGCGCCTCCAGGTAGCGTCCCGTCAGGAGGAACACGACGATCATGCACGCGCCCTCGAAGTAGATCTCGGCGTGCCCGGCGTGCGCCGCGCGTGGGATCAGGCTCATGTGCATGCGCATGCCGAGCATGCCGGCGCCACCCCACAGGAGGGCCCACCAGCTCCACAGCGTCGACGAAATGACCCCCAGCGAGACCAGCGTGTCCATCGTCGTCGACCCGTGGCGGCCGGCCGCGAAGGCCGCCCGGTGGAAGGGCCACGCGCCCCACGTGACGACCGGGATCGAAGCTACCGCGACGACCCACTGCCACCCCGTGAACTGCCAGGCGGGAATCATCGACAGCAGCATCGCGGCAATGCCCAGCGGCGCGGAGACGATGAGGCGAGCGCGCAGGTCGGCGGCGTGGGCGCGGTTGCTCTCGCCGACCTGGGGGGTGGGGGACGAGGCCTGGGCTGCCTCGTGCGAAGAGGCGGTAGTTGTACGGTTGGGGGTCACGGAATCAGTGGACATGGGTACCCTCCGGGGGTATGTATCAGATGAAAGGAAACGAGGCCGGGAAAGTGCCCCGACCTCGTCGGTGAGGTGTGAAAAACCTCAGAAGTCGCGCGAGACGCCAACCAGCGTGAAGCCGGCCTCGGAGACCGCGTCGCCGAGCGCGGAGTCCTCAAGCGCCTTGTCGGTCAGGACGGTGACCTTGGAGGTTCCGCCCGAGTTCAGGATGACCTCGACGTTCTTGACGCCCGGGAGCTCCGTGAGTTCCTCGGTGACGCTCATGACGCAGTGCCCGCAGGTCATGCCGTCGACGGACAACTCGATGGTGCGGTCGATCTCGGTGCTCATGTTTTCTCCTTGAGGTTAGGACTTGATGAGGCGAGCGATGGCCGCGGCCGCCTCGTCGACTTTGGCCTGCGCGGCCTCGTCGGATTCTCGCGCCGCTGTGACGACGCAGTGGTTCATGTGGTCTTTGAGTAGGTTGACTGCCACGGAGTCGAGCGCGGACTGGGCGGCGGAGACCTGCGTGAGGATGTCGATGCAGTAGTCGCCCTGCGAGATCATGCGCTGCAGGCCGCGCACCTGTCCTTCGATGCGGCGCAGGCGTGCGAGGTGGTTCTCGGTGTTGCCGTGGTAGCCGTGCTCGTTGCTCATGAGACTGAGTGTACCCCTAGGGGGTATGGGTGTCAAGGGGAGTGTGGTGACACTCCCTGTGGAGCTTGCGACACGCATTCCCCAAAGTGGCGCGACGAGGCCTCGTCCACCGTAGGGTGGGGAGAGGACACAGGTGAGGAGGGGATATGAAGCGACGCCCGCGTCGGCGCTACCACGCGATGCGCCGCGTGCCGCAGGCGTACCCCGGCCTCTACCTGCGCCTCAAAGTCGCCCCCATTCTGCCCGCACTCGCGGCCACGGTCGCCGTCGGCGCCCTCGCCGAAATCTCCGCCCTGCCTGATGATCTGCGGGGACGAGCGCGATCCCTCTCCGACGCCATGGGCACCGCGATCAGCGAGAATTCTCAGAGGATCTTCTTCGATGCCCCGGGCCTGGACACCCTCCTCATCCGCTCCCTCTCCCACGTAGCGCGCCGAACCGCCACCGTCGGGCGTGCGTGGGCGCGCCTCGTCGTCGCCGTCGGCGCGGACCGCGACGGGCGCATGGCCCGCATGCGTCCCCTCATCCCGAGGCGCGGATACGACGCCCTCATGACGGGAATGCTCACCATCGGCACCGCCGTCGGCGCCCTGCGAGGCGGCGCCGTTCACGTCGCCCTCCTGCGCGACTCCGCCGCCGACCCGCCGTTCCAGCCCCCGCTGCCCGATCACCCCGAGGCCCAGATCCGCCGCGTGGATGCCCCCGAGACCCTGTCCGATATGTGCGCCGACATTGACGAGCTCTACTGGTCGCGCACCCTGGGACCCGCCGTGAAGATCACGCGCGTCGGCGAGGGAGATGCCAGGCGCTGGCTCATGTCCCTGGTCGGGACTGAGTCCATGACCTTCCGCTCCACCCACAACCCCGCCGACATCGAGGCCAATATCCGCCTCATGCTCGGACTGGAGGCGTCCATGAGCGTCGGTGTCGTGCGCGCGCTGCATGCAGCCATGGAACGCGACGGTGTGCCCGCCGCGGACAGGGCGCGCCAACCCGTCTTCGTCTGCGGTCACTCCCAGGGTGGGATCGTCGCGGCCGCGCTGGCGTCCGTCCCCCCGCACGAGGCAGAGGTCAACATCGTGGGAATCCTGTCCACGGGTGGACCCAACCGCCGGATCCGGGTGCGCCCCGATGTGGTCACCGTCGCCATCACCCACGACCAGGACGTCGTGCCCAGCATGGATGGCTCGCCCGACCGCGCCCCCGACCGACGCGTCGCGGTGGGGCGGAGCCTCGTGCGGCCCCGGAATCGGCCCCTGTATTACGCGCACTCCTCGTCGACGTACACGGAGACGGTGCGGCTCCTCGAACGCAAGGTGCGCGTCACCCCGTGGGGCAGGCTCGCCTCGTCGATGGCAGCCCTGCAGGACTTCCTGCCTACCCCCGGGGAGGCCACGCGCGTCATGCACTATGAGATCTGGCAGGATCTCCTGACACCCACCGCCGACAACACGTGGAATGCGGTGGCCGCGTTGGAGCGCAGGGGATCGTACGAACCCACCACCTACCCCATCGACTACGTGGCCACGGTCCCGCGTCTGCCGCGAGTCGCTCGTTCGCGCTCGCCGCGCCGCGGGACGTCCCCGGGAGCATTCCTTCGCGCGCTCCTCGCCTATCGAAAGGACAGGTCATGACCGACCCCAACGCCCCCCTGCGCGAGGTGCGCCGATGGATGCGCGTCTCGACCCCCGTCAACAAGGTGGCGGCCGCTGGATTGCGCGGACGCCTCCCGCAGATCTCGGGGCCGCTGGTTATCGGTGCCCTCGGCGTCGGCGCGATCGGCGCGGGCATCGCGTGGCGGGCGCTGGCCTCCACGCGCGGAACCGGGCGCACGCAGCGCTTCGCGGACCTTGCCTCCGCCGCCCTCGAGTCCCGCTTCCCAGCCTCCGGCGCCGAGGCCCCTTCCAGCGGGTTAACGTACGAGGGTGGGGCGGGGAGGCCGGGGAGAGCCCGGCGTGCTCGGCGAGCCATCAATGTCGAAGTGGGCGAGGGTTTCGGGCGCCCCTCCCTGGTGTCCATCGACGTGGTCGTGCCCGCGGGGGACACCCTGGTCGACGCGACCGATGCTGCGCAGGCGCTGGATGTCATCACGCGCGCCGTGTGGAACAACCCCGAGATGGCGCCGGTGAGCGTGCGTGCCCGGGTCCTGGAGGCCCGCGGCGGTGCGGATGATCTGGAGGCTCCCGGTGCGCAGGCCGACGCGGTCGCCGACATGAGCGCCCTCGGCTTCGCCGACGAGATCGCCCGCCCCGACGAGCTGTACCACCGCTACGGGCCGCCCGAGTGCGACCCCGCGTGGAGGCCGTGAGCGCTGAGGCCGGGCGTCGCAGAACGGGCAGGGCGACCGCGTGCGAGGCGGTCCCCGACGCTCTTGTTCGCTTCTTGACCGTTTGATAGTGTTGGTCCTGGCGCTATGGTTTTGTACGAGAGGGGACACAGTGGCCGGCGATCTTGTCATCGAAGAGGGGGACCTCGAAGTCCTGCGTGACCGCGCGAGAGACCTGTCCGGCAGACTGCAGTCGGTGACCGTCGCGACGGCGGGCGACTCCATTTCCTCCGGGGTTGGCGGGAGCCCGCTCGCAGGACAGGGGCGCAGTGCCGGAGAGACGATCGATGACGCGGTCATTGCGCTGACGCGTGACCTGGACGATTTCTCCCAGTCCGTCAACGACTCGATCAACGCCTACAACGAGAATGAGAATGCCACGACGGTGAGCTTCCAACAGACCACCCACGGTGGCCCGGCGATGACGATGGATGACCTGCTGCGCATGAGGGAGGACCAGTAATGGCAACCTGGGCGGACATTCAGAGCTGGGACCACAACGCCATCATCGAGGCCGAGGACCTCATCGAGGCCGAGGTGCGCGAGGCGCGCGAGATCATCGCCGACCTCGAGCACGCCGCGAACGACATCCGATCTCAGGGCGAGGGGCCTGACCGCATGCGTCAGCGGCTCACCGAGATCCAGGACAAGCTGGACTCGCGCCTCAATGAGCTCACTGAATACGCGCTGGCCACCGCAGAGCTGCACGGGTACGTGAGCCGGGTGGTGGCTATTCGTGAATCGGCGTACGAGGTCGCGGCAGAGCTTCATGAGACGATTCCGGAGAGTGGTGATGTAATGACGCCACCGATGGAGAAAAGTAACAATCCTGATCGGTATGAGAAATACCAGGATCTACATGCGTGCATTAAATCCGCGGTCGACCTGGCAACCGAAGCGGAAACAACCGTTGGCCCCAGGTTTAAGGCTCTGGCCGACGGCCAGTATGCCCTGGCCGAGGGGCGCCACTCGGAGTCCGCAGGCTTGGTCAACGACGCGGATCCCTCGTGGAGCCCCGAGGAAGTCTCCGTATGGTGGGCACTCCTGTCGGAGACCGAGCGCGAGGCGCTCATCAACAGGGATCCCGAGAAATACGGAAACTTGGATGGCATCGACATGGCGTCGCGAGCTAAGGCAAATGAGCTTGCGTTGAATGGGTACTTCGACGCCGCGGGAAATCGGATTCCGGGACTACTTGAGAAAGCGCAGAAGGAGTACGACGAAGCGAAAGCTGCATATGAGAAGGGTAAGGATTCATTCTGGGGTAGTCAGTATAGTGATGATGAAGGATATGAACGCCTTCTCAACGCTCACAATAAACTGAATGATCTCAAAGCCGTCAAAAAAGCCCTTGATGCTAAGTCAGATAACTCACTTGGTGACAATTCAGATATCTCACTTATTTCTCTTGAGTATGGTGAACCTGGAAAAAATGTGCTTGCTGCGTTGGCTATTGGAGATGTCGATAACGCTGAGTATGTCGCGACTCTGGTTCCCGGTATGACGACGAACTGTCGTGATAGCACCGCCCTCAACCTCAGTTACGCATCTAACCTGCGAGACGCTGCGGTTAAAGCAGGGGCTGATCGGGGAAACGTTGCCACCATCGCATGGCTTGGCTATGATGCGCCTCCAGCCTTGCCGGATCCGAGTGTCGCATCGACCGCACAAGCGGAAGCGGGGGCGGTTTCTCTTCGGAATTTCATGACGGGCATTCACTCTTGGCACGCAGAGCGGGGTCTCGATGTGTACCAGACCGGAATCACCCATTCCTATGGATCGACAACCGGTGGTATTGCGATGCGCAGCATTGGTAAGGACGTGGTCGACGGCTTTGCGTATACGGGCTCACCCGGTGCGGGCGTCGCGTCAGTCGGAACCCTTGGCGTCGACAAAGATCATGTCTGGGTGTCTGCTGTCCCCCATCACGACGTTGTCCAGGGGATAGGGACGGATGGAAACTTTGGTCTCGATCCCAAGAACCTTGAGGGCATTGGACATTTGTCGGGAGATGCAAGTGGGGCAAAAGACTATTCGACATTTGGCCTTAATCCGGTTGCTAATCACTCGAGTTACTTTGTTGCCCCTGAAGCCGGAAAAGAGAATCATGCTCTCGATGACCTCGGCAAGGTGATCGCCGATGCCAAGGAACGATGATGAAAAAGAAGGTGCTGTCCTGTCTGTCGGCTCTGTCGGTGTCCTGGCTGCTTGCGGCGTGTGTTCCGGGGCTGTCGGATGATGCTGGCTTGTATTTTGGGCGCAATGACGGGAGTGAGGCTATCTCGGAGCGTCAGACTGTGGA
>ERZ773038.1627-NODE-1627-length-12469-cov-5.590140_pt1 | contig 12469 bp, 6 predicted proteins | sample MGYA00511665_ERZ773038 | MGnify/ENA primary metagenome ERZ773038 (study PRJEB29015, sample SAMEA2737966) | human oral metagenome | biome: human oral; feature: human-associated habitat; material: dental | place: China | collected 2028 ... | reverse complement strand
ATAAAGATATATTGAAAAAATTAGAAGTAAAAGATAAAAGTTTTAGTTTTGAAACGTATAGTTATAATATAAAATATCTATTTACAAATAAAGAGATAGATAATTATTTAGGATTAAATAAACAAAAAGTGAGTTTTGATATTATAGGGCAATATAGCGAGAGGGATAAAACATATTTTCATACAATAATTATAAAAGATGATACTGAAAAAACGGATTTTTCTGAAAAGATAGTAGAAGAGAGGTAAGAAGAAATATGAAAAATAATACATTATACGCCTCTAATACAGCATATAAGTTTGAAAAGGAAAGAATAGCAGGATCAAATAATGATCAAATTTTTAGAGATGTGAAAAGGAATATGGAAGGTACTTATCCAGAAAAATTAGAGTACCTAGATGATTTTTATGATAAAGATACAGGTTCAAGTGGAACTGCATTTAAAGATAAAGATACAGGAGAAGTGATTCTTGCGTATACAGGGTCGAATGATTTATGGAATGATTGGATAAAGACAGATATTGGAAGAATAGGGCTAGGACTAGGAGATGGCCATGTTAATTCAGCACGAAAATTCTATGAGAAAATAAGAGCTGAATATGGAGATGACATAATATTAACAGGGCACAGCTTAGGAGGAAATTTGGCGCAATGGATTGCATTGTACTACAATGTCCAGAAAACAATAATATATAATCCAGCTCCATTACATATCTCTTCAGATAACATTGTTGATGTATTGGATAAGCTCACAAAAGATACTATAATAAGAACATTTGGTTCGCTTGAACCAGCCAAGTTTGTTAGTAGGCAATTAAAACCGATTCAAGAAGAGTATCTAAAAAAAATAATGAAGTTAGAAGAAACTTTTACCGGACAAGTGCTAAGGATACAATCCGAAACAGATTTACTAACTATGGTTGCGTATGCTCTAAAAGGAAAGTATATAGGGAGAGAATATTTTTTAACAAACGCAGGAATTCATAACTTATCAGACATTATTGACTCGGAAGAGGCAAGAAAGGAAATAGAAAAAATAACCAATCAAATATTATTCCAGAAAGTGAATATAGATATTGATGGAGATGGGGAGATAGATGTTAGATTAGGAGAATTAGATTTAAAAAGAAAAAATTTATTGAATGATAAAGCTAGCATAGCGAGTGGAGAAAAAATTCAACTTAATCCAGAAGTTTTAAAAACTTTAAGTAACAATATTCAAACAAGAGTACTAGGCGATCTAGAAACAATAAAAAGAATAACAAAATTATGTATAGAAAAAAATAATAAAGTAGGAATGGATTTTAATAAACGAAAAGAACAAGTAAGTGAGAGTATCAGAGAGGAGCTTAATAGTGCTCAAATACCATTGATATTGGATGTGCTAAAAGACTCGATAGGTGAAATTATAAAAAATAAAGATATTCTAGAGAGTCTTCAAAAAACATACGAGTTAAGAATGGATCAATTTCCAAGTGATAAGAAGGTGTTAGTGGATAGAGTAGAACTAGATCCAACAGAATATAATAGACAATTACTTAGATTGAGAAATGAAAGCGAGCGTTTATTAAATCATTGTATTAAAGAGCGAGCAGACGATATGTCAAGTTACTTTGAAAAAAGGCCTACTATATTAAAATCGTGGCAAGAAATAGAAAGTAGTACTAAGCATCTCCTAGAAGAAAGTGATAAAACATTCGAGGGAGATGGCCTAAGAACAGGTAAAGAAGATGGAATAAGTCAATCTTTAAAACAAGTGTTAGAAGTAGCTGAAAAAAATATAGAAGAGTTAGAAAAACAACTCCAAAACACAGCAGAACTAACGCAAGGATTAGCGGAAAACTTTGAAGAACAAGATAGATGGATAGGAACAAAACTACAACAAGGTATTTTTGTAGGAAGTAATCCAGTAAAAAATATGCCACAGAGCTATAAAGCCTATTTAGAACGTGATGAAATATTTGATGATGTGAAAGATGTAATTCAAGCATTTGATAAACAAGTAGAAAAAAGAAGTAAGGAGTATGCAAACAAAGTAACTCAAATAATGGGAGAAAGCTTGTCTTCATTTTCTGAAGGGTTAGTAAACTGGATAAAACGTGTCATAAATTTAGAAAGTACAGTTAAAAAAGTGATAGGAAATTATGGGAAAACCGTATTATTAGAAGAATATATAGAGAATTCAATGATAACAAAGGAAATAAGTACAAGAATAATAAATTGGGGCAAATTTAAACAGTTATATCCAGAGGCTGTAATAATAGGAATCGAAGGTGTTCAAGAGAAAGTAATATCAAACAAAAGTAAGATAGTACAAGTAATATATACTACTGAAAGTACCAAGAGTAATCTAAGTTATCTAGAACCAAATCTAAAGAAAATAATAGAAGAGGGAGTCTATAAGGCTTTTGATTTAGATGAGATAGTAAACTCTCAAAAAATAGCAAAGAGAATAATAGAAAAGAGTCAAAGTGAAATAAAATATGTAAAAGAACATATAGGAACAGAAGGTATGAGCGGAGAGGCGATAAAAGCACTGAACCAGAAATTAGAAGAGGTAAATAGAAGTTTAGAATATTATAAGATGTTTATAGGTGATTGTTTTGGGGACCAAGAATAAGTGGAAGAGATACTTAATTCTAAAGAGATATTTTGAATTATAATATAACTTGTAAATATATTTATAATATGTTATACTATAGGAAATAAAATTGAGAAAAGGAGATTGACTATGTCAGGACAAATTAGAGTTTCTCCAGAGGTACTACAAAGCCGTGCGCGCGAGTATGGGAGAGCATCAGAAGATATTAATACAATTTTAAGTAATTTACAAAGATTACAAGATACTTTACGCGGAGAGTGGGAAGGTCAAGCTTTCCAAGGTTTTGACAATCAATTTAATGAATTAAAACCGAAAGTTCAAAATTTTGCAGAGTTAATGCAACAAATCAATGTACAATTAGATAAGACAGCACAAGCTATGCAACAACACGACCAAGACCTATCACGTAATTTTGGTTTAAACGGTTAAAAATAAGAAGAAAGAGGTTGGGGATTTAAGTCAACCTCTTTTTTTAGTGAAGGAGATGTAAGATGAATAAAAAAGGATTAACTATACTATCATCCGTAATTATGTTGTTGGCTGCTACAATAATATTTTACGGTGTAATAAAACCACGACCGATTACAACAGGAAATCAAGAAACGAAAGTAACGAATAACGATATAAAAATTGCTTTTGTAAATGAAGATAATGGTGTTGTATATAATGGTGATAATGTTCAGATGAGTAGTGTTCTGTTGACTACATTAAAAGAAAATACAGAATACAGATTAGAAACAGTAAGTAGAGCTATTGCTGAAAAAGGATTAGAAAATGGTAATTATAATATTATGCTAGTCCTACCGAGTAAGTTTTCAGAAGATGTTTTAGCGTTAGAGAGTAATAGTCCGAAGCAAGCGATATTTCAGTATAAAATAAAATCAGATAAAAAAGATATCGTAAAGCAAGCTGAGCAAGCAATATCTGAAATAAAACAATTTTTTAATAAAGATATTATTAATGTGTATTTTTCAAGTATTATAGGGAACTTACAGTCATCTCAGACGCAAGTAGGAGCGGCTGTTGGCCGTGAGAGAAGTGTTTTAAATAAATACCAATCTAATTTATTAACGCCGCTTACAGATTACTCAAATCAATTTAAAGGGGTAAGTAATAGTAGTGAGGGTATGATGTCTTCTTATAGTAGTTTTCATAAGAGTATAAATAATACTAATGAAGCTTTCACGTCAATTATAGACACGAATAAAACATATGAAAAAGAGATAGAGAAAATAAAACTTTTACAAGAACAATGGCAAACTTCGATTCAAACAAGAGAAGATAATTCGAAGAAATATGATGAAGAGTTTAAAAAATTATCAGTAAAAGATGAACTGTCTAATTTAAAAACAACTCAAAAACACTTAGATGGAGAGTTGATGAATCCAGTAGCCTTTTCAGAGGCGGAGAAAAAAGCAGAAAACTTAAACAAGGCTATTGAAACTATGTTGACTACATTTAGTACTATGAATAAGAGTGTATTAGATATTATGGCTACATATCAAGATAAAATAAATGAAGCAGTTGCAGAATCGTTGAAAAAAAATGCTATAGGACAAGCAAATGAGCAGACTATAGGATTATTGGTAGAAGATTTAAAAGGTTCAATGATTGAAAAGGTCAGCGAAGCTGTAAGAGAGTTGCCGTATTATGATGAAACAACAATAGAAAAACTTCATTTAGGTGATGCAGATAAGCAATATTTAAAAAATATAAATCGATTTGCAGAGAAGTTTTCTCAGAAAAATAAAATTACTTTAACACAAAAAAATCAAACACTTAGTCAAGCGAGGTTGGATAGTTTAAAAGAAAATGCTGGAATAGAACTAAAAACAACTCGTACAATAACACTTGCAAAAGGTGAGGAGAAATATACAAGAGTACAACTATTGGTGAATCCTCTTTACAAGTTTAAAGAAGTAAGTACTAATTATGGATTGGTTAAACAAATAAATGATAATGAGTTTGTTATAGAATTAAATCAACCAGCAGAAGAGCTTACTATAAATTATAAATTAGAGTATAAAGAAGACGTACTCCTGATGACTCCGGCTGTGGTAGATGTAAAAGCAGACACAGTTAGAAATATATCTGTAGCACAAGGTGAAGGTGAAGAGGCAGAAGTTGTAGCGGAAGATGGGACAAAACAAAAGAAAGTCCTTTATTCAAAAGAGGATAAAGATTTTCATAATACAATTACACAAACACAAGTTATTTTCCCATTTGAATTACCATTTAAATTTAGTGATAGTAATGAAGCAATATACAATGATTTGAAAAATTATAATAATTTATTTACAGTCGTAAAAACAATATATGGATTAGACTTAAATAAAGATAATTTTGATTCGTTAGAGCCAAAAGAAGGATCATTATTGAAAAAAGCAGAGTTAAAAGACATAAATAAAATTTTAACTTCGCTTGTTGAAAAAACAATAACTAATCAGTTGAAAAAAGAGCTGACAATACCTCAAGAAAAATTTGATGAAATAAAAGGCTTGAAAGTTAATGTTGAAGAATTGAATAAAGTTGTAGGTGAATTAAGAAAAACTACAAAAGATCTTTCAAATAACTTAGGAGCGGTAATCTCAGAAACAGAAAAAGTATCAAAAACTTTAGAGGAAAAACCAGAGTTTAAAGATACTGAGAAAAGAGATAATACGGAATTAGTTACAGTAAGTATGGATATTAACAAAGATTTGATTAAGTTAATGACAGCAAGTAATACGCTACTTAATAATACTAAATCAAATCAATCCACATCAGAAACAATAAATAAAGGTTTTGAAAATCTTGGTAATAGTGTGAAGACTTTGGAGCAAGATGGTATGGGGTTATCATCAAAAGTTAATGAGTTGAAATCTTCTATGGATGCCAATTATGGTGATAACGAAGAGTTTTTAAAAACTTTTTCTAAAGTATTAAGTAACACAAAAGATGGTAATAGCAAGAACAAAGCTGTTTATGACTATCTATCAAATCCTGTGAATGCGGGAAATATTAATAAGTTAGTCTCTGAAAACAATTTACCAAAATTATCAATAAAACAAGATACACGTACAGGACTTGTTGTGACGATGGTTATCTATCTAATAAGTATTTTATTAGCTCATATGTTGCAAAATACAGATTTTTCAAAAATCCAGAATCAGAGATATATTTCAAGGGTTCAGTGGAAGAATGCCTCACTACCTATGACTATACTGCTAGGATTAAGCTTTGTCCTATCTATGATTATGGGCTTAATAGTAGGAGGAAAATTAGATTTTGTATTTGAAAAGACATTAGGATTAATTGCGTTAATGTTTGTTTTAATGGTCTTATTTACAGGAATGAATAATTGGTTGTTAAATAAAATCAAATCTACAGGACTATTGATTAGTATAAGTATTTTATTGATATACTTAGTAACTGCAGGACAGCTACTAGATGAGAGAACAAAAGCAAATGAGGTACTATCTTATATATCTCCATTGAATTACATAGAAAATGCATTAACATCATTTTTAAATAATCAAGATGGCTGGGGTGTTGTTTTTGGTATTTCATTTATCCTTATGATTTTAGTTTCAGTTTTAAATATGTCAGAATATAAAAAGATAAAGAATATTTAATAGAGGTATGAAATGGGTAAAGTTTTTAAAGTAATCCCGATAATATTAAGCTGTATATTGTTCTTCCAACAAGATGTATATGCCGAAGATGGTGCTTTGAAAATAGATACAAGAATATCGCAAAGTGCATATCAAAAGGAAAGCTACTATGTTGAACAAGAAACAGAATTAACAAAACTATTTAATGAAGCTTTAACAAAAAATATCTCAGAACAGAAAGAAAAAGAGTCTATATCTTATAAAAAAGATAAGGCTCTTATCTTCGATATGGAGATAAAAAAAGAAACAGAGCTAGACAATTATAAAAAGAGTATATTTTTGGCAAATCAACAAAAAGGAAATTCAGAAAACACGAAAATTATTTTAAAAGAGAAAAAAAGTGTTTTTAACTGGCAGAACATATTGATAATAATAGGGGCGTTTTTTGTGATGACATTGTCAATTGTTAAGGTATTCTATAAGAAAAGAGGGGTATAATGAGTGTTGAATATATAGATATTAGTATAGACTTTGGAGTGTATTTAGATAGGGTGATGGATATAAGAATTCCTCAAAAAATTACAACAAAAGAATTATTGCAAACATTAGTGGAAGCATACTCTCTTCAATTAGAAATAGATAATCCTATTGTTAGGGTGAGAGGGACAAATGTTTTATTAACTAGTTTTAGTAGAATAGCAGATTTTTCAGATATTAGAAGTGGGAGTTTTCTAATAGTAGAAAGAATTTAATATATGAAAGGAGAGATGTATTGATGGAATATGTTGTGGAGATAACGAAAGAAGAGATTAAAGGAAATAAGGAAATAGCGCAGGCGTTATTGGTGGCGAAATCACCATTTTTTGTGGATACAACTATAGAAGTTGATGAAGATAACATCAGAATAAAGAGTGAAGTTCTTGAGCAATATGATGATTATAACAAGATAATGTTATTAAATTTAGAAGATAAATTACGTTACCTTATTAATCTATCAAAAATTTATACAGATTTAGAAAGCTCTAAGTATACATATCGTTTCGATAAAGAATCAATAGTATTTACAGAAAATGGGATACCGCTTTTAGTTTATAGAGGGGTGGTAAACCAAGTATATCCATATGACAGAATTTCTTACGAAGAATTTTTAAATCAATATAAAGCTATAGCTATCTCAATAATAGATGTAAAGGCAGATTATGATAAGTTGGCGGCGGGAGCATTAGAATTTTACAGAGGAAATCTGTTCTGTGAAAAAATAGCCAAAGAACCAACATTAGATGGTGTTATTAATGTATTATCAGATTTTTATAATAAAGAAAAGCAAGATAATATAGAAAATTATACACGAATAACAAGGAAAAATATCAAATTTTTAAAAACAAGTATTTTAATTACAGGTATAACAACGCTAGTATTAGGAGTTTTTATAGGGTATATGTTATTGTACTCAATTCCTCAAAAAGATAAAATTGCAGATATAAGATTATCATTTATAAATAAAGATTATTCTAATGTTATAGAAAAAAGTAAGAAAGTGAATAGAAAGTCTATCAGTCAAGAAGATAAATATATTGTAGCTTATTCAGTTATTCAGTCTGAGCCATTGACAGAAAAACAAAAAGAGCGATTAAGCAAAATAAATAATCAATCTAATGCTGACTACTTAGGCTATTGGATTTTGATAGGTCAAGCTAAGATAGATGAAGCTATAGACGTTGCAAGCTTTTTAGATGATCCACAATTACTAATGTATGGTATAACTAAGAAAATAGATGAATTACAGCGTAATCCAGAGTTGTCTTCAGAAAAACGAACAGAGCAACTAAATAGTTATAAATCAAAACTAGACGAGCTGAAGAAAAAGTATCTAGGATCTGAAGAAGAAATAAAAAAAGACGATAAAAAATAGGAGGAAGAAATGAAGGTTTATATTATTTATAAAGAAAAAAATTATATACTTTACCCTAATAGAAAATATCGTCTAGGAAATAGAAAAGAATGTGATATTTATGTAGAGGAACCTATAGAAGAGGTTTTAATACGTATAAAACATGATAGAGTAATTATAAATGATAGCGAATATTCTCAAGGAACGCATAATGTAAAAGTGGGTGGATTAGAGCTTAGTCTGTTGATTCTAACAAAAAATACACATTATTTATTGGATAGAAAAAATGTTCTTATAGATTCAACAGATCTTGCAGATATTTGTTTTAAGGAGATTAAGTTTCCTGTTTTGATAAGTTATGAGGAAGAAATAAAAATTGTAAGTGAAGGATATTTTTATTTAAATGGAAATAAGACTACAGGAGAAGTTTCTTTAAAAGAATCCGATGAGATAGTATTTTTAGAAGGATTAAGCATAAAAGTATTAAGTACGTCTTTGAACCTATTCAGTAATGTTGCATTGAAAAGTGGTATGATAACATATGACGAAGATGAGCAATATGAGAATAGAGCGGAGGAGTTTCATCGTTCACCACGTATTATTTTAAGAGAACCAACAGATAAAGTTACCATTGGAACACCTCCGATGGAAGAAGAGGAATCTAGGCAGTCTCTTCTAAGACTACTTATGATGCCTTCGGCTATGATTTTCTTTACAATATTGATGTATATCTATTCTTCTAGTGGAACAATGATGATAATGATGTTTGGGATGTCAACAGTTACTATTATAACATCGATACATAGCTATGTTTCGGATAGAAAAAAATTCAAAGAACGTCAACAAAAGAAAGTTAAAGACTACAAAGAGTATCTTGAAGAAAAACAACTAGAATTTGCTACTTGTAAGGAAGAGCAAAAGCAATCGTTAGAACATCACTATCCAGATATGAAGAAAATATTGCAAATGCCAAAAGAAGTAGATAGAAGGATATATGAAAAAACACCATATTATTTTGATTTTCTTACTTATAGATTAGGTACAGGGGAAGTGGAACCAAGTTTTTCTATAGAATATAGCAAATCTGAAACTTCTAAGGTAAGAGAAGAAGTAATAGGAGATATAAATAACCTATTATCACACTATAGAAATATTCCAAATGTTCCTGTTAAGGGCGATATTCACGTGCCTACAGGTTATATAGGAACAAGAAAAATAGCAATAGAACAGATACAGCAACTAATGATGCAAATAGCGGTGTTTCACAGTTATCATGATGTACAGTTTATTCCAATTTTTAGAGAAGATGAACTAAACCTTTGGAATTGGAGTAGATGGTTGCCTCACATCCAGATAAGTGCATTTAATAGCAGAGGTTTTATATATAATCAGCAAACAAGAGATCAACTGTTAACTTCTTTGTATCAAATAATTAAAGATAGAAAACTTGATTATGATCAAAATACTGATAAATCAAAAGAGAAATTATACACTCCTCATTATATATTATTTATAACGGATTTAAGCTTATTATTAGACCATAATATAATGGAATATATAAATGAAGATTTAACATCTGTGGGAGTTACACTTGTTTTTGTAGAAGAGGTAATAGAGAGATTGCCGGAACATGTTAAAACAGTTATTGATTACAGAAATGATAAAAAGGGAATACAAATATTACATAAAGGAGAGTATATAAATAAAGAGTTTTCTCCGCTAGAGCAGATATCATTGTTAGATAAAGAAAATTTTGCAAGAGGATTGGCAGGTATAAATCATGAAGAAACCCTTCGCAATTCAATACCTAATTCTGTAACATTTTTAGAAATGTATGGAGCAAAAACAATTTCAGAATTAAATATCTTAGAGCGTTGGCAACAAAATGAAGCTTATCAAACTATGGCTGTACCGCTAGGGGTAAGAGGAAGAGATGACATATTATACCTGAACCTTCATGAAAAAGCTCATGGGCCACACGGTTTGATAGCGGGGACAACAGGGTCAGGGAAATCAGAATTAATTCAATCATATATTTTGTCACTAGCTGTAAATTATCATCCATATGAAGTAGCTTTTCTATTAATAGATTATAAAGGTGGAGGTATGGCTAATTTATTCGCAGACTTACCTCACCTAGTAGGGACAATAACCAACTTAGATGCCAATCAAGCACTAAGAGCCTTGGTTTCTATAAAAGCTGAATTGAAAAAACGTCAAAGATTATTTTTTGAACATGATGTTAATCACATTAATCAATATACAAAATTATATAAACAAGGGGAAGCGAAAGAACCATTACCGCATCTATTCATAATAAGTGATGAGTTCGCAGAGTTAAAACAAGAACAACCAGACTTTATGCAAGAGTTAATATCAACAGCTCGTATTGGACGTTCATTGGGAATTCATTTGATTTTGGCTACACAAAAACCTAGTGGTGTAGTAAACGATCAGATATGGTCAAACTCAAAATTTAAGATAGCTTTGAAAGTACAAGATGTAGCGGACTCGCGTGAAATTATTAAAACACCGGATGCGGCACAAATTACACAAACGGGTAGAGCATATCTACAAGTAGGTAACAATGAAATCTATGAACTATTTCAAAGTGCTTGGAGTGGGGCAGAATATAAAGAAGACGAATCAGATAGTGATAATAGAGATTTAACAATATATGAAATCAGAAATAATGGACAATATACACCTATAAATAAAGATCTAAGTGGATTATCGGCGCGAAAAGAAATTAAATCTATACCAACTCAATTAGATGTAATTGTAGAGTATACTAAAAAACTATTTGATAAAACAGGATTGGCAAAAGTTGCAAGTCCATGGCTACCTCCATTAAAAGACAATATATATAGTGATGATATCCAAAATAATAACTTTAAAGAGTATTGGGGACGCAAAGAAAAACTTAATATTTTAGTAGGTTACCAAGATATTCCAGAAAAACAAGAACAATCGCCATTATATCTAGATATGGAGAAAACAGGACATATTATGTTAATTTCTAGTCCAGGTTTTGGGAAAACAACGTTTTTACAGAGTATAGCACTAGATTTGATGAGAAAAAATACTCCAGAAGATGTCCATATATATTTATATGACTTCGGAACAAGTGGGCTTATATCTATTAGTGAGTTTCCGCATGTTGCAGATTACTTCACCTTAGATGAAGAAGAAAAAATCACAAAATCTCTAAAACGTTTAGAAGAAGAAGTTAAACATAGAAAAACACTGTTAGCTAATGCCAAAGTAACTAATTATACACAGTATAATGAAGTAGCGACGGAAAGTATACCAACAATCTTTATGCTGATAGATAGTTTCGATGGAATGGCAGATGCTAAATACAATGAAGCATTTATCAGTGTATTAAACACAATAGCTAGAGATGGAGCTTCTTTAGGTATATATATAGTGACCACATTATCAAGAACTAACGCTATGCGTTTGCAGTTACAAGGTAATTTCAAAACAAAAATATCATTATTCTTATTTGATAAGAGTGACCTATCTGCGATAGTAGGGCGCTCAAATATCAACTTAGAAGAAATAAAAGGAAGAGCAGTTGTGAAGTTTGATGAGATTGTGCATTTCCAAGTTGTTCAAGCTTACAAAACTCAAAGTTATTCAGAATATATAAACGCAATAAAAGAAGAGATCAATAGTATGGAAGAATATTGGCAAGGTGAAAAACCAGAAAAAATACCAATGCTACCAGAAAAAATTACATATCAATATATTGATGATATAATCACTGACAAAGATATGGATAATACTTTTGTATTAGGATTATATAGAGATACAGCTGAACTAGCGACATTTACTCTAGATAGAGCAATAATGATGGCGTCAGATAAACCAACTGCCATAGAAAATTATTATACAGTAGTTGATTATAATCTAAACAGAGTAAGTAATGAATATAAGGCCTATCTATTTGATTCGGGAGATAAAGTGAGAACAAACTATTTATCAAATATTCAGAAGATAATAAATCCACTAGAAATAGAGGAAATAGTTAGCGAGCTTTTAACAGAACTTGAAAAAAGGATGAGTCAAGCACAAGAATATTCACAAAAATACTTATTAATTATTCCAGAGATAGCGGCATTCTCACGAGACTCAAGGATATCAGAACAAAATCTTAAACTTCTAGTAAAAGAAGGAGCCAAATATGGTATTACAGTTCTATTTATAGGATATTATCAAGATTTAGTATCTAATTTTGATTTCTTAATTAAACAGATAAAACCACTAGTAGAACAGGTTTATATGGGTGTAAGAATATCTGACCAAGATCATACGAAATATCCATATGTCTTTAATGAGGCTTACCTGAAGGCTAATGAAGGATATATTCTAACACCT
>ERZ773038.1626-NODE-1626-length-12475-cov-8.643800_pt1 | contig 12475 bp, 16 predicted proteins | sample MGYA00511665_ERZ773038 | MGnify/ENA primary metagenome ERZ773038 (study PRJEB29015, sample SAMEA2737966) | human oral metagenome | biome: human oral; feature: human-associated habitat; material: dental | place: China | collected 2028 ... | reverse complement strand
ATCTACAACAAGCCGTTAAAGGATATTGAGTATGATACTGGCATCTATGGAGACCGCGCGATCTACTATGATGATGCAGATGACCATGGGCAACTCGCAGTGTTCAACTCTTACGTTGGGATGAGCTACCACGCTGAGACTCAGGTTTATCATGACATGGGCGCGCCAATCGACTTTGAATACCGTTTCAAGTACGATAGCATGGGCAGCCCAATGCAACGTAAGCGACTCAAACGCTTCTACCCTATCTTCCAAGGTGTTGACTCTACCTTTAAAGTGGGTCTTGCAATGGATAAAGACTTCGCCGATGCGCCAAAGATTAAAGAACAAGTATTGTCTGTTAACGGTGCGAGGTGGGGACAGTTCAAGTGGGGCGATGGTACACTCTATGGTGGTAGTAAATCGTTTAAGCCAAAGCGACAAAGCTACTCAGGGTACGCACGATATTGGCAACTACGAGTATTCCGCAACGGTGTAGAAAACCGCGTCGCCTTTGTTGGTGCGCAATTTAGTTATAAAGCAAAGAGGTTATAAATGGGATTAATTAGTTATTCACAATTACAAGATGGTACTGAGGCAGTAGCGAATGACCTTAATAACCGTTTTGGTACTATCTACAATGAGTTTAACGGTAACATTGATGCCGCTAACCTCAAAAACTCGGCAGTGACTCGTGAGAAGATTGCCGACAATTCAATCACTAAAGACAAGCTGGCCCTCCGCCAATATATTGACGACAACGGCTGGACAGTAACCGATATGGGCGGTATCAAGACTTATAGTCGTACTATTCCTGTTACCGGTACGCAAAATGACCATAACGGCCCGGGACATGTTGGTTTGCTCATCGAGGCTAATGGTCGCCGCGCAGGACTTGGGAGCTTCCCAGCACCCGTAGGGCGTACGATTGACAACATTATCGTTACCTGTACCTACTTTGGTCATTACTCAGGCCACCTAGTAGTAAACGGCGAGAAGCGAGATGGTAAGATCTTTATCTCGGGCGGTAATATCTTCCCCTGGAACCTCTCCTTTGATGGCGAGGTACACGTCCAGGTAACGGAGAAGCTGTAATGTTGTCTCTTATTCAGTTAACGCCTGGTATGGATGACGCGACATTAGTCAATACGATCAACAAGAACTTTGAACAGCTCCAGAACGAGTCACGGACTAAAACTAGCAAAGACTCAACGGGGGTGCGCCGACTTCTAATCGGCCGCCCCGTTAATGGGGATCACGATATTATCGCAATTACTGTGCCGGGCAAAGATGTTGTAGAGGAAACTACAGTAAGATGATTAACCCGGATAACTTTATATTCCATAGCGATTTCTGGTATCCGACCGATACGGTCGCCGGCATGAAGCGAGTGCAAGACGTGCAGCTGCCCTATCAGATAGAACTAGCCGACGTGGGCGAACACGACTATTACAAGGTCTGGTATCGCGACTGGTGGAGCGGATATGTGGTTGGGTCATCCCCCTACCTGCAGTTTAACTACTACACCGAGAATGGCAAACTAAAGGTGGCAGTTAACGCACAATTCGGTGGAGCTAAGTTTTCCGGAGATTTCTATTACCGAGTGTACCGCAAAAGTCCATCATTCCTACTTAACACGGATGGTAAGTGTGAGATATATGAAAAGACCATACGCGGGGTGGCAAATTTGCAGCGAGGATCGACCGTTACAATAACCGATATTCCAGTAGACGTGCCTGCCGGTGATATGTTAGTCCGCGGAGACTTCATCTTTCAAGGCAAACACGGTATATTCGGCAGCGGTACGGCCGACATCACTATTAATGATGAATATAGACCGAACGAGAAGGTCGTACGATTGACAGCTACCCTGCCGGATAGAAGGGTCGCATTAGATGGTGAGTTTTACGGCTACAACATACAGCTAGTGAAGGCGAACCAAGACCATCCGTGGGTGTTTAATAGCGAAAAGTATTCATTCGTACTACCTGGAGTGTATGAACAAAAAATACGGGTTAGAGGCACCGCTCCGGCCAGATCACTGTATCACATTCGTGGAGAGCCCATACCGCGTAGAGGAAATAAACAAGTATTCGATTACTCGATACGCCATTCGCTAAACTCTAAATGGCAAAGCGGCAGTGCGACGATGAATGGCAACCTCAACTTTAACGGGATACTAGACATTCAGCCGGACTCTGTAACGCCGGTGGTTGTAGTAGACAATCGCCCGTACGCGCAATCCACTACAATAGATTCGGAATATCTGATGTTTAAGATATACGAATACCAGAATAATATTAGTTAATGGAGATAGACGATGGCAACAGCGCCTAAAGTTCAAACAATCCAAGAGTCGATCGGTGACTTAAACCCCGCTTACGAAGGGTCGCGCAATGTCATCAATCAACAAATCGGCAACCTGGGGCAAAAGTATGACGCCCAACGTGCCGGTATTTATGCAGCCCGCGGCAACGCTTACAACGCAATCAACAACCAAGCAACAGGTAGAGGATTAGCGTTTAGTGGTATTCCAGCCCATGAGCAAGCCCGATACGAGGCTGAGAAAACACTTCCCGCTTTGATGCAGGCTGACTTTCAGCAAAATGACGAAGGTCTACAGCTGCAAGGACGGTTAGCTGACCTAGACAAAGAACTACGCACAAACGCCCTAGGGCGTGTAGACAGGCAACAGTCCGACCTTAATAACTGGAATCAAATGATTGCCGGTCAAGAGTTTACTGCAGGCGAGAATGAGAAGAACCGGAACTTCCAGCGCAGCGAACGTGAGGCAACTCAAGCGTTTACGGCTAGTCAGAACGCCCTTAACCGCGCCCAGGCGGCAGCTGCTAGTGCGGCACGCTACTCAGGCGGTGGAGGAGGTGGCGGAGGTGGTCGCGTAAGCTATGCACGTGGCGGTGGCGGAGGCGGTGGCCGAGCAATCAACCCCAACGCGGCAGCCCAGGGTATCATTGCAGGCGCAATCCAAAGCGGTCGAAACATTAGCCCCGCGATATTTCAGCTAGCCCGCGATGCTTACCGAAGCGCAGGTGGCAATACTAGCCAGTTCGCTAGTGACTTCTGGAAATACGTGCCCCAGAACCAACGTGGCGGCAACGCATGGAAAGCATATTATTACGGATAAGAGAGGAGATACAAATGACTGAAGATGAATGGAAGCAAATCTACGGTGGGCGATGGAGTCAAGTCCGCGCCGATGAAGAGGGAAACCGCTTCGATAACGGCTGGAACCCTGATAGCTCGCTAACCTACGAGGAAGAGCAAAAGCAACAACAGGAGCAACAGCGCCAAGCTGAAGAGAAAAAGAAAAAGGAAGAGGAAGAGAAAAAGAAAAATGATTGGCTCGGTAATGGTCTTAAATGGCTTGGTGATACAGCTAAAGGTGTAGGCGCAGGCGTTCAGCAGGCGGCAGGTAAGCTTGGTAGCGCAGTACTTGACACCGGCGAAACTATCGTTGGTGGCGCTAACCAGCTACTCTCACCCGAGGATGACAAAGACGCGCTTAAGGGTAAAGTGGAGCGGAATAAAGGCATCCACGACTTCTTCGAAGGCGGGCGCTCTTGGATACGTGACCAAAAGGATATTACCGGTAAGAATATTGAAGATACTACTAAAGCTAAGGAAGCCGGCGATAGGATTGGCAAAGGTAAGGGTGATATCCGCGACTGGGCAACCGTAACTGGTGATGCCCTCGATGCGGCTAGCACTGCTACTGGTTTTCTTAACCCTACTCGCTTGGCCGTAGACGGAGCTGAGCTTACCGGCAAGGCATTAGCTGGACAGGTGGCTAAAGAAGTGGCCGCTCAAGGTGGTGCAAACGCCGCTCAAGGCTTCTTACAAGAGTATGGTAAGACAGGTGATGTTGATAAAGCGCTACAAAAGGCTGGCGAGCAAGCTGCTACTGGCGCAATCTTCCAGGGTAGCCTCGAAGGTTTAGGTTATGGTATCGGTAGACTCCGCGGCAAAGTCGGCGATGATGTTAACGCTAAGAATGTAGACGACGCCTCGAGCGCAACGCGAAGTGCCGATGACGCTGCAGAAGCACCTACAAACACTAAAACTAGCGAAGATGGGTTAGATATCAACTCAGACACTAAAGCCCCTCAGAACGCCTCTGGTGAGCTTACAAGCGATGTTTCTACTCAACCCGAGAGTCGATATGCCGGTTTAAGCAACGAAGAGCTGAACAAAGCTAGTGCGCTAGATCCTCGAAACAAAGAGATTAACGCCGAGCTGTACCGCCGGCAGTCAGAAGAACTAAAGGCACAACGTGAAGCTGAATCTCTTAATCGTGAACGCAATCCACTAGACGATATTAACGACGAAGTGAACGGCCCGAAGAGCCCGGAAGAGATTGCTAAGCTTAATCAAGACCTCAAGCCGGGCGAGACACCTAAAGGCCTTACCGAGCAAGAGAAGATGGCTTACGAGTCTGATCCTCAATTCCGCGAGCAGGTAGACGCAAAGTTAGCTGAAGCTCGTAAGGACTTTGAAAATAACGGCCTACCCAACGACAGTAAAAGCGCTCAAGAATATCTCGATAATATCGACAATGGTAAAGTAGATGGCTTACCTGATCATGTATTCCGTGGGCGAGAAGGCGTAGAGTCTATTGGCCAAATACTTGGTGACGAACAAATGCCGAAAGATGTGCGTAACGCAGCGGTGCAGGCGGCCGACCTAGGGCATGAGATTGATGTTAAGCTTGAAAACTTAATGAACGACAACACCTATAACCAGGCACACGCTCAAATGGATGCTGCCTATAAGGAACGATTGGCAGCTGTCAATGATATGCCTGGCCCACGTCAAGAGATTGAACGACAACGCCTAGACGAGCAGTACACTAAAGACTTGCAAGAGCTAGAAGAGACTCGCGCACGCGATCTACCTCAAGTGCAACAGCTCAACGAGATGAAGCAGCGGGTAGAGGAGCGGTCTCAAGAGATTGTCGGCGACGCTAACGAACTAATCCGAAGCGACCCAAAGACATTCCGCCAAGTAGATGAAGCTAAGCTTGCAGAACACCGCCAACTGGCTGAGCAGAACCTAGCAGACGCTAATAAGTACGACGGCAAGACTACCTACGCCCTACAAGAGGTGTCAAAAGCTCAGAACCCAGACGAGCTAAAGATTGCTCTAGAGCGTAACGGCGAAACCCTCCAGAAAGAGCTGGCCAACACATTAAACGTCAAGGATATCGAGCACGCTAAGGAAAGTATCAGTAAGATCTCCGATACTCAGATGGCCCTAGCTCGCATTACCTCCCCAAGTGTCCTGTTTGATAAAGGTGGCCTTAACACTGAAAGCGCCGGACTCTTTAGTGAACTAGTGAATGGTACAGGTAGAGCAGCTGTTGAGGGTGAGCAAATCGCCAACCGATTAAGCGGTATCCAGAAGGCTCTTGGCAGCGACGCAAAGAAGCCCGAGGTAATGGACAATATTGTTGATTACTTGGAAGGTAAGGTAGAGACCTTAAACGTCCCCGGCCACGAAGCTGCGGCTAAAGAAATTCGTACAATGTTGGACGAGGTGAAGCCTTGGCTTAAAGAGAACGGCTATGGAACGATCAACGACTTCTACTTCCCCCATATGCGCGAGAACGATCCTAAAAGCCTAGCCAACCTGTTCGATGAGAGCCAACTGGCTAAAGGCGAACTAGGTATCGGCTCGCTTAAGTCTCGTAAGAAAGGCGGCGAAGAGTACAGCAAGGACGTCTGGAAGGTGCTTGGCGATTACTTTAACGGTATCAACCAGGCTAAGAACATCGAGCCATCGCTTCGTAAGATTGAGAGCGTAAGCACTCAGCTTAAACTTGCTTCGTCAGAACATAAGAACTTTGAAGCCTACGCGGGATTTCTCGATAACTACATCAACCAGATAAAGGGCAAAAACCAAAGCAATATCGAGAAAGCGTTCGATGCCCAGTTTGGCCATAACGCATTTAAGAAGTCAACCGGTGCGATCCGGGCAGTGAATGCAATGGCTACGCTTGGCCTGTCTCCACTTACTGCGCTGCGCCAGATGACCCAGGAGATCGCTACAGTTGGTAATCTTAACCCCAAATGGGCTGGTGTCGGTATGGTGAATGGTGCACGAATGCTCGCAAGCAAGGAGGGTCGCAAAGAGCTTAAACTCTCCGGCGTCCTTGACGAGGGTACTGGTCTTAAAGATCTTAAAGGCTTAACCCAGAGTAAGGCCGGCAAAGCGTTTGATAAGGTGTCTGATGGGCTTATGTCGATGGTATCTACAATGGACAACATCATGCGCGCCCAAGCTTACGCCGGCGCAAAGGCTAAGGGGCTCAAGCTGAATGGCGCTAAGTGGGAGCGATGGGCTAATGAAGCTGGTTTAACTGGCCAAGCAGCCCAAGACTTCGTGCAAAAGAAAGCGATGGAGTACGGTACTAAAGCAACGGTCGACACTCAGTTCATCACTAGTAAGGTAGATGCACCTGCAGCCTTTAATGGGCCAGGGATGCGAACCCTTACTCAGTTGGCAACATTTGACGGCAAGCAAGCTGGCTTCCTTATTCGTATGGGTCTCAAGCCTATTAAGGACGTAAAGAACGGCAACTACCGACTAGCTGCCAATGATATGGGTAGGCTTATTGCAATGGGCGCTACCGCATGGGGCGTGCAGGCAACCCTCGGCCAGTTCATCGGTATGAAAGAAACTGACCATATCCCATTCTACGACCAAGCGCAAGCCTGGTTCAACATCGAAGGTAAGAGTGACAAAGAGCGCAAGAACGAAGAAAAGAATAAGGTTCGCCGCTCTCCGTTTGTTACGATGCTATTCGGTGATGGCGGTAAGAATCCCGGACTTGTCGGCGCTCTGTCTAAGCAGGATAAGGGCGAAGGTCTCAAAGAGTTTTGGGATAAGAACTGGCAGTTAATCGTCCCGGCTGGCACTCAGGCTAAGCGCACAACTGAAGGCATTAAGTCAGTAGAGGAAGGCGTCGTGAAGAATGACAAGGGTAATACCCGCTTTATCCAGAACCAAGACCAAGGCAACGCCCTCAAGGCTGCAATCCTCGGTAAATATACTACTGAAAATGGCCAGAAATGGCTCAAGGAGGGTAGCTTCAGCGCAGTTAAAGAGTCTCAGCAGTCTAAGATCGAGAGCCTAGAGTCATCTAAAGAGCGCGAGCAGGCGACCGAGTACTTTAAGCGTACAAACAACATTCCTAGTCGCAAACAGGCTTACGACAACGCTAAGCAAGCGCTGCAGGAAGGCAACCGCAATAGAGCCCAGTCTATTATCAACGAGTATAATAGCAAGGTGAAGGGGGCTTATGACGGCTTCGACCTCACGAGCGAACAACGCAAGGCAGTTTCCCAGCGCGAAATACAGTTAAACCGAGTCGTCAAGTCCTCTAAACAAAAACATAAGCAGAAATCTGGATGGTAGAATTGTGGCAGAAAATGAAACAATGAACCGATGGGAGGTCAAAGAAGCCATTCAGCAGGCTATAGACCTCCATGAAACCCGAAAGGCGGCAACATTTGTCCCAGTCTATGCACTCGACCTATACAAAAAAGACATAGAGGCAAGACTTAAAGAGCTGGAAGATGACGCAGCCGAGGAGAAAGATAGAAACCGTTGGCTATTCCGACTAGTAGTAGGTGCAGTGATTACGTCGTTTATACCGATACTCATCGCCCTACTTAGCCGCGGCACGGGGGGGCTGCTGAGATGACCATTATTAAGCGAACAATGGAGTGGCTCCGCAAAGATAAGCTGCTTAAAGCATTGTCGTTTATGATGGTGCTTAGCTTAATCTTTAGTGGTTATACACTATATAAGAGTTTAACCCTCAAGCCTGGCCAATCGGTAACTATCTCGGGTGGTACGAAGGTAGAAAAACCAGTAACTAGTATTACTAACGCCCAGGTCGACAAAGACGGGAACCTCGTTGTCTATTACTCAGATGGCGAGTCCCGCAATGTCGGGCAAGTACTAGGCTCTAGTGGTAAGGATGGGAGAACCCCCTCAAGTAATGAGATACAAATAGCAGTTAAAGCTTACTGCTCAACTAATAAATGCTCCGAGTCTCCCACTAGCACCCAAGTAATGGCGGCGGTATCCAGTTACTGTGCTGATAATAAATGCAAAGGTACAGAAGGTAAGAGTGCTAGCGATGATCAAGTCGCACTAGCTGTTGCCAAATACTGTGCAAGCGGTAAGTGTAAGGGCAACACCGGCGAAGCTGGAGCCAATGGCATAAACGGTATTGATGGTACGAATGGTACAGATGGCGTTAATGGTAAGAGCCCTATACTCAACTGTGTAAATATAAAAGACAACTCGGGCAACCAAACATCTTGGGTAGCATGGAAATATGATGGTGAGGATAACTCAAACTACCGGCGCATGTACAAGATAGCAGGCGACTCGAGCTGTATTAATATCTAGGAGAATGAATGGCACTAGCAGCTAATGCTCAAGATTGGGCAAGCCAGCGTATTGGGATCTTCTTCCCAGCTGGAGAATCAGACAATAGCCAAGGCTATTTAACCGGGCAATGTGTGAGCCTCATTAAGTGGTTCCTCGCTGAGATGTGCGAAAAAGTACCGTCTCCGTTTGCCGCCCGCGGCCACGCAAAAGACTTTGGCGAAGCACTTGTAGCGCAAGGCATTGCAGATCGTGTAGGCGACCTTAAGCGGGGCGATATCCTCGTATGGCCCTATGATGGTGGCGGTTATGGCCACATCGGGGTCTACATGGGTGATGGCACTGTGTTTGAAGAGAATGTGGCGGCCAGCGGACAGCGCACCGCCAACTTTGGCGCAGGTATTGTGTATGCCGCTGACGTTGACCCACTAAACGCAGGTTGGCGAGTAGGTGGGTATAACATCTATCGTGTTCGTACCTATGTGGAAAACATCGTAGCTCAGCGTGACCGTAGTGACGAGATTAACTTCCTTAACGGTTTGTATCGACAAATCCTTGACCGAAACGTTGATGAGGGTGCTATCACCCACTACCTCAAGCAGATCGACGCCGGGTGGAGTTGGGAGCAAATTAAGCAGGATCTCCTCGCCTCAGCTGAAGGGCAAGCAGTCCAGGCTCGACGGGTAGAGGAAGCTAAAGCTAAGGCCCGTGAATTGCAGGCAGCTTTTGATAGTGAGACAAACGAAATTAAGCGGCTGTATAAAGAAGTGCTAGAGCGTGATGCAGATGAGGGCGGCATTGAACATTACCGAAACCAAATCCGCAACGGCTGGAACTGGCAGATGGTAGCAGACGACCTCCGCAATAGCGATGAGTACAAAGAGTTGCAACGCATTAAGGAAGCGCCCGCGCCCGAGATTAAGCACGTTGAAGATCGCGCCGCTATCCCTACACCCGAGCCAGAGATTGAGAAACCTGTCGTAGAAGCTCATGAGACCCCTCAGGAGAACGCAAAAGACGAAGATAGTACAACTATACTAAAAGATATTAGAAACCTCTTACAGAGCCTACTAGAGGCCTTTAAGAGTATTTTTAAGAAGGACTAACCATGGAAGCATTGAACCTATTTATCATCCCCGCAATTGTTAAGGCATTTGACATGCTGAATAAGAAAGAATGGGGTGGGCTTGGTAAGCTCATCCTCGCAGTTGCCGCTGGCGCAGCTGCTGGGTATCTTGGCTTCCATGGCCTTGATATCTATAGCGGTATCGCACTTGGTCTTCAATCGGCAGGTGTCGTAACTGTCGCAGCTAAGGCTAGCAATAAATAAAAGAAGCCCCCAGTTATTGGGGGCTTTTCTTATTGGTTTTGTTTGAATAGCGCCAGGTCGAGCAGGTGTTTTTGATACTCATCCAGGGCTTTGCGCTCTGCAATGAGTAGCTGTTCCTTATTAGAGAGTAACACGTGTTGACGGGCAAGTTCGATCGAGTCGGCGTTAGCTTCCTCGAGTACTTCAACTCGCGCCTTACACCACTTGAGTTGCTCAACCAACTTGGCGTTGTCGATTTCAAGATTCTTGATCCTATTCTTCAGCGCTTTGTCCACGATGTTTTTCAAAATATTCATCTGCAATCTCCTCGATGCGTTCGTTGCTTATATACTCAGTCATTGAAACCCACCACTAGTGTTGGGCATTTAAACTTTGTCGCGTCATTAAAGTTGTCTACGATAGCGTACTTAAGCTCAGTCTCTTTTGGTACTTCTCTTGCCCAGTAATCGATAGGGTCCTCGCCGTAATGTTGGCGTACCTCGTCATAGGGAAAGCTCCGCTCATCTAGGTCTTTGATAACGTCACCGGCCGGGTCGTCATCTACGCTGTAGATAGATACCCGGTAGTCATGAGCATATAGCATCGAAGCAATGTGCTCAACAGCTGGGTTAGTTGTTGTTCGATAATCAATTAATACAGTTTCCATATTACCTCATTGACAAGAATCACAAATTAGAGCCTCGGCGGGGTCTACAATCTTGCCGTTCACTACGTGCCGCTCTTTATTGTTTAATTCAAAATGTTGTTGCGCCTCCTCAATGATTTTTAGCTTCTCCTCAAGGGTTGTAGCTTCCTCTAGGCGTCGTGTTAGTTCTTGTTTATAGGTCATTCAATCGATCTCCTACTAGTTTAGCGTATCCTGCAATGTCGATATAGCTATCTGCGTAATAAGGGTCGCCATTAACGATTCGGCCGAGTTTATGGGCGATCATCTCCAGCGTCTCCTTGATATCGTCGTCGAGTGTTGCGACGTCAACGTTGCCATTACGCTGCAACGCACCATATAGAATTGCCTTGATAGCCTGGCTGACCTCGGCGTGGCCTGGATAGTCTCCGTAACGCTTACCGCGCTCAGCTGTTACTTCATCAATACTCGTCATAGTGTCTCCTTCACATCGTTAACTGCTTGCTCATAGGGTTCACCTCCAATAAGGACGGCGATTACTGCGAATGTAATCATCACCCCATAGGCTAGAAACGCTAGTACCGCTACGGGGAATGCGAGAATAACGCGTACATATTCAATCAGTGTTCGTATCATAAAAAGAAATCCTCTTGTTTAAATTGATCCATCGGGTCCGGCTCTGCGCCCTTCATGAAGTAATCTAGCTCGTAACCTAATTGCTTTTCTATCTTGTCCCGACAAGTGGGGCAGATAGTCCAGTCGTAATCCCAGCTAATAATCCAGCCGGGCGGCAAGAAGTCCCGATTTGTTAGCTCCATCTCGCCGCAAACGTAACACTCTACGTCCCGGCTTAAAGGAGTGTCTCTATCGCTATACATTGACCAATCGCCCCTCCTTCTTCACGCTAGCCTCACTTGACCAACCGCCGCAATGCAGGCACTTGTAACGCTGTACTCGGCCTGAACGTTTACGGTAGCTGCCGTCTTTACGGATATTATCGCTGCCACACTTAGGACAGATACCATCAATACCTGTATGGTCGCCAATGTTCGGGTGGTTGTGGATCCATGGGCGCAGCTCAGCATACAACGCGGCGAGCACTTCAACGTCCTTGTTATTGTAAGTTTCCATAACTGCCCACGCCTTTTTGTCGTTCTTAATAAGGCAGTCATACCAAACATCTGCATAGGTAGACTCAGTTTTGCCCTCCCCCAGCAAGAGTTTACCTAGGCTATCAAGACTGTTACCGTTAAACCGTGCAACTGACCGCGCAACTTGTAATGTGTCTACTGTCTTATATGGGCTAGGTGGTGTCATATGGTGACGAATAAACATCGCGTTGCTCACCTTCTGGTCAAACCGCCGTCCGTTGTGGGCTACGAGAATATCTGCCTCATCAAACAGATCCCAAAGCTTTTTGACGACTTTTTTCTCGCTCATGTCTCGCTGGCTTACATGGTGAATATCCCTCTCACCAAACCACTGGTAAGAAAAACACATAATCTCAGGGTCTCGCTCAACCTTTAACACGTTAGTTTTCCATAGACCGTACGTCCAGCCGAGGGTAGCACTTACTTCTAGATCGTAAATAAGGATCTTCGGCAATGGATCAAACTCCTGTTGACTAATCTTCGTCAAATTCTGCACAAAGCTCCTCCAACTCTATACTTGATAGACGGCTATTAACCAGCCAAATCTCCGCCTTATCAGCGGGCTCATACTCCATTACGGGTATATTCACTCTCTTTTCTCCTTCCTTTATATCCCCGCCAGCTTTAGGCTAGCATATGGACTTGAACGGCTCTATTCTCACCGGAGCCGTAGACGGTTGACATATCCTCGTATGGTGAGGCTGTCTTTCACCCACCTTAACCGCGGGGATAACGTTGACGCTATTGCGCGTCTCCCTAGGGTATTAATAAGCCGGGCCAAGATCGTTTGGCTGGCCTTTAGCAGGCTGCGTCTTTCTTGACATTTAACTAGCTCACTGGCTAGCACCTGCTATCGTTTTTACCACCACCTTTTGGCTTGCCACGATGTCCAGGCTTGCGCCCAACCGCCGTAACGACTCTTAGCGTAAGCATCTGCGCCTCGGATATGGCCGGCAATATTGCCTGTGCCAC
>ERZ773038.1624-NODE-1624-length-12480-cov-5.840563_pt1 | contig 12480 bp, 16 predicted proteins | sample MGYA00511665_ERZ773038 | MGnify/ENA primary metagenome ERZ773038 (study PRJEB29015, sample SAMEA2737966) | human oral metagenome | biome: human oral; feature: human-associated habitat; material: dental | place: China | collected 2028 ... | reverse complement strand
GTTTGCGATAAGGTGCATATTATATGCCTGTTTGGGGCAAAGCCGCTTGGCGGATTCAAACCTTGTGATAAGATGAATGCCTTTATTGTGCAAATTGCAAAACAAACCGATATATGGACGATACCGTTTACCTTTATACAGACGGAGCCTGCAAAGGCAATCCGGGGGCAGGGGGGTGGGGAGTATTGATGCGCTACCGAAATCATGAAAAAGAATTGTGCGGCGGCGAGGCCGAAACCACGAACAACCGAATGGAGCTGACCGCCGTCATAGAAGGGCTGAAAGCGCTCAAACGCCCGTGCCGCGTCGTGATTTGTACTGACTCGCAATACGTCAAAAACGGTATGGAAAGCTGGATACACGGCTGGAAAAAAAACGGCTGGAAAACCGCCTCCAAAAAACCGGTTAAAAACGATGATCTATGGAAAGAGCTGGATAGTTTGGTCCAACAACACGATGTCCGCTGGACTTGGGTAAAAGGCCATGCCGGACACCCTGAAAACGAAAAAGCCGACGAGCTCGCCAACCGAGGCGCGGCAAAATTTTTATAACACTTCATCCATGACTGCACTCAAACATCTCAAACCATTCTTTTGGATTGCCATCATTGCATTGATTTGTGTGACGCCCATAGCATTTATGTTTGCCTATTCGCCCTTTCATGATGTCAATGATTTTTTTCGCTTTGGATTGTGCGATCACGTTAAGAGTGCCGAAGAATGTGCCGACTTAATCACGCCCTCCTATTTATTTTGGTGGTTTATACCTGAACCGTGGCTTTTCGCATTCACATCTCTGACTGCCATTTACCTCGTTCTAAAAATCCTGATTGAAATCATCCGATTCCTATTCAGACTCAGAAAGAAAAACCCATGACCTGCCCCATCTGCACCGCAGACAACGAAGACATTTTGCTGCAAACCCCAAACCTGCGCGTCATCGCCGTCCACAACGAAGCCTCAGCCCCGGCATTCTGCCGCGTCATCTGGAACGACCACATCGCCGAGATGACCGACCTTTCAGCCGCCGAACGCGCCGAAATCATGGAAATGGTGTATAAAGTCGAAGCCGCCATGCGCCAAGTGTTCCGTCCCGCCAAAATCAACCTTGCCAGCTTGGGCAACGTCGTTCCCCATCTGCATTGGCACGTCATCGCCCGCTTTGAAAACGATGCCAACTTTCCCGCCCCGATTTGGGCAGCCCCCGTCCGCGAACACGGCATGACCCTGCCGGACAACTGGACGGAACAAGTCAAAGCCCTGCTGGCGTAACGTTCAGACGACCTCAATAGGCGTATCGGATACCGCATATCAACCGATTTTCAGACGACCCCTGCCGAAAAGGTCGTCTGAAACCCAACCAAAGGAAACCATATGACCTGGCAAACCTCCCGCCGCCATTTCCTCCGCGCCTGCTCCGCCGCAGCCGGAGCCGGACTGCTGCAAGCCTGCGGCACCGGCACTACCGTCACCCCATCCACTCAAACCGGCAACACAGCGAAAGCCCAACCCGTGCAGCCCAAAACCAGCCATCCCCCACGCTCCGGCGACAACCTCCTCCGCGTCGTCGCCCCTTCCGGCTTTGCCGAAGACCCCAACCGCGTCAACGCAGGCTTGACCCGCCTCTATAACGCAGGTTTTACCGTGACCAACCAACAAGCAGGCAGCCGACGCTATCAACGCTTCGCCGGCTCCGACGCCCAACGTGCCGCCGACTTCCAAGAGGTCGCCACCGGCCGCGTTGAAACACCCAAAGTCCTCATGGGTTTGCGTGGCGGCTACGGCGCGGCACGCATCCTTCCGCAAATCGACTTCGCCTCACTCGGCGCCAGAATGCGCGAACGCGGTACTTTGTTCTTCGGCTTCAGCGACGTTTGTGCCGTCCAACTCGCCCTGCTCGCCAAAGGCAATATGGTAAGTTTCGCCGGCCCTATGGTTTACAGCGAATTCGGCAAACCCGAACCCAGCGTCTTCACCATGGATTCGTTCATCCGCGGCACCACCAACAACGTCAACATTATCGACGTTCCCGCCATCCAACGCGCCAACGTCAACGTCGAAGGTACCTTATGGGGCGGCAACCTCAGCGTTCTCGCCTCCCTCGCAGGCTCGCCCTATATGCCCGACATCCAAGGCGGCATCCTGTTCGTCGAAGACGTCAGCGAACAACCCTACCGCATCGAACGCATGTTGAACACGCTTTATCTTGCAGGCATCCTGCAAAAACAACGCGCCATCATCTTCGGCGACTTCCGCATGGGCACCATCCGCGACGTGTACGACTCAAGCTACGACTTCTCCGCCGTCGTCAACCACGTCTCACGCACCGCCAAAGTCCCCGTCCTGACAGGCTTCCCCTTCGGACACATCACCAATAAAAGCACCTTCCCCTTGGGCGCACATGCCAAAATCCACAGCACCGCCAACGGCGGCTACACCGTAACCTTCAGCGGCTACCCTACCCTGAACCCCGCCGCCCTGACCCTCAACAACCTGCTGCCCCCGCCTATGCCTACCTTTGACAGCGCTACTTACAGCCCCATAATTGAAGAAATTACCGAATAAACAAGATGCCAATCCAAGAGAAGGTCGTCTGAAAAGCTTTCAGACGACCTTTTTTATCCCCTAATCATTGAACCGATTAATGTTTTTTTGTACAATCCCCGCCATCTCAACCATTCCTCAGGCCGTCGGAAAAGCGGCCTGAACCTTTTTGCAAAGAAAGCCCATGTCCCAAGAAATCCTCGACCAAGTGCGCCGCCGCCGCACATTTGCCATCATATCCCACCCTGATGCGGGTAAAACCACGCTGACCGAAAAGCTCTTGCTGTTTTCAGGTGCGATTCAGAGCGCGGGTACGGTAAAAGGCAAGAAAACCGGCAAATTCGCCACCTCCGACTGGATGGAAATCGAGAAGCAGCGCGGCATTTCCGTGGCATCAAGCGTGATGCAGTTCGACTACAAAGACCACACCGTCAACCTCTTGGACACGCCGGGACACCAAGACTTCTCCGAAGACACCTACCGCGTTTTGACCGCCGTGGACAGCGCGTTGATGGTCATCGACGCGGCAAAAGGCGTGGAAGCGCAAACCATCAAACTCTTGAACGTCTGCCGCCTGCGTAATACGCCGATTGTCACGTTCATGAACAAATACGACCGCGAAGTGCGCGATTCTTTGGAATTGCTGGACGAAGTGGAAAATATTTTAAAAATCCGCTGCGCGCCCGTTACTTGGCCGATCGGCATGGGCAAAAACTTCAAAGGCGTGTACCACATCCTGAACGACGAAATCTATCTCTTTGAAGCGGGCGGCGAACGCCTGCCGCACGAGTTCGACATTATCAAAGGCATCAACAATCCCGAATTAGAACAACGCTTTCCGCTGGAAATCCAGCAGTTGCGCGACGAAATCGAATTGGTGCAGGCGGCTTCCAACGAGTTCAATCTCGACGAATTTCTCGCCGGCGAACTCACGCCCGTGTTCTTCGGTTCGGCGATTAACAACTTCGGTATTCAGGAAATCCTCAATTCATTGATAGACTGGGCGCCTGCGCCGAAACCGCGCGATGCGACCGTACGCATGGTCGAGCCTAACGAGCCGAAATTCTCCGGATTTATCTTTAAAATCCAAGCCAATATGGACCCGAAACACCGCGACCGCATCGCCTTTTTGCGCGTCTGCTCCGGCAAATTCGAGCGCGGCATGAAGATGAAACACCTGCGCATCAACCGCGAAATCGCCGCCTCCAGCGTGGTTACGTTCATGTCGCACGACCGCGAGCTGGTGGAAGAAGCCTACGCGGGCGACATCATCGGCATCCCGAACCACGGCAACATCCAAATCGGCGACAGCTTCTCCGAAGGCGAACAACTGGCGTTCACCGGCATCCCCTTCTTCGCGCCCGAACTGTTCCGCAGCGTCCGCATCAAAAACCCGCTGAAAATCAAGCAACTGCAAAAAGGTTTGCAACAGCTCGGCGAAGAAGGCGCGGTGCAGGTGTTCAAACCGATGAGCGGCGCGGATTTGATTTTGGGCGCGGTCGGCGTGTTGCAGTTTGAAGTCGTTACCTCGCGCCTCGCCAACGAATACGGCGTAGAAGCCGTGTTCGACAGCGCATCCATCTGGTCGGCGCGCTGGGTATCGTGCGACGACAAGAAAAAGCTGGCAGAGTTTGAAAAAGCCAATGCGGGCAATCTGGCGATAGACGCAGGCGGCAACCTCGCCTACCTCGCCCCCAACCGCGTGAATTTGGGACTCACGCAGGAACGCTGGCCGGACATCGTGTTCCACGAAACGCGCGAGCATTCGGTGAAACTGTAATAGATTTAAAAGGTCGTCTGAAACCCTGACAGGACAGACGATTAGAATCTTTTTTTATGCAATCTACGTCTATGATCTGAAGGAATGTTGATGAAAAAACAAATTGTATTGGCTGTTGCCCTGCTTCTGACCACTGCTGCCGCAAATGCCGGCGGAGCCAAACTCTCCTGCGGCAAACAGAAATGGGATGGAACAGAATTTGGCGTGACCAAATGCCGTTATTCAGGTAACTCTTTATCTGACGCTTATACTGCTGCTTTAAAAAAAGAGGGGGGAAGCGGAGTACTGCCCAAAACCCTGCCAACCCGTAATATGAAACGTCAAATAAACGAAGAAACGGAAACCTCCATTCAATGGACCGGCAAAAAAATAGTCAATGTTTGCGTAAATAGCGAGGGATTCGATTGTTTCGAATTGAAACAGCAAAAAAATCATGTGGATGTTACATTTACAGTTGCAACACCATAAATCTTGGTTTAGGTCGTCTGAAAACTCAGTATGGCAACAAGTATGGATACTTGATACAGCCGACCAATTTAGCCTAATTCGGAGAAAATCATGCAAAAACTGCTTTTAGCGGCAGTATTCATGGCAAGTATGCAATTTGCTGCCGCCGAACGCGCACCCATAGCAATTCCTAAAAAAGTACAGGAAGCCATCAATGAAGATAAACAAACCTGCCGTGAAATGGGGGGGAAATTCTCTGTTGGTCAAGCTTTGGATATTATCGATTTGAATAACGACGGTTATCATGATTTTGTCTACGACATGAGCAAGGTCACCTGCGCCAACGCACCTGATCTGGGCGGCTCCGGCGGCTGGTCGCGGCGGATCAGCCCACTGATGCGTCCCCGAGCTCCAGGTAGGTCTGGACCCACGGGTACACCCAGGTGAACAGGGCGGCGACGACCAGTCCGATGAGGACCAGGGACTCAATGACCTTGAACCACGTGGGTCCGGGCAGGTGGCGGAATATCCAGGCGTACATGTGCTTCCGTTCGGGTCAGGACTCGGGCTCGTCGAGCAGCTCGGCGGGGACGCCGGAGGACTTGGGCGTCCACGACTGGAACTTGAGGTGGACGATGTAGCGCTCCCAGTTGCCGTACTCGGGGTTGCAGGTGGTCATCGTCATCCACCGTTCGGTGGGTTCCTTGTTGAAGGTGAGGTCGTCGATGACGGGCGCGATGACGCGGACCTGGTCGGGGTCGTCGGCGCTGATGATCTCCCAGGTCTGCACGGAGTAGACGACGTAGAAGTCGTCGACCTCGGCGACGACCTTGTCCCCCTCCCCGAGGCGGTCGATCCAGCGGAAGTTGTTGCCGTAGGTGCGCCGGTGCCCGGCCACGGAGAAGTTGCCGAGCTGGCCGGGTTGGGCGGTGTTGCCGTAGTGGCCGGCCCACCCGTTGTCGAGGACGGCCGACGTGGTCCCCTCGGCGAGGGGGATCTTCATCCAGTCCCAGCTGGGCACGTGGACGAGCCCGTAGACCTCCCCGTCGGACACCTCGCGCGTGAAGGCCGGCGGGGCGTCGGTGCGCGCCTCGCCCGCTTGCCGCGCCACGGGCGCGTGGTCCTCCTCGTAGGCGGTGATGGTCTGGGCGACCTGGCCCTGGACCTGGAACGTCGTCCAGTACAACTGCCACACGGCGAACAGTCCGATCACGAAGCTCGCGGTGATGAGGAGCTCGCCGATGACGCCGACGGTGTTCCAGAAGATTCTGCGGCCCCTGCCCTTCGGCGGGCGGGCGTGGGCGATGTGTTCACCCATTCGTTGGTGCCTCCACGTGTGCGTAGTTCAGGGTCGTGTCGGTTGCGGCGGGCGGGAAGCGCAACTCGTCTTTCTCCCGCATGTCCCATCCGAGGCCGTAGCGGGCCACGTAGGCCTGGTAGTTAACGATACGTGGATTTGCCATGACCGTCTCGCGCAGGGCGCCCGGGTCGCCTATCGCCTGGACGACGTAGGGCGGCGAGTAACTGGTCCCGTCGACCAGGATGACGTTGCCGATGCAGCGGATGACGGTCCTGGAGGTGATGCGCGCGCCTTGGACGGTCATCGCCTCGGCGCCGCCGGACCACAGGGCGTTCATGACGTCCTCGATGTCCTGCTGGTGGATGACGAGGTCGTTGGGGCTGGCGCCCTCGGGGGCCTGGTCGGCGGGGGCGTCCGTGAGGGTGATCTCCACCCCGGGGCCGACGACGGGCGAGGCGGCCAGGGCGGGGACGGTCGTCGAGGCCGCCCGTGCGCCGGACTGCCCGGCGTACTGGTCGATTTGGCTCTGCAGGTCGCGGTTCTGCGCTTCCAGGGAGGCCACGGAGTCCTGCCGGGCGCGCACGAGGTCCTCGAGCGCTCCCCCGGAGGCCGGGTTGCGCCTGTTGTTGAGGAAGGAGACGGAGAAGAGCGCCCCGGCGGCGATGGTGACCGCGAGGATCGCCGCGGCGGCGCGCGGTGGACGGCGGCTCATGGCCCTCCCTTCCTGTGGTTGTGGCGCGGCCGGGACCGGTGGGCATGACCCGCTCGGAGCGCCCCGCTTTTCCTGCGCCCTGCTCCGAGACTACGCTATGTGCAGTGCCGTTATCTCGGCGCGAAGCCGAGGCGGCGAGTCCGCCTTCCCCGGAGAAAGGAAAGATGTGGCCGAGTCGAAGAAGCGGAAGAAGAACGGCAGGGACGCTGCCGACGACACCGAGATCCGCCCGTGGACCGAGGGGATTCCGCTGAGCCCGGTGTGGTGGGCGCCGTTGTTCTGCGGCCTTCTGCTCATCGGCCTGGTGTGGTTGATGGTGTACTACATCTCCTCCGGCGCCTACCCGGTCCCCGGGATCTCCTGGTGGAACATCGTCATCGGCCTGGGCATCATGATGGTCGGTTTCCTCATGACCCTGTGGTGGCGGTAACCAACTGCGCAGGACGGCCAAAAAGGCGGTCACTGCACTCTCCTCCGACGGGGCCGCGGTCGAACTGCTGTTGCCGCCTGCTCCGCAACAGCGGCGAACGCGCCCCCGCTCACCGCGGCCGCGGCACCGTCGAACGCTGTTCCAACCACCCCGAGCACCACCGGGCTACCACCGGCCGACGCCAGTCCTCCCGGGGTCAGCCGCGGGCCAGGCCCACGCGCATCCCCGCGTCGAACATCCCGCCGGGGAGCCGACCGGCGAGCCCCTCCTCGAGCAGCGCAGGGTGGCAGGAGGCGAACGCGAGGACCTCGCTGGCCCCGTGGTCGAGGACGATGGGCGAGGCGGGGGCGGACGGCCCCAGCACGACGGAGTGGACGCCGCGGGTGAGTTCGAGCAGCCGCGGCATGGTTTTGTTGACGAAGGCGCTGCCGGTGATGAACGCCCAGTCGACGCCGGGCAGCAGGTACTCGCACGCGCTGTCGGGGTAGTCGCCGTCGAAGAGGGCGCGCTCGAGGACGATGAGCTCCGCCACGTCGGGCAGGGCGGCGGGCGCGAAGGGGAAGTGGCCGACGATGGCCACCCTCTTGCCCGCGACGGCGTCGGCGTAGGCGTGGAAGGTCCTGCCCCAGTTGTTCTCCGCCAGGGGCGTGAAACCGTGGGCCAGGGCCCGGTCGGTGTGGCTGTGGTAGGCGTTGATGGCCGCCATCCCCAGGCCCGCGTCCTCGAAGTTCCAGCTCTTGACCAGGCTGGCCGCGTCGCGGAGGGGGCGGCCGACCAGGTCCTCTGCGGCGGCGACGGAACGGGGGCGGGATTGGACGTTCATACCGAAGGCCATGCCCGCCCCGCCCTCGGAAGTGCCGATGCGCCGCCATTTCCCGTCGGCGCGGGCGCTCTGGACGGTGATGTCCGCCGGGATCTGGTCGATGAGCTGGTCGTAGATGTCCCAGGGGGTCGCCATGGTGTTCCTTCCGTCGGGGCTGAGCCTGCCCCCTTAGGTTAGGCTGACCTGGCCTTGGCGCGCGAGGCGGCGTCAGGCGTACAGCGCGACGAGCCCCCAGTAGGACACGGCGCACAGGGCGGCCATCGCGGCGGCCATTGCCACACACACCGCGATCTGCTTGGCCCTCGGGGCCAGCGTCCCGCCCGGGCGCCCACTGGTGCGCAGCAGCGCCCACGTGGCGGCCGCCCCCGCCAGGAAGCCCCCGATGTGCGCCTGCCACGACACCCCCGGGTTGGCGAACCCGTACACCAGGTTGACCCCCAGCAGGATGAGGATCGGCGCGGTGGACGAGCCCGAGAGCCGCTGCAGGACGAAGACCGCGCCGAAGAGCCCGAAGACGGCGCCCGAAGCGCCCACAGTGGCGGCGAAGAGCGCTTCGGGCTGGACGAAGCACCAGAGCATCACCAGGGCCGATCCCCCGAGGGCGCTTATCAGGCACACGGCCCCGTAGCGCCAGTGCCCGATGGCCCTCTCCACCACGGAACCCACCCAGTACAGGGTGAGCATGTTGAAGAAGACGTGCAGGAACCCCGAGTGGAGGAAGGCGGACGTCACGACGATCCACGGGCGAGGGCCGACCCACGCCGGGACCAGCATGAACAGGCTCTGCACGGGGGGGACCACCAGGACCAGGAGGTACATGAGGACGCACACGCCGACGAGGACCAGTGTGACGGGGGCCCCGGAGGAGCGCAGGAAGGCGGCTGCGGAGCCGAGCCTCGCGCTCCTGCGGCCCCGCGAGGACTTCGCGCAGTCGACGCAGATGCTGCGGACCTCGGTGGGGACCACGCAGGAGGGGCACATGGGCCGGTTGCACCGCTTGCAGTAGTCGACGCTGCGGGCGCCCGGGTGCCGCGGGCAGTCGGGGGCGGCGCGCGGGTCGGACCGCTGTCCGAATCGGGGCATGCTCATCGGAGTGCCTTTCGTCAGGGCCTGGAGGGCGGTCGCCGGGGGCGGGTGCCGTTGCGGTAGCGGCCCCCGGCCCCGTGGTGACGCGGCCTCAGTCGACGATCTCGACGGACTCGATGACGACGTCCGAGGCGGGGCGGTCGTTCGCGCCCGTGGGGACCGAGATGATGGCGTCGACGACGTCCTTGGACGCCTGGTCGGCGACCTTCCCGAAGATCGTGTGCTTGCCCTGCAGCCACGGCGTGGGGACGACGGTGATGAAGAACTGGGATCCGTTGGTCCCCTTGCCCATGCGCTTGCCCGCGTTGGCCATGGCCAGCAGGTACGGCTCGTTGAAGGCCAGTTCGGGGTGGATCTCGTCGTTGAACTGGTAGCCGGGGCCGCCAGTCCCGTTGCCCAGGGGGTCTCCGCCCTGGATCATGAAGTCCTTGATGACGCGGTGGAAGACGGTGCCGTCGTAGAGGGGCCGCGAGGTCTTCTGCCCGGTGCGGGGGTCCGTCCACTCGCGCTCGCCCCTGGCCAGGCCGACGAAGTTGTTCACCGTATTGGGCGCGTGGTCGGGGAAGAGATCGAGGGCAATGTCACCCATGGAGGTGTGCACAATAGCTTTCATGGCGTCAATCGTCGCACTTATCGGCGCCCGCGACCACGCGGGGGCTACGCCGTTAGCGCAAGTCCCGTCCAGTTCCTCAGTCAGTGGGCTGCGGATCACAGGCATTCGTAGCACAATGGTACCCAGCGGCGCTCCGTTCCCCGCGGGGCGCCGGACACCACTGGACAGATTCGGAGACACTATGGCCCCCACACCGAATTTCGACGTCGATCAATTGCGGGAGGAAGCCGCGCAGTTGCGGGACACGGCCGCCGTGTACGCCGGGAAGGTGGCCGTGAAGGCCGCCGATCTGGTGGGCGCCGGAGTCGACTGGGCCGCCCCCCGCGCCCAGGCCGCCCTCGCCCGCGCCATCGACCGCGCGGCCCCCGCCGTCGAATCGGCCGCCGCCCGCGCCAAGAGCGTGGTCGAGCACGCAGGCCCCGCCATCGAGTCCGCCCGCGCGAACCTTGTGGAGGACTACCTCCCCCGCGCTTCGCGCGCGGTCAACCAGGCGGGCAGCGCCCTGTCCGCCCCCGGTCCCCTTTCAGAACGTGCGCGCCGCGCCAAGGAGGTTTCCACTGTGGCCCTGACAACCCCCACCACGAAGGTCCGTAAACGCCGTTTCCTGCGCGCCGTCGGATTGGTCGCATTGGCCGCGACAGCCGCGGGCGTCGGCTACGTCCTGTGGAAGCGCAGCCAGCCGATCGAGGATCCCTGGGCCGAGGAGTACTGGGCCGACCTCGAGACCGACGCCTTCGTCCCGGATTCCGAGGCCGAGCAGGCGTCCCTCAAGTCCGGCGAGTGAGCGCCCGCCCCGCGGTGCCCACCGACCCCGGGGCGTACGCCCCGGCGGACGTGCGCCTCGTCGTCGCGGACATGGACGGGACGCTCCTGGACGACCGGAAGCGCTTCCCCGGCGGGCTGTGGCGCATGCTCGACCAGCTGGACGCGCGGGGCGCCACCTTCGCCCCCGCGTCCGGCCGCCAGGTCTGGACTCTGCTCGACATGTTCCCCGACCGCCCCGGTATGACCGTCATCGGGGAGAACGGCGCGGTCGTCATGCGCGACGGCGCCGAGATCTCGTCGAGCCCCCTGGACCTGCCGACGCTGCGCGAGGCCGTGCGCCTGGTCCGCGCGGCGACAGGACCGGGCGGCGTCAACGGCGGGCTGGTCATGTGCGGGAAGCGCTCCGCCTACGTCGAGAGGGTCGACGAGCCCTTCGTCGCAGGAGTGGTCCCCTACTACCACCGCACGCGCCAGGTGGACTCCCAGCTGGACGTCCTCGACGCCATCGAGGCGGGGGAGCTGGACGACGCCATCGTCAAGCTCGCCGTGCACTCGTTGGATGCTGTCGGCCCCCTCGCGGAGGCGACGCTGGCCCGTTTCCGCTCGACGCACCAGTACGCGGTGTCGGGCGCGAATTGGGCGGATCTGCAGATCCGCGGGGTCGACAAGGGCCGCGCCGTGCGCGCCCTCCAGGGCGCCCTCGGCGTGACCCGGGCGCAGACGGCGGTGTTCGGGGACTTCCACAACGACCTGTCAATGCTGGCGGAGGCGGATCTTTCCTTCGCTGTGGCGAACGCCGATCCCGATGTCGTGCGCGCCGCCCGTTTCGTGGCCCCGTCCAACAACGAGGGCGGCGTTGTTTCCGTGGTCGAGCGCCTGTTCTCCCTTTGAGAGGATATTGACCGCCCAGTAAGACCATTGCTACCGTGTAATCGCTTGAGAAGAGGATCCACAAGGAGTAATCGTGTCCGACCCCACCAATCCCTACAACACCTCCGGGGCGCAGGGCCCCCAGCAGCCCCAGCAGTTCCCCGCCCCTGACGCCGCCCAAGCCCAGCAGTTCCCCGCACCCGGCGCGCAGGCCCAGCAGTTCCCCGCACCCGGCGCGCAGGCCCAGCAGTTCCCCGCACCCGCGAACCAGCTCCCGGCCGTCGCCCCCGGGCAGGCGGCCCCTGCGGCTCCCACCGGCGGATTCTCGACCGGCGGCCTCGGCGCGCTCGGCCTCGCCCTGGTCCCGTGGATCCTCTTCACCCTGTGGTGGACCGCCGACCCCGGCTCCGGCCTCGAGAGCGCCCTGAGCGGCTTCGTCGGCAAGTTCTCCATCGTCCTGGGCATCGCTGCCGCGGCCTACGGGTTCTCCGCCATGTCCAAGGACCGCAAGGAGGGCAAGGCGGCGTGGTGGCTCGGGATCATCGGCGCCATCGCCGGCATCCTCTACGCCGTCCTGTTCGTCTACCTGCTTGTGACCGGCATGGTGACCATCGGCAGCCGTTACTAACGGCTCCCACGCCAGCCCCGGCACAGCACCTCCGCACTGACTCTGCGCGCCCAGTGATCGCGCGACGGAAGCGGCCCCGCCCCCCAAAAGGAGCGGGGCCCTTCGCTTCCCCGATCCGGGGTCCGCGTCCCAGCGCCAGGGAGCCTCACGCCTGGTACTCGCCCCGCCAACATCCGCCGGAGTCGAAGCAGTGCGGAACCCCGTTGGTCCAGAGCGTCCTGGTCGCCACCGCGCCCGAGGGGGATCGGGGCACCGCCAACCGCACTCGAGGGGGATCGGGGCTCTACCGACCGCACCCCTCGCGACTCACAGTTATCTGAATGAATGCCGTCGCAGAGCAAATGCAACAGCCGCTGGCTGCGGGCACCGGGAGCACGGAGCCCACAGCGCCGGACTGCGCGGGCATAGCACTGGACGCCCAGTGCGGGCGGAGGCGCTCCCCGCACGGGAACAAGGCCCGGGGTCCGCGCAGTTCCTGCGCGG
>ERZ773038.1620-NODE-1620-length-12506-cov-8.607341_pt1 | contig 12506 bp, 7 predicted proteins | sample MGYA00511665_ERZ773038 | MGnify/ENA primary metagenome ERZ773038 (study PRJEB29015, sample SAMEA2737966) | human oral metagenome | biome: human oral; feature: human-associated habitat; material: dental | place: China | collected 2028 ... | reverse complement strand
CCTGTTCAGATGCGAGCGCCCCACAGTGGTGTAGATGCTTCTAGGCTACGAGTTCCGTGCTATCCATTCCCAGTATTCTGGGCTTTCGGGAGAGAAGGGTGGCTCATCCGGGTTGTTGGGAGTTGGCTCATCCGGGTTGTTAGGAGTTGGCTCATCCGGGTTGTTAGGAGTTGGCTCGTTCGTGGGTTCATCACGTGGTCCGTCGTTCGGGTCATTATTAGGATTCAGTTCAGGATCGTAGGGAGGCTCGGGATCCTTGGTGGGTTCCGGATCGGGATTATAGGTGGGTTCCGGCTCGGGAGAATCTGTCGCACAGAATGCGTATGCTGCTGTACCGTGCTGCACTTCTGATGGGAAGAACCACGAATTGTAGGCGTTGTATATCCGTGCATCCGCCACGCTGGCATCAACAAAGCTTCCTCCAGCCCCGCCGCCGCCGCCAGCAAGATTGGTGCTGACCCTGTAAATGTCGGGCATGTCTTGAATGGCTAAGCTACTATTCCCATGGACGCCTGTGGCAAGCGCCGTACCGGAACCACCACCGCCGTAGCCGCCACCGCCGCCAGCAGAGACCACGTACCCTACGGTGTTAAATGCTCGAACGTATCCTTCGGGAACCTCAGTTGATCCTTCGGGGATGAGCGGTTTACTGGGTTGTCGAAGCGCGTACCCGTAAGCAGCTACACCGTCAGCACCGCTGCCGAGTATGCCATTGCGTCCGGCAGCACCGGGAGTGTTGCCTGTGCGCAGCAACGATTCGGGGGTGTCCGTGAAGTTCAGCTTATTATCGTCGTCTGTGATGGTTACAGCTGCCCCACCAGAACCGCCAGTTCCGCCAGCAGCACCGGCGCCTCCCGGGACGGTAAAGGACGCATCGTGGAACGGGAAGGAATGCCGTAGAGTAATTTCTTCCCCGGCCTCGGCGGTATTTTTTGTTGAACCACCTTCACTTGCCCTTATCCCGGAGGTTGAATCCCACCCGGCCTCGATAATGGTTTCGCCGTCCAGGGTACCGACCAATGAGGCTACGACGCCACCGCCACCGCCACCGCCTGCTATGGCTATTGGAGTCTCTTGGGAAGGGTTTTTCGGGTCGATAAGGGTTATTGCTGAGCTGCCGCCACCGGCACCTGAGTAGATCGTCGTATTCAGAAAGTCTTTGTTCTTGAGAGTGGCGTTATCAGCGGCAGAGAGAACCGCTTCCGGTGCCAGGGCCGAGGAGCCTCCATTGGTGTATCCTCCACCTCCGGCAGCGGGAATTGCAAGAGCCCCTTCTCCCGATGCTCCAATATAGAACTTGACGGTTTGCCCCGGTGACACTCTAGCCGTGCCTGTTACTGAGGCTCCGCTGCCTCCACGGGCCGATATGAGCAGGTCGTAGTCGTATTCTACATCCAGTGCGTCGGACCGAGCAGTACCGCCTGGGCCTCCGGTGATATGGAACTTCATGAAGTGGACGTTTTTGGGGACAGTAACTTGGTGAACCACTACTTTATGTCCATTACGCGTATCTGAAGCTATATAGGTCAGTGGGTTGAAATCGGTACACTGTTCCACTGCGGAAGATGCGTATGCGGGCACAACGGTGGAGGTGAGGACGGCTGGTGCCGCCCACGCCGCACCGGCGACGAGTTTTCTGCGTGAGATACCCCGTGTCATGTGTGATGTAGTCCTTGGGTTGGTCTTGTGTTTGAGCTGAGAGCACCCGGCGCTTATGCGCCTCTCCCACGTAATGAGGGAGAGGCGCAATGGGGCTAGACTACTGTAGCTGAGTGAATACGTGAGTCTGCCGTACTGCCGCAGCAATGCGACCGGCGCTCCTTCATAAGTATGCCACATAAGCCCGATATTTAAGAATATATATGCATTTATGGTGCGGTGTGATGTTGGCTTACTAAACTGTAAAGTCTAGCTTTATAAAGACCTTTTGGGGTGTTTAAGAAAAAATTAAGTCACTGGTCTTAGAATGCATTTTTATCCACCCAAGGTGGTGGGAAGGAGCAATAAATAAGCCGCACGGCACCGCGAACACCCAAGAGATAAACCCTAAAATAATCCCGGGTGTCCGCGTCGCCGTGCGACACGCTTATATATTTTTAGGCTAACCGGCCGATATGGGGGCCAGCTCAGCCGCTACTTGGAGACGCAGAATGCGTACTGGCCAATACCGTCACGGGACTCGCCGCGAACCGTGCCCTGCCCGCTTGAGCGCTGGAAGGTGGGGTTGATGACGTCCGCCGCGACAAAGCTGCCGCCACCGCCACCGCCACCGGCGACCACACCTGCACTCACTGAGTAGGCATCGCTTACGGTCTTCCCATCTCCCAGCACGTTAATAGTCTGTGCGCCAATAGCTGCTGCTGCGCCTGAACCGCCGCCGCCGTAGCCGCCACCGCCGCCGCCAGAAACAGCGTATGCGGTCACGTTGAACTTGTAAGGGCTTCCGCCGTCGGGCTGGTCGGTTTCTTTGGTGCTGATCGAGTAGGAGTATGCCACTACACCGTCGGCACCATTAGCTTTCGCGCCTGAACCGCCCGTAACACCTGCTACGGTGCTGGTGCGGATATTTGACTCGGTGGTGCTGGAGAAGGAAAGGTCCTTAGCGGTGCTGTAGGTGGCTTTGCTGCCGCCTGCGCCGCCGTTTGCGCCGCTGCCGGGGTTACCGCCGCGTACATTTACTATTGCGGAGGGGTATTCGCTGTACACCTCGGTACCGTTACTGCCAGCCTGCGGGAAGTCGCTCGCATCGCCACCATTACTGAGTACCGGGAAACCACCGTCAGTCTTCCACCCGGCCAACTTGGTGCCGTTCAGAGTCTCACGTGCTGCCTGGGTCATAGCGCGGGTGCCACCGCCGCCACCGCCGCCAGCAACGGCGAGCAGTTTTTCTTCCGAAGATCCCTTATCGCTAATAAGCACGGCGCTTGCGCCACCGCCTGAGCCCGAGTACACCACAATGTGGTTGTAGGTGGGGCTCTGCATTTCATCCAGGTCAGATACTTCTACGCCGGTTTCAAGAAGAGTGTTGGAGCTACCGCCGTTCCCGTAGCCTTCACCACCTGCGGCAGGCTTGTCGTAGAGGCCAAGGCCGCCAGCGCCCACATGGAACTTCACGGTTTGTCCGGGGGTGACCTTAATGGTTCCCTCAATATCTGCGCCTGCGCCGCCATCACCGACGTTGCGGTTAGCATGGTCGACGCCGCCGCCGTAACCGCCCTGGATCTTAAACCACATGTAGGTGGCACCTTCGGGGACAGTTATTTCTTCGTAGCCCTTTTTATTATTTGCACGACCTGGGGCAACTGTCTGGCGTGCTTCGAAGTCATTGAGGTTTTGGCAGGGGTTAACTGAAGATGCATACGCGGGTATAGCTGTAGATGTCAGCACTGCGGGGGCGGCCCAAGCGGCGCCTGCCACGAGCGACCTGCGGGAAATATTCCTGGTCATGGTCTGCATGTCCTTGAGTGTAGTAGTTCGAGTGTGAACGTGTCACTGCGTGGGTATTGGGCGCGTGGTAGCCACAAGAGGGTGAATACTGCGTGCGGGAAATCAATACCTACTGATGACAGTTGAAAGCTGAGCGAGTACTACGGCACCTGAGAAGGCACCTCCCCTCAGTGTGCCCGCAGGGCTCATAAAACTCAAGTAAATATTGACGATTGGGTAGATTTTTTCTTGAAAATATGATAAACAACCTATCCAGGTTGCATATACTCTACTTTTTGGTTGTACTTATTCCACCCCTTGATACGTTTTAATGTTTTACCGGTGTAGTAAACCGGTGACAGGTGGCTATTTTATGATGCGTATCGCATAAAAAATAGGTTTTTCGTGATGGAAAACACCTTAAAAATAGTGTCTTGGGAGCCATGAAAAGACAAAAAACGAACCCTCTCATTTGAAAGTTAAACATTCAAACGAGAAAGTCCGTTGCTCCAACTATAGGTTTATATAAAGCTTTACCAGAAGCTCTATAGTCTGCTGTATTTCAAGGGAATCAAGGGGTGGGTGAACCCCAGGTACGCAGCTGCATTATTGCTGCTGTGCATCTGTTGCTAGGTGTGATGCTCCTGCTGTGGGGTGGGGTGGAGAATATGCACCGCTCCACTATTGACCGCACCACCGCTAAATGCATAAATATAGGCTGTTCCAATCATGCAATCAGCTGCAAAAACACTAGCCAACACCGTCCGCCGGCAGCTTGAACACCGGTACTGACGGCGTAAAACACGTCATAGGTGTATACCCGTATTTCATGCCATTAGTAGGGCATGAAATACGGGTAGGATTGAGAGCTTCACCTGTGTGCGGCTGGAAGCCGCAGCTAGGGATACGCAGAGACGAGCCTATAACATGGCAACTTCGTCACTAGCTCTAGGCGTTAAAACAGAAATTATATTCCAGGTACCCCGGCTCAAGATCATTAGCTGTCATAAAATGGGGTAATTCTATGTCTGAAGAAATATAAGAATCACCGCTGCCGCCGCCACCCATTGTGACCCCCATACCAATGGCGTACACTTCTCCGCTGTGTTCATCATACTTTTGCATTCCAAGTGTGAGAACACCGCCTGAGCTGCCACCGCCCCAGCCTGCTCCGCCACCGGGTGAAACCGCGTACCCAGAGACGGCATGCACATATTCTGAAGCATTAGCGTCATCACCATAAAACTTATGGGTGCTGTAGGCATACCCATAGGCTGCCACACCATCCGCTCCATGAGCACGCAGACCGTCGCCTCCAACACCTCCGGTGGTGCTCATGGTGCGGATGGTGACAGGTGTCTGATCAACGGTTTTGAAAACAAACGGGTCAATAGTGGGGATTTCGGCAGGTTCTGAGCCTTTGCCCCCTTCTCCACCGTATCCTCGTTTACCTCCATGCACGAATAGTTTTTTCCCCTCGTAGAATCCGTAGTAATTATGGTAGCCGTAGAATTCTTCCTCAACGGAACCACCATCTCCACCGTAGAATTCAGTCGAGTCTCCTCCACTTCCCATGTAGAGGGACCTGTAATTGTCCCATGAGGCATCCCTCTTATGATCAGATGTATTTCTGGAGTCCTCTGCGGTACTGCGGAGACCGGCACCACCGCCGCCGCCAGCGACCACAAGAACTGTTTCTTGTGCAGGGTTAGCCGGATCAGCCGTCACAATCGCTGATGACCCGCCTCCTGAGCCACCGTATATCACTATGCTGTCTGCTTTAAGGTCCGACAGGATCTTTTGTTCTTCAGCTGGTATAACCGATGCGGGAGAAAGCTTAGAAGAACCGCCCTTACCGTATCCAGCGCCCCCTTCTGCCGGTCGGGTACCGAAAGCCTGGCCGGAAGAACCCAAATAAATTTTAAGGATCTGACCGGGGGTCACCTTCAAATACCCCGAAATCTGTGCTCCATGCCCAGCGGTAGCATACGATTGAGGCGGCTTTGGGTTCAGGTACCCGCCTGCGCCTCCAACAAGCTCGAAGGACAGACTGACTGCTCCATCAGGTACAACAAGCTCGTGGTAGTTTGCTTCTGCGGCGGTAATCCTACTGCTTTTAGGGCAGATGATACGTGTCGATGATGCCGCATAGGCGGGTACTACTGTGGAAGCCAACACCGCGGGTGCCGCCCAGGCGGTACCAACCACGACTCTCCGGCGTGAAATCTTCGAATTTTCTACCATAACAATTATCCGTTCTTGAATGTTGAAACGAGCAGAGTGCAATGTGGAACAGTATTTGGTGAGCTGTAGTGCTTCGGCACTTGACGTAATTTCTGCACAGCTTAGAGACAATGCCCAACAGTATCTGGAAATCTGCGTTCCTGTCGTCCTTCACTGCTAGGCCTACTCACGGGTAACGTGTATTATGCCTTTCTAAGCCGGAATGATAGGCCCTTCGGCGGGTTCGGATGTACAAAAATCGTACTCAAACCACCCGTCTTTTACGGTGTATAGGTCCCCATAAACGTAGTGATTATAATGCCATGAACTTTCTCCCATAAGAGGTGAAGAAAAAGACGCTCCAGAACCTCCCGCCCCCGAAGTAAGCCGCATGCTCACATGGGATGCATCTTCGCCAGGGGAACCAATTTTGTGCACTTCGTATCCTAGTGCGAGTGAGGCGCCTGAACCTCCACTATTGTATCCTGCGCCGCCTCCACCGGAGACTATATAACCGGAGACAAAATGGGGGTGTTCAACGCCGTCGTCTGGGTCGTTTTTAAGGCGTGCGGCAGTGGCGTAACCGTATGCGGCTACCCCGTCAGCCCCGTTACCTTGTGCTCCTTCGCTGCCTGCAGTACCAGACACAATATCTGTACGTATTGTGGTAGCACTTGTGGATTTAAAAGTGATATTTGCGAATTTGTCAGGAATCGGGCTGGGTACTACGGCAGCTCCAGGACCGTATGATGAACCTGAGTTACCAGTGGGATATGGAGAGTAGAAGGATGAGAAACGGTAGTCGGGGATCTCCGCTTCGAAGAAACTCTCATGATGTTGCTCAGCCCATGCAGACCCTTCGGTAGCGTCCATTCCTTCGTTAGCATGCCCGCTGGAATCCCATTGGTTGGAAAAGTCATAGCCGTCATAGTTTGCGGGGTTTCTGCTGTCAGTAATAACTGCACGGGCCCCACTGCCGGAGCCGCCACCAGCGACAACCAGTAGAGTATCGTGCGAAGAATCTCCTGGTTCCCCTAACAGAACCGCGGAAGAACCGCCACCTGAGCCTGAGTACACTACCTTATGATCAGAGCTTAACGCATCAATCTTTGCTTGAACATCAGCGGGAATAACACTGCTGGGTGGGATGTTTGACGAGCCCCCTTTACCGTACCCTGTACCACCTTCAGCCGGTTTGTTGTAGAAGGCTTGGCCTGCCAAACCAATGTGAACTTTAACGATCTGACCCGGGGATACCGGTGCGAACCCGTACATCACAGCACCTCTGCCGCCATGGCTGATTATATGCCCGACGCGACCGAACATCTTCTCTATGTCATAATCACTGAGACCACCACCGTTTCCGCCGCTGATGCGGAAGTTAATGTGGGTTGCCCCTGCCGGTACCTCTATCTCCTGGTAGGGGGTTGCTGCTGTGATTCGGTGCTCAAATGACTGGCATTCAGAACCGCCTGAGGCAGCATAGACGGGTACTAGCGCGGAGGCCAACACTGCAGGGGCCGCCCAGGCGGTACCAGTCACGAGTTTTCGGCGTGAAATCTCTTGGGTCATCGTATGAAATTTTCCTTGTGTTTGAGTGAATGTGAGTGAGCGTCCCGCCCAAGGCGCACATCACGCTGTGCGCAGCATATGCAGTAGGTCATGAGGCCCGCCACGCAGCGGAATGCAAAAATATTCGTGCCCGTATGATAAATCAGTCACGTAAGAAACGCCTTGAAGAGACCAGTTTATTATTCCACAGCAGAAGCGGTATTGAATAGTTTCTAAAACTCAAGTGAATAGTAAAAGATACCCCTATTCGCCGGCGCTCGAACCCGCCCCTTGAACCCATTCATGCCAAGGAGAAAACCACCACTAAACCTATTTGGGGATAAAAATTATCTGGGCCACACACGCTATACCCACAATTAGCGTATGGGGCCCAGATAAGTCTGTGTGCTGATCGCTCGTGAACCTTGGTTAAGGCCAGGGATACATTTTCCCGTCATGGTCGATCTGGTTGTTGCGTGACGGGCAGAACGAGTACTGTGCCGTGCCGTCCGTGAACTCTTCACGGTTCTTGCCTCGGCTGTACCCAACCATCTCAACATGTGCGTCAAGCACGTTGCTGTTCACATAGTTGCCGCCCGCGCCGCCAGCACCAGAGACGGCACCGGCGCTCACCGCGTACGTTTGCGGTTTGGAGTTATTCGCAAGCTGGTCGGTGGTTTGTGCACCAACCACTACGGCCGCACCCGAACCGCCGCCGCCATAGCCGCCGCCGCCACCACCGGAGACAATGTACGCCGCCACGTTATAGTCGTAGGTTTGTGCGTTTTCCGGCAGGGTAGCGGCAATATTCGTGACATACCCGTAGGCGGCCACACCGTCACCACCGTGCCCGAAGTCGCCGGTGCCACCAGCGGCCCCTGCGACACCACGTGAGCGGATCTGCGACTGTGGTGTGCTTGTGAACGAGAGCCCGCGGGCACTCCTGAACGTGGGGTTGTTGCCGCCACGTGCGCCTCGGCCGATGTTCCTGCCTGCGGTAGCTCCTGAAGGGGCAATAATTCGGCCGGCGCCGTACTGGGCGTATACCTCTTCAGCGTTTTTGCTGGGCTTGCTGGCCTTCGATTCACCGCCGTCGCCGCCGTTACCCAGGTAGGGCGGGCTGTAGCGCGGGGCCCACTTGGGAACATCGGGGTCGAACTGCCGCCAGGTGGGCATTTTCGCCCCATCGGGCAGGTTCGTGCGGGAAGTGGCGATAATGCCGCGTGCCCCGCCTCCGCCGCCTCCGCCAGCAACGGCAATGAGGGTTTCTGCGTCACCGTCAAGCAGCACTAGCGCCGATGAGCCGCCGCCCGAGCCCGAGTAGATGATCAGGCGGTTGTAGTCTGCACTGGTCATGCGTTCCTTATCGGAGTCTTCATACACGTACTCCGGCATGAGCGCCGATGAGCCGCCGCGGGTGTAGCCGTCACCGCCGTCGGCGGGCTCATAGTAGTGGCCGATACCGCCAGCCGCCAAGTAGAAACGGTACTTCTGCCCGGGGGTGACTGCGATAACTCCGCTTACTTCCGCGCCGTAGCCGCCTGAGCCGCCGGAGTAGTCGTCCATATCAACCCCGCCGCCTTGGCCGCCTTCAATGTAGAACCGCATGTACGAGACACCGTCGGGGATGGTGATGTCTTCAACTGCGCGCTCGCGCGGGGCGCGTTCTGGGGCGACTTCGTGCATGTACTGGCGCAGACCGTAGGCGGAATCTTCACCGGGTTCGAGGTCAAAATGCAGACAGGGAGCGAGGTCCATGATGGAGGCGGAGTACGCCGGGATCGCGGTGGAAGCTACCACCGCGGGGGCAGCCCAAGCGGCCCCTTTAACAAGATTTCTGCGAGAAAATCCCCGGGTCATGGCATGTGTCCTTGAATATGAGCGTGAGTGATATGAAGGGTGTGAAAACTCAACACATTATTGCTGGCGCATATCTATACGCAACGTCGATAGTGTTAATAGGCGCGTGCTCTTCGGCGGGCGTCTGAGTATTCACCCGTCATTCTGCCATACGAAGGTGCAGAACTACTATTTGGTGACATTCAACTAGACATTTATTTTTATTTCAATATTTATGCGCAAACCCTTGAAAATCAACCGTGCAAAGTTGTATAAAAATAAGTAGTGTGATGAATATTTCGCGGAATATTTTTAATGTGGACACAAACCTTCATAAATACTTGACTTGTAAAGTAATTGGGTTTAGGGTAGGTGGGCATCACCGAGAACTAAAGATCCTGTGATAACGGCACACGGAACACATGGAAGGCAGCGAACAATGAACGCTCACAAAACAACTCCCACCCTCGAACACCTCCAACCGGCGCCCGGCACCAGCAAGAAGCTCGGCTTCCTCTCCTTTGGGCACTGGGCCGAAATTCCCGGTTCGCGCGTGAACAGCGCCTCCGACTCGCTGCACCAGGCTATCGATCTGGCGGTAGGTGCCGAAGAAATCGGCCTGGACGGCGCGTTCTTCCGCGTGCACCATTTCGACCAGCAGCAGGCCACCCCGTACCCGCTTCTGTCGGCGATCGCCGCTAAAACCAGCCGCATTGAGCTGGGCACCGGCGTGATCGATATGCGCTACGAAAACCCGCTGTATATGGCCGAACTCGCCGCGATGGCCGACCTGATTTCTGCCGGGCGCCTGCAGCTGGGTGTCTCACGCGGCTCGCCCGAATCCGTTATCCGCGGTTTCGAGAGCTTCGGCTATTACCCCGCCGAAGGTGAAGATGAGAGTGCGATGGCACGCCGTCACCTCGACCTCTTCATGAAAGCAATTCAAGGTGAAGGCATGGCACCCTCTGCGCGAGTGCAGGGCAAGTACGCCCCCGTGCAGCCGCAGTCGCCCGGCCTGAGTGAGCGCATCTGGTGGGGTGCGGGGACTGACAACACCGCCGTATGGACCGCGCAGCAGGGCCTGAACCTCATGTCTTCAACGCTGATGCTTGAAGATAAAGGCATGCCCTTCGACCAGCAGCAGGCCGAACAGATTCGCCTCTACCGCGAGGCATGGGTCAAAGCGGGGCATACCCGCGTGCCGCGTGTGTCGGTCTCGCGTTCGGTGATCCCCATTATTGATGCCGAGTCGGCGCGTTATTTTGGCCGCCGCGCGGAGGAAGATTCGCAGGATTACACCGGTATTATCGACAACACCTTCTCCCGGTTTGGGCGCAGCTACATTGGCGACCCCGACCTAATCGCCGAAGAACTAGCACGTGACGCGGCCGTTCAGGCAGCAGACACCGTGCTGCTGACCGTGCCGAACCAGCTGGGCGTGGACTTCAACCTGCGGCTGCTCGAATCCATTGTGAAGGACATTAAACCCGCGCTGACGGTGAAGGCGTAACGCGGCTGAACGGGTTTGAATGCCCTGCCTGTGTGAGCCCCGGCCTGCCCCGGCAGGGCACGGCTGGATAGTAAAGGATGGCTAGATAACGCCTTTGCGGCGGAGCTTACGCTCCACCGCATCGGGGCGATAACGCACATCCGCCCAAGTGAGATACACAAAATCCCAGCCTTCGCCACGAATCGCCTCTTCGCGGGCTTTCTGGGCCGGGGTATCTTGCGGTGAAACATCCTGCGGCGGGGCGTGCCCCGGTGCGCCAACAACCTCAACCACCACACCGTGCTCAACAAGTGCCGCACCCACCCGGAACGTCTGCAACGGGGTAGAAATTCGGTACTGCTGCACCGGCTCCAATCCGAGGTTCAGAAGCGCCACCCGTGCCAGCGTCTCGGCAGGTGAAGCGGATAAGGGGCTCATAGCAGCCGCCACACGGTGCGCATTCTTAGACCCCCGGCTTCTGCGCACCGCCATGAGGCTATCGTGCAGCTCAGTATGCGTGAGCTCGGGGAAGGAACGCAGGGTACTTTCGGCAATCACCATGGCCTCCGCAAAATCCGTATCGCGCACGCTTCCAATGGTCGCGGTCACGGGGTCAACCACCCGCAAACCGCCGGGTCCGGTCAGTATGGTGGCGCGGTGGCTGGGCTCATCCTGCCGGTACTGCAGGCCGCTATTGGTTGCCCCGCCGCTTCCTAGCACCTGGAGTTTATCGGGGATGCTCAGCGTCTGAATACCGTGAATAATGGCTGCGCTGCGGTGGCTAAAGACGGGGTCACGCAGCACGCGGGCGTGCGCAATAATACGCGCCAAATGCTTATCAGCAGGGTTCAGCTCAGCCCACTCGGGGGCGCTCATGTACTGCCCCTGGGTGAGCCGAACCGTATCGCCGCCGCGCAGCCCACCGTGAGAAAACTGGGGGTCAGACCCTCCACTAAGATCAGTTTTTATATTTTTTATTTTATTAGATAGTGTTTCATGCTTTTCCATACTGTTTATAAAAGCATTATGGCCTAAGGTTCGCTTACCGGCGTACCCTAGACTGTGGATAATAGCGGTTTAAACGGAAATATCCACAAGCTGAGCACAAAAACCCCGTCACGGCGCGTCACATAATCCGCCCACACAAGACACCCGACCCAGACACACCAGCTTTGGGGGCAGCAACTAGAACCCTAAGAGAAGAGCGCCCCATCCGCGCCCGCAGCATTTTATAGAATGGGGAGCATGGCTGATGAACTGTACTCCCGCATCCCCGATACCCCTATAAGCGACGATACCGCCCGGCTTGAGCGCATCCGGGGCGCCCTTGAGAAGCTCAACTACAGCTACGATGGGGTGCGTGAACTGCTGGGGGAGCGCGCCTTTGAAGCGATGGCGCGTGACCAGGTTGTGCCCGGCACCTGGCGGGTACAGAACATCCTTGATGATGCGAACACCACCGACCCCGACCGCCGCCTGGCGCGCATAATCGGGTTTTTCCTGTTCGCACGCACCCTAACCCGCACGGAACTTGCCGATGCGCTCGGCGGCGAACCCGCGCTGAACGACCTTATCGCGGCACACCTCGTGGAACCGGCGGAGTCAGACAATGCCCGTACCCCCGAGAATACCGGCGAAGAACCGCAGTACCGCGCCGTGTTTGACCTGCGCCCGCATTCGGCTGATGACGGCACCGAGCTGTGGGTGGCCTCCGATTTGGGGGCGCATCAGCGATCTGGGGTGCTGCGCAAGGACCACGTGCTGGGTATTGGGCAGGCTTCCCTGACTCTGGCGCAGATTACCGAGCGCACCTCCGTGGCGCGTGCCCTCGACGTGGGGACAGGGTGCGGTATTCAGACCTTCCACCTGCTCGCCCACGCAGACCACGTGACGGCCACCGATATTTCGCCGCGCGCCCTCGCTTTCGCCCGATTTAACCTGCTGCTGAATGCCCCCGCCCTGAAACTCGACCCGCAGA
>ERZ773038.1619-NODE-1619-length-12507-cov-5.862191_pt1 | contig 12507 bp, 6 predicted proteins | sample MGYA00511665_ERZ773038 | MGnify/ENA primary metagenome ERZ773038 (study PRJEB29015, sample SAMEA2737966) | human oral metagenome | biome: human oral; feature: human-associated habitat; material: dental | place: China | collected 2028 ... | reverse complement strand
CCGATTGGGAGCCCGGCGTCCCAGCCGCCCCGCCGGCCGGGCCCAGGTCGATGACGAACTGGTCCATGCACACCCGGCCCGCGCAGCGGGCGGGCACGTCGCCTCCGGGGCCGCGCACCACCACGGGCGCGGCGTTGGAGGCGGAGCGAAGGATGCCGTCCCCGTACCCCAGGGGGACCAGGCCCGCCCAGCGCCGGGTCGGCGCCCGCCACGTCCCCCCGTACGAGACGGGCGCCCCGCGTTCGATCACTTTGACGGATGTGAGGGGGGCGCGCAGCGTCATGGCGGGCCGCAGGCCCAGTTCCCGCGAGTCGGCGACGGCGGGGTCGGGGGACAGGCCGTAGAGCCCGATCCCGGCGCGGACCATGTCGTAATGGGTCTCCGGGTGCCACAGGATGCCCGCGGTGGCCGCCAGGTGGCGGATCGCGGGGCGGACCCCCGCCTCCCCCAGCACCCGCAGGCCGCGCTCGAAGATCCCGACGTGCGAGGCGGTCGAGGCCAACCCGCCCTCGCTGGGGTCGTCCCCGCGGGACAGGTGGCTCCACGCGCCGACGACCTCGACGAGCCCGTCGGCCTGCGCCGCCGCGAGAGCCGAGGCCAGGGCGGGCAGGTCCGCCAGCGTGGATCCCGCCCTGCTCATCCCGGTGTCGATCTTGACGTGGACGCGGGCGGGACGGCCCACGGCGCGCGCCGCCGCGCTGATGGCGTCGAGCACCCACGTCCACGACACCGACAGGTCGATGCCGGCGCGGACGGCCCCCGCGAAGTCGGAGCCGGGCGTCGTGATCCACGCGAGCACGGGGGCGCTCGCGCGGTCGACGCCCGCCCGGTCGAGGCCCTCCCTCAGCTCCACGGCCTCGGGCAGTTGGGCGACGCCCAGCCAGTCGCTGCCCGAGGCGAGCGCCGTGAGGGCGACGGGCAGCAGGCCGTGCCCGTAGGCGTTGGCTTTGACGACCGCCATCTGCTTGGCTGCGGGGGCCGCCGCGCGCAGGACCCGGAGGTTGTGGGCGATGGCGCCGTGGTCGATGAGCGCCTCGCCGGGGTATGCGTCCGCGCGAGGCGCGTGGGTGTCAGTCACACTCCCAGTATCCCACCGATGACCGGGGGAATCGCGTCGGCGATCTGGCGGGCCTGGATCGGCTGGCCGGGCGCGTGGCGGGCGCGGGCGGCCAGGCGCGCGGCCTCGCCGTGGACCCACACGGCGGCGGCGGCCTCCGCGACCGGGTCGTGGACGTCGGCGCCGTCCCGTTCCCTGCGGGCCCGGGCGCCCGCGTGCGTCCCGGCGACGAGGCCCGCCAGCACGTCGCCCGATCCCGCCACGGAAGCCCAGCCGCAGCCCAGGGGCGCCACAATGGCACGGGCGGAGTCCCGGCCCCGTGGTTCCCCGGGACTGCTGGGGGCCTCCGGCCCGCGCGCGCCTCCGGGGTCGTGGGTGTCCTCTCCGGGTTCGCGGGAACCCTCCCGACCGCGCGCACCTCCGGGGTCGTGGCCCCTCTCCGGTCCGTCCCCCTGCTCGGGTCCGCACGCGCCGGCCCGCCCTGGCGCGCCCCCATCGGCCGGGGTTGTGCGGGCAGCGCCGTAGACGATGGTCGCCGCCCCTTTGAGGACCACGGTCGCGCCCGTCAGCTCGTGGAGGCTCTGTGCGGCCCGCAGGGGGGCGTCCCCGACCCGCGCGCGCGTCGTCGGGCTGCCGAGCGCGGTGAGCAGGCGCGCCGCCTCCCCGTAGTGGGGGGTGATCGTCAGCGCTACGGACCGCGTCCGGTCGACGAGGCCGGGGACCAGGTCCAGCGCCCACGCGTCGATCACCAGGGGCAGGCCCGCTTCGAGGCAGAACTCGGCGAGCTCGAGGGCCTCGGCGCGGCGCGCCTCGTCGAGCCCGGGGCCGATGAGGCCCGCCTGTATGCGCCCCCCGGCGGTGACCACACCGGGTTCGGCCGCCAGGACCAGGTCCTCGACGCGCCTTGTCGAGTTGAGGCGCACCATTCCGGCCCCGCTGGCGAGCGCCCCGCGCACGGCGAGCACTCCGGCGCCCGGGTAGGTGTCGGATCCGGCGACGACGCCGACCACTCCGCGCGTGTACTTGTGGTCCTCGGAAGTCGGGGCGGGGTAGTGGGCCGCCGCGCTCGCGGCGGTGTGGAGGGCGACGGGCGGGGTCCGCTCCGCATCGGCGGGCCCGAGTCCCAGGTCCACGCGTTCGATCCGCCCGGCGTACCCCGCAGCGGGGGGCAGGACCAGTGCCTCCTTGTGCGCCCCCATTGTGACGGTCACCTCCGCGGGCAGGAGTGGACCGGGCACCTCCCCGCGGGCGTCCGTCAGGCCGGAGGGGACGTCGACGGCGACGACGGCGGGGCCCGCCGAGCGTTTGAGGGCGGCCAGTGCCCTGACCGCGTCCGCCAGCGCCCCCTCCAGGGGGCCGCGAACCCCGGTTCCCACGATCCCGTCGATCCAGACGCGGGCGCCGGCCAGGCGCACGGCGTCCTGCCCGTCCAACTGGTCGAGGGGGCGGCCCGCCAGGTCAGCGACCGCGACCCCCGCCGCCCGCGCGCGGCCCAGGGCCCGCTCGTGCGCCCCGGGTTTGAGCAGGAGCGCCATGCAGGCGGTGCCCGCGTCCTGCAGGATGGCGCACGCGTAGAGCGCGTCGCCCCCGTTGTCGCCCGAGCCGACCAGGGCGACGACCTGGGGTGCGACTCCCTCCGGCGCGCCATCGTGGGCGGCGCTGTGGGGGGAGGGCGCCAGGGACGGCCCATGCGGCGCGACGGAGGACAGGGCGGCCGAGGGCGCTTGGCAGTCGGACAGGACGGCAGCCGGATCCGCCCCCGAGGCGGGGGCATTGCCCCGAGGACCGGCCTGCGGATCGGCCAGGGGACCGGGGCCCAGGCGCCAAGGATCGACTGCGGATGGCCGCAACTCGTCGCGGGGCCGTCCGAGCAGGCCCCGCACCGCGTCCGCCACCCCCGTGGCGGCCCGCTCCATGAGGGCATCGGGACGCCCCTGGGCGCGCGCCTCGGCGATCAGGGGCGCCTCCATCCTTCTGACCGTGGCGAAAGTGTGGGCGGGGATCGGTTCTGCGGCGCTCATGCCCTCCATGCTCGCACACCCAGGGCGAAGCGGCGCCCGCCGGCGATCCCTGGAGGGCACGGACCCAGCCGCATTGGGGTAGGCAACGGGTCATTGGGGCAGACAACAGAGCATCAGAAACGGCGCATCGGGGTAGGCAACGGGTCATTGGGGCAGGCAATAGAGCATCAGAAACGACGCATTGGAGCAGGCAATAGGCCATTGGGGCAGACAACTGTGCATTGGGGTAGGCAAATTGCCTACCCCAATGGGTGTTTTCCTACCCCAATGCGTCTCACCGGGAGCCAGCGACGGGGGTCCCTTCTGCGGCAATCCCCCACTGAAGCGCGCCCGCACCCCGGATCCGGGAGCGGCACCGGGCCCAGTTCCCAGCGGTACCGCGCAGCCCCCGCGCGCACAAGCCCAGGCGCTCCGCGCCATGGGCCGCTTTCACAGCGATACCAGGATCCGCGTCGGCGGCTGCGGGGCTGTCCCTTACAGCGGCTCTGCTTTCCCAGCGCCACCACTCTTCGCAAGCGCTATCACACTTGCAAACTGACGGTATCCCTTTGAAAACCCCGCTCCGCATGCAAAACAGCCCGAACACCAGCCCGACGGGCGAGTTGACGGCCTCACCGTCGTCACGAACAACATGCAAAACAGCCCGTACACCAGCCCGACGGGCGGGTGCCCGACTGGCAGTTCTCGCTGGTCGGCATGCAAAACAGCCCGAACACCAACCCGACGGGCGAGGCTCCCCTTCGAGAGCACGACTTCGCCTGCAAAACAGCCCGAGCCCCGGCCCTAACCACCGCACTTCGCATGACAGAGCTCCGTCCGGGCGCCTCAACCAGCCCCGCGCGATCCCGGGCAAACGCAGGCCCACATCGGGGCAGGCAACAGGCCACCGGGGCAGGCAACAGAGCAATGGAAACGGCGCATTGGAGCAGGCAACAGGCCACCGGAGCAGGCAACAGGCCACCGGGGCAGGCAACAGAGCAATGGAAACGGCGCATTGGGGCAGGCAACAGGCCACCGGGGCAGGCAATTTGCCTACCCCAATAGGCGGTTCCCTACCCCATTGCCCGTATCCTGCCCCAATACAGCTCACCGCACTCGGAAGGGCTGCACCGAGCACCCGGCACCGCCTTGACCAGTGCCGAGGAGATCACGACCACCGTCGAGCCGAACACACCCACCACCGGGGAGCTCACGACCACCACCGAGCCGATCACAGGCACACGCGCGTCGGAATCCGGGCCTTCCCCGAATGCCACACCGCCCGCCTCCGGGCAGCCCCGCTCTCAGGCGGCGTCGAGGGACTTGGCGATCCCCGCCAGAACGGCCCCGGCGATCACCAGGAAAACGCCGATGCCCGTCCAGCGCAGCTCCTTCCTGCTGCGCGTCTCGTGCAGCCACAGGATGCCCAGCGGCGTGGAGATCAGGATCCCCAGCTGCGAGAGCGTGAATCCGGTGCCCGCCCCGAGGTTGTTCGAGTTGAGCTGCAGCAGCAGGATCGCGATGCCCCACAGGACGCCGTTGAACACGGAGGGGAACATGCGCCGGTGGCGCAACGACGCCTCGGGGTCGACGCCGCCGCGCCCCTGGATGGCGAAGAACACGGCGGCGTACGCGGTGTAGCCGACGGCCTGCGGCAGCAGGAACTCCTTCGGCGCGATGCCGAAGTACTTGATGATCAGGGGGAAGGCGACCAGGCCGAGGGTCGAGGAGGTGAGCAGGACCGCTCCCCTCCCCCAGTCCAGGCCGGCCGCGTCCGAGCCCGCCTCGGAGCGCGAGAGGAACCAGATCCCCACGATCAGCACTGCGATCGCCGCAATGCCGTAGGGCAGGGCACCGCCGTGCAGCCACTCGCCGAACAATGCGATGCCCGCCACCGACATGAGGACCAACTGCCCTCCGGTGGACAGCGGCATCGTGCGCGACATGCCGAGCACGGTGTAGGAGCGCAACTGGTCGCACACGCCCAGTCCCAGCAGCAGGCCCGTGCCGAAGGACACCGCGAGGTTGAACGGCGTCCACTGGGGGTGCAGGAACGGCGTGGCCACGGCGGCCATGAGGAGGCCGCCCAGGACCGTGCCCATGACGCGCTGGCGGTCCGACCCCCCGGTCTTGCCCATCAGCGTCGTGGCGACGCCGAAGAACACGGACGGCAGGACGCCGATGAGAATGGTGGTGGGACTCATGATGGCTCCTCCTCGCTAACGGGATCCGCTGTCAATCATCCGCCCCCATCAGGCGGAACGCCGCCCGATGACCGCTAATTCACACACCCCGGCTACTCGACGGTCACCGACTTCGCGAGGTTCCTGGGCTGGTCGACGTCGAGCCCCTTCACGCCCGCCAACTCGCACGCGAAGATCTGCAGGGGAACGACCGTGAGCAGTGGCGCGTAGAGCGTCGGCACTGGCGGCACCCGGAAGACCACGTCGGCGAAGGCGTCCACGGAGGAGTCCCCCTCCTCGGCGACCACGATCGTGCGCGCGCCCCGGGCGCGGACCTCCTCGATGTTGGCCAGGACCTTGTTGTGCAGCTCGGGGCGGCGCGGGGTGGGCACGATGACGATGACGGGCTGCCCCTCGTCGACCAGGGCGATGGGACCGTGCTTGAGCTCGCCCGCGGCGAAGCCCTCCGCGTGGATGTAGCAGATCTCCTTGAGCTTGAGGGCCCCCTCCATCGCGACGGGGAAGCCCACGTGGCGGCCCAGGTAGATGACGGACGTGGCGCCTGCCATGGTGCGGGCGAATTGGCGCACCGCCTCCCCCCGCTCCAGGACGCGCTCGATCTTGGCGGGCACCTCGGCCAGTTTGTCCATGTAGTCGGCGATCTCGTCGGCGTACTTGTTGCCGCGCACCTGGGCCAGGTACAGGCCCAGGATGTAGCAGGCGGCCACCTGGGCGGTGAACGCCTTGGTGGAGGCGACCGCGATCTCGGGCCCGGCGTGCGTGAGGACCACCGCATCGGACTCGCGCGAGATCGTCGAGCCGGGCGTGTTGACGACCGCGACCACCTTCGCTCCCTGCTCGCGGGCGTGGCGGATCGCCTGGATGGTGTCCATGGTCTCACCGCTCTGGGAGATCGCCACCACCAGGGTCTTCTCGGTGACCACGGGGTCGCGGTAGCGGAACTCGCTGGACAACTCGACCTCGACGGGGATCCGGCACCAGTGCTCGATGGCGTAGCGGGCGACCTGGCCGGCGTAGGAGGCGGTGCCGCAGCCGATCATGATGACCTTGTCGACGCTGCGCAGCACGTGCACGGGGATGCGCACCTCGTCGAGGGCCAGGTGCCCGTGGGAGTCGACGCGGTCCGCCAGGGTGGCTCCCACCGCCTCGGGCTGCTCGTGGATCTCCTTCTCCATGAAGGTCGGCCACCCGTTCTTCGTGGCGCGGTCCGACGAGAAGTCGACCTCGTACTCCTTCGGGGCGACGACCTGGCCGTCGGTGCCCACCACGGTCACGCCCCTGGCCGCGACCACGACGATCTGGTCCTGCTCGATCTCCACCGCGCGCCTCGTGTGCTCGACGAAGGCGAGCGCGTCGGAGCCGAGGAAGTTCTCCCCGTCGCCCAGGCCCACGACCAGGGGCGATGAGCGGCGCGCCGCGACGATCGCGTTCGGGGACTCGGTCGAGACCACCAGCAGGGTGAAGGTGCCCTCCAGCTGCTCCGTCACCGCCCGCATGGCGACGACGAGCCGGCGGGCCACGTCCGCGTCGGCCCCGGTCAGGCCGGCGGTCCGGCCCTGGTACGAGGCCGGGGACGCCCCGTCGTAGGCGCGGGCGATCATGTGGACGACGACCTCGGTGTCCGTCTCCGAGGCGAAGACCGCGCCGTCGGCGATCAGCTGGGCGCGCAGGGCGTCCGCGTTCTCGATGATGCCGTTGTGGACCAGGGCGAAGCGCCCGTCGGGGGAGCAGTGCGGGTGGGCGTTGGCCACCGTGGGGCGCCCGTGGGTGGCCCAGCGCGTGTGCCCGATTCCTGCGGTGGCGTCGACGGGGTGCGCCCGGTCGACGGCGGCCCTCAGATTGGCGAGTTTGCCGACCTCGCGGACGACCTCGAGGCGCCCGGGGGAGGCCAGGGCGATGCCCGCCGAGTCGTAGCCCCTGTACTCCAGGCGCGCCAGGCCGTCCATGACGACGCGGCACGACCGCTGCGACGGGCTGCTTGCAATATGACCAACGATTCCGCACATGGACTCAATTGGACCACACCGGGGGGCCGGGGGCACCGGCGAGTGCCCTTCGCCATATGGGCGCGCTCCGCTACTCCTTGCGGATCTTCAGCGACTCCACCCTGTGGTCCGCCCCCTTGGTGAACACCAGTTCCGCGCGTTCGCGGGTGGGGCGGATGTTCTCGCGCAGGTTCGGCAGGTTGATCGCGCGCCACACCATGCGCGCCGTGCTCTCGGCCTCCGCGTCGGAAAGGCCGGCGTAGGTGCGGAAGAACGAGTCCTCGCGGGCGAACGCGGTCGCCCGGAGTTTGAGGAAGCGGTCGACGTACCACTGCTCGATGTGGGACTCGTCGGCGTCGACGTAGATGGAGAAGTCGAAGTAGTCGGACACCGCGATGGAGACGGAGCCCGGCAGGGCGCGCGGGGGCTGCAGGACGTTGAGGCCCTCGACGATGAGGATGTCCGGGCGGGAGACGACGGCCTCCTCGCCGGGGATGATGTCGTAGACGACGTGGGAGTACACGGGGGCGCTCACCGAGGGCGCGCCGGCTTTCACGGCGGAGAGGAACGCGATGAGGGCGGCGCGGTCGTAGGACTCGGGGAAGCCCTTCCTGGCGATGATGCCGCGCTCCTCCAGCACTTTGTTGGGGTGGAGGAAGCCGTCGGTGGTGATCAGGTCGACCCTGGGCGTGGAGTCCCACCTTTGCAGCAACAGTTGGAGGAGGCGCGCCACGGTGGATTTGCCGACGGCCACGGAACCGGCGATCCCGATGACGAAGGGCGTCGAGACGGGGGCGGGTTCGCCCAGGAAGGCGTGGCGCTCCGCCGCTGTGCGCCTGCGCCCGTCGACGTAGAGGTGCAGCAGCGCCGACAGCGGCCTGTAGATCGCGTCCACCTCCTGCATGTCGATGGGGTCGCCCAATGACGCGATGCGGTCGATGTCGTCCTGTGTGAGGGGCAGCGGCGTCCGGTCCGCGAGGCGCGCCCACGCTGCGCGGTCGAAGCCGGCGTAGGGGCTCGCCGGGATCGGGGATGGTGCGTCGAGGGAGTCCACACCCGCATTGTGCCCCACTTCCCGTCGGTTCGGCGCCCTCCCGGTCCGCCCTCCGCCGGCCTGGCGCCCTGTGGGCGCCGAGGCCGCGTCGGGCGTGGGCCGCAAGTCCCAGACGCTCCGGTCCCGGTGGACGCCGGGCGCCGCGCCCGCCCGCCCGGTGCGCCAGCGGTGCTCCGCCTCCCGTGGCGCGTCCCGGACGCCGTGATCGGTGTCCTGCGGACCGGGAGCCCGCCAAGAGCGCCCCTGCGCGGTGCCCTGCGCGCGAAGGGGCGGCGCCCCGGGGGTGGCCCCAGGGCGCCGCCGGGAGGCGGGCTCAGCCCAGCCAAGCCCCCGAGGGGGCGAATCTGTGCGCGACTCCGTCGATGGTCCGGGTCCCCGTCGCCATCTGGCCGCTGGGATCCAGGTAGTACCAGGTCCCCGATACCTCGACCCAGCCGGTGCGCATCGCACCCGTGCCCGGATCCAGGTAGTACCAGTGGCCGCCCGACTGCGCCCAACCGGTGCGCATCGCACCGTCAGCGCCCAGCAGGTACCAGGCGCCGCCCTCGCTCAGCCAGCCCGTGTCCATGGCGCCCGAGGCGCCCAGGTGGTACCAGGCCCCCGATGCCTCGACCCAGCCGATGAGCATCGCGCCACTTCCCGGATCCAGGTAGTACCAGGTCCCCGAGACCAGCGCCCAGCCGCTCGCCCGCGCGCCCGAGGGGGAGTAGTAGTACCAGGTCCCGTTGTCCTTGTGCCAGCCGGTCACCATGTACCCGCGCGCGTCGAACCTGTAGGTCTGCCCGTCGACGACCAGCGTCGTGGACACCGGGTAGGTGCCGTCGTCGTAGCGGTACCACCAGCCGAAGAACCCCTGCACCCACTTGCCCGTCTTGGGCCCGGGCGCGGGCGGGTCGGTCGGATCCTGGGAGGGCGCCCCCGTCGGCTCGGCGGTCGGATCCGCAGTGGGGTCCGAGGTGGGCGCCGGAGTGGGCGCGGGGGTCGGATCCGCGGTGGGCGCCGGAGTCGGCGTGGGGCCGGGGGCAGGATCGTCCCGGGTCACCCAGTAGAGCAGGCGCGAGTCGCCGCCGCCGACGGCCTTGAGGGTGACGGTCGAGGTCTCCCCGTCGCCGAGGGCGACCTCGGTGGTGGTCGCGGTGGAGGGGTCGACCAGCATGAGGCGCGAGTTGGCGGACGGCTTCTTCACCGTGAGGGTGATGTCCTGGGCGGTCTCGGCGAAGGAGCCGTCGTCGGTGCGCGGGTCGAGCAGCATCGAGGGGAACCTGGTGGTCCCGGTGAGCGCGTTGACGACCATGAACCCCTTGGGGACGGTGGTCGACTCGCCGAAGATCTCGGCGGACTTGGCGGCTTCGAGGCCCTCGAGCTGGTCGAAGTAGCCGACCACCACGTCGCCGGGCTTGCCGCCGTTGATGGAGCCGGTGTTCATGACGCTCATGTCCACCAGGCCGGCGCCCTGGTTCGCTGCCACGGCCTCGTCACCGGAGGCGAAGTTGCCGTAGCGGTAGCCGCTCAGGACCGGATCCTCGTCGCGGCCGTCGTACTGGCCGGGTTTGAGGGCGACGAAGGTCGAGTCCATGGCCTTCGTGTACTCGCCGATGTAGCGCACGGAGCGGAAGATCCTCGTGAACTCGTAGAAGGAGCGGGTGGGCGCGCCGTCGTGGTCGATGATCGAGGAGCGGTCGTAGCCGTTGTACTCCATGCGGAACAGGCCGAACCACTTCTGCCCGGTCGCCAGGCCCAGGGAGGGCACGATCGCCTTCTGCGAGGCGGAGACGTTGGCGTCCCAGTTGTAGTCCAGGTACTGGCCGTACAGGATCGGGCTGGAGCCGTCGCCGGTCAGGCCCTTGAGGGCGTACTCGCGCTGGGCCTGCCACGTCTGGTTGTTGAGCAGAGAGGTGACGACCCTGTCGGGGCCAGGACCGCTGGTCGTGGAGTAGTAGTAGGTGTCCCAGCTGAGCAGGTCGGGTTTGACGGCGCGCACGTAGTAGTCGAGCACCTGCGGCCTGCGCCACGTGTAGTCGTCGTACTGGTTGGAGTGGACGAGGGCGCCGGGGTAGGCGGTCTTGGACCACTCGAACCACTTCTGGTAGTAGTCGCCCTCCGTGTTGTCCCATTGCTTCTCGTCGCCGTACTGGATGTCGACCAGGGTGCTGGCGTAGGGCTTCTGCGCCTCGCTCAGGAAGTCATGGGGCTCTCCGGCCGAGGCGATCCCGTTCTTCCCGAAGGGGGCCTTGGCGAGCGCCCAGGGGGCTCCCTTGCCCAGGGACTCCATCATCGCGGTGTTGAACAGGGGCAGGTCGTAGAACATGGGGAAGGCGCCTCCGGTGAGGCCGCGCTCGTTGGCGTCGAACCCGCCGCGCCCGTAGCCCTCGGAGGGGACCCAGGCGGGCATCATGACGCCGTACTGCAGGGCGAGCGCCTGGGCGCGGTTGACGCCCCACTTGCCTTCGCCCGGGTCGAAGCCGGAGTAGCGGGCGTCCGCGGAGTTGTCGGCCCCGGGGGCCTTGGGGGCGCTGCCCTCGGGCAGGCCCCACACCTCGACGTCGTCGAAGCGCACGGCCGTGGCGATGTTGGCGGGGGTCTGGGGCTCGGTCCCGGTGTTCATCCACACGCGGATCCTGTGGGCCAGGTGGTAGGCGTTGAAGTCCCAGTACCACAGGCCGCGCGCGTCGCGGGTGAGCGAGGCGTGGGTGACGATGGTCTTCCATTCGCCGCCGTCGGCCTCCTGGACGGCGATGGCGACGGAGTTGCCCCCGTGCCAGCCCTGGGCGTTGCCGGGCAGCGACGGCCAGCCGAAGCCGTTGACGCGGTGGACGTAGCGCTGCCCGTCGAGGGTGAGCTCGAATCCGGTGGTGGACCCGTCCCAGTGCTCGGAGCGGACCAGCGGATCGACGGTGACGGTGGTGTTGCGGTCCCCGTCCACCAGGGCGCGGTTGTCGGCCTCGCTGCCGCCGTTGAGGGCGGCCGTGGCGGGCACCAGGACGTTGCCGCGGAAGTCGGTGTCGGTCTTGGTGATGTTGACGACGTAGGTGGCGCTCTGCCCGTCCTTCGTGACGGTCGCGGTGATGGCGTTGATCCCCTTGGCGAGGTCGAGGTTCTTCACCCGCCCGTCGCCGTCGGGCTTGGCGCCGTTGATGGTGGCCTCGGCGCCCGGTGCGGTGCGGATCCGCGCGGAGACGGTGGCCGAGTGGTAGTAGCCGGTGGCGGAGTAGGTGTGGGTGCCCGGGGTGAACTCGACGGGGGCGCCGGGCTCGCCGTAGGGCAGCTGGTCGATGGCGAAGTCGGTGACCAGGGAGTCGGATCCGCCGCCCTGGAGGGGCTCGGGGACGTTGGGGACCTCGGGCCTGGGCTCGGGGCCGGGTCCGGGCTGGGCCGGGTAGGTGGTGATCGCGTTGCCGTCCGAGTCGCAGGGCAGCAGTTTGATGTCGGACAGGGCCATGTCGTTCTTGGAGGCGACCAGGGCGGACAGGCCGGTGAGGGAGATGACGGGCGCGGTGGTCCTCGGGAAGGTGATGTACTGCTCGTCGTTGGTCTTGGCCAGTGCTCCCGAGGCGTGGGCCAGTTCCGTGCCGCCCTGCCATTGGCCGCCCCGCACGGACTCCTTCCACGCGGCGAGGGCGTCCGCGTCCGAAGCCGGGTTGCCCGGATCCGCCTCGAAGGCGTGGATCCTGTACTCGGCGGGCAGGTGGTCGTTGCCCATCGTGGAGTCGTAGGTGGGCCTGGCGGTGACCCCTATGCCGCACGCCCCGTCCTGCGCGTTGGGGTTGCGCATGGCGAGGGCGTGCGGGAATGAGTCCCCGCCGTCCTTCCATTTGGTGGTCCAGAACGTGACGGCGGCGCCGCTGCGGCCGGTGTCGTCGTCGGTGAGGGCTTCGATGTGCCCGTTGAGGCCGGATTCGCCGACGAGCTCCTCGGAGGTGGCCCACAGGACCTCGGGGTGGAAGGGGGCCGGCTGGGCCGGTTCGGCCAGCGCGGCCTGTGCGGCGCTGAGCGTCCCGAGCGCGAGTGCTGGTGCGAGGAGCGCACCGATTATGGGTCTTCTCCTCATTCGTCTACTCCTTCGTGGATGTTGGGTGGTGGGGTGGTGTCGTCGCAGTGTCCGTGTTCCGCGTTGCTCGCGTGTGAGTCCCTGCTGCGGCCCTCCTGCGCGGCGCCGTCGCCGGGCGGCGGGGGCGGCGGCGACGGATCGCAGTCCGGCGCCCAGTCC